>Ga0256407_10000659_pt1 | contig 78713 bp, 45 predicted proteins | sample RumenRJG_04DNA_FD_193489 | JGI IMG/M metagenome (GOLD analysis project Ga0256407, IMG submission 193489) | Bovine rumen microbial communities from Lethbridge, Alberta, Canada - RJG_04 | ecosystem: Host-associated > Mammals > Digestive system > Stomach > Rumen | place: Canada: Alberta... | reverse complement strand
ACAGTGTGACCGTGTGACCGTGTGACCGTGCGACCGTGCGACCGTGCGACCGTGCGACCGTGTGACCGAAGGACCTACTGCTGCGTGACGAACGAGGCGGTTTCGAGGCCGGCGTCGCGGAGCAGGCCGGCGAGGCGGACGGCGTCGCCGTGGGAGAGGGCCGCGTCCATGTAGACGAGGGCGCCCGTCTCGGCGGTGCGAGCGGCAGCGGCGGCGAGCGCGTCGCGGAACGCCGCCGCGCGCTCCGGCGAGGCGAGGTTCCAGGAGACGCCGTCGAGGAACACCTCGGCGGAGACCGGGTCGCCGCCGCGTGCGGCGGGAAGGGCGCGCGCGACGAGGACGAGCGACGAGCGCGCGCCCGAGGCGAACGCCGCGCGGGGCAGCGCGACGGTCTCGGACGGGACGAGCGCCACGGCGCGGTGGAAGGCGAGGAAGGCGCCGAGGAGGAGCAGCGCGTCGAACCACGGGGCGACCGAGAACGCGACGTGGGAGAAGCGCCCGGCGGGGCGGTAGTGCGCGCGGAGCTTCTCCGGCGAGCCCGGCGCGGAGAACCACGAGAGCAGCAGCGGCTCGCCCGGCCCGTCGGCCGCGGGCGCCGGAGCGGGCGGAATCGTTTCCGCCGCGGGGGCGGCGGGCGGCGGCTCCTTCTTGCGGCGGAGGCTACGCATGGGTTTCGCGGGCGGGGTTGCGGTCGAGGAACCAGACGCACTCGGAGACGGCGTCGCGCATGTCGAGGACGAGGCGGTCGATCTTGACGACGAGCACGTTGAAGCCGAGGTAGCAGGGCAGCGCGACGGCGAGCCCCGCCGCGGTCGTGACGGCGGCGGCGACGAGGCCGTCCGCGATGCCGGCCGAGGCGGCGAGCGGCAGCGCGGCGCGCCAGGCGAGCAGGGCGCGGAGGATGCCGAGGACGGTCCCGAGCAGGCCGAGGACGGGCGCGGCCTGGGCGATGAGGGAGAGGAACGCGAGCCGGCGCTCCATGCGGGCGACCTCGGCGGAGCCGGCCTGGTCGAGCTCCTGGAGGAGGCGCTCGCGCGGGGCGGAGCGGCGGCGGATCGCGATGGAGGCGAGGCGGGCGACGGGCCCCGGCGTCTCCTCGCAGAGCGCGAGGGCCTCCCGGTCGTTGCCGCGGCCGAGGGCGTTGAAGATGCCCTGGAGGAAGTCGGTCGAGTCGATGCGGTCGCGGTGCAGCTGGAGCGAGCGCTCGAGGAAGACGACGAGCGCGATCGCGCCGAGCGCGAGGATCAGCCACAGGACGGGGCCGCCGGAACGGAGGAATTCGAGCATGGCGAGGGGCGGGGGGCGGAACGGGTTGCGATGGGGAGACAATAGCCGAACGGGGGCCGAAAAGCAAGGCGAATCCGGCGCTTGCATTCGAATCCGCCTTGGGATAGACTCGGCCTCCTTCGCGGGAGAACCGCCGCGAACGAGCCCGTTCCGCCATGACCGCCGATCCCACCCGCGCCCCCGTTTCCGCCGCCGTCCTTTCGCTCGAGGACCTCGGCGCCGGATACCGGCGCCTGCGCCTCTCCGCCCCAGGGGCCGCCTCCGAGGCCGCGCCCGGCCGGTTCGTCCACGTCCGCGTCCCGTCGCTCGACGCCTCCGCGATGCGCCGCCCGATCAGCGTCTGCGACGCCGACCCCGCCACGGGCGTCCTGACGCTGGTCTTCAAGGTCGTCGGCCGCGGGACCGCCGCGCTCGCGACCGTCCGCGAGGGCGACCGCGTCGACCTGATGGGCCCGCTCGGCAACGGCTTCCCCCTCCCGCCGGAGGACGCGGAGCTCCTGCTCGTCGGCGGCGGCTACGGCGTCGCGCCGCTCTACTTCCTCGCGCGGTCGTTCCTCTCCCGCGCGGCCGGGCGGCCGGAGGCCCGGAGCGTCCGCCTCTTCGTCGGCGGCCGCACGAAGGCCGACCTTCTGCTCCTCGACGACTTTCGCGCCCTCGGCGTGGAGATCCGCCCCGCCACGGACGACGGCTCGTTCGGGACGAAGGGGCTCGTCACGGCCCCGCTGGACGCGTTCCTGGACGCACGGCCCGGCGGCCGGGCCGTGCTCTGCGCCTGCGGGCCCGCGCCGATGCTGCGCGCGGTGGACGAGCGCGCGCAGTCGCGCGGCCTCGACGCGTGGCTGTCGCTCGACCGGCGGATGCTCTGCGGCGTCGGCGCCTGCCTCGGCTGCACCCAGGTCGTTCGCGACGGCGGCGCGACCGCGACCGTCCGCGTGTGCGCCGACGGCCCGGTCTTTCCGCAGGGGCGCATCGTCTGGTAGCGCCCGCGCGGGCGCGGTGGCCGCTACCAGGCGAACCGGACGCCGGCGAGGAAGGTCACGCCCGCCAGATCCATGTCCGCGCGGAGGTTTCCGATGTCGCGGCGGTCCTTGAACTCGATGTCGAGGTCCTTCTCCTCGGCGCTCTGGTACTTCACCTCGCCGAAGACGCGGAAGGAGGGGACCCCGATCTCGACGCCCGCGGCGGCCCACCAGCCGACCAGGTCCGTGATGTCGTCCGTCTCGGCGACGGTCCTCCCGCCGGACTTCACGTCGAAGCCGGGGATGCCGTACCAGCCGACGCCGCCGCCGGCGTAGACGCCCAGGACGCCGAGGACCATCGGCGGGCGGAGCAGCAGGCCCGCCTCGACCGGGACGATGGCGAGGTCGTCCGCGACGAGCGTTCCGGAGGTGCCGACGAACGAGAAGTCGTCGAAGTCGTTCGCGTAGCCGCCGCGCAGCAGGAGCGACACGCACGGGATGAAGTCGAAGTCGAGCTGCGCGCCGTAGACGAGGCTTTCGTCGAGCGCCTTGGTGTCCATCTGTCCGGCGTAGGCGCCGATGCCGGCGGCGCGTGCCTGGACGGAGACGAGGAGGGCGAGGAGGAGGATTGCGCGTTTCATGGTTCGGGATGGGCCGCCGGTTGTGCGGGCGACGCGGCGCAGTCTACCACACGCCGCCGCGCCTTCGCAAGCGCCCTGTCCGCGCGCGCGGTTTGCGCTTCCCTTTTGCCCGGGAAAAGGGTAGACTCTCCGCCATCGCAACGGACGGCGCGCCGCCGCGCGCCCGGAGACCCCGCCACATGACCATCGAAGAGTTCTTCCGTAAGCACGACTTCTCCGCGAACGTAGACGCGGACGCCCTCCTCGCCGCGTTCGACCGCCAGATGGACGAAGGGCTCGCCGCCCGCCCGTCGTCGCTCGCGATGCTCCCCGCCTACGTCGACTCCTCGCGCGAGGTGCCGACCGACACGCCCGTCGTCGTCCTCGACGCCGGCGGCACCAACCTGCGCGTCGCCGTCGTCTGGTTCGACCGGGCCGGCAAGGCGCGCGTGGAGGACTTCCGCCGGTATCGCATGCCCGCCGCGGACGGCGCCCCGCTCTCCGCCAAGGACTTCTTCGACACGTTCGCCGGCTTCCTCGAGCCCGTCTGCCAGCGCTCGGACGCCGCCGGCTTCTGCTTCTCCTACCCGACCGAGATCTTCCCGGACCTCGACGGCCGCCTCATCCGCTGGTCCAAGCAGATCGACGCGCCCGAGGTCGTCGGCGAGAAGGTCGGCTCCCGCATCTCCGAGGCGCTCTTCGCGAAGACCGGTCGCCGCCTCGCGCTGCGCGTCCTCAACGACACCACCGCGACGCTCCTCGCCGGCAAGACCGCCGGCCTCGCCCGCCGCTACTCGTCCTACGTCGGCTTCATCCTCGGCACCGGCACCAACATCGCCTACATCGAGCGCAACGCCCGCATCGCCAAGGTCCCCGGCCTCGATCCCGCCGGCTCGATGATCGTCAATGTCGAGAGCGGCGCGTTCGACGGCGCCCCGCGCTCCGACTTCGACCGCCGAGCGGCCAGGCGCTGGAAGAACCCCGACGAGGGCCTCTTCGAGAAGATGATCTCCGGCGCCTACATCGGCGACGTCGGCCTCGAGGCGCTCCGCGCCGCCGCGGAGGACGGCCTCTTCTCCCCGGCCGCCGCCGCCGCGCTCCTCAAGCTCGACGCGCTCTCCACGAAGGACTTCGACGACTTCGTCGCGAACCCGTTCCTCGCGACCGGCGCGCTCGCCGCGATCCCGTTCACGGAGGACGACCGCCGCACGCTCATGGCCGTCGGCGAGCCGCTCTTCCTGCGCGCCGCCGCGCTCACCGCGGTGAACGTCTCCGCCGCCGTGCTCCGCACGGGCGAGGGGCGCGACCCGCTCCATCCGGTCTGCGTCACGATCGACGGCTCGACCTACTACAAGACCCGCACCGCGATGTTCAAGAGCCGCGTCGAGCAGGGCCTGCGCGACATCCTCGGCGCGCGCGGCGTCTTCTTCGACACCGTCTTCGTCGAGGACGCGCCGATGATCGGCTCCGCCGTCGCCGGCCTCATCGCCTAGCGCCCCCGTCTCCCGCCGCTCGTCGCTCGTCACTCGTCACTCGTCACTCGTCACTCGTCACTCGTCACTCGTCACTCGTCACTCGTCACTCGTCACTCGTCGCTTCCCGATGATCATCCGCACGTCCGCCCCCGCCCGCGCCGCCCTGATCGGCAACCCGTCCGACGGCTACTTCGGCAAGACCATCTCCTTCGCCTTCTCGGACTTCAGGGCCGAGGTGACGCTCTGGGAGTCGCCGGACCTTACGATCCTGCCGACGCGCCGCGACGGCCTGCGCTACGACTCTCTCGACGCCCTCGTCCAGGACGTGAGCCTCTTCGGCTACTACGGCGGCGTGCGCCTGCTCAAGGCCGCGATCAAGACGTTCCACGCCTACGCCCAGAAGAACGGCATCACGCTCGACCGCCGCAACTTCACGATCCGCTCCGAGTCCACGATCCCGGGCCTCGTCGGCATGGCGGGCTCCTCCGCGATCGTCACGGCCGCCTACCGCGCGCTCATGTCGTTCTACGGCGTCACGATCCCGAAGCCGGAGCTGGCGAACATCGTCCGCGCGACCGAGGAGCAGGAGCTCGGCATCGCCGCCGGCCTGCAGGACCGCGTGATCCAGATCTACGGCGGCCTCGTCTACATGGACTTCGACCGCAAGCTCCTCGAGGGGCGCGGCTGGGGCGACTACGTCCCGCTCGACCCGGCGCTCCTGCCGCCGCTCTACGTCGCCTACCGCACCGACCTCTCCGAGGCCTCCAGCGTCTACCACAACAGCCTCAAGGCGCGCTACAACGCGGGCGACCGGGCGGTCGTGGACGCGATGAAGTTCTGGGCCGACATCACCGAGGAGGCGCGCGGCTGCCTCGAGCGCGGCGACCACAAGCGCCTCTCCGAACTGATGGACGCCAACTTCGACAAGCGCGTCGAGGTCTCGCACGTCTCGGAGGAGAACAAGCGCATGGTCGCCGTCGCGCGCTCCTGCGGCGCGAGCGCCAAGTTCACCGGCTCCGGCGGCGCCATCGTGGGCGTCTGCCCGGACGACGAGACCTTCGCCCGCCTCGAGGCCGCGCTCGGCAAGCTCAAGGTCAAGGTCCTCCGCCCCCACGTCGCCCCGGCGGAGCCCTGACCCGCCTGCCATTCATCGCTCGTCATTCAGCATTCAGCATTCAGCATTCGGCATTCATCCGTATGAAAAAGAAGCCCACTCCGAAGAAGTCCCCCGCGAAGAAGCCCGCGCCCAAGGTCCCGCTCGCGGCCGGCGCGAAGAAGCCGCAGAAGCTCGGCGGCCTCGGTCGCGGCCTCGACGCGCTCATCGGGCGCGAGGCGACGCGCAACGTCGCCGTCGTCGCCGAGACGCCCGCGCCCGCCGCGAAGCCCGCCGCCGCGGCGGCGCCCGCGCCCGAAGAGCCCGCGCGCGGCGTGATCGAGGTCGCCGTCGAGCTCGTCCGGCGCAGCCCGTTCCAGCCGCGCACGGTCTTCGATGAGGAGGCGCTCAAGGAGCTGGCCGAGTCGATCAAGGCCCACGGCATCATCCAGCCGCTCGTCTGCCGCCGCAAGGACGGCTTCTTCGAGCTCATCGGCGGCGAGCGCCGCTTCCGCGCCGCGGGGCTGCTCGGCCTGAAGACCGTCCCCGTCCTCGTCATCGAGGCGCTCGACCGCGACGCCGCCGAGCTCGCCCTCGTCGAGAACCTCCAGCGCGAGGACCTCAACGCGATCGAGGAGGCCGAGGGCTACAAGTCGCTCGCGGAGGAGTTCAAGCTCACGCAGGCGGACATCGCCGAGCGCGTCGGCAAGGCCCGCGCGTCCGTCGCCAACGCGCTGCGCCTGCTGGAGCTGCCGGACGAGGTGAAGCAGATGGTCGGCTCGGGCCTGCTCTCGACCGGCCACGCGAAGGTCCTGCTCTCGCTCCCGCGCGAGGCGGACCGCGTCGAGCTGGCGCGCCTCTGCCTCGCGGAGGGAACGACCGTCCGCACGCTCGAGCGCCGCGTCCAGGCGCGCCTCGCCGCGCCCGCGCGCAAGCCCGCGGCGCCGCGGTCCGACATCCCGCCGGACTACCTCCGCACGCTCCTCGACAAGCTCGCCGCGCGCTTCGCCACCTCCGTCCGGCTCGAGCCCTCGGTCACCTACGCCAACGGCCGCCACGGCCGCGGGAAGATCGAGATCGGGTTCTTCGACAACGACGACCTCACGCGCGTCCTCGAGCTGCTCGGCGTGGACGTCAACGAGTAGCGCGCCATGGACATCGTCAAGTACGGAAGCCCCGTCCTGAAGAAGCCGGCGACGCCGGTCGGGGAGGTCACGCCCGAGCTGCGCGCCCTCGCCCGCGAGATGCTCGACGCGATGTACGCGGCCGACGGCGTCGGCCTCGCCGCGGAGCAGGTCGGGCGCACCGAGTCGCTCTGCGTGATCGACGTCCCGCCGGACGCGCAGGGCAGGGACGCGCCCCTCAACGCCGGCGTGAAGATGCCGATGATTCTCTTCAACCCCGTGGTCTCCGCCCCCGAGGGGACGCAGCGCGGGAGCGAGGGGTGCCTGAGCTTCCCCGGGATTTCGGCGCAGGTGACGCGCGCCCGCTCGGTGACGGTCGACTGGACCGGCGAGGACGGCAAGCACTACTCCGCGCGCGTCCACGGCCTCCTCGCGCGCGCCGTGCAGCACGAGACCGACCACCTCGCGGGCGTCGTGTTCGTGGAGCGCGCCTCCCCGACGCAGCAGCTGCTCCTCAAGGGCAAGCTCGCCCGGCTCCGCCGCGAGGGCGCGAAGGCCGCGGAAGCGTCCGCGACATAGTGGCGCGCGCTACTCCGCCTCGTGGAAGGCCAGCTCCGAGGCGGCCTGCTCCCAGAGCGTGTTCACGGTCGCGAGCTCTCTCTCGATCTCGGCGAGGCGGCGCGAGGCGTCGGCCGCGGCCGTCGGGTCGGACCCCGCGGAAAGCGACTCGACGAGCGCGGCCTGCTCCTTCTCGAGCGCGCCGATGCGCTCCTCGGCCGCGGCGACGCGGCGCTTGAGGGAGCGCAGCAGCGGCGCGTTGCGCTCGCGCTCGGCGGCGCGCGCGCGGCGCTGCGCCTCGCGCGAGTTCGGGTTCGCCTCGCGCTTCGCGGCGTCCGCCTCGCGCACGGAGGCGGCCGCGGCGGCGGCCTCGCGCTCGACGCGCTCGCGGTAGTCGTCGTAGCCGCCGACGAACTTGCGCACGCCGGACTCCGCCACCTCGACGATGTTCTGCGCGACGCGGCGGACGAACTCGACGTCGTGCGAGACGACGACGACCGTGCCCTCGTAGGCGACGAGCGCCTCCTCGAGCGCCTTGCGGCCGTTCATGTCGAGGTGCGTGGTGGGCTCGTCGAGGACGAGGAAGTTGGGCTTGCGCGCGTAGATGCGCGCGAAGGCGAGGCGGATCTTCTCGCCGCCGGAGAGGACGCCGGCGTGCTTGAACGCGTCGTCGCCCGAGAAGCCGAACGCGCCGAGCAGCTGCCGCGCCTGCGCCTCGGTCATCGTCTCGTCCTCGCGGCGGACGACGTTGAGGAGCGACCGGTCGTCGGGGATCGTCTCGGCGAACTCCTGCGACATGTAGCCGGGGACGACCTTGTGGCCGATCACGACCTCGCCCTCGCTCGGCGCGCGGACGCCGGCGAAGAGGCGCGTCATCGTGGTCTTGCCGAGGCCGTTGAAGCCGACGATCGCGAGGTGCTCGCCGCGGCCGACGTCGAAGGAGACGTGGCGGAAGATCCAGCGCTCGCCGTCGTAGGTGAAGCCGGCGTCGCGCACGGAGAGGACGGTGGTGCCGCAGTGGTGCCACGCGGGGAGGCGCAGCTTCCCGGCCTCGGAGGCCTGGCGCGGGACGGCGATCGGCTCCATCCGCTCGATCATCTTGATGCGCGACTGGACGAGCGAGGCCTTGTTGGCCTGCGAGCGGAAGGTGTCGACGAAGCGCTGGTACTGCTCGCGGAGGCGGTCCTGGTTGCGCTTGGCGGCGAGGAGCGTGTCGTAGCGCGCCTGTCGCTCGCGCAGGTAGAAGTCGAGCGGGCCGTTGTAGCGCGTCGCGGTCTCGCCGTCGATCTCGATCGTGAGCGTGGTGAGCGTGCGCAGCAGGTACCGGTCGTGGGAGACGAGCAGCAGCGTCCCGCGGAACTCGCGCAGGTAGCGCTGGAGCCATTCGACGGCGGGGAGGTCGAGGTAGTTGGAGGGCTCGTCGAGGAGCAGCAGGTCGGGGCCGCCGGCGAGCGTGCGCACGAGCTCCGCGCGCATCTTCCAGCCGCCGGAGAACTCGGCGAAGGGGCGGTCGAAGTCGGACGGGTGGAAGCCGAGGCCGCAGAGCGCCTTCTTCACGCGGGCGTCGAGGTCGTAGCCGCCGCGCGCCTCGAAGCGCGTCTGGAGGTCGCCGATTCGGGAGAGGGCGCGGGCGCGCTCGGGGGAGCCGGCGGGGAGCGCGGCGATGCCGCCCTCGAGGCGGGCGATCTCCTCCTCCATCGCCTTGAGGTCGGCCGAGGCGCGGAGCGAGTAGGAGAGGAGCGTGTCGCCCTCCTCCCACCGCGAGAGCTGCTGGTGGAGGTAGCCGATGGAGGGCTTCTCGCCCTCGAAGAGGATCTCGCCGTGGTCAGGCGAGAGCTCGCCCGTGAGGAGGTTGAAGAAGGTGGACTTGCCGGCGCCGTTGGGGCCGACGATCCCGATGCGCTCCTTCGCGTTGATCTTGACCGTGACGCCGTGCAGCACCCGCTGGGTGCCGAACGAGATGGCGACGTCCTGGAAGGCGATCATGGGAGGGCGGCGCGGGGACGGCCGCGCGGGGGCGTCAGACGTGGTAGAGGTTCGGGATCGCGAAGGGCAGGGGCGGGAAGGAGGAGGGCTCGGGGCCGAAGCAGGCGCGCACCAGCTCGGCGGAGGAGAGCTCCTTCGACGGGAGGCGCGTGCCGGGGCGGATCACGGGCGCGTAGGCCTCGAGCAGGCGGTCGCGGTCGAGGACGTTGAGCGATACGCTGCGCGGGTTCATCCAGGCGCACGCGGCGCGGGCGCGCTCGGCGAGCGCGCGCGTCGCGTCGCAGACGGGGAGCTCGAGCTGCAGGCACGCGTTGAGCCTCTTCGTCGCCTCGGCGGCGATCTCGAGGATGCCGTCGACGGAGCCGCTCGCCTCGTCGATGCGGTGCCACTTGGGCGCGATCACGGCCCAGGCGTCGGGCTCCGACGCGCCCTCGGGCGTGGCGGTCCAGACCTCGCAGTCGCCGCGACGCAGTCGCATGCGGTAGCGCTCGAGCGGCTCGACGACGTATGCGGCGGCGGTGCGCTCGCGCAGGGCGAAGAGCGCGGGCGTGACGGCCTCCTCGGCCATCGGGCCGTGCGAGAAGCGGCGGACCCTGCGCGTGCGGGCGATCTTGCCGATCGAATGCGCGTCGAGGCCGTAGTCGAAGGTGAGCCCGCCGGTCTCGAAGCCGAAGTGCGCGTAGCGGTCGTGGCGTCCGCCGAGCCAGATGAGCGCGACGCCGAGCGAGCGGAGGCGCTCCTGCTGCGCCTTCATCAGCGCCGACATGCAGCCCCGGCCGAGCCACTCCTTCGCGGTCGAGACCTGGCCGATGCCGGCGATCGGGACGTCGCACCCCGCCACGCGGAGCGTCATCGGGTAGGCGCCGATGCAGGCGACGATGTTCCCGGCGTCGTCGCGCACGACGGCGTGGTCGCCCATCGCCTCGTCGGTCGGGCGGAAGATGTCCGGGAAGAGCTCCTCGAACCGGCAGTGGTTCGGGTTGTCGCGGCGGAACACGGACGGGAGGAAGTCGAGCAGCTGCTCGCAGTCGGCGGCGGTGGCGAAGGAGACGTTCATGGGAGGGGAAAGGTTGAAGGGTAAAGTTGAGGGTTGAAACGGTTGAAGCGGTTGAAACGGTTGAAGCGGTTGAAACGGTTGAAGGGTTGAAAGGTTGGAAAACGGTGGAGGGATCGGGTTATTCGGAGAGGGCGGAGAAGGCCTGGTCGACGAGGGAGGAGATGGTGCGGTTGCGGACGGACTTGGAGGCGTTGGAGTCGAGGTCGCCGTTCGCGGCCGGGACGCCGGTTCCCATCGTGACGACGATCACGCGGCGGCCGTTGCGCAGGACGGACACGGCGAGCGAGTAGCCCGCGGCCTTCGTGTAGCCGGTCTTGAGGCCGTCGGCGCCGGCGATGCGCGAACCGGGCTGCAGGACGGGGTTGTGCGTGCGCATCTCGAAGAGCCGGGGCGCGGGGCGGAACACGCGGAAGTCCGTCCCCGTGTACCGGAAGATGTCGGGGTGGCGGCAGAGCTCGCGGGCGAGGATCGCCATGTCGCGCGGCGTGGAGACGTCGTGCAGCCCGCCCGCGTCGGGCGGAAGACCGTGGACCGAGCGGAAGCGCGTGTCCCTCATCCCGAGCTCGGCGGCGCGGGCGTTCATGCGCTCGACCATCGCCTCGCAGGACCCCGCCACGTGCTCGGCGATGGCGACGGCGGCGTCGTTCGCGCTCTGGATCATGAGCGCGTAGAGCATGTCCTCGAGCGTGAAGCTCTCCTTCGGGTCGAGGTAGACCTGCGAGCCGCCGGTCTGGAACGCGCGGGCCGACACGCCGACCATGTCGTTCGTGCGCGCCTCGCCGCGCTCGATCATCTCCTGGACGAGCAGCAGGTCCATCATCTTGACCATGCTCGCGGGGATGCAGGGCTCGTCCGGACGGTCGGCGAAGAGGATGCGGCCCGACGCCGCGTCGACGGCGATCGCGCCGCGGTAGGGGTTGCGCGAGATCGTCTTCCCGCCCTTCGGCGTGCGCGCGACGGCGGCGACCGCGGCGGAGATGGGCGACACGCGGCCCTCCTCGAGGAGCGCGGAGCCGGGAAGGACGGAGGGAGAATGCTGAATGCTGAATGCTGAATGCTGAATGGATGAAGGCGCGGGCGCCTCCTCGACCGGGGGCGCGGGCGCCTCTGCCGCGGGCGCGGCCGGCGCGGAGGCGGAGTCGCCGCCCGCGGCCCGGAGAGCGGCGAGCGCGGCGCGCGTGGCGCGCGCCTCCTCGGTCAGCGCGGCGGCGCGGGCGGACGCGGCGGCGGCCTCGGCCTCGAGCTCAACGATCCGGGCGGCGAGCTGTTCGGCGGTGCCGCCGGCCGGAGCCGCCGGCGCGGACTCGCGTCCGCAGGACGCGCAGAGAAGGAGGAGGGCGGGAAGGAGTGTGGCGTGGAGGAGGCGGCGCTTCATGGGCTTTGTGGCGGAGGGCGGAAGAGGGGCCGATTCTACATCATCGTCCGTCCGGCCCGCAAGTCGCCTGAATTTCACGCTTGCTTTCGCCTTCGGGATTTGCTAGCATCCGCCGCGTTTTCAACCCTGACGCGGAGAGGTGTCTGAGTGGTCGAAGGTGCCTGACTCGAAATCAGGTGTGCCGCAAGGTACCGGGGGTTCGAATCCCTCCCTCTCCGCCAGTTTCTTGCAGGTCCTCCCGGGCGCACGGCCCGCCGTGCCCCCGGGAGGGCCGTTCTTTCGCGGGCCGCGGGACGGATCAGATGGACGAAGCCAGCACGAGGAAGCCGGAGGACGGCGCCGCCGACGGGCGGGCGATGGGCGAGCAGCCGCTCGCGCGGATGATGCGCGAGCGCGGCCTTTCGAACCATGACGTCGTGGCGGCCTCGGCGCGGCCCATCACGCACAAGCTCGTCATGCGCGCCGCGCGCGGGCGGCGCCTTACCGTCCATTCGAAGGCGCTCGTCGTCGAGGCCTTCAACCGCGCGACCGGCGGCTCGTTCCGAGCCGCGGATCTCTTCGACTACTAGCGCCGTGGCCCGCGTTCCTTCGTTCCGTTCCTTCCTCCACGCCATCGCGGCGGCCGCCGCCGCGTGCCTCGCGGCGGGGTGCGGCCGCGCGCCGGACGGGGCGGGGGAGGGGAGCGCCGCGCTGCGCGCGACGGCGTCGCTGCCGCCCGTGGCGGGGCTCGTCCGCGCGCTCGGCGGGGAGCGGTGGCAGGTTTCGTCCCTCGTCGGGCCCGGGCAGGACCCGCACGTCTACGAGCCCACGCCCGGCCAGGTTTCCGCGCTCGCCTCGTCGCGCCTCTTCTTCCGCACGGAGATGCCGTTCGAGGATGCGCTCGCCGCGCGCGCCGCATCGGCGTTTCCCGGCGTGGGACTCGTGGCGCTCGAGCCCGCGGTCCCGCACGAAGTCGGCCGCGGCCATGTCCACGAACACGGCCGCGGCCATGGCCACGAACACGGCCACGACCACGACGAGGCCGCCGTCCACGGCTGGCTTTCGCCGGCCAACCTCGAGGCGTGGGCCCGCGCGATCGCGGCCGAACTCTCGGCCGCGGATCCGGCGGAGGCCGGGGCCGTCGGGTCGCGCCTCTCCGCGTGGCTCGGCGAGCTCGCCGCCGAAACGTCGCGGACGCGCGCGGCGGTCTCTGACGCCGGCGTCCGCGCGTTCGCGGCGTGGCATCCGGCCTTCGGCGCGTGGGCGGAGGCGTTCGGACTGGAGCAGATCGCGCTCGAGGCGGACGGCAAGGCGCCCGGTCCACGTACGATCGCCGCGGCCCGCGAACGCGTCGCCGCCACGGGCGCGAGGACGATGCTCGTGCAGAACGGCGCCGAGGCCGCCCGCGCGGCGGCGTTCGCGCGCGACGCCGGGCTGCGCATCGTCGTCGTGGCGCCGCTCGGAGACGATCCGCTCGAGACGCTCCGCGCCTTGCGCGAGGCGGTCTTCGGGGCCGCGCCGACCGTCGGACCGTAGGATCCGGGCCGACATCCGGCCCGGCCGTCGGTCGGGCGCGGGCGGCGCTCAGCGCGCCGCGCGAAGGGCGCGGGCGATGGCGTCGGCGGCGAAGGCGAGGTCCTCGCGCGTGTGGGCCGACATCACCGAGGCGCGCAGGCGCGCCGCGCCGCGCGCGACGGTCGGGTATCGGATCGCGGGGATCCAGACGCCCTCGGCGAGGAGACGCTCCGAGGCGCGGACGGCCGCGGTCTCGTCGCCGACCGGAATCGGGACGATGGCCGACCGCGTCGCGGCGGCGACGCCGCGCGCGGCGAGCTCGCGCACGAGGAAGGCGGCGTTCTCCCGCGCGGCGGCGGCGCGCTCCGGCTCCGCCTCGAGCGCGGCGAGCGCGGCGTCCGCCGCGGCCGCGGCGGAGGCGGGGAGGGAGGTCGAGAAGATGAAGGAACGCGCCCTGTTGCGCAGGAAGTCGACGAGGACGCGGGACCCCGCCACGAAGCCGCCCGCGGAGCCGAGCGCCTTGCTGAGCGTTCCCATCAGGACGTCCGGACGCCCGCACCCGAAGTGCTCGCAGAGGCCGCGGCCCGTCGCGCCGAGGACGCCGGTGGCATGCGCCTCGTCGATCATCGACACCGCGCCGTGCGCGCGGCAGAGCGCGAGGAAGCGCGGCAGGTCGAGCAGGTCGCCGTCCATGCTGAAGACGGCGTCCGAGACGACGAGGACGCGCCGCGCGGCGCTCGCCGCGTCGAGGGCGCGCGCGAGGTCGTCCATGTCGTTGTGGCGGTAGACCGTCACCGCGGCGCGGGAGAGGCGGCAGCCGTCGATGATCGAGGCGTGGTTGAGCTCGTCGCTCAGGATTGCGTCGCCCTTGCCGCAGAGCGCGGAGATCGCGCCGACGTTCGCCATGTAGCCCGTGCCGAAGAGCAGCGCGTCCTCCGCGCCCTTGAACGCGGCGAGGTGCCGCTCCAGCGCGGCGTGCGGGGGCTGCGAGCCCGTTGTGAGGCGGGCGCCGCCGCTGCCCGCGCCCCAGCGCGCCGCCGCGTCGGCCGCGGCGCGGACGACGCGCGGGTCTCGCGCCAGGTCGCAGTAGTCGTTCGAGGCGAGGACGAGCACGTCGCGCCCGCCGACGAGCGCCCGCGGGCCGGTCGGGCCGTCGCACTCGCGGCACGCGCGCCGCAGCCCCGCCGCGTCGAGCGCGGCGAGGTCCGACGCGAGCGCGGCGTCGAGGGGCTCCGGGGTCACGGCGTCCATGGCACACCTTCGACGAGGACGGTCTGCTCCTGGAGGAAGCGGATGCAGTCCGGGACGAGCCCGCGCGGGCCGCGGAAGAGGAAGATGCGGCCGCCGGAGGGGTCGCCCTTCTCCTTGATCGTCGCGATGCGGCGGTAGCCGAGCGACTTGCTCGCCACGTAGCCCGTCACGTAGTCCGGGTCGTCCGAGACGCAGATCTCCGCGACGATCCCCGGCGCGGCCTGCACCTTCGAGGCGAGGACGAGCGCCTCGCGGAAGTGGTTCTTGGAGCCCGCTTCGCGGGCGTTCGCAGGTTCGAAGTTCGCCGTGCGAACGTTCGCAGGTTCGAAGCCCGCTTCGCGGGCGTTCGCATCGGAACGCGCCGCAGGCGCTTCGAACGCGCCGTAGGCGCCTTGAACTTCCGAACGCGCCGCAGGCGCCTCGAACGCGCCGCAGGCGTCCATCCGCGTGGCGCGGACGCCGCGGGCGCGGTCGGGCTCGAGGCGCTCGAGGGTGTCGGCGTCGAGGAGCATCGCGCCGCGCATGGCGTAGGTCTCGCGGAAGAGTGCCATGATCTCGGGGACGCGCGAGACGCCGTCCGCGGCGAGCAGCTCCGCGGCGCGGGCCATCCCCTCGGCGGCGGTGGCCGTGCGCTCGAGGGCGACGGGCAGCGCGGGGATGCGCAGGATGTCGCCGGCCGGCTCGACGCGAAGATGGATTTCGTCCGGCTCGCCCTTCGGGTGGGCGAGCGCGCGGGCGCCGAGGGCCGCGAGCGCGGCGGGGACGCCCGCGGCCGGGACGACGCGCTCGGCGCCGGAGACGTGCGCGCCGCCGGCGGACGCGCGCATCTTGACGCAGAAGAGGGGAGGGGTTTCCATCGGGGCGGGGATGCTACCACCGCCCCCGGCCGAAAGCAAGGTGCCCGGGCCCCGCGGCGCGTCCGCATCTTGCGGCGAGCCGCCGCGTTCGGGTATACTCCGCCCCCATGACGCGCGACCCCGCGAAGAACGCCGGCATGCGCCGGCACGTCGGCACGGTGGGCCTCTTCACGATGGCCAGCCGCGTGCTCGGCCTCGTGCGCGAATGGCTGATGGCGCACTTCGTCGGCGCCGGGCTCGAGAGCTCCGCGTTCTACGTCGCCTTCGCGATCCCCAACTTCGCGCGCCGCCTCTTCGGCGAGGGCGCGCTCACCTCCGCGTTCGTCCCGGTCTTCAAGGGCCTCGCCGAGCGCGACCGGATGGACGCGGCCCGCCGCCTTGCGCGCGCCGTCGCCACGATGGCGTGGCTCATGCTCGGCGCGGCGGTGCTGCTCGCGATGCTCGGCGTCGGCGGAACGCTCGCGCTGTGGCCCTCGCTGCCGGAGCGCGCCGCCGTCACGCTGCGGCTCCTGCTCGTGATGCTGCCCTACGCGCTCTTCATCTGCGCGGCGGCGTTCGGCATGGGCGTGCTGAACGCGCTCGGCCGCTTCGCGGCGGCGGCGTTCGCGCCATGCCTGCTCAACCTCGTCTGGATCGGGACGCTGCTCGCGATCCTCCTCTTCCCGGACCTTTCGATCGCCGCCCGCGTGCGGATCCTCGCGTGGGCGGTCCTCGCGGCGGGCGTGCTGCAGATGGCGTTCCTCCTGCGGTGCGCGCGGCGGCGCGGCGTGCCGCTCGCGCCGTCGCGCGAGGGCTGGCGCGACGACGACACGCGCCTCGTCTGGCGAAACACCGCCACGGCGATCGTCGGCGCCGGCGCGATCCAGATCAACGCGCTCCTGGACCAGGTCCTCGCGATGTCCGCGGCCGAATGGGCCCCGAGCGCGATCGCCTACGCCGACCGGCTGATGGAGCTTCCGCTGGCGCTCTTCGGGACGGCGTTCGGGACGGTCCTGCTGCCGACGTTCGCCGGGCGCTTCGCGACCGGCGACGCCGACGGCGCCCGCGCCGCGCTGCGTGGCGGGGTGCGCGACATGATGCTCCTGATGCTGCCGTCGGCGGTCGGGCTGGCGATCCTCGCGCCGGACGTCACGCGCGCGCTCTTCGAGCACGGCGAGTTCGGTCCGGAGTCGACGGTCCGCGTCGCCCGAGCCGTAGCGATGTATGCCGCGGGTCTGTGCTTCTTCGGGCTCGCGAAGGCGCTCACGCCGTGGTTCCACGCGCAGAACGACATGAAGACGCCGCTGCGCGTCTCGGTGCACCTCGTCTTCGCGAACTTCGCGCTCAACCTGCTCTCGGTGCTGTGCCTGCCGGTCGAGTGGCGGCACGTCGGCATCGCCGCCTCGACGGTCATCTGCTCGGCGGCCTCGTGCGCGTGGCTGCTCGCGCTGGCGCGCCGCCGCAACGGCCCGCTCGGCCTCGGCGCGCTGCGCGCCCCGCTCGCGCGGACCGCTCTCGCGGCGCTCGCGATGGGCGCGGCGCTCGTCGCCGTCGCGCCGGCGCTCGCGCGCACCGTGCCGGGCGGCTCGATGAAGACGAACCTCCTGCGCCTCGCGCTCGAGGTCTCCCTCGGCGCGGCGGTCTATTTCGCCGCGCTCGCGGCGCTGATGCCGGAAGCAGCGGCGGCCGTTCGCGCGCGTCTGGCGCGCCGGCTGCGCCGCTAGACCGCTCTAGCGCGCGAGGGCGGCGAGGGCGAGGGCGCGGCCCTCGAGGGGCGCGTCCGGGAGGTGGTAGCGCAGGAAGAGGCCGAGGAAGCGCAGGAGTGGGCCCACGGCGCGCGGCGCGAGCCGCGCGTGCGTGGAGCCCGGGCCGATCGAGGGGGAGTCGGCGAGCTCGTCGAAGAGCGCGGCGGCCGAGGCGGGAAGGCGGACGACGGGCTCGGGCGAGCCCGCGGGGGCGTCGGGGATCGCGCGGCCGTCGGCGAGGTGGAAGCGGAGGGAGGCGCCGGGGCGCGAGCCGGGCGGGAGGTCGAAGTTGGGGCGCAGGCCCGCCTCGGCGAGGAGCTTGGCCTCGTAGCGCGCGAAGAGGGCGGGGGAGGGGGCGCCCGGAAGCGCGGCGAGGACATCGAGCGTCTCGTCGAGCAGGCGGTAGAGCCCGGGGAAGGGCGCGCCGGCGTCGGAGACGAGGTTGGCGAGCGCGGCGAACCACGAGGCGCAGTGCTCGGCGCGCCAGTTCGTGCGGAGCTCGTCGCGGCGGCGGAGCGGCTCGCATTCGCGGGCGACGTGGACGCCGTCGCGGGCGCGGGCGTAGTAGAGCAGGTCGCAGGCGTAGTAGAGGTCGTACTGGCCGAGGAAGGGCGAGTCGGGGCGCGCGGCGCCCTTGACGCTCGTCGCGAGGCGGAGCCCCTCGCGCGTGAGCCACACGACGAGGTGCGAGGTGCGCGAGAAGGGATGGACGCGCAGGACGACGGCCTCCGTCCGGACGACCGACGGCCGCGCGACGGCGCGGCGCAGCGCTCGTTCGAGGTCGGGCGTCACGGCGTTCCGGGGGAGGGGGTTGCGGCTTCGCTGTCGATCATGGGGAGGCGGGATTCCGGATCGTAGGCCGCGGCGGGAACCGCGATCCGAAGTGGCGTTCCGAAAAACGGACTCGATTCTACCAGAACGTCCCTTCGTATGGAACGGAAAAGTGGTATGCGCGGGAACGACTTTTGTCCTTGCATTTCCGTCGTGGTTGCCGTAGACTCTGCACCCGTTACAGAAATAACCATTTTCAAAACAATCATTTTGAAAACGAATGTTTTGAAATCAGTGGAAAATCGGGAGGCGACATGGACTTTTTCGGAAGAGCGGAGGAAATCGGGCTGCTGCGGAAGATCCGCGAGACCGCGCGGTCTCGCGCGCGGTTCACGGTGGTGACGGGGCGCCGCCGCATCGGGAAGACCGCCCTGCTCCGCCGCGCGCTGGACGATGGGAAGACGCCGTATCTGCACCTGCCGGTGACGCGCCAGCCGGAAAAGACGCTCTGCGCGGAGTTCCAGGAGGAGGCCGAGCGCGTCCTGCACCTGGGCATCCTCGGGACGGCGACGCGGTTCGCCGACCTGTTCTCGCACGTGATGGAGGCGTCGAAGAAGGCGACGTTCACCGTCGTGCTCGACGAGTTCCAGGAGTTCGACCGGATCGATCCGGCGGTCTACGGGCAGATGGCGGCCGTCTGGGACCGCGACCACGAGGAGTCGAGGATCAACCTCGTCGTCTGCGGGAGCGTCAATCGGATGATGTCGAAGATCTTCTTCGACGAGGGCGAGCCGCTCTACGGACGGACGACGGGGCACGTCGCCCTGGAGCCTTTTCGGACGTCGGAGCTCAAGACGATCCTTTCCTCCGCCCGTCCGCGCTGGAAGCCGGACGACCTGCTTTCCCTCTGGACGGTTTCCGGCGGAATCGCCCGCTACGTGGACATGATGGTGTCGGAAGGCGCCGTCACGCGCGACGGGATGCTGGACGCGATCTTCGCCCGCGGGTCGGCGTACCTGGCGGAGGGACGGGCCATCCTCGCCGAGGAGTTCGGTCCCGACTACGGGACGTATTTCGCGATCCTCGCGTCCATCGCCGCCGGCGCGACGCGCTCGTCCGAGCTCAAGGCCGCCGTCGGAACCGACGTGAGCGGCTTCCTCACGAAGCTCGAGAAGCAGTATTCGCTCGTGTCGAAGAAGCAGCCGGTCTTCGGGAAGGAGACGTCCAAGGACTGCCACTACCGGATCGACGACTGCTTCTTCCGCTTCTGGTTCCGCTTCGTGTTCAAGAACCGAGGGCTGCTGGAACTGGAGCGGTTCGATCGGATGCGCGAACTCGCGGCGCGGGACTTCGACACGTTCTCCGGCTACGCCCTGGAGCGGTATTTCCTGTGGAAGTTCCGCGAGACGACGGACTACACGCGGATGGGCTCCTGGTGGGACCGCAAGGGGGAGAACGAGATCGATCTCGTCTGCGAGGACGAGTTCGCGAATCGGCTCGACTTCTTCGAAATCAAGCGCAATCCGGCCCGGTTCGACCGGCGTGCGCTGGAGACGAAGGCGGCGGCCTTCTTCGCGAAGAATCCGGACAAGCGGGGGCGCAAGGTCTCCTTCGGCGGCCTTTCCCTGCGGGATCTCTGACGCCCGCGCCCCTCGCGGCGTTCGGGCCGGACCTTCGGTCGATTCGGTCGATTCGGTCGTGTTGTCGACCGGCCGCTGTTCGGGAGGGCCGCGCTCCCGCGCGGACGAGTCCCGCACGACGGCCTCTTCGACTTGTCGACTTGCCGACTCGCCGACTTGGTCCAAGTCGCCAAGTCGATCGGTCATCAAGTCTCCATCAGTCGGGCGCTCGCGCCCGGCCATTCCAATCTGGCTCTATCGCGCGAGGCCGGGTTTCCGCAAGCGCTTGCCCCGCGCGCGGCCGTGTGGTAGACTTTCCCTCGTCCGTGCGCCCCCCCCCGCCGCGCGCCACCATCGGACAACCACGCTACCCAGCACCATCACGACCGATTGCAGGAGTTTTCACAATGTCATCATCCGGATTGCAGAAGTGGGCATTAGTCGGCGCATTGTTTGCCGCAACACATACACATGCCAATGAAACACGTCAGGTGGTTTCCAGCAATGGAACAACAAACATCGTTGAACGCATAGATTTTCCAGTGGGAGATATTAAAGATATCGTTCCAGCAGGGGATAAATACATTATTCATGCCAATCCAATTGATTCATTAAAGGACAATGTGGCCCAAGATGCTTTGTTTGTAATGGAAAAGGCCAATCCAAACGCCGCCTTTGGTCGTACTTTTTCAAAAGAGATCAATTCCGTTGCCTATGTCCCAGGTTTGGACATCGCCGTGTGGAGTTATAAAGATGATTGGAATGATAATGATATTTTAGAATTGAGGAAAGGTGAAAATGCTCTGCGTGCAGCTGGGGCGAATAAGCAATTTCAGTGGGATGATTTTTTAAATACGATTTATCCTGAGTCGTTGATATTTTCTTCAGATACAAATACAATAAGGGGTATAAGTTATGATGAGGACGTGGCTAGATCATTTGAAATGAGTGAGGGTGATTATTTAATGAGGGGGAATTCTGATCCATTTTATACGTCTTCTGCAAGTAGAGTAGCTTCTGGTAACCATAAAGATGTTTTTGTTATACCAGATTCTGATATGCCTAGTGTAATCAGAAGATATACTTTTTTACCATCCGTTATAAATTATAGTATGCCACAAATGTGCTCCCACACAAAAGTTACAGCTATGTCGAATACATCTGATGCATCTAGCGATAATGGATACTTACTGTTAGGAACTCAAAATGGTCATGTAATGGGTTTTTTGCATGGAGCTGCAAATAATTCAGACCAGTTAAATGTTGTATCGGATCAAACTATTTGGAATAATATACCAATTTCTTCAATTGCTAGTGGTCAGGATTCTTGTGAAAATGGTAGAATTGTATCTACAGCGACTAATGAAGTTGTAGAAATTAAACCATCAACAGTTTCTGCTTGTGATCGTATTATACCAAGTGACCAAGAGACAGGATATCGACGGGTAGTTGCAGATCAAGATAGTACTTTATTACTATCCAACACACATTCTAACTGTTTCTATCGTATTCGGAAAAGTCGATAAATTTCACTTTTATTGAACATGCAATTTAACCGGTGAGCAATAAAGCTTGCTTGTTGGTGTCAATTGTAGTGGATATGTAGAATAGGATACAGATTGGCATGTATATTTCAAAGGATGTTCCACATGATGTAATTTGTCGCTTCAGTCCCTTCGCCAGTCCCTCCCTCCGCACCTGTCCCGCCAATCTGCAACCTCCCGGTCTCGGCGGCTCGGCGGGGACGCCTCGCCCCACCCCAGGCCGTTTCCCGCAACACGGTCGGAGAGTGCGGTTTTACGGGCGGTCCGATGCGATTTCACCGTGCGTGATTTTGAAGGGTTTCGCTTCTTCGGAAACGGAGATTCGCGAGAAAATGGAGCCGCGCGAGCGCGGCGATCAACGCACTCGGCGGGCGCGGGGCTACTTCGACAACCGGCGGAGCCAGATGGCGAAGAGGCGGTCGTAGACGACGTAACCGCTTTCCGTCCGGTAGAGCAGCTCGCGATCCACCAGGTTCTCGAGGACGCCGACGACCGTGGACGGCGCGCCAAGCCGGTGCTTCAGGAGGAACCGCCGGCCCGTCGGCGCCGTCGCGACGCCTTCGGCGGCCACCGCGCGCAGCACCGCGCGGGCGGCTTCGTCAAGAGATTTTTCGGATTTTCCGAATCGGATTTTCCGAAATATATGCTGCGGTGCGAATCCGGATCTCTTGAACCGCGTTCTGCGCCGCCTTACGCCGCGGCGCCCGCCGCGGCGGGCAGGAGGCGGGCGAAGAGGAGCAGCGCGACGCCGTAGTAGATGAGGAGCGCGGAGATGTCGTCCATCACGGAGATGAACGGGCCGGAGGCGACGGCGGTGTCGATCTTGAGGCGGTCGAGGACGATCGGCACGACGGCGCCGAAGCCGGCGGCGAAGGTCATCGCGCAGAAGAGCGCCAGGCCGGCGGTGGCGGCGACGGCGAAGGGCGCGCATGCGCCGAGGCCGGCGTTCTGGGCGACGGCGGCCGCGCCCTCGCGGCCGGAGGGCGTCGCGTAGAGGATCGCGAGGGCGCTGAGGAAGATGCCGACGCCGCAGATGATGCCCATCAGTGCGCCGGTCCGCAGCTCGTGGAGGAAGAGGCGGCCGAGCGAGTGGCGGCGGCCGGAGCCGGACGCGATCTCGCGGATCATGAGGACGGAGCTCTGCAGGCCCGTGTTGCCGCCCATGCCCATCACGTTCGGGATGAACGCGGCGAGGACGATGACGAGGCCGAAGACCTTGCCGAACGAGCTCATGATCGACGCGGTGACGACGCCTCCCAGGAGCGTGATGAAGAGCCACGGCAGGCGATACCAGCAGGAGCGCCAGGCGGAGACGTTGCCGAGCTCGTCGTCGGTCGTGCCGGCGAGGCTGAGGATGTCCTCCTCGGCCTCCTCCTTGATGATGTCGGTGGCGTCGTCGTGGGTGATGCGGCCGAGGAGGAACCCGCGGTCGTCGACGACGGGGATCACGGAGAGGTCGTACTTGGCCATCGTCTCCGCCACGTCGGCCTGGTCGGCGTCGGAGCGGACGGAGAGGACGTCCGTCGCCATGATGTCGCCGAGCTTCGCGGAGCGGACCTTCTGGCGCAGCAGGTCCCAGATCGTGATCGCGCCGAGGAGCTTGTCGTCCCGGTCGACGACGTAGACCTGGTAGACGTGCTCGTCGTCCTCGCTGCGGGCGATGGCGTCGAGCGCGTCGTCGACCGTCTGGTCCGGGTGGAGCGAGACGAGGTCCGTCGTCATGATGCCGCCGGCGGAGTCCTCCGGGTAGGTCATCAGGCGCGAGACGTCGTCCGCGTTCTCGTCGTCCATCCCCTCGATGATCTTGGAGGAGACCTCCTTGTCGTCGAGCTCGCCGAGGACGTCGGCGGCGTCGTCGGGGGCCATCTCGTTGACGATGTCGGCGGCGTCGGCGGCGGGCATCGCGGCGGCGAGGCCGGCGGCGAGGTCGGCGGGCAGCTCGGCGAGGACGTCGGGCTTGATCTCCGCGGGGAGGCATTCGAAGAGGCGGGCGAGCGAATCCTCGCCGTAGTGCGAGAGCAGCTCCGCGACGTCGGCGGCGGGCAGGTCCGCGAGTTCGGCGGAGATCTGGCCCCAGAGCCCTTGGTCGACGAGCTCGTCGAAGTGCTCCTTGCGCTCGGGGGAGAGGATGGGGGAATCGGGGGAGGCCATCGGGGACGGAGGGTGCGATGTGGTCAGGACTGCGGGCTCTTCCGGCCGCGGCGGATGACGGCGAGGGCGGCGGCGGACCAGAGGACGGTCATGGCGACGCTCAGGAGCCAGACGGGGCGCCAGCCGACGGTGTAGACCAGCGTGAGCGCGAAGGCGGTCCAGAGGCCGCCTCCCATGAACGGCTCGTGCAGCAGCTGCTTGTAGCCGAAGGACGCCGCCGCGACGGTTTTGTTCTCCGGGTCCACGGTGCGCAGCAGCAGCAGGCCCGTCGCGGTGACGCCCGTGGACTGCCCGAACTCCGCGATCGCCCGCTCGAACCACGCCTCGCGGAAGAGGCGCGGCGCGAGGAACACGACGAGGGCGAGGCTCAGCAGCGTGCCCGCCAGGACGATCGCCAGCAGCGGCATCCAGTTGGCCGCGACGACCGCGATCTTGATCGTGGCGACGGCCGAGAGGACGAGGAAGTCCAGCGCGGCGCCGGAGATGCGCTGCATCTGGCCGTGGTCGACGAGGAGGCTGCCGCCGCAGCGGCGCACCGCGAGCTGGAGCAGGACGCCGCCGATCATGCAGAGCGGGAAGAGCGGGAAGCCCTTGAAGAGGCGCGTCGCCGCGTCCGGGAAGAGCGCGACCTCGGCGCGCTGCAGGCCGAGCAGGATCAGATAGCCCAGGCCGACGGCGAGGCCGACGATGGCGACGTGCCACGCGAGCGAGTCGATCGAGTCGCTGAAGACCGTCTGGCGGCCGGCCGCGGGGCGCGCGTCCGGCAGGTGGATGCCGCGGCGCTCGTGGGCGGGGCGCTCCTCGAAGGCGCGGACCTCGCGGACGTAGCCGCGGCGGTGCGCCCAGTTGACGAGCGCCATGCCGAGGACGACCCCGATGATCATGCCGGCCGTGGCGACGGTGAGCCCGAGGTCGATGCCGGCCTCCCAGCCGAACGAGCGGAAGCTCTCCGCCATGCCGCCGACGGTCCCGTGGCCGCCCTGAAAGCCGATCTCGAGGAGGTTGCCGAACGCGGGCGGGACGCCGAAGACCGGCGCGAGGACGAACCCGGCAAGCCCGAGCCCGAGCACGTATTGCCCCCACGCGAGGAGCTGCCCGAAGCACAGCTGCGGGAACGCGACGCGCACGATCTTGCCGAGGCGCGGCGTCTCCACGCCGAGGAAGAGCGTGGCGAAGATGACGTTGATGAGGAAGCCCGGCATCTTCTGCGCGCAGGCGATCCACTCCGCCGGGACGTGCGCCCGGAAGCACGAGAGGAGCGCGAGCCCGACGAAGCCGCCGATGACGGAGCTCGGGAGGTAGAGCCGCTGGAGGAACGGGACGTAGAGGCGCAGGAGCTTCCCGCAGACGAGGAGGGCCGAGAGGACGGCGAAGACGGAGACGGCGAGCATGGCAGGGTGTCGTTACGTTCTCGAAGTGGCCGCATTCTACCATCTTCGGGCGCGCTTGCCAACCGCGCTTGCGCGCGGGGCGCGGTTCCGGTAGACTCCGCGGCCATGGACACGAGACTCGACGACGTCCTGCGCGGACGCGAGGGCAACTACCTCTTCCCGTTCTACTGGCAGCGGGGCGACCACCGCGACCGCATCCCGGAGCAGATCGCCCGCATCTTCGAGAGCGGCTGCCGCGCGCTCTGCGTCGAGTCTCGCCCGCATCCCGACTTCTGCGGCGAGGGCTGGTGGCGCGACATGGACATCGTCCTCGACGAGTGCGCGCGCCGCGGGATGAAGGTCTGGATCCTCGACGACAAGCGCTTCCCGACCGGCTTCGCGAACGGCCTGATCGAAAGCAAGTATCCGGACCTCGCGCAGCGGACGCTCGTCGAGCGCCACGTCGACGTCATGGGCCCAGCACCGGGAACCGCGATGGTCGCTCCGCGGACGCGCGAGGGCGACGTCCCGCTCGGCGTCCGCGCCTACCGCCGCGCGCCCGGCGGCGGCCAGCGCCTGTGCGGCGACCCCGTCGATCTCTCCGGCCGCGTGCGGGACGGCCTCCTGCGCTGGGACGTCCCCGAGGGCTGCTGGCGCGTCTTCTGGTTCTGGCGGTCGCGCCGCGGCATCTCGCCCGGACGCATCGACCCGCTCTCGCGCGAGTCCTGCGCCGTGCTGCTGGAGGCGGTCTACGAGCCGCACTTCGCGCACTACGGCGACCGCTTCGGATCCGTGGTCGCGGGCTTCTTCTCCGACGAGCCGCAGTTCCACGACTGGCTCGTCGGCGAGCACCTCCACGACGACGGCCTCTATACGTATTCCGTCGGCCAGGAGGGCCTCGCGCTGCCGTATTCGGACGCGCTCGCCGCGCGGATGTCGGCGTCGCTCGGCGAGGACGCCGCCGCGCGCTTCGGCGAGCTCTGGTACGAGAGCCCCGATTCGCCGCGCGTGCGCCTCGTTTTCATGGACGCCGCCACGTCGCTCTACCGCGAGAACCTCTCGCTCCAGCTCGGCGACTGGTGCCGCGCGCACGGCGTCGAATACGTCGGGCACGTCATCGAGGACATGAACGCCCACGGCCGCCTCGGCTACGGCCCCGGCCACTACTTCCGCGCGATGGCGGGGCAGGACATGGGCGGCTGCGACATCGTCCTGCACCAGGTCCTGCCGGGCTTCGCCGACTACCCGCACACCGCCTCCGCGCTCGGCGGGTGCGTCTCGCCCGACTTCTTCCACTGCGTCCTGCCGCGCCTCGCCGCGTCCGCCGCGCACCAGAGCCCGCGGATGAGGGGCCGCGCGATGTGCGAGGTCTTCGGCGCCTACGGCTGGGCCGAGGGCGCGCCGACGATGCGCTGGCTCCTCGACTTCCTCCTCGTGCGCGGCATCAACCGCTTCGTCCCCCACGCCTTCTCGCCGTCGTTCCCCGACCCGGACTGCCCGCCGCACTTCGGCGCGGAGGGGCGCGACCCGCAGCTCGACGGCTTCGGCGCGCTGATGCGCTACGCGAACAAGGCCGCGCACCTGCTCGAGGGCGGCCGCCGCGTCGTCTCCGCCGCGATCCTCTACCACGCCGAGGCCGAATGGATGGCCGGCGTCGGGCGCGCGATGCTCGACGAGGTCCCCGCCCGCGCGCTCTCCGACGCGAACCTGGACTTCTCCATCGTCTGCGCGGACGCGCTGCTCGACCCCGCCACGGCGCTGCGCGACGGCCGGTTCGTGATTGGCGACGAGACGATCCCCGCGCTCGTCGTCCCCGCCGCGCCGTTCCTCCCGCCGCGCCTCGTCGCGCGCCTCCGCGAGCTCGCCGCCGCGGGCTTGCCGGTCCTCTTCGTCGATTCCGTCGCCGCGGACTGCGCGGACTTCGGCCGCGCAGTCCCGCTCGACGGGCTCGCCGCCGCCGTCCGCGCCGCCGCGGGCGGCGCGGACGTGGCGGTCGAGGGCGCCTTCCCGCACCTGCGCGCGCTGCACGTCGAGCGCGACGGCGCCGACGCCTACCTCTTCTTCAACGAGTCGCCGGACGTCCGCGCCGCGACGCGCGTCCGGCTGCGCGCGCGCGGCGACTTCGCGCGGCTGCGCCTCCTCGAGGACGTCGCCGAATCCGGCACGGCGCCGGACGGCGCGATCGACCTCGACCTGCTGCCGGGCCAGTCCGAGATCGTCGTCTTCGGCGGCCGCGCCGGGCTGCCCGCCCCGCGGCCCGTCGCCGAGACGCGCCCGCTGCGCCCTCGCTTCGCGGTCTCCGTCGCCGACGGCGAGGACCTCGCCTCGTTCCGGCCGCTGTGCGAGACGGACGAGCTCTTCGACCTCGCCGCTCCCGGCCGCATCCCGGACTTCGCGGGCAAGGCGCGCTACGCGTTCTCCGTCGACTTCTCCGAGGCGGACCTCGCGCGCGACTGGACGCTCGACCTCGGGCGCGTCGGACAGACCGCGCGCCTCCTCGTGAACGGCGCCGACGCCGGCATCCGCATCGCCGCGCCCTACCGCTTCGCCCTGCGCGGGCTCGTCGCGGGCCGCAACGAGCTCGTCGTTGAGACCGCCTCGACTCTCGCCCGCCGCATCAAGGACGATCTCTCCTTCTTTCTTCCGATCCCGCCCGAAGGCCTCCTCGGGCCCCTTGCGCTTTACGGTTCGCCTGTCGCGGGCGGCGCGGGGCGGTAGAGCCCGCGGTCGCTTCGATCCGGAGCCGCGACCCGGACCGGACGGCGCACCCGCCGCCGTTTTTTCGCGCTTGCGCTCGCGCCCGCGCGTGTGCTACAATTGGCGCCGTTGCGACGGGAGACCCCAGTCCTCCCCCGCAGCCCCGCCCGCGGGCGGCCGCAAGGCCGGTGCGGGAGACAGCTTTGCATCCTCTGCAAAACATCGTTCCGGCGAAATCTGGTAAATTTCATGGCGACGATTGATTGCAAGGTTGCGCCTTAGGGTGCGCCTTGCCGTTGATCTCGCCAAGGGCATTACCAGAGCCTCGCCGGAGAATCAGCGGCGAGGCCTTTCCTTCGCGTCCCCGGACCTCCCGCGAATCCCCCCCCGGAGACGCGGCCCCGCCCGTTTCATCTTCAACCTTTCAACCCTTCAACCTCTGCCTATGAAACGCTTCGCAACTCTCTGTCTTCTTCTCGCCGTCCTGCCGGTCGCGGCCGTGGCTTCGACCACGTGGTTCGTGGACGCGCGGAATGGCTCCAACGGCTTCTTCGGGCTCTCTTCGGCGACTCCGAAGCGGACGATCCAAGCGGCGGTCAACGCGGCGTCAAGCGGCGACTGCATCATCATTTCCGGCGGGATCTACTACGAGAACGTCACGCTTTCGAAGCCGCTGACCCTCGTTTCGCACGACCCCGCCGTCGCCGTGATCGACGGCCGGCACGCGGGGGACTGCCTTGTCATTGCGGAGAACGCCGCCGGCAGCGTGGTCGACGGCCTCGTCTTCACCCATGGCGCGCCGACCAACGGCGGCAACAAGTACGGCGGTGGCATCGACTGTCTCGCGGACGCGACGATCCGGCACTGCGTCTTCAAGGACAACGGCAACTCCTCCACCACGTTCGCCGGCGGGCTTCACACGTGCAACCGGTCGCGGGTATCGGTGGAAAACTGCCTCTTCGTCGGGAACTACGCCTGGGCGAGCGGTGGCGCCACGCTCACGGAGGGCGACAGCTTCGTCACGTTCGACCGCTGCACCGTCTACGGCAACCGTTCGGACGACTTCATCGGGAACCAGGGCGGAATCGTGGTCACCCATGGCTCGACCGGCTACGTCCGGAACTGCATCCTCTGGGGCAACAGCGGAATGCAGCTCGCCGCTTACGGAAGCTGGTACGGGCGGGACGCCACCGTCCACGTCTCGTATTGCTGCGTCCAGGGTGGCGTGGCCCCGAACGGGATCGGGCACTTCTACGACGATGGCGGCAACATCAGCGACTATCCCCGGTTCATCGACATCGCGCGCCGCAATTTCTGGTTCCGTGACGACTCCCCCTGCTGGCGACACGGCCACCCCGACTTCTTTGAGCGCGATGGTCTCCGCTGCCACATGGGCTACTGGCCCTCCCGCCTGCGTCCGCCGCCGCCGCCCGTCTGGACGGTCGAGGTCACGCTCGATCCGCAGGGCGGAGACTGCTGCGTCGAGACGGTCAGGCGCTTTCTCCACGATCGGATCGGATGTCTTCCCGTTCCGCAGCGCGACGGATACGATTTCCTCGGTTGGTTCGACCGCCCGGACGGCGGCCGCCCCATCTTCCCGGACGAGCGGATCCACGAGGACTGCACCCTCTACGCTCGCTGGCTTCTGCGCGTTCCGCCGCTCTTCGAGGTTGTCGGCGGCACCTCCGGCGTCTCCGGCCTTGTCGAGCTCGACTGCCGCCTCGCCGAAGGAGCCCGCGACGGCCGCCTCTGGCTGAACGGCGAGCTTCTGGCGTCCTCCGAGGACGAGACCTTCCAGTGGCTCTGGCAGCCCCGCAAGACCGGCCGGAACGTTTTCGTCTACTCGTCGGGGCCCTACTCGATCACGACGAAGGTCGACGTGGCCTCGCTCACCTTCGCCCCGATCCCCGAGCCGGCGCCCCCGATGGCGCTCGACGAATCCATCCGCATCACGCCCGAGGTCCGCTCCATTCCCCAGGGCGGCGCCGGCAAGTCAATCCTCGTGACGGGCGGGAACTGGACGGCCGCCGCCTCCGCCCCGTGGATCGTCCTCGAGTCCGCCTCTGGCGCGACCTCCGATCCGGTCGCCTACACCGTGACGGTCAATACCAACGTCGGCGAACGCGTCGGCTACATCTACGTGAGCGGCCGGGTCCACACGATCGTGCAGAAGGGCCGCACGGGCTCCGTCTCCGCCGAAAGCCTCGTGGTCGAGAGCGAGGGCGGGTCGGCCTCTCTTTCGCTCGACTTCGACGGCCGTTTCGCCTGGGACGCCCGGCCGAACGTCGACTGGATCACCGTCCGGCCGACCCACGGCGTCGGCGCCGGCTCCATCGACTGCACCATCGCCCCCTACAACGAGGTCGGCACCCGCGCCGGCTCCGTCACCTTCGGCGACCGAACCGTCTCCGTCTTCCAATACGGCCGCCGAATGAAGCTCTCCGACGTCGCCCTCGAGCGCGACTACCTCGCCCACGTGATGCCCATCACCGTCAACGCCCTCGCCTCCACGGCGTGGAGCGCCACGCCCAACGCGAGCTGGATCTCCGTCGTGGACGCGGATAACGGCCAGGGCCGCCGCGGCGGGAGCCTCCTCACGCTCGCCATCGCGGAGAACCCCAGCTCCCGCGCCCGCACCGGCACGGTATCCATCGGCACCGAGACCTTCACCGTCACCCAGGCGGGCCGCCCCGCCTCGGCCTGCGCGCTCTCCATCGCCCCCGCCGAGACGACCGCGGACGCGTCCGGCGCCAACGGCCACATCGCCGTCACGGGCACGCCCGACCTCCCGTGGACCGCCGAGAGCTCCGCCGGCTGGCTCGTCCTTCTCGACTCCTCGGCGTCCGGGAGCGGCAACGGAAACGTCTTCTACACCGTTTCGCCCAACACCACGCTCCAGCCGCGCACCGCCACGGTCGTCATCCGGCCGGCGGACACGAACCTACCCACCCTCGTGCACACCGTCGTCCAGGCGGCCGCCGCCTCGTCGCTTGCCGCGAGCGGCCACGAGTTCGACGCGGCCGGCGGCACGGTCGCGATCGACGTCTCCGTGCCCGGGTCCGTCGCGTGGTCCGTTTCGGACGTCCCGTCGTGGATCACGGTCCTCGACGGCACCTCCCGCGTCGGCTCCGGCTCCGTCACGCTCCAGGCGTCGCCCAACAACGGTGTCGCGCCCCGCGCCGCCACCCTGTCGATCGCCGGCTTCCCCTTCGCCGCGGGCCAGAAGGGCCGCGACTTCGCCATCGACTGCGACGCCTTCGTCTTCGACTTCGAAGGCGACACGGACTCATTCACCGTCTCGCCCGACGGCGACATGGCGTGGGAGGCCGTCGCCTCCGATTCCTGGATCAGCTTCCTCTGGGGCAGCAACGCCGGCTCCGGGCAGGGCGAGGTCGTCTTCGCCGTCGCGCCCTACGTCGGCGACGGCTCGCTCCGCACCTGCACCATCGAGATTGGCGGGCGGACGGTCCTCGTGAGCCAGCGCGCCTACGACCTCTCCATCAGCCCGCGCTCGGCCCAGGTCTCCGGCAACGCCGGCGCGGGCGAAATCGGCGTCTCCGCCGGCATCGACGACGTCTGGCGCGCCATTCGCACCGAGGACTGGATCACGATCGAGTCGGGCACCGAATCCGGCACCGGCAGCGGCACCGTTCGCTTCGTCTACGCCGAGAACGACACCGGCGTCACGCGCACCGGCAAGATCGTGATCGACGGCGAGGTCTACACGCTCACCCAGGCCGCCCGCGTGCTCGTTCCCGTCTCGGCGCAGGTCCGCGGCCATGGCCGCGTGGACGGCGCCATCTCCCATCCGGTCGGCTCCCGCGTTTCGCTCACCGCCGTCCCCGACTCCGGCTACGAGTTCAGGTATTGGATCACCGACGCCGGCGAGTCGATGCAGAATCCGCTCCCCGTGACCGTCGAAGGCGCCACGACCGTTACCGCCGTCTTCGCGCCGCTCACGCCGGAGTTCGTCTCGGCGGAGTCCTCCACGAATGGCGTCCTCCTCGCGTGGAGCGATCTCGCCTGGGCCGCCGAATACCGCCTCTACCGCGCACCGTCCAATTCGATCCCCTCCGCGCCGCTCGCGCCGCCCCCCGCGGACGGCACCGCGTCGTTCCTCGACACGACGGGCGACGTGGAGCAGCCCTTCTGGTATTGGGTGCAGGCCGTCGGCGCCGATGCCGAGACGGAGTCCGCCGTTCCCGCCACGGGCCGCAAGCGCAAGCCCGTCGTGTTCTCCCCGATTTTCTACGCGGGCCTCCGCGGCGCCGCACACGCCAATCCCGCCGCGTACCAGGAGGGGGCGGAGGTCTCCTTCACGGATCCCGAGGCCGTCGAGGGCTACGCCTTCGCGGGCTGGAACCCCGCCGGCATCGCGGCCGACCTCACCGGTGCCGTCGACGTCGAAGCGACCTGGACGCCGAACGCCTATTCCATCGTCTACCGCGCCGCCGGCGGCACCGGCGAAATGGAGCCCACGGCCTGCACCTACGACCGCGACGCCCTCGTCGCCACCAACGAGTTCGCCCGTCCCGGCTACGAGTTCCTCGGCTGGGCCACGGAAGAGGGCGGCGAGGTCGTGTATCTGGGCGGCGACTGGGTGCGCAACCTCGCCTCCGCGCAGGGTTCGATCGTCGAACTCTGGGCCGTGTGGGAGGCGGTCGGCGGCGTACCCTCCATCGCCGGCGACGACGGCGCGACCGTGACCGGCGACGCCGAGAGCGGCTACGTGGTCCGGCCGTCCGAGGGCAACACGGCGGTCGAGGTGACCCTTCCCGACGGCCTTGACCCCGCCAAGGTCACGGTCGAAGTCGGCACGGCCGTCGAAACCGTAAAGCCGAACGGTGCGACCGTCAAGATCGTGAAGGGCGGCAGCGACATCACCCCGTGGCTCGACATTCCTGCCGCCACTGCCGCCGGCGTGATCGCCGTGGGCCAGGCATCGGTCAAGCAGTCGGTCGCCGATGAATCGCTCGACGCCTCCAAGGGCGCGACCTTCGCCGTCGAGGACGGCGCCCCCGTCCTTAGGACCGCCGCCACCAAGCCGGGCCTGACCTACACCCTCCGCGAAGGCGCGACCCTCGGCACCCTCTCAGACGGCGACACCACGCAGGGCGACGGCCAATCCTGGACTCCGGCCCTCACCGTCAAGGGCGGCGCCAGCGGCTTCTACCGGATCAAGGTGGGAAAGTAAGGAGGTTAACATGGCTAATGATCTTTGCACGTACGTAGTAACAGCTCCAGAGGTGTTCGCGGAGATTGCGACAGTGAGTGGCTTGACGAAACACGACACATTGATTCGCTTTTCTCTTGAAATAATCATTGGAAAACTGAAAGACTCCACGGGGTGTATGACTAGTGCCGCAATAACCGCATTTGTGGAAAAGTACTCAAGTCTTTCAGGCGACTGCTATGCAGCAATGTTAGTAGATTGCAACGGAAATGATGTTTTGGTTCTGGATGTTGTAAGACCCGACGATCCGTACAACAATGGCATGTATGTAATGGACCAAGAACCGATCTACATTTTCAAGAGTTTTGATGGATGGGACAGCATTGAGGAGTCAACCAAAGCATTTCATTTGAATTGCGAGGGGAGAACATTTGAACTGAGCTCATATTATGAACTGAGTGCTTACACAGAAGAAAAAAGGGACACCCCTTTCCCATGTGCGCAGATCAGCGCTATCGATCCCGGAATCATGAACACTATGAAGTTCGGTCTTTCTTGCATTGAAAAGGGAATGTCATGACGCAAAAGTTTATGTCTCCGGTTTCAACAAAGAATGGAGATTTCCATGGAAAAACACAATACTAGCAAACGGGAAACGGCTTTGAACAGCTTGGGAGGTTTCATTCTTCGCAAGTTGCACAAGCATACATTATATCACTACACGACATTGTCAACGTTTGATGCATTCCTCAAGGATGATGCACATTTGTACTGCACGCATTATGCCGCGCTCAACGACTCTTCCGAGTTGCGTTGTGGATTGGATGTCGTCTGCAAACATCTACAAAAGGAGAACGGAATCTCGTTTGCCGTATGCTCCCAGCTCAAAGAGTGCTTTGAAGAGGGGTGTTCAAGAGAGATGATCCATCCGACGTGGATCATGTCCTTCTCGCTTGAAAAAGACTCATTATACCAATGGGGGATGTATACGGACAGGAAACAAGGTGGATATTCGATCGGCTTCGATTCGGCCAAATTGATGAACTTTGTCGAAGAATCAAATGAAAGAAACGGCAGGACGGGGAACCCGACTTTCACGATGAAACTCATGCCTTGCTTCTATGTAAAAAGAAATAGGAAGCAGATCAAAACGTTTTTGCGTCAGGTTTTCGATATAAATGATTCTTCGCTCGCGAGATTGAAGAAATCGGGATTTAAAAGCGCTTCTGCCGTCGTTTCCGTTTTGGCTAGAATGGTGCTTGTTTCCTGCCTCATCAAGCACGAGTCATTCAAATTCGAAAATGAGGTGAGGCTCGTGATCGATCCTACATCTTTCGATTGGACCAACGTCTCTTTGGTTGGAGGAAAGCCGCGATGGAATACGGGTCTTTTCCCCCATGGCAAAGAACAGTTGCGTTCGGTCTTCAAAGAAGTTTGGATTTCTCCTCATGGTGACAAGCAGTTGCTGAAGAATGTGGCTGAAATAATGAAACAGAAACACGGCTTAACATTCACCATCAAGGCGAGTAAATCGCCGTATAACGGGAGGTGATTTACTCCATGAAGACAAAGTTGATAGCACTGTTCACCATCGTCAGGCTCGGGCTTTCCGCCTTTGCCGACACTCCAACCATCACGAATGTGACGGCGCGCCAGCGTTATCCGTGGAACGGGAAGGTGGACATCACATATACCGTGACGGGGGATGTGGCACAATACAGCCAGCCAACCCTCAAGGTCACGGCGACGGACGGGACAACGGGTAATACCTACACCGCGGCAGCGTTGTCGGGCGATATGGGGCTTTCCGCCGGGACGCATGCCTTGGTCTGGGACATGAACGCCGACGGTCTGACCTTCCATTCCGACGATGTGGTTTTTGATGTTGCCGCAATCATTCTCCGATACCTTGTTGTCGATCTCTCGGCAGGCGCAAATGCTTCCGCCTATTCCGTCACGTTTCTGGCGGAACCGCCAGAAGGCGGGTTCAACACGGACGAATACAAGACGACGAAACTGGTGCTTCGGCGCCTTGAGCCCGGCCCGATTCCGACGAGCGATGCGACGATCACCAAGCCGTTTTATGTCGGCCTCTTCGAGGTGACGCAGAAGCAGTGGTCGCTTGTCATGGGAAGCAATCCTTCGTCTTTCTCGGGCGACAAGCGGCCGGTGGAGCGCGTATCCTACAACGACATCCGCGGCTCGTCCCTCGGCTCGCAGTGGCCGGCGTCGAACGCGGTGGATGCCGGCAGCTTCCTCGGCAAACTGCGGTCGCGGACGGGTCTGGACTTCGACCTGCCGACGGAGGCGCAGTGGGAATACGCGTGCCGAGCGGGGACGAGCACGGCCTATAGCTACGGCGATTACGCCGATGGGGCCTACATGTGGTATTCGTCCAATTCTTCCTCGCAGACACACGAGGTCGGAACAAAGTTGCCGAATCCTTGGGGCCTCTACGACATGCACGGGAACGTGTGGGAGTGGTGCCTGGACTGGGATGGCGGTTCTCTTTCGGGGAATGATCCGATCGGTTCTTCCTCGGGGTCGTACCGGGTGGATCGCGGCGGCAGTTGGGACTACAGCGCGGGCATCTGCACCTCGTCCTACCGGGACTACGTCAGCCCGTCTTTCTCGTTCAACGACTACGGCTTCCGCCTTGTCAGGGCCCTGTCGGACTAACGCGCGGTAGCGCGTAGGCGAGCGAGGCCCCGGCGGCAGCCGGGCCGAAGCGTGTTAAAGATGCGAGCGAACGAGAACAACAACGGCTTCCGCCTTGTCAGCACCTTGTCAGACCGGACAGGGTCCCATTCCGAAACGCCAGAGTCCCCCGGTAGGGGGAACGAACATGCAACACCCCGGCCGGCCAGTAGCGAAAGCGACCGCCGCGCCGGAACCCTTTTCACAGGAGTCGTGCAATGACCACGAAGAAACAACTGGCCCTCTTCCTCTCTGCGATTACCGTGGCGAGCGCCGTTCACGGCGAAACCATCTGCTCAGGGCGTAGCGCGTCCGTGAAACTCGATCTTCGGACCGGAGTTCGGACGACGACCGGCGGAACGAAGACGGTCGTCTACGACGCCTCTTGGTATGAGGGGGGCGCAACCGTTCGCATCGATGGTATGGGATCAGTCCCCCTAACGGGAACGGCTGGGACGGCGGAATGGATGCCTTCCTTGTGCCGGCACCATCTGACGATGGAAGCGTTCGATTCTTCGGGAACGGTAGTCGGAAGTGAGAGTGCCGCTTTTGCATGGGCAAGCGGCCACTTCGGCGTCATCACGAAGCCAGAGGTCGAGCCGGCGTTCGGCGTGGTGGGGCTGACGGCCGAAATCTCGTGCGCACGGTGTGGGGTAATTCTACAGGCGCAGACGGAGGTCGACGCGCTCGCCCCCGTCCGCAACGTGACGGCGCGGCAGCTTTGGCCGCACAAGAAGGTGGAGGTCTGCTTCGACGTCGGGAGCGACATCGGAATCATCGCGGCTTTGTCTAACGGCGTGGTACTCTCTGCCTCTTCTTCGTATGGAGTGATCCGTCCACATCCGGAACCCATATTGTCAAGCACTGGGGGCTCGTATGCATGGACGAAAGACTACAGTGTATACAAGACTGGGGACTATTCCTGGAAATGCGCCACCATTGCCGGCAATGTATCTTATTCGTCCGAAATCACCACGACGGTTTCAGGAGTAACCGCCGTCTCGTTCTACTGGAAGGTCTCAAGCAAATCGAATTACAACAAGCTCCACTTCTATGTCGACGGATCGGAAAACACAGCGGCCATTTCGGGAACGAAAGACTGGGCATTGGTAAGCGTTCCGCTTGATTCAAGTTCTTCACACGCGTTAAGATGGTCCTTTACTAAAAATTCCGGAAATTCGGGACAGGACTGTGGATGGATTGCCGACCTGGAACTGACATATGACGATTCCGGCTCCTTCACGGCCACTGCAGTGTCCGGCGACACATCCTTCACGCCCGGCCACCACGTGCTTGCATGGGACCTGGAGGCCGACGGCATCGCCATTGACAGCACAAACGTGACGTTCTCGGTCGGGGTTGGAACCGAAAGTGCTGATTCGGTGACAGGCGTTTCCATCGATACTTCGTCCGCACTTCACGAGGGTATGAACGTGTCCGGGGCGCTGGAACTCGGCTATTCGCCGTTCGAGGGCGGGGAGGCGACGATCCGGATCGACGGCGAGACGGCGGTTTCGGCGGCGGAGTCCGGCGTGTTCCTCTGGCAGCCGCGGACGCCCGGTCCCCATACGCTCCAGCACGTGTCCGGGACGAACACGTGGACGCGGACGGTGTCCGTGACGAGTCTGGCGTTCGACGAGCCGGACGAGCCGAATCCGCCGACGGAAGAGGATGACGACATCGCCATTTCCTCGACCTCGCGGCACTTCGAGAAGGGCGGCGGCTCGGCCTCGATCGTGACGTCCGGCAGCGGCACGTGGACGGCGTCGTCGTCGGCTTCCTGGATCACGATCCCGGCGGCGCTCACAAGCCGCAATGCGGGGCTGCCGGTGGTCTACCAGGTGGCGGCGAGCGACCGGGCCGAGCCGCGCACGGGCTACGTCTACGTGAGCGGCCACGTCTTCACCGTGACGCAGGACGGCGTCGGGGCCACGCTGGATTCATACTCCGCCGACTTCGGGTCCGCGGGCGGCACGGGCTCCTTCACGGTGCTCGCCGGCGCGCAGATCGGCTGGCAGGTCCGGTCGAACGTCGACTGGATCTCGGTCGGCACCACGGCCGGGACCGGCGAGGCGGCGGTGTCGTTCACGGTCGCGCCCCTCCATTCCGTCGCGACGCGCACGGGCACGATCACGGCGGCTGGCTGCACGTTCACCGTGAACCAGACGGGGCGCCGCCTGGCGATTTCCGCGACGGATTCCTCCTACACGGCGTTCGGGCTCACGGCGGACCGCGACTACACGGCCCACGTCGTCGCCATTGTCGTGACGGCCGCCGCGGACACGACGTGGGACGTCGATGTCGATGCGAGCTGGCTCTCCGTCGCCGACGCCGGGAGCGGCCACGGCGGCGGCACGGTGGCGGTTGCGGCGAACGAGAACCCGAGCTGGCTCGCGCGGACGGGCCGGGTGCGGATCGGGACGGAGACGCTGGTCGTCCGCCAGGCCGGCCGCCCGGCCGGGGCGGGCACGCTCTCCTTCGCCATCTCCCCCGCCGAGACGACCGCCTCCGTGAAGGGGGCGAACGGGCTTATCGCCGTGATGGCGACGCCCGACCTGCCGTGGTCGGCGGAGAGTCGAGCGAACTGGCTCACCGTGATGCCCGGCGCGCGGTCGGGCGCGGGCAACGGCAATGTGGTCTACGCGGCCTCGCCGAACCCGCTGCTCTCGGAGCGGACCGGGTCGATCGAGGTCGCGCCCGTCGAAGAATCGGCGCTTCCGGCGCAGACGCACGCGGTGACGCAGCCGGCGGCCGTGGCGGAGATCTCCGCGACGGCGCACGTCTTTGCCGCGGCGGGCGAGTCCTTCGGCGTGGCGGTGTCGTGCGACGACGTCGTCCAGTGGACGGCGGACGAATCGTGCGACTGGCTCCCCGTCGTTGGCAACGCGAACCGCGTGGGCCCGGGGACAGTCGTGCTGGAGGCGGCGGCGAACCCGACGGTCGACGCGAGGAGCGCGACCGTGACCATTGCCGGGCATTCATTCGAGGCGACGCAGAAGGGGCGTTCCGTCGAAGTGGAATACGGCGCACGCGTCTTCGAGCCGGAGGGCGGCTACGACACGGTCGAGGTCCATCCGGACGGCAACGTGACGTGGATCGCGGTTTCGTCCGCGCCCGACTGGCTCACGATCTGGGGCGGCGAGAACTGCACCTACGACGAGGCCGGCAACGTGATCGGGACGGGCGACGACACGATCGAATACATCGTCTCGGAATACGTGGGCGACGGGACTCCGCGCACGGGGACGATCACGATCGGCGACAAGACCGTGTATGTCACCCAGCGGGCCTACGATCTCTCGATCAACCCCGCCGCCGCGCAGGTGGCCGGCAACGCCGGCGCGGGCGAGATCGGCGTCTCGGCCTCCGTGGGCGACATCTGGAACGCCATCGCCGCGGAGCCGTGGATTATGATCGTGAGCGGCTACGACGCCGGCACGGGCAGCGGGACGGTCCGCTTCACCTACACGGACAACGACACGGGCGAAACCCGCACGGGGCGGATCATCGTCTCCGGCGAGGAATACACGCTTACGCAGGTGGCGCGGCAGCTGGTGTCGGTCTCGGCGCGGGTGGCGTCCGATTCGCCCATCCCGGGCGCGATGCCGGGCTCCGTCTCCGGCGCCGGATCCTACGATCGCGGGACGTCCGCTACGTTGCGCGCGACCGCGAGCGACGGCTACGCGTTCGTGGACTGGACTCTTCCGGACGGCTCGACCCGGACCGGCTCGACCCTCGCCGTGACGGCGGATACGAACAAGGTGATCGTCGCGAACTTCCACCGCATTCCCGTCTACGATGTGAACGGGGAGGGTGTCCGCGAGGGGACGTCCATGACCTTCACGGCGCCGGCGGACATGCTGGACGCGGCAGGCACCACGAAGCTCGTCTGCCTCGGCACGAGCCGCTATCCCGACAAGGGCCGCAGCTTCACGCTCGTCGTCACCGGGGACATCGTCTTCGAATGGGACCTGTGGCAGACCAACTACCTTGTGTCCGTCTCGCAGACGACGGGCGGAACGATCCAACGCAACGGCTCCACCGCCGCCGATTTCTGGGCCACCGCCGGCTCAACCGTCGACCTGACCGCCACGCCCGCTTCCGGCAAGACGCTGTTCCGTTGGAACGTCGAAAGCGGCTCGCCCGGAGGGCTCGCCCCACCTGATACGGCCAATGCCGCCGGAACGCCTCCGGAGGCCTTGTCGCTTTGCGTGGACTGGCCGCTGGCCGTCTCCGCCGTCTTCGGCGTCTTCGACGACACGCTCGCCGAGGCGCTCGACGCGCCGGCGCTTGCCTTCACGACGGGCGGCGACGCCGACTGGGCGCCGGTCGTCGATGCGACCGCACAGACGGGCTTCACCTCCGCGCGCTCCGGCGCGGGCGGTGCGGACACGGACACGTGGCTCGACCTCTCGCTCGAAGGATCCGGAACGCTCTCGTTCCGGTGGCGAACCGACTGCGAGAAGGACGACGGCGACGGTGCGACGTGGGACCGCCTCGCGGTCTTCGTGAACGGCGTCGAGTTCTCCCGCATCGACGGCACGACCGACTGGCAGATGGTGACGATCCCCGTCTCCGGCCCGAAGACGACCATCCGCTGGTCGTTCTACCGGGACGACTGGGATGACCCGGGTCCGCCGCGAGAAAACGCGGGCTGGATCGATGGCGTGACCTTTACGACGGAGGGCCTGTAAGATGAAACAGACGATTTCTTCCCTTTTGTTCATCGCGACCGTTTGTTGCGCCGCCCCGAATCCGCCGACGGCGGAGGATCCGATGATCTCCATCACGCCGGTGACGCGCTCGATGGAGCAGACCGGCGGCTCGGCGGCGATCAACACCTCCGGCAGCGGCACGTGGCGGGCGTCGACGTCCGCCAACTGGATCCTGCTCACGAGCTCCAGCGGCACGGCGGGCTATCCCGTCGGCTACACGGTGGGCGCCAACAACGGCGTCGAGGCCCGCGTGGGCTACGTCTACGTGAGCGGATACGTCCACACGATCACGCAGGCCGGCCTCGGCGCCACGCTCGAAAGCTACACGGCCGCTTTCGAAAGCGAGGGCGGAAGCGGGAGCGTCCGGGTGAACGCGCCCTCGGGCAAGGCGTGGCACGCGCAGTCCAACGCGGACTGGATCGCGGTCTCCACCGAATCGGGGACGGGGGCGAGCGCGTGCGCCTTCACCGTCGCGCCCTACGACGAGGTCTCGACGCGCAGCGGAACCCTGACGATCGCCGACAATACGTTCACCGTCTTCCAGACCGGCCGGCGGATGAAGCTGGGCGCCGCCGGCGCGACGACCGACTACTTCGCGGGAACGGTCAAGATCCGCGTGAACGCGCTGGCGGACACTGCATGGACCGTGTCCGCGGACGCGGACTGGCTGACGGTGACGGACGCCGGGAGCGGCCTGGGCGGCGACGAGGTGAAGGTCGCGGTCGCGGAGAACCAGAGCTACAACCAGCGCTCGGGCACGGTGACGATCGGCACCGAGACGTTCGCCGTGACGCAACTGGGGCGGACGGCGCTGAGCTTCCGGATCGCCCCGACCGAGGTCGACACCTTCGGCGTGGACGGCGCGGCTGGCGAGCGCCTCGCCGTCACGGCGACGCCGGACCTCGGGTGGACCGCGGTGGCGTCCGCCGACTGGATCGAGCTCTACGAGGGCTACGGCTCCGGCTCCGGCAGCGGAAGCGTCGTCTACAAGGTGAAGCCCAATCCGACGCTTTCTCCGCGCTCCGGGTCGATCACCGTCACGGCCGCGGACGGCGCCGTGGCGGCGAAGCGCCTCGACATCGCGCAGGAGGCCGCGGTCGCCTCGCTCACGGTGGAGGAATACGAGTTCGAGGCGGCCGGCGAGTCGCTGGCCGTTGGCGTCAACACGGGGAGCATCGTGGAATGGGGCGTGACCAACCTTCCCGCGTGGCTCTCCGTGTCGGCCGCCTCGTCGACGGGACCCGCCGGCATCACGCTCACGGCGGCGGCCAATACGTCCGTTCAGCCGCGCAGCGCCACGATCCGCATCGCGGACCACGAATTCCGCGTAAGCCAGAAGGGCCGGGGCGTCACCGTCGCCTACGAGCCGCACGTCTTCGACGCCGACGGCAAGGCCACGGGCGAGAACGCGGACAACCCCATCACGGTCACGGCCGACGCCGACGTGACGTGGACGGCGGTCGCCTCGGACGACACGTGGATCATCGTCTACGAGGGCAGGACCGGGCAGGGGAACGGGACCGTGCGGTTCATCGTCGCGCCCTACATCGGGGACGGCGAGGTCCGGACGGGCCTGATCACGATCGGCTCGGAGATCGTCTACGTGACGCAGCGGCCCTACGACCTCTCCATCGATCCGATCGGGTCCCGGGTGGACGGCAACGCCGGCGCCGGGGAGATCCAGGTCGCGCTCGACATCGACGGCGTGTGGAACGCCATCGCCACCGAGCCCTGGATCGCCATCGTGAGCGGCTACGACGCGGGCACGGGCAACGGGAAGGTCCTCTTCTCCTACACCGACAACAACACGGGCCGGCAGCGGACGGGCAAGATCATCGTCGCGGGCGAGACCTATACGCTCACGCAGGCGGCGCGGCAGCTCGTCGCCGTCTCGGCGTCGGCCGGCGGGCGCGGCGGCACCGTGACAGGCGGCGGAACCTACGAACGGGATTCGGAGATCGTGCTCGAGGCCGTACCCGAAGCCGGCTACGCGTTCGACCACTGGGTCCTGCCGGGCGGCGGGACCTCGACGGAGAATCCGCTCTCCGTCGCCGTGACGGCCGCGCAATCCTACCAGGCCTTCTTCTCGCCGCTTGCGCCGCGGCTTGCGGTCGCGTCGGCGTCGCTCCAAGGGGTCCGGCTCGAATGGACGGACCTGCCGTGGGCGACGGAGCTGCGCGTGTTCCGCGGCACGTCCTCCAACCGCGCCCAGGCGACGAAGATCGCCACGGTCGCCAACGACGGCTCCTGCGCGTATCTGGACGCGACCGGCACCGAGAACCGGGCCTACTGGTATTGGGTCGAGGCCGTTGGCGTCGAGGACGACGTCTGGAGCGAGGGCGTCCAGGGCAAGCGCGAGAAAGCGACCTTCTCGATCGACTACACGAACCTTCGCGGCACGACGCACGCCAACCCCGCCACCTACCGCGAGGGGACCGCCGTCTCCTTCTCCGCGCCCTCTTCGCGAACGGGCTTCACGTTCCTCGGATGGACGCCGTCCGGCATCACGGCCGACACCTCCGGCGACGTGACGGCTCGCGCGAACTGGGCGCAGAACGAATACACGGTGCGCTTCGACCTCGCCGGCGCCGCCGGATTGATGGCGGACGAGAGCTTCACCTACGGTCTGTGGAAGTATCTTTCGCCCACGAACTTCTCGCGCCCGGGATACACCTTCCTCGGCTGGGCCGTCAAGCCGACGGCGGCGGTGGCGGTCTACGACGATTCCGAATCCGTGAAGAGCCTCACGGCCGAACCGGACGGCCTCGTGACGCTCTACGCGCTCTGGATCCGGGACGGCCTCGACGATCCGCTTCCCGACCTCGGCGCGTCGGCATCGTCCTCGGACATCGTCGCCGTCCTTGTCGGCTGCGTCGACGCGGGCAATCTCGGCGCAAACATCACGAGCGCCGCCGAATACGCGGACTTCCGCGCCTGGGCGGACGCCGTCCGGGACGGGTCCGGGGCGGCGGCCGGCCACACGGGCGTTCGGGACAGCCCCCACGCGTGGCTCTCCTACGCGCTGGGGCAGGGGACGCTTCTCGAGACCGCGCCGGAACCGGGCGACCTCGTCATCCTGGACTTCGCCGCATCGGGATCCGATCCAAGCCGGTTCGACCTCCTGTTCGGGCTGGAGGGAATCGCCGTCGGCCCCTCCGCCAAATCGGCGAATCTGATGAAGACCTTCGCCGTCGAAGGGGCGGAATCGCTCGAAGACGGTTTCTCCGAAGACACCGTCGAAACGCTCGTCCTCGCCCCGTTCGGCGGCGACGTCGCCGGTTCGGTCCAACCGGCGTCGGACGCCGAATCGTTCTTCTTCCGCGTTGTCCAACGACCGCTGTCCGAGGCCTTTTACACAATCTCCTTCAATACGGCGGGCGGCAGCGCCATCGCTCCGATCATGAAGGCATCCGGCGCGTGTGTGACCGCTCCGGCGGCGCCGACGAAGGACGGTTTCGACTTTGCAGGCTGGTCGCCCGCGTTTCCGGCGACGATGCCGCTCGGCGGCGCGACGCTCGTCGCGCAATGGACGCCGAAGAACTACACGATTTCGTTCGACACCGTGAACGGCAGCGCAATCGCGTCCATCACCGCGGGGTACGGCACGGCCGTGACCGCCCCGGCGGCGCCGACGAAGGACGGTTTCGACTTTGCCGGCTGGCTACCGGCGTTTCCGGCGACGATGCCGCTCGGCGGCGCGACGCTCGTGGCACAATGGACGCCGAAGAGCTACACGATTTCGTTCGACACCGCGGACGGCAGCGCGGTCGCGTCCATCACGGCGACTTACGGTTCGGCCGTGACCGAACCGGCGGCGCCGACGAAGGACGGATACGACTTCGCCGGCTGGTTGCCCGCGTTTCCGGCGACGATGCCGCTCGCCGGCGCGACGCTCGTCGCGCAATGGACGCCGAAGAACTACACGATTTCGTTCGATACCGCGGACGGCAGCGCGGTCGCGTCCATCACGGCGGCTTGCGGTTCGGTCGTGACTGCGCCGGCGGCGCCGACGAAGGACGGATACGACTTCGCCGGCTGGTTGCCCGCGTTTCCGGCGACGATGCCGCTCGGCGGCGCGACGCTCGTGGCGCAATGGACGCCGAAGAACTACACGATTTCGTTCGACACCGCGGACGGCAGCGCGGTCGCGTCCATCACGGCGGCTTACGGTTCGGCCGTGACCGCCCCGGCGGCTCCGACGAAGGACGGCTTCGACTTTGCCGGTTGGCTGCCGGCATTTCCGGCAACGATGCCACTCGGCGGCGCGACGCTCGTGGCGCAGTGGACGCCGAAGAACCTGATGTATCTGGTCGCCGATCTTTCCGGCGGACCGTCGGCTTCGTCCTATCCCGTCACGTATTTGGCGGAACCGCCGTCTGGTGGCTTCAACACGGACGAATACAAGACGACGAAACTGGTCCTCCGTTGTCTTGAGCCCGGTCCGGTTCCGACTCGCGATGCGAATATCACCAAGCGGTTCTACGTTGGACTCTTCGAGGTGACGCAAAAGCAGTACGAACTCGTCATGGGGAGCAATCCGTCGGGTTTCTTGGGCGACACCCGGCCCGTGGAGCAGGTCTCCTATGACGCCATCCGAGGTTCGTCCCTCGGCGCGCAGTGGCCGGCGTCGAACGACGTGGATTCCAACAGCTTTCTTGGCAAGCTGCGGGCTCGGACGGGCCTCGACTTCGACCTGCCGACGGAGGCTCAATGGGAATACGCCTGTCGCGCGGGGACGAGCACAACCTACAGTTACGGTGATGCCGCCGACGGTTCCTACATGTGGTATTCGGACAATTCTTCCTCGCAAACGCACGAGGTCGGAACGAAGCTCCCGAACGCCTGGGGCCTCTACGACATGCACGGGAACGTGTGGGAATGGTGCCTGGATCGGTATGATTGGGACTATGTTGTTCTTTCGGGCAACGATCCGGTCGGTTCTTCCTCGGGATCGGACCGGATGCGGCGCAGCGGGAGCTGGGCTGGTGGCGCGTCCGACTCCACCTCGTCCTGGCGGCTCAGTTGCAGTCCATGGGGCGCGTACGACAACAACGGCTTCCGCCTGGTCAGGACCCTGTCAGAATAACGCGCGGTAGCGAAAGGCGAGCGAAGGCCCGAGGCGGCAGCCGGGCCGAAGCGAGCAGGAGCCGATTCAATCAACACTCAACAACAACCAACTCCAACAACGTCAAGGAGAGACTCCATGAACAAACCAACACAACCACCAACGGCGAAACTTGGCGCGCAGAAACTGCTCATCATCAAGACGAAACAAGCAACAATTGCCGAGCGCGGATCCCTCTACGAGGCGACTCGTAAGTTCTGGTCGGTTTCGCCCGGACATGCGGCGAACCGTCCCGTCCTTGCCGTCACGCTGGAAGACAACGTCATCCAAGAAGTCTACGACGTAGAGGAATGGCATGTGAAAACGACCAATAAGACAAAGGGCGGCAAGCTGCAGTCGTTCTACGAATTCACTGGAACGCCGATGTCCGGCTGCCCCTGGGCTGACGCACTCATTGGCAAGCGCATTCCCGACCGCTATATCGGCGGGCAGAACTGCGTCCGCTACGTCAACTGACTGGCTGGCCGATAAAGTCGACGAAACGACGAAAGGACGAAAGGTCGAGCCCCGGTCGCCTTCGGAGAAGGGGGCGCGACCTGTTGTCCTGGGGTCCTGTCGTCCTGTCGTCGTCGGGCCGGAACCGGGGGCGGGCCTCCCCGCACGGCGGCCGGTCGACGCCATCGACCGAATCGACGAAGTCGGGCGCGGCGGGGCAATGCTGAATGCTGAATGCTGAATGAGCCGCCGGCGCGGCGACGGGCAATGCACAATGCACAATGCACAATGCAGAATGCACAATGCACAATGGGGGAGGGCGCGGCCTTGGAGGACGACGAGACGACAAGAAGACGGGACGACGAGCAGTCGGGCCTCGCTTCCGCGAAGCGCCTGGAGTCGCGATCTTGTCGTCTCGTCAGCCCGTCGTCCCGTCGTCCTGTCGTCGACGGGCCGGAATCGGGGGCGGGCCTCCCCGCACGGCGGCCGGTCGACGCCATCGACCGAATCGACGAAGTCGGGCGCGGCGGGGCAATGCTGAATGCTGAATGCTGAATGCTGAATGAGCCGCTGGCGCGGCGACGGGCAATGCACAATGCAGAATGCACAATGGGAGAGGGTGCGGTCAAGCGCCGGGCGGGCGCGGGCGGCGCAGCCGCCAGTGCCCGCCCAAACTTGCGAGCGCTACACCGGGCGGACCGGGTCGGAGAGCAGGAAGTCCGGGACGCGGACGTGGCGGATGCCGGCGAAGTCGTCCGGTTGGACGGTGTCGAGCGTGAGGAGGAGTTTCGGGAAGTCGTCGCCGGTGTCGCGGAGGGGCGAGAGCTCGCGGTCGAGCGTTTCGGGGTCGAGCGCGGTCGTCGCGACCTGGACGTAGAGCCGGCCGCGGTCGCTTTCGGCGACGAAGTCGATCTCGCGTCCGTCGGGCATCTGGCCCGTGCTGACGCGCCAGCCGCCGCGGACGAGGTGGAGACAGACGAGGTTCTCGAGCAGTCCGCCGATGTCGGCCGGACGGTAGCCGAGCAGGGCGTGGCGGAGTCCGATGTCGGTCGCGTAGTATTTCTCGGAGACTTCGAGGTGGCGCTTTCCCCGGACGTCCCAGCGGAGGATCTTGAGCGCGAGATTGGCCGCGGCCATCATTTCCAGATAGCCGAGGACGGTCGTGACGGACGATTCCCGCTTCTGCGATTTGAGGAACTCCGCGAGGCGGTTCGCGGAGGTGAGGTTGCCGACGTTGTCGAAGACGTAGCGGATCACGTCCTGCGCGAGCCGGACGTTGCGGATCTTGTTGCGCTCGAGGACGTCCTTGACGAGGATCGTGTCGTAGACCGAGCGGAGATAGGGGAAGACGGTTTCGTCGGAGAGCTCCCGGAAGTCGTGGATGCCGGGCAGTCCGCCGTAGCGGAGGAAGACAGGGAACGCGTCCTCCGCGCGGGAAAGGCCGGAGAAGCGCATGAACTCGCCGAGGGACAGCGGAAGCACGGGGAACTCGACGAACCGGCCGGAGAGGCGCGTCGCCAGTTCTCCCGCGAAGAGCTTCGCGCTGGAACCGGAAAGGAACACCTCGTAGTTCCCGGAGCCGCCTGCGAAGGCGGCGACCGCGCGCTCCCATTCCTCCACGTATTGGACTTCGTCGAGGAAGAGCAGGTTCCTCCGGCGCGGACGCTTCGTCAGCGACTTCACGCGCGCGGCGAGGTCCGCGGCGGTGCGAACGTCCGCGTTTTCGAACGCCTCCAGGTCGACGTAGACGATTTCGTCCGCGGGACGGTCGCCGGTTTCGGCCAGATGACGCATGAACATTCGGAGGAAGGAACTCTTGCCGCACCGGCGCATGCCGGTCACGACCTTGACGACGCGGCTGCCGAGAAACGGCATCATCCGGTCGATGTAGGTTTGGCGGGGAATTAGGTCTTTCACGGGATTTCGTCCTTTCGTCCAGTACACTACTCAAAACTGGCGATAATGTCAAGAGTGTCCAGTATAATGGAAATTGTAAAATTGGCGAACTCACCTCGCGCCTTCGGTTTTCCGTGCGCGGTTCGTCGATGTCGTCGGCATCGTCGAGGTCGTCGAGAGGTCGGGGCGAAGGGCAATGCACAATGCAGAATGCACAATGCAGAATGCACAATGCACAATGGGGGAGGGCGCGGGCGGGCGCCGGGCGGGCGCGGGCGACGCAGCCGCCAGTGCCCGCCCAAACTTGCAAAGCTATCCGCGACCGAGAAGGAAGTCGATCGCGTTCACGCAGACGATGCCGTCTTCGGAGGAGGGCGGTGCCGCGTCGAGGGTGACGACGGTCTTCGGGTAGTTGTCGCGCAGGCGCTTCAGGGGCTCGAGTTCCCTCTCCAGGACGCCGGGGCCGCGGAGCGTCTCCGCGACCTGGACGTAGGACGTGAGCCCGCCGCTGCGGGGGACGAAGTCGGGCGCGGCGGGGCAATGCTGAATGCTGAATGCTGAATGAGCCGCCGGCGCGGCGACGGGCAATGCACAATGCACAATGCAGAATGCACAATGCACAATGGGAGAGGGCGCGGCCTTGGAGGACGACGAGACGACAAGAAGACGGGGCGACGAGCAATCGGGCCTCGCTTCCGCGAAGCGCCTGGAGGCGCAATCTTGTCGTCTCGTCAGCCCGTCGTCCTGTCGTCGTCGGCGCGGTCCAGCGCAGGGCGGGCCTAGAACAGCTGGCTCAGGAAGGATCGGGCGGAAACGGCGACCGGGGCGCGGCAGGATCAATGCAGAATCCCGAATGCAAGGAGAGGACGAGCGGGCTACATGTTGTCGAGGGAGAGTCCTTTGAACGAGGCCCGGTAGTCCGTCCATTCGGGAGCGGCGGCAAGGAACGCCTTCGCCTTCTCTCGCAGTGCCGGCAGGGAGATGCGCGAGGCGTCGCGCTTGACTTCGCAGAAGGTCGCGCGCCGGTCGGTCTCGTTCGCGGCGACGAGGTCGATTTCGTTCTCCCCCTTGCGGTCCCACCAGGCGCCGAGGCGCGTGAGTCCGCCCCGTTCGAGGAATCGTTCGCGGAACCAGCGCTCCAGGGCGAAGCCGCTGAACGTCTCGTAGTCCCGTTCGACGATGCGGCGCAGTTCATCGAAGGCGCGCATTTCGACGAGGTGCCCGTAGCGCTCGACGAACCGGAACCAGAAGAGGAAGAATCCGTCCGCGATGGCGTAGCGGAGGTTCTTGGCGGCCGGCTTGGAGAGCAGGGGCTGGCGGCGCACTACCACGCCGTAGTCCTCCTCCAGCCGCGTGAGATAGCCGCCGACCTTCGTGCCGAGCGCCTGTTCGAGCTCGTTGCGGGCGGTTCGTCCGCGCGCGATGCCGGAGAGGATGGAGAAGTAGGTTCCGTAGTCCTTGCCGAACTCGTCCACGAGGACGGCGCGACCTTCATCGAGGAAGAACGAGTTCTCCCGGACGATCTCCCGGATCATCCGACCTCTGTCGGTCGCCCGCGCGTCCATCAGCAGCGAGACGTACTTCGCCACGCCGCCGGTGAACGCCCAGAGGGCGAGCAAATCCTCGTTTGTGGCGGAGGGCTTGTGGTCGCGCAGGATCGCGCGCAGGACGTCCGTCCGTAGAATTTCATTGTGCGATCTCCTTGAAAGAAAACAGCGGTTGCGGCAACCGTCGTTTTCTTTTGCGCAGTCTAGTCTGCTTCGCGGCAAAAAGCAAGCACTATTTCGCGAAGGGTCGCTGCGCCGTTCTTCCACCCAAGCGCCGGACGCTGCCGCGCCGGGCGAGGAAGTCCGCTCTTCGTCAGGAGCGCGCGGGGCGGTAGAGCCCGCGGTCGCGGACGTAGGCGGCGACGGGGGAGGGGAGGAGGTCGGAGACGTCCTCGCCGGCGGCGAGGCGGGCGCGGACCTCGGTGGAGGAGGCGGGCTCGGCGAAGTCGGGGACGAAGTCCGCCGCGAGGCGGGCGTTCGTGGCGGGGTCGAAGCCGAGGACGTCCGGGTCGAGGCGGAAGCCGGGGCGGCCGAAGCCGACGAAGCGGCACGCGCGGACAAGCTCCGCGGCGCGGTGCCAGCGGTGCAGGCCGGCGAGGGAGTCCGCGCCGAGGAGGAAGAAGAGCTCTGCTTCCGGATGCGCCGCGCGGACGTCGGCGACGAGGTCCACGGTGTAGGAGACGCCGCCGCGGTCGAGGTCGGCGCGGCAGATCCCGAAGCGCGGCTCGCCGGCGATCGCGAGCTCCAGCATCGCGAGGCGGTCCTCCGCGGGGGCGTTCATCCGCCCGACCTTGAAGGGCGAGTCGGCGGCCGGCGCGAAAAGCACGCGGTCGAGCGGCACGGCCTCGAGCGCCCGGCGCGCGAGCGCCAGGTGCCCGGCGTGCACGGGGTCGAAGCTCCCGCCGAAGATGCCGATGCGTTCCACGGGCACGGAGCATACCACAACGCCGGGGGCGGCGCTAGCGGCACTCGTCGACGAGGTAGGCGTGCGTGTGGGCGGTGTTGCCGCGGTCGTCGCGGACGGCGACGCGGAACCAGCCGTCGTCCCTCCCGAGCGGAAACTCGGCGTGCGTCACGCCCTCGCCGCGTTTGTTCGCGTAGCGGCGGCCGTCGCCCACGAAGAAGACGAACGAGGCGGGCGTGCAGTCGACGTGGACGACGCCGCTCTCGACGTAGAGCGCGAGGATGCGCGGCGGGTCGGTCCTGCCGGAGGAGCAGTAGAACTCGCCCTTCTCCAGCGCGCGGATCACGGACGCGTAGTCGAGCGACTCGGCGCCTATGATCGTCGAGCCGCCGAAGGACTGCAGCGTGGTGCCGTCGCGGTTGTGGTTGTCGTCGCCCATCGTGCAGAAGATGCGGGGCGAGACGTGGTTGAGCAGGTCGTCGTAGACGTAGGGGCAGTATTCGCCGCCGGTGAGGCACTCGGTGGCATAGTTGAGGATCTCGAGCGACCAGATGCCGCGCAGGCCGAGCCAGTCGGCGCGGACGTTGCGCGACCAGTTCGGGTGGTTGTACTGGACGAGGAAGCCGGCCTCGTTCGCCTTCGCAACCACCTCGTTCACGGCGTCCAGGGAAAAGGGCTTCTTCCGCGCCTTCTCCTCCTCGGAGCCCTCGAAGCAGTTGTGCTGGACGCCCCAGATCGTGTCGCGCGCGGGAGGGCCGGCGGGATTCGGAACCTTGGAGAAGAGGTTGAGGTGGAACGTGTCGTGGAAGCGGTAGTTCCAGACGTTGGCGTCCGGCCGGGCGACGGGCAGGCGCGAGTCCCAGTCCGTGATGTCGTATTCGACGGAGGTGAGCGTGAGGAAGTCCGGGTCGTTGAGGTCCGAGTGGTCGACGAGGACGTTGTGGTCGGTGATGGCGAGGATCTGGTAGCCGGCCTTCTTGTATTCGTCGCGCAGGCGCGCGGGCGGCCAGTAGCCGTCGGAGAGGTGGGAGTGGCAGTGGAAGTTCGCGCGGTACCAGTTGCGGTCCGGCGGGAGGAGGTGCTTGCGCATGACAGTGACGAGTGACGAGTGACGAGTGGCGAGTGACGAGTGGCGAGTGACGGGTGGCGATTGGAAACGGGCTAGCCGAGGAAGGGGGCGGCGGCGCGGAGCCAGGCGTCGGCGATCGCCTGGTGGAAGGCCGGGGTGGGGTGGACGCCGTCCGCCGTCCAGTGCTGCCAGGGCGCGCGGGCGCGGAGGTCGTCGAGGATGGACTGGAGCGGGACGAAGACGGCGCGGTCGGGGCCGAGGCGCTCGGCGGCGGCCTTCACGGCGGCGCCGCGCTCGCGCACCTCGGCGCCGAAGAGCTTGCCGTTGTCGGACTCGCCCGCGGTGAAGGGCTCGAGCAGGACGAGCTTCACGGCGGGGAGCTTCTCGATCGTCCAGTCGAGCAGCTCGTTGTAGATGCGGATCGCGCGCGGGACCTCGACGCCGTTGCGGTGCTGCTCGTGCCACGAGTCGTTGACGCCGACGAGGATCGAGACGATGTCGGGCTCGTGGTTGAGGCAGTCGGCGCGCCAGCGCGCGTAGAGGTCGACGATGCGGTTGCCGCTGATGCCGAGGTTGACGAACTCGAACCCGGCGTCGGGACGGTCGCAGGAGAGGCGGGACTTGATGAGCCCCGGATAGCCTGGGCCCATCTGGCCCTGCTCGTAGCCGCAGCCGCCGCTGTTCCCGCGGCCGCAGTCGGTGACGGAATCGCCCTGGAAGAGAATCTTCATTTCGTTTCGGTTTTGGATTGGAGGACTTGGACAAGCTGCTCGGGGGTGATCGTGTAGCGCCGGCCGCAGAGGTGGCAGCGCTCCTCGCGGGGGCGGAGAGGGCGGAGCATTCCCCCGAGGGTCTCGCGCGGGAGGGCGGCGTAGGCGTCGAGGAAGCGCTTCTCGGAGCAGGTGCAGCCGAAGGCGATCGCGCGCGTGGGGCCGGTCACGAGGTCCTCGACGCCGAGGATCTCTCGGAGCGTCGGCAGCGTCGCGTCGAAGGCGAGCGTGTCGGCGACGGTGCCGTCGTCGAACAGCTTCTCCACGCGCTTGAAGGCGCGGCGCGAGCCCTCGTGGACGAGCTGCAGCGCGAGGGCGCGGGCGCGGTCGATCTCGCCGTCGAACATCGTGCAGACCAGGCGCAGGCGCGTCGGGACGGCGGAGCAGAAGAGCGCGGCGTAGACGGACTCGGGCGCGCCCCCCTTGCACTCGAAGGAGACCTGCGAGCGGATCGTGCCGTCCTCGCGCAGGCGCGTCGCCTTGGCGGCGGCGCCGGTGCCGCACCACTCGTCGGCGCCGTCGCCCGCGTCGCGCAGCGACTCGGGGTCGTGCTCCTGGAGCGAGCCCGTGAGGAACCCCTCGCCGGAGATCTCCGCGCGCCAGCCGCCGAGCGGGCCCTTGACGTTGGCCGCGACGACGAGCCGCTCGCCGGGTTCGTTGAAGTCGATCGTCGCGGCGGCCGTGCCGGCGAGCACCTTGCCGAGGATCGCGGCGGCGGCGGGGGAGTCGCCGTGCGCCTTCGCGAGGCGGCGCGCCGTCGCGGACACGTCCGCGTAGAGGAAGCGCAGGCGGGTCTTCGGGCAGAACGCCTCGACGGCGGCGTCGTTGGTGCGGGGCTTGACCATTGAATGCTGAATGCCGAATGCTGAATGCTGAATGCTGAATGTCGAATTGGCGAGCTAGAGAACGAGCTCCCCGTAGAGGGTCTGAGGGCGGGCGGAGGAGACGGAGACGCGGACGAAGTCGCCGGCGCGGAGGCCGGGGGCGGGGTCGAAGACGACGATCTTGTTCTGTCCGGTGCGGCCGGACCAGCGCGCGGGGTTGCGCAGGGACGGGCCCTCGGCGAGGACCTCGACGGTGCGGCCGACCCAGCGGTCGTTGCAGCGCTGGCCGCGCGCGTCCTGGTCGGCGAGCAGGACCTGGTCGCGGCGGCGCTTCTCCTCGTCGGGAACGTCGTCCTCGAGGAGCGCGGAGGGCGTGCCGGGACGCGGCGAATACTTGAATACGAACGCGTTGTCGAAGCCCGCCTCCTCCATGACGCGGCGCGTGGACTCGAAGTCCTCCTCCGTCTCGCCCGGGTAGCCGACGATGATGTCCGTCGTGATCGCGATGTCGGGGACGCCCTCGCGCAGGCGGCGGACGGCGGCGAGGTAGCGCGCGGAGTCGTAGCCCCGGCGCATCTCGCGCAGGATGCGGTCCGAGCCGCTCTGCATCGGCAGGTGCAGGTGCGGGCAGACGGCGGGGATCTCGCGCATCGCGCGGACGAGCTCGTCCGTGACGCCCGAGGGATGGCCCGACGTGAACCGCAGCCGGCGCACCTCCGGCACCTCGCGCGCAATATATTCCAGGAGGCGCGGGAGCGGCTCCGAGAAGCCCATGGGGGAGGGGAGGTCCTCCGGCCAGGCGAAGCCCATGCGGCCGTAGCGCATCACGCTCTGGCCGAGGAGGCACACGTCCTTCGCGCCGCGCGCCGCCTCCTCGCGGACCTCGGCGACGATCGCGCGCGGATCGCGGCTCTCCTCGCTTCCGCGCACCGACGGCACGATGCAGTAGGAGCAGCGCTGGTTGCAGCCGAATAAGATCGTCACGAAGGAGGCCGGCGCGGACGAGCCGTGCGGCTCGTCCGCGCCGGCCTCCTTCGTGGTCGCACGGTCGCACGGTCCGACGGTCTGACGGTCCGACCGTGAGACCGCGAGATTGTCCGACTGCTCGACCGTGTGACCGTGTGACCGTGCGACCGTGCGACCATCCGTGTCGGGGACGAACATCCCCTTCGCGCCGTCGAGGGCGCGGCGGACGAGGCCGACGATCGCGGGGCCGGCGGCGCGGGGGCCGACGGAGAAGGAGAGCCCGGGGACGAGGCCGAAGACGTCGGGGCCGAGGCGGTTGGCCATGCAGCCGGTGAGGCCGACGACGAGCCCGGGGCGGTCGCGGCGGGCGGCGCAGAGCATGCCGAGCTTGCCGATCGCCTTCTCCTCGGCCTTCTCGCGGACGGAGCAGGAGTTGACGAGGACGACGTCCGCCTCGTCCTCCGACGCGGCCTCGGCGAAGCCCGCGGCGCGGAGCCGGCGCGCCAGGAGGTCCGAGTCGCGGACGTTCATCTGGCAGCCGTAGGTGTGGATCGAGAAGGCGGGGTGCGCGGGCATGGACGCGGATTGTAGCAGAACGCCCCGGAAAACAGAAGGGCGCTCGGGCGCGACGGGATGCGGAGCGCTATCGGGCGGCGGACGGCTCGAGGCGGATCGAGCGGACGCGGAGCGCCGCGCGGTCGGAGGACAGCATGCGATACTGCAGGTTGAGTCCCGAGAGGGAGGAGACCGGGGAGGGGGCGTTCTTCGGGAGGAGGAGCCGGACCGGGAGGCGGACGGTCTGCCACGTGGCGGGGTCCTCGTCGATGCGATCGCCCTCGATCGTCGGGTGGACGTAGGGGCCGCTCTTTTCGGTTCCGTCCTCGAGGCGGAAGCGCGCGGCGACCTGGAAGCGCTGTCCGCCCGGGCCGACGACGCCGAGCGGCGTGCGGCCGCCGTTCGCCTCGAAGACGAGGTCGCACGCGGCGGGGTCCTCCGCCGGGAAGGGCGCGGGCTCGGGCAGGTCCAGGTTCGCGCCGCACCAGTCCCGGGAGGCGTCGGGGAGCACGATCTCGAGCGCTCCGTCGTGCCGCTCGGGCTTCGCGCCGCCCCAGCCCCTGAGCTTGAGGCGGCGCAGGGCGAAGGGCGATTCGTCGGGCAGCTCCGCGGTGATGGCCTCGATGATCGGGATCGTTTCGCCGCAGGCGCTCTCGATGTCGATCGTCGCGATGGTCTTCTCCGGGTGCGGGTTCTCCCAGCGCAGGACGTGGAAGCCCTTGCTCTCGGAGTTGGCCCAGCCCGTGTGGTAGCGGGCGGTGCGCGCCAGGCCGGCGCGGCGCGTGTCGATCCACCAGTCGCCGAAGTCGACGCCCCCGACCATCGGGGCGGTCTCCGAGGCGCCGTCCGCGTAATGGACCACGTAGCGGAAGCCCTCGGCCTCCTTCGCGACCCACGCGCCGGCGTGCAGGAAGTAGAGCGCCTCGGCCTTGCAGCCCGCCGCGATGCCGCGCACGGCGTCGGGCAGGTCGGGCAGGTGCTTCGAGCGCAGCATCACGCACGCGCGGTCGTCGTTCTGGTCGGGGCGGATGAAGTCGAACGGCACGCCGTTGCAGTCCGTGGGGCCCCACGGCGCGTGGCGCAGGTGGTTCTCGCCCTGGTCGGTCCAGCCGCCCTTGCCGTCGCCCGCGACGGTGTCGCCGTAGGATCGGTTGGCGAAGGGCGCGAGGTCCAGGCAGCGCACGCGCGCGGGGTCGACCGAGAAGGCCTTCGCGGCGGCCCTGGGGGCGCGCTCGGCGAGCCAGGCGGGCATGCGCGCGAGCGTCTCCTCGTAGGTCTCGACCGGCAGGTCCTCCGCGCGCGCGGCGCAGAGGAGGGCGGGAAGGAGCGCGGCGATCCGGAACGCGGGTCTCATGCGGCAGGGGCGTGCGGCCCGGCGGCGCGGGGGCGCCGCCGGGCCGGGCGGATCGGGAGGGCCTACTTCCGGTCGAGCGCGGCGACGCCGGGCAGGACCTTGCCCTCGAGGTATTCGAGGGACGCGCCGCCGCCGGTGGAGATGTGGGACATCTTCTCGGCGAGGCCGGACTTCTTCACCGCGGAGACGGAGTCGCCGCCGCCGATGATCGAGGTGCCGCCGTTGGCCTTGACCTCAGCGACGGCCGCCGCGACGCCGAACGTGCCGGCCGCGAACTTCTCCATCTCGAAGCAGCCCATCGGGCCGTTCCAGACGACGGTCTTGGCGGTCTTCACGGCGTTCGAGAAGAGCTCGATCGACTTGGGACCGATGTCGAGGCCCATCCAGCCGTCGGGGACGTCCTCGCCCACGATCTGGGTGTTGGCCTCGGGGTCGAACTTGTCGGCCGCGACGCTGTCGACGGGCAGGAGGAACTGCACGCCGCGCTCCTTCGCGAGCGCCATCATCTCGCGCGCGTAGTCGAGCTGGTCGTCCTCGCAGAGCGAGCCGCCAATCGCGTGGCCCTGGGCCTTGAGGAACGTGTAGGCCATGCCGCCGCCGATGACGAGCGTGTCGACCTTGCCGAGCAGGTTCTTCACGACGGCGAGCTTGTCGGAGACCTTGGCGCCGCCGAGGATGGCCGCGAACGGGCGGACGGGGTTCTCGACCGCGTTGCCGAGGTATTCGATCTCCTTCTCCATCAGGAAGCCGGCGACGCACGGGGCGCCCTTGGCCTTCATGAACTCGGTGACGACGGCGGTGGAGGCGTGGGCGCGGTGCGCGGTGCCGAAGGCGTCGTTCACGTAGACGTCGCCGTAGGAGGCGAGCTTCTCGGCGAGCTTGCGCTGCTCCTCCTTGAGCGCCTTCTTGGCGGCCTTGAACGCGGCCTCGTCCTCGCCGTCCTTCTGCTTGCGCTTGGCCTGCTCCTCCTTGTGGTAGCGGGTGTTCTCGAGGACGAGCACGTCGCCGTCCTTGAGCGCGGCGACCTCGGCGTCCGCCGCGGCGCAGTCGGCCGCGAAGGCGACGGGTTTGCCGATCTTGGCGGCGAGGGCGTCCGCGACGATCTTCATCGTGGTGTCGGCGGTGATGCCCTTCTCGTCGGGACGGCCCATGTGGGACATGAGGATCAGCTTGCCGCCGTGCTCGATCACGTACTGGATGGAGGGGAGGGCGCCGACGATGCGGGTATCGTCCTTGATCTTGCCTTCCTTCACGGGAACGTTGAAGTCGACGCGCATGAGGACGCGCTTGCCCTGGACGTCGACGTCGCGGAGAGTCTTGGTGTTCATGGTCTGTGTATGTGTGGGTTTGGGTTGAAAGACGGGCCGTGATTCTAGCAGAAGCCCGGAGGGGTTGCAAATCGCCTTGCGGCGCGCCGCGCGGGCGTGGTAGGATACGCGCCATGTTCAAGCTCGAAGACCTCGTCCGCTGGTCCGGCGCCGCGCCGGAGGGCCCGCTCCCGGACTCGTTCCCGTCCCTTTCCACCGACACCCGCGACCTTCCGCCGGGCTGCCTCTTCCTCGCCCTGCGCGGCGAGAACTTCGACGGCCACGACTTCGCCGCGAAGGCGGTCGAGGCCGGCGCGGGGGGCGTCGTGGCCGACCGCTCCGCGTCGCTCCCGCCCGGGCTCCCCGCCCTGCGTGTCGACGACACCGCGCGCGCCCTCCGCGACCTCGCGGCGGGCTGGCGCGCGAAGGTCGACCCGTTCGTCCTCGGCGTCACGGGCTCGGTCGGCAAGACCACGACGAAGGAGCTCGCGGCCCAGCTCCTGGGCGCTCTCGGGCCGGTCGCGAGGACCCGCGGCAACTGGAACAACGGGCTCGGCCTCCCCAAGTCCATCCTCGCGATGCCGGAGGAGACGCGCTACGCGGTGCTGGAGTCCGGCACGAACCATCCCGGCGAGATTGCGCCGCTCGCGGCGCTCATGCGGCCGGACGCGGCGATCCTCACGAACGTCGGCCCCGTGCACATCGGCAACTTCGGGACCGAGGAGCGCATCGCGGACGAGAAGGCGGAGCTCCTGCGCGCCGTGCCGGCGGAGGGCTTCTGCGTGCTCGACGCGACGAACCGCCACTTCGCCTTCCTGCGCGCCCAGCCGCGCTGCCGCGTCGTCTCCGTCTCGGCGGACCCCGCCACGTCGGCGGACTACGTCGCGGTCTCGTCGGACCCCGCCACGGGCGCGTTCGAGGTGCGCGAGGCGGCGACGGGCGGGACGCGCGCCCTGCGCGCGCCGCAGCCGGGCGCGCACCAGATCGGCAATTCGCTCCTCGCCGTCGCCGCGGCGCGCGCGCTCGGCGTGGCGTGGGAGGAGATCGTGGAGCGGCTCGCCGCGACGCCCGGCGCGAAGATGCGCTGGGAGCGGATCGAGCGCGGCGGCGTCTCGTGGATCAACGACGCCTACAACGCCAACCCGATCAGCATGGAGAAGTCGCTCGAGACCTTCGCCGCGACGCCGTGCGCGGGGCGGCGCATCGCGGCGCTGGGCGACATGGGCGAGCTCGGCGACGCGGAGGAGGCGCTGCACCGGCGCGTCGGCCGCGCCGCGGCCGCCGCCGCGCCGGACGAGCTGCTGTGCGTCGGGCCGCGCGCCGCGTGGATCGCGGACGAGGCCGTGCGCGCGGGGCTTCCGGCGGTGCGCGTCCATCGCGCGCCGGACGCCCTCGCGGCGCGCGCCGTTCTCGCGGACCTCGCGAAGCCGGGCGACCTCGTGCTCGTCAAGGCCTCGCGTTCGATGGCGCTCGAGCGCGCGCTGCCGGAGCCCGGCTAGGCCTTCTTCCCGCCGGCCTTGCGGGCGCGGCGGGGGCGGGCCTCGATGCCGTAGCGGGCGGCGAGTTCGTCCGCGCCCGGGATCTGCGCGCGGTAGCGCAGCAGCATCCGCTCCAGCGCGCCGAGCTGCTTGGCCGACATCGTCCGGCGCGCGCCGAAGCGCGCGGCCACGTCCGCGTAGAACTTCTTGTCGTCGTAGACGCGCCCGCCCTTGCGCGGCGCGGCCGGCGCGGCCCATTCCGTCACGCCCGCGAGCGCGGCCACGACGGCGGCGGCGCGCTCCGGGTCGACGGACTCCTCGGCCCTCGGCTCGATGCCGAACTTCGCGCAGAGGGCCTCGAACTCGTCGGCCGGGACGCGGTCGCGCGCGTTGAGGAAGAGCTTCGGGAGCCAGTCGGCCTGGCGGGGGCTGAGGCGCTTGCCGCGCCGGACCTGTTCGGCGAGGGACGTGGCGAAGCGCTCGTCGTCGGGCGCGGCGCCGTATTTGGCGAGCGTGTCGAGGAGCGCGGCGGAGCGCTCGTCGGCGACGGGGACGGCGGCGTCGGCGAGCAGATCGCCGAGGCCGGCGGCGCGGAGCGCCTCCTCGGCGCCGGGCGCCTGGTCGCGGTAGCGCAGGAGCGTGCGGGCGAGGGCCTGGAGCTGGGGGACGGTGCAGCACTTCGCGGGGAATGCGGCGGGGCGCTCGAAGCGGTAGGGGGCGTCGGGACGGCGGTCCTTGGCGCGCGGGCGCGATTCGCCCATCACGTCGTAGGCGAGGTCCTGGACGAACTTCCTGTCGTCGTAGGTCCGGGCGCCGGCCTTGTGGGGCGGCTCCCAGTCGCGGACGTCGCGGAAGGCCTCGAGCAGCGTCGCGACGGCGGCGGGGTCGGCCCACTTCTTGGCGCGGTCGTTCCAGTCCTCGAGCTCGCGGTAGAAGGCGGCGAGGAGCCCCTGCCAGTCGGTCGCCGTGGCGGGATCCTGCGCGTCGTCGAGCTTGCGCTCCATGTCGGCGGTGTAGCCGACGTCCATCATGTCGGGGTAGGCCTCGACGAGCCAGTCGCAGACCTTCGCGCCGAGCTCGGTCGGGGAGAGGACGCGGCGCTCGCTCAGGACGTACTTGCGGTCCTTGAGCGTCTTGACGGTGCTGGCGTAGGTGGAAGGGCGGCCGATGCCGCGCGCCTCCATCTCGCGGACGAGCGAGGCCTCGTTGAAGCGCGGCGGCGGCTTGGTCTCCTTGCGCTCGGGCAGGACCGCGGCCGGGTCGAGCGCCTCGCCGGGCGCGAGCGGGGGGAGGGCGGCGAGCGCGTCGCTCGTCTCCTCCCCGTCCTTCGCCGCGTCCGCGGACTCGGCCTTGGCGACGCCCTCGGCGCCGCGCAGCGCGAGGAAGCCGGGGAAGACGAGGCGCGAGACGGAGGCGGTGAGCTCGGCGGCGGCGGGCGAGCCGGCCGGGAGGAGGCCGGGCGCGGCGGTCGCGTCGACCGTGGCGGTCGTCACCTCGGAGACGGCGGGCGCCATCTGCGACGAGACGAAGCGCTCCCACACGAGGCGGTAGAGGCGCGCGAGGCCCTCGGCGTCGCGGCCGTCGGGCATCGCGGCGCGCTCGGGCGTCGCGGCGGGATCGGTCGGGCGGATGCACTCGTGGGCCTCCTGCGCGCCCTTGCTGCGCGTGGCGTAGTTGTGCGGGTCGGCGAATTCCCTGCCGAAGGCGCCCGCGACGTACGCCGCCGCGGCCTCGCGCGCCTCGGGCGCGATGTTCGTCGAGTCCGTTCGCATGTAGGTGATGAGGCCGGCCTCGTAGAGGTCCTGCGCGAGGCGCATCGTGCGGTCGGGCGAGAAGCCGAGCGCGTTCGAGGCGGCCTGCTGGAGCGTCGACGTCGTGAAGGGCGGTCCGGGGCGCTTCTGCGCCTGGCGCGGCTCGACCGCGCGCACGGCGTAGGCGGCGGCGCCGAGAAAGGCCTCGGCGCGCTTCGCGGCGGCCTCGTCGCGGATCTCGGCCTTCCTCCCGTCGAGCTTGCGCAGGCGCATGGCGAAGGGCTCGCCGGCGCCGGGGCCGCGCTTGGCGAGCTTCACGGCGTATTCCCAGTAGGGCTGCGGGACGAACGCGCGCACCTCGCGCTCGCGGTCGCGGACGAGGCGAAGCGCCACGGACTGCACGCGCCCGGCGCTGGAGCCGCCGCGGACCGCGCGGGCGACCTTGGGGGAGATGCGGAAGCCGAGGTAGCGGTCGATGCAGCGGCGCGCCTGCTGGGCGTCGACGCGGGCCTGGTCGATGTCGTGGGGATTCGCGAGGGCGGCCTTCACCGCGCGCGGCGTGATCTCGTGGTATTCGATGCGGCGGAAGGGCGGGCACTTGGCGCCGAGGCGGCGGCCCAGCTCCTCGCGCAGGTGCCAGGCGATCGCCTCGCCCTCGCGGTCGGGGTCGCTCGCGAGGAAGATCTCGTCCGCCTGGCGCGCGGCGGCGGCGAGGGCGGCGACGACCTTCTCCTTCTCGGGCGGGACGACGTAGCCGGGCGTGAAGCGCATCGCGCCGCCGGGCAGCTCCTCGCGCTTGATCCCCTCCTGGTGCTCCGGCAGGTCGCGGATGTGGCCGACGGAGGCCATGACCCGGTAGTCCGGGCCGAGGATGCGCCCGACGGTGTGGGCCTTGGCGGGGGATTCGACGATGACGAGCTTGCTCATGGGTTGCCTTTCGTTTGCGGCTTACACGCGTATGCGCGGGCGTTTCCCGCGCGCTCCCGCGTGCGCCGCATCACGTCTTGGTTAGCATCCCCCGCCCCGGGTGTCAAGAATCTTTTTCCGGCGCCGGGCCGCGCTTCCTTGCGGTCGCCGCCGCGGTCTGGTAGACTCGGCGCAAATCCCGCACGCCATGGAAAACGACACCACCTCCCCGTTCCCCGAGACCGCCGACATCGAGACCTCCAACGACGACTACGCCACGCGCTTCCGCGGCGCGACGGGCGCCTGGATGCTGAAGGTCCAGGAGCGCGGCGTCCTGAAGCTGCTCGCCGGCGCGGCCGCGCCGGGCGCGGCGGTCCTCGACGTCGGCGGCGGCCACGGCCAGCTCGCGCATCCGCTCGCGGACGCCGGCTACCGGGTCTCCGTGATCGGCAGCGCCGAAAGCTGCCGGCACCGGATCGCGGACCTCGTCGACGCCGGACGCTGCTCGTTCGAGGTCGGCAACGTCGTCGCGCTGCCGTATCCGGACCGGAGCTTCGACGCCGTCGTCGCCGTCCGCATGCTCACGCACTGCGAGCGGTGGCCGACGCTCGTGAAGGAGATGTGCCGCGTCTCGCGCGGCCCCGTGATCACGGACTACCCGACCTCGCAGAGTCTCAACGCGATCGCGCCCGCGCTCTTCAAGGCCAAGAAGAAGTTCGAGAAGAACACGCGCCACTGGACGCTCTTCCGGCACCGCCAGGTCCGCGAGGGCTTCGCCGCCGCGGGCTTCCGCGAGACGGGCCGCTACGCGCAGTTCTTCCTCCCGATGGTCGTCCACCGCGCGCTGAAGTGCAAGCCGCTCTCCGCCTTCCTCGAGGGCTGCTGTCGGGCCGTCGGCCTCACGCGCCTCTGGGGCACGCCCGTCATCGGCCGCTGGGAACGGCGCTAGACCACGATGTTGACGAGGCGCTTGGGGACGCAGATCACCTTGCGCGGGGTCGCGCCGGCGAGCGCCGCCTGCACCTTCGCGTCGGCGAGGGCGAGCTTCTCCATGTCGGCGGGCGTCGCGCCCGTCGGCATCATGAGGCGCGCGCGCACCTTGCCGCGAATCTGGACGGCGATCTCGATTTCGTCCAGCTCGAGCGCCTTCTCGTCCCACGCGGGCCACGGCACGTAGCTCACGCCGCCCTCGTGCCCGAGCCGCTCCCACAGTTCCTCGCCGATGTGCGGCGCGAAGGGCGCGAGCAGCTGCACGAAGGGCTCCGCGGCGGCGCGCGGGAGGGGCCTGCCCTCGCCCGCGAAGCCGTTCACGAAGATCATCAGCTGCGAGATCGCGGTGTTGAAGGAGAGTCCCTCGAGGTCCTGCGAGACCTTCTTGATCGTCGCGTGGAGGAGGCGGTTCTGTTCGGGCGAGAGCGCGTCGTCCGTGATCGGCTGGTTCGCGACCATGTTCCAGGCGCGGCGCAGGAAGCGCGCGACGCCCTCGACGCCGCGCGTGCTCCAGGGCTTCACGTCCTGCAGCGCGCCCATGAACATCTCGTAGAGGCGGAGCGCGTCGGCGCCGTAGTCGCGGATGACGTCGTCGGGGTTGACGACGTTCTTGAGCGACTTGGACATCTTCGCGGGGAACTCGACGAGCGGGGCGCCGTCGGAGACGCGCTTCGGATGCTGCGGGTCGGTGAGATCGACCTCGTTGGTGGGCACGAGGACGCCGCGCGGGTCCTTGTAGCTCATGCCGAGGATCATGCCCTGGTTGACGAGCTTCTGGAACGGCTCGCTCGTGGAGACGAGCCCGAGGTCGAAGAGAACCTTGTGCCAGAAGCGCGCGTAGAGGAGGTGCAGGACCGCGTGCTCGGCGCCGCCGATGTAGAGGTCGACCGGCATCCAGTAGGCCTCCTTCTTTTTGTCGCAGAAGGCCTGGTCGTTGTGCGGGTCGATGTAGCGCAGGTAGTACCAGCAGGAGCCGGCCCACTGCGGCATCGTGTTCGTCTCGCGCCAGCCGGTCTTGCCGGTCTTCGGGTCGGTGTAGCGCGTCCAGCTGGTCGCCTTCGCGAGCGGCGGGTCGCCGGTGCCGGTGGGCTTGTAGTCGGAGAGCTCGGGCAGCTCCAGCGGCAGGTCCTCGGACGGGACGAGCTGCGTGGTGCCGTCGTCCATGTGGATCACGGGGAACGGCTCGCCCCAGTAGCGCTGACGCGAGAAGAGCCAGTCGCGGAGCTTGTATTGCGTCTTCGCATGGCCCTTGCCGTTGGCCTCGAGCCACTCGATCATCTTCTTCTTGGCGTCCTCGACGGAAAGGCCGGTGAGGAAGCCGGAGTTGACCATCGTGCCGGTGGCGCAGTCGGTGAAGGCCTCCTTTTCGATGTCGCCGCCGGCGACGACCTCGACCATCGGAATGCCGAACTTCCGGGCGAACTCCCAGTCGCGCGTGTCGTGCGCGGGGACCGCCATGATGGCGCCGGTGCCGTAGGAGGCGAGGACGTAGTCGGAGATGTAGATCGGGATCTCGGCGTCGTTCACGGGGTTCACGCCCGCGAGGCCCTCGAGCTTCACGCCGGTCTTGTCCTTGGCCATCTCCGTGCGCTCGAAGTCGGACTTGCGCGAGGCGGCGTCCTGGTAGGCGCGGACCTCGTCCGCGTTCGCGATCAGCCCGGCCTCGAGCCACTTCCTCACGAGCGCGTGCTCGGGGCTCATCACCATGTAGGTCGCGCCGAAGAGCGTGTCGCAGCGGGTGGTGTAGACCACCACGGCGTCCTGCGCCGCGCCGGAGGTGGCCCGGGTGCCGAAGGAGACCTCCGCGCCGGTGGACTTGCCGATCCAGTTGCGCTGCATCTCCTTGATGCCCTCGGGCCAGTCGACCGTGTCGATGTCCTTGAGGAGGCGCTCGGCGTAGGCGGTGATCCTGAGCATCCACTGGCGCATCGGGCGGCGGACCACCGGGTGGTTGCCGCGCTCGGAGCGGCCGTCGATCACCTCCTCGTTGGCGAGGACGGTGCCGAGGGCGGGGCACCAGTTCACGGGCACCTCGGCGACGTAGGCGAGGCCCTGCTCGTAGAGCTTCTCGAAGATCCACTGCGTCCACTTGTAGTATTTCGGGTCGCAGGTGCGGACCTCGCGGTCCCAGTCGTAGGAGAAGCCGAGCGACTTGATCTGGCGCGTGAACGTCGCGATGTTCTTGTTGGTCGTGATCTCGGGGTGCGTGCCCGTCTCGACCGCGTACTGCTCGGCGGGGAGGCCGAACGCGTCGAAGCCCATCGGGTGCAGGACGTTGAAGCCCTTGGCGCGCTTGTAGCGGCAGACGATGTCCGTGGCGGTGTAGCCCTCGGGGTGGCCGACGTGGAGGCCGGCGCCGGAGGGGTAGGGAAACATGTCCAGCGCGTAGTACTTGGGCTTCGGGGAGAAGTCGATCGCGGCGAAGGTCTTCTCCTTCTCCCAGCGGGCCTGCCATTTCTTTTCGATTTCGGTGAAGTTGTAGTCGGTGCTCATGTCGGAATCCTCGCGGGCGCGTCCCGTGGTGCGGAACGCGCGCGTGGAGAAGAGGATAGCACAACCCGGGCCGTGAATCCACCCCGATTTCCGTGGCGGAAAACCGCTTCCGGACGGAGCGGAGTTGTGCTAGAATGGCGCGCGAAACGCAAACGCCATGAAAGTCAACGGACGAGAAATCCCCCGCCGGGCGGTCGCCGTCACGGAGTAGCCGCCGATGAAGCTCTCTTTCGATTCCCGCAGCCTGCTCTTCGACGGCCGCCGAGAGTTCCTCTGGTCCGGCGAGATGCACTACTTCCGCGTCCCCGCCGCGGACTGGCGCCGCCGCATGCGCCTCTGGAAGGAGGTGGGCGGCAACTTCGTCGCCACCTACGTGCCGTGGATCGTCCACGAGCCGGAGGAGGGGCGCATCGTCTTCGGCGACCGGCCGGAGCGAGACCTGGCCGGCTTCCTCCGCACGGCCGCGGAGGAGGGGCTCCAGGTCCTGCTGCGCCCCGGCCCCTACGTGTATTCGGAGCTCGTCCGCAGCGGGCTTCCGCCGTGGCTCTTCCGCGACTATCCGGCCCTGCGCTGGAAGCGGCCGGACGGAACGGACGAGGGTCCGAACGGCTCGAGGATCTCCTACCTGCACCCGCTTTTCCTCGAGAAGGCGAGACGCTGGTTCCGCGCCGTCGCGGAGCAGGCGCGGCCGTTCCTCGCGGAGAACGGCGGCCCCGTCGCCGCCGTCCAGCTCGACAACGAGCTGGCGGGCATCCACTTCTGGTTCGGCGCGCTCGACGCGAACCCGGAGACGTTCGGCCTCGGCCGCGAGGACGGCCGCTGGCCGCGCTGGCTCGCGCGCAAGTACGGCTCCGTCGCCGCCGCGAACGAGGCCTACGGCGGCGCGTGGGCGTCCTTCGCGGAAATCCCGCCCGCCGCCGAGTTCCGGCCGGACGCCCCCGCCGGCGAGGAGCGCCGCCGCCGCGACTTCTTCCGCTGCTATCGCGAGCAGCTGCTCGACTACCTCGCCACGCTGCAAGGGTGGCTGCGCGAGGACGGCGTTCCGACGCCGACGTGCCACAACTGCGGCTCGCGCGACCTGCTCCCGCTCTTCGAGGGCGCGCGCGACGCGCTTGGCCCGGACTTCCTCCTCGGCTACGACCAGTACTACTCGCTCGGCCCCGCGTGGCCCGCCGAGAATCCCACGGCCGCCGTCGCGAACCAGACGCGCTGCAACGTGGACTGGGTCCGCGCGCTGGGCTGGCCGGCCGTCGGGATGGAGATTCCCGGCGGCTCGCCCGCCGACGTCCCGCCGATCCTGCGCGAGGACCTGCTCGCCTATTACATGACCCACCTCGCCGCCGGCGCGAAGGGGATCAACGTCTACGTCTTCACCGGCGGACCGAACTTCGAGGGCACCGGCCAGTCGTCGGACCTCTACGACTACAACGCTCCCGTCCGCGCGGACGGCTCCCTCAACGAGACATACGGTGCCGTCGCCGACTTCGGCCGCTTCGTCGCGGAGCGCCGCGACCTGCTGGAGGCGGAGCGCGTCGCGTCCGTCCAGGTCGGCTTCGAGTGGGACGCCCAGCGCCTCGGCGGCTGGGCGCCCCCCGGGGACGAGGGCGGGCTCTCCGGCGCCCGCGCGATGGAGTTCGCCAGGAAGGGGCTTTTCCCCGCGCTCGCCGCGACGCCGTATCCCGGCGCGTGGACCGAGCTGCGCGAGGGCGCGCTCGACCCGCGCAGGCCGCTCCTCCTGCCCGCGCCGGCGACGATGTCCGAGGCGGCGCAGCGCGCCGTCGTCGCCTTCCTCGAGGCGGGCGGGCGGCTCTTCCTCGCGCCCTGGGCGCCCTCGTTCGACCAGGACCTGCGCCCCTGCACGGTCCTGCGCGACTTCCTGCGCCTCCCGGCGCGCCGCCGCATCGAGTCGCCGCCGTCGCCGATCGTCGTGGACGGCGTCCGCGTCTTCGGCTGCGGCACGCCGCACCTCGTCGTGGACGCCCCGCCGCCCGGCGCCGACTCGCCGATGACGAACGCCCGCACGGGCGGCGTCTGCGGCTGGTGGCAGAGGGGCGGGGCAGGGGAGGTCTGCGTCTTCGGCACGGAGTTCTCCTCCTTCTCGCTCTTCGGGCAGGCGGAGATGCTCGAGCGCATCCTCGCGCGGCTCGGCGCGGAGCCCGTCGCCCGCTCGTCGAACCGCAACGTCCTCGTCGAGACGCACCGCCATCCGGACGGACGCTCGACCGTCTTCGTCTCCAACCTCCACGCGAGCCCGCAGAAGACCCGCCTCACGCTCTACCGCGACGGCCGCCCCGCCGCCGAGCGCGACTTCTCCCTCGCCCCGATGCAGGTCGCCGTCGCGGACTTCCCCTAATCACGCAACGCGTTCCGCGACCCCGGCAACGAGATGCCCGTCCTTCCACCACCTCCACGGCGCGCAGGATCGGCGCGACGACGACGTGCCCCTCGATCTTGACGCCGGCCGCGTCGCCCATCGGCGTGCGGACGGAGACCGGCACGGTCGGCAGGTCGCGCAGCGCCTCGAACGCGACGAGGCCGCGTCATCTCGTGGACGAGCTCGCGGAAGAGCTTCGGGTCGGTCTTGGTGGCGCGGAGGATGGCGAGGCGGTGCTGCAGGAGCGGATCGTGAGACCGGATGGAGCCGGCGACACAGGTTGCGATTCGTAGCAACCGGCGTCGACCGCGGTGCCCGAAACTCGCGGGTTGCCCGCCAGATCCGTCGCGTCCGGCTCGAACGTCCCCGCTCCCGCGTCGATGCATGGCGATCCCGCCGCGAGCCGGTAGTCTCCGTTCGCGGCGTCGGAGAACGGCGAGGACGAAAGCGGAATGTCGCCTTCGCTCGCCGCGTCCGTCGCCACATGGTCCACGGTCGTTTCGGACGAGAACGCCGCCGTTCCGAAGCGGTCGTTGTCCCAGACGATGCAGTTCCGGAGAACGCCGCCCCGGAACAGGGGAGCCCCGTTTCCTTCGACCGTCCGGTTGCCGACGACCGTGCAGTTCCGCAGAACCGCATTGTTGCAGATGTATCCCCGGGTCGTGGCGTTGAGATTGCTGGCGACATTGCCGACGACGAGACAGTTCAGCAGCTCGCAGTTGGCGGCGGCCGCCGCCTCGTTCGCCGCGACGCAGTTTGAAACGACGCAGCTTTCCAGCCGCCCCAGATACGCGCCGCCCACGCCGGCGTCGTTCCTGCAACCGTTGCGCAGCGTGAAGCCGACGAGCGTCGCGCAGGGATCGCGGGCCGCTTCCTGGTTCGACAGTTTCGCGCAGCGCCTTCTGCCCTGTCCATCGATGACGGTCCGCTCCGGTCCGGCCTCGCTTTCGATCCGGAGGGCTTTCGATCCGGAATTGACGATGGTTCCGTAGACCCCCGGCCCGACGTGGATCGTCCCGCCGTCCGGCGCGGCGTCGATCGCCGCCTGGATCGTCTTCTTGGCCGTCGCCCGCTGCCTCCCGTCGTTGGCATCGTCGCCGGACTCCGCGTCGACGAAGAGACCGATGGGCGTCCACTGCGCGACCGCCGTCAGGTTGCGCGCGGGCATCGTCTCCGGAAGCGGCGGCAACCAGCCCGCAAAGTCGTATCCGTCCTTCGTCGGCGGCTCCGGCGCCGTCACGGGCGAGCCGTAGGCCGCCGTGATTGCCGCGAGGGTGCTTCCGCCGTCCGTATCGAACGAAATCGTGTAGGATCCGAAGCCGCCGGGCATCGCGACGCGGACGCGGAAGAATCGGCTGTCTGCGTCTGGGATGCTCCAGTCGTTCGTGAGCGAAGGCTTGCCGTCCACCGCGTAGTCTCGCGCACCGCCGAGATCCGGCGTCCATCCGATGTCAGGCACGCCGTTCTCGTCGAAACCGATCGTCGCAAGGAAGCGCGAAGCCGCGTTGGTCGGGTCGAGTCCCGCCACGTAGCACTCCCAGACCTTGTCGCGGCCGTTGGCGGCCGTCGCGCGCGCGGCGGCGGCGTAGTCGCCGCCGTTCGCCGCGACGAAGGGTGCCGCCGCTTCGTCGAGCCACGAGATCGGGATCGAGACGCCTTCCACGACGATGGTCGTGGCGTCGGTCGGCGTCCATTCGACGCCGTCGAGCCAGGCACAGTCGCCATCGCAGTCGCGGGCCGACGTCCGGAGGAAGGTCCATCGGATCGTGTGCGGCCCGGCGCCGACGATGCCGAGCGCCTGCGCCTCCCATCCGTCCGTGAGGTGCGTCGAGGAGGCCGGCGTCCCGTCCACCTCTGCCTTGGCGTAGGCGAAGGGGTTGTTGCGGTAGATGCCGCCCAGCACCTTCCAGCGGAACGAGAGCGTTCCTGCGCCGCTCACCGTCGTTTCGATCCAGGACGCCTGGCTGTTCGTAACGCTCCCGCTCTTCGCGGAGACGCCGTTCGTCCAGCCCGCAGTCGCGTCGACCGCCCAGTCGGCGTCGCCGCCCGTCGCGAAGGCGAGCGCCGGCGCGTCGACCGCCTCGGCGAGCGTCCAGGTCTGGAGCGTCCAGATCGCGGTGAGGACGGCGTCCGCCGAACCGAAGACATAGGTCTGGCCGGCCGCATAGAGGTTCGCGCCGTCGCTCCATCCCGCGAAGACGCGCGGCGGATCGGCGAGCGTGCCCGGTCCGGGCAGCGCAAGCGCGTAGCCCTCGTATTTCACGACCGCCGCCGGCGGCGCGCCCTCCGCCGCGCCGCCGCTCGCGAAGGTCAGCTCCACCGGTGCAGGGGTCCACTCGACGCCGTCCACCCAGAGCGCGTTCTCCCAGTCGGCGCCGTCCTCGTCGTAGTCGTCGCGGACAAAGGTCCAAACGAGAACGTGCTCGCCCGCGCCCTCGACGGCGCACTCGACCTTCCGCCAGCCGCTCTCGCCGGCGATCTTCGCGGTTTCGACGCCGTCGACCGAGAAGGCCGCGTAGTCGAACCAGTCGCCGTATTCGTCGTCCATCTCTTCGCAGCTCGCCTTCCACCAGAAGGAGAGCGTGCCCGCGCCGACGACCGTCGAGCGAAGCGTGGCCTCGACGGTTCCTCCGGCGGCGGCGGGCGGGAGCCCGTCGCATCGCAACGACACGCCGCCCGCCTTGGCGTCGTTCCAGTCCGGGCCCCACGCGCCGCCGCCCGCCGTTTCGAAGGCGAGCCCCGGCGCGTCGAGGTAGTCGGCGAGCGTCCAGTCGCGCGCCTGCCAGACCGCGTAGAGCGTCACGGCCGCATTCTGCGCGTAGGCCAGGTCCGCGACCTCCGCGCCGTCCGCGTAGACGACCGCCCCGCCCGGCTCCGTCGCCCAGCCCGCGAAGTCGTGGGCCACCTTCGCGAACGGGCACGGCGGCAGCGGCGCCGGCGTCCCGACCGTCATCTCGACCGGCTCCGCCGTCCCGCTCCCGCCGTTCGCGTCGAAGTGCACGTAGTAGCGGTTCATCGTCCAGTGCGCGTAGAATGTCAGCGGCCGCGTGGCCGTCACCTGCATCGACGCCGTCACGCGCGCGCCGTTCTCCGGCGCCGTCCACCAGCCGGCGAACCGAGCCCCGAGCCGCATCGGGTCCGGCGGCAGGACGTAGCTCGTGCCCGTCACCTGTTCCACCTCGACCGCCGCCTCGCCGCCGTGGTTCGGGTCGAACGCCGCGTCGAAGCGGTTCGGCGTCCAGAAGGCGATCTCGTAGGTCGTGCCCGCCGGCCAGTATTCCGGCAGCGCCATCGACGTCGCGATGCCGTCCCAGCCCTTCGAGCCGTTCGCCACGTAGCTCTTCGCGCCCGCCGGAACGCCGGCGTAGGGGCCGCCGTCCGCCGTGCCGTAGTCCGGCGCGTTCCCGACGAACCGCACCGACCGCAGCAGCGTGCAGCCGTCGAAGATTCCGTTTCCGAACCGCCGGACGCTCTCCGGCACGACGATCTCCGCGATCGACGCGCACCCGGCGAAGGTCCCGTCCCGCAGCTCCTCCAGGTTCTTCGGGAGAGCGACCGCCGAGAGCGTCCCGCACCCCGCGAACGCCCGCTCGCCGAGGTTCGTCACCGCCGCCGGGATGCCGACTTCCGCGAGCGACGTGCAGTCCGCGAACGCCTCCGCCCCGATCTCCGCCAGCTCCGCCGGCAGCTCCACGCTCGTAAGCGCCGCACACCCCTCGAACAGTTCGTCCATCAGCGTCGGTAGGGCGCGCTCGTCGAGCGCGCCGCCATCCTCCGCGACGACCGTCGCGGAGACGATGTTCGCGTAGCAGTCCGGGAACGCCGCCGCGACCGTCCCCGCGTCGCCCGGCATCGACACCGCGCGGATCGACGCGCATCCCGCGAACGCTCCGTCGCCGATCGCCCGGACGCTTCCCGGAATCTCCGCCCGCGCCAGCGGCACGAGCCCCCGGAACGCCCGCTCGCCGATCGTCCGCAGCCCCTCCGGCAGGTGCAGCGCCGCGAGCCCCGCGTCGCCGTCAAACGCCTCGTCTCCGATCGAGACGAGCGACGCCGGAAGCGCGACCGATTCGAGCGCCGCCATTCCCGCGCACGCCCGCGATCCGATGTTCGTCACGGCGTCCGGAAACGCGAGCGACGCGATCGACGCGCATCCCTCGAACGCCCCGTCCGACACGTTGCGCACCCACGCCGGCAGATCGATCCCCTCCAGCGCCGCGCAGCCCTTGAACACCTCCGGCACCATCTGCCGCGAGGCCAGCCAGGCCTCCGCCTCCGGTGGGGCGAGCTCTCCGAGCGAGCCGTCCGTCGCCGCGACCGCGATTGTCGCCAAATTCGAATACGCCGCCGGGAAGAGCTCCGACATCGGCCGCACGTGCAGCGGCACCGTGACGCCGGCGACGCGCCGGCAGTCCGCGAACGCGCCGTCGCCGACGCGCTCCACGCTCTGCGGGATCGCGACCGACAGCATCCGCCAGCAGTTCGAGAACGCGCACGAGCCGACCGACACGACCCCGTCGGGAATCGTCGCGCCCATCAGCATCGACGCGTTCGCGAACGCGCCGTCCCCGATCTCGCGCAGCGTCCCGGGCAGCGCGAGCCCCTGCGCGTAGGTGCAGTTGCGGAACGCCTCGCGGTCGATCTTGGCGACGCCCTCCGGCACCGAGATGCTTTCCAACGACGTGCAGTCCTTGAACGCCCGCGCGCCGACGAACCGCAGCGATTCCGGCAGCGACATCGTCCCGATCCCGAACTCCCCCTCGAACGCCCCCGCGGCGATCCCGCGCACGGAGTAGGGCGTCCCGTGGTGGGGCGAGCCCTCCGGGCGAGCCGTCTCGTCCTCGTATTCCGCCGGAATCGCCAGATCCGGTGGGGCGAGCTCTCCGAGCGAGCCGCCCGCGAACCCGAGTACCCATCCCTGGTACATCTCCAGCCCGTTTTCCAGCACCGTTGTCTCCAGCGCCGAACACGCCTCGAACACGTTCGTCCCGATGTCCACCACGCTCTCCGCCAGGTCCATCGACCGCAGCGCCGTGCAGCCCTCGAAGAAGTTGTCGGGGATATTCGCCACGCCGTCGAGGAAGACCACTCGCTCCATTGTTTCCGCGAGGTCCGGCAGGAACGTTGCGAAGCGGTCGCCGCGCAGCGAATCGACCGCAACCGTCTTCAGCCCCGTGCAGCCCGCGAACGCCCCGTCCGCGATGTTCGTCACGCTCGACGGAATCGTGATCGAGGTAATCGACGCGTTCCCCGCGAAGGCGTCCGCGCCGATTTCCACCACCGGCCGTCCGTCGATCTCCGCCGGAATCACCACCTCGCCCGACGGCGCCACGAGCGGTGCGCCGAGCGAAATCGGCTCGTCGCAAATCGTCTCCTCCCAGACGCCGCCTGCGATAGTGATGCCCCACTTGGCCGAAAGCGTGTGGTCGCTAGGAGTCGTCACGATTGTCGCGGCATCCACCGCCGCGCCGTTCAGCCGCCAGCCGAGAAAGACGTAGGGCTCGCGCACCGGCGTCGGCAGCGCGCCGTAGACCGCATCGAACGTGACGCCCTTCGACGCCGGATTCACCGCGCCGCCCGTCGCGTTGAACGAAACCGTGTAGTCGTTTGGCGTCCATGCGGCTGTGAGGACGTGGTTCGACGGCGTGGTGCAGATCGTCTCAGCCGTTACGGATACGCCGTCGAGCATCCACCCGGCGAACGTGTATCCCGTCCGCGATGTTTCCGGAAGCGGCCCGTAGGCGGAATCGAACGTGGCGGTCTCGAGAATCGGGTAATCTTCGAACAACACAGATTGCGGCAACGAGGACCATGCCGTGTCTCCGGGTTTCTTCCACTGGACGGCAAAACCATGTCCGCCTTCTCCTTCGTGGAATCCCATATAGAATGAATGAACACCTTTCTCCAGTTCCACGGAACCGCTGCCGACTGTATTCCACTGAGAACGACAAAGACGCACACCATCAATGAAAATGGCCTCGAAGTCATCGGCTATGCAGGCGAAAGAATACGCCCCATGTTCTGGCACTTTGATGAATCCCGACAAAATCGCCGAAATGTTTTCCTGCGACATCTGGGCGTATTTACCGTGGAAACGATTTGTGGTCCCGTTGACTTCAAAGCGTAGGTCGTTCAATCCCCACGAACGGAACTGGTTCACGGCGGACTGATCGACGCCGGCAATTCCCGGATCGAGCGATTCCCCGAAGGCGAGCGTGTTCGTCGCGATGGTCGGAGCACGGGAAGCGAAATAGTTCGTCAAAGCGGTTTCGGATTCGCTCCACGTCGAATAATCCGACGAGGAAATGTCATAGTATTTCAAGGCCAGTCCACGTTTCGATTGCAGAATCTCGTTTCCGCCGTTTGCATCGAACTCGACGTCGTATTTGTTCGGCGTCCAGACGGCATGGAGCTCGACGGTCTCGCCATCGTTCGCGGCGATTCCGCCCGCCAAGGTTCCGGTCGCGGGATAGAGAGCCGAACCTCCGGCTTCCGGCCCCCATCCAGCAAGCGTGTAGCCGATGCGGCTCGTGTCACGGTCAGGAAGAGTTACATCTTCGCTGCCGACGTAAATCAGCTTGAACGTCTCGATAGAATTCGAAGGAAGATTAACGGAAGCATAACCCAGGGCTTCAAATTCAGTGAACCCGGTTCCATTGTTGTCTTGGTTGCCGAGATTGAATCGTATCGCCGTCACGTTTTTTGCAAACACGGAATCGTCGGCATTTCGGTAAACTAATTCGAGGTCCGAGCCAGAATTCTCATCGAACAATCCGAAAGATGTCGATGAGTCGGGGATCGTTTCCCATGAAGCCCCCGATGACTTCCGGACTTGAACCGAAGACAGTACGATTCCGTCGCGTCCACCATCTTGCCAATGGGTGTTGATGCGGAGTCCCGTCAAGTTGACCGTTTTTGGAAAGTCCCAAGTGATATTTCCTGATTGGATGGCGTAGATGTTGTCGTAATTCGCTCCAGTTGCATTGACGATGCCGTCCGTAAGTCGTAAAACCGAATCGTTGCTCCATACGCGTCCAGGCTCGTTGTATCGAGTGCCACTGAATGTGCCCTCCAATCCGGTCAAGACATTGTTTGGGCTGGCCGTCCAGGAAGACACATCGGTCTTTCGTCCAATCCAATTTCCGCCAATTTCCGCAGCCGCGAAGTTTCCTCCGTTTGCATTGAAAATGATGGCGTAGACATCTTGTTTTGCGCCTTCGCGCCAAACGGCATAGAGCGTGACCGTTTCCCCGGCTTCGGCCGTGATCTCGTCGGTCGAATCGCCGTCGAGCAGCACGGCCTCGCCGTCCGGTGTCAGCGCCCAGCCGAGGAAGAAAAAGCCGTCGCGTGTGAAGCAGTTCGTTGAAATCGTGGTTGCCGGTTGATTCAGCCAAAGGGGCTGGTTGTCCATTGTTCCCTCGCCGCCGTTCGCATCGAAGCGGATCATCCAATCCGACCAGCTGGCCGTAAGAGTATGGTCGGACGCGGTTTGCACGACCATTTCGGAGGTTGCCGGCAAGCCATCGAGGAGCCAGTCGATAAAAACATGCTCGGCATTCACGGGCACGGGTAGTTCACCATAGGCGGAGTCGAATGTCACCGTCTTGGACGATGGCGAGACCGTCCCGATGGTCGCATCGAACTGAACCGTGTATTCGTTCGGCGTCCAGACCGCCACAAGCGTGTGGTCCGAAGCCATGGCGACAGTTGTCTCGGACGCAACGGGCGAACCGTTGAGAGTCCAGACATAGGAATATCCCGTTCGAACCGGTACAGGCAGTTCACCGTAGGCCGAACCGTATGTCACGACATTTGTCGGCACATCGCCTTCCCATTCGCCACCGGCCGCATCGAAGAAGACCTTGTATTCGTTCGGCGTCCAGGTTGCGACAAGCGTGTGGTCGTCGGGCGTCGCCACGATTGTCGCGGCATTGACGGCATCGCCGCCCAGCGTCCATCCTGCGAACGAATAACCTGCCCGCGACGGCATGGGTAGCTCGCCATAGGCGGCATCGAATGTCACGGTCTTGGACGATGGCTTCACGGAGCCCCCCGCCGCGTCGAAGGAAACTGTGTATTCGTTTGGCGACCAAGTTGCAACAAGAGTGTGGTTAGACGCGGTCGAACATTTGCTTCCCGCCGTGATTTCCGCGCCATTCAGCGTCCAACCGGCAAATGTATATCCCGAGCGGACCGGCACTGGCAGCGCGCCGTAGGCGGCTTCGAATACAATGGTTTTGGATTCCGTGGAAACCGTTCCGCCATCCGCATCAAAGGATACTAGACATCCCCAGACGGCATAAAGCGTGAAGTTTCCATTCACAGCGGCTGTCAGGTTGACGACCGTCGCGCCGTTCGTGTAAACGACTGCGCCGTCCGTCGCTGTCGCCCAACCGACAAAGGTTAGGTTTTCCCGCGTGAATTCATTTCGCGGAAGGACTCTTTCTTCGTCATAGGTTGCCGTCTCGTCCGACATGGTTCCGGTGCCGCCGTTGGCAGCGAACCGGATTGTGTATTGGTTCGGCGTCCAGACGGCCTTCAGCGTCGCCGTGGCGCCAACCGCCTCTGCAAGGTTCGTCACGACGGCCTTGTCGGCGATGACGGTTCCGTCGCCGCCGTCTAGCGTCCACCCGGTATGTGTGTAGCCGACCTTTGAGAATCGGTTGGAACTGATCGCCTCGGGGACGCCGAGTCCGAGCGACTGGTCCGCCATTTCGCCGGCGCCGCCGTTCGCGTCAAAGTGAACGGCATATGTCCCGAGAGACCATCGAGCATAGAGCGTGACCGTCTCGCCGGGTGTGGATTTCAGCCCGCCCTCCAATGTTCCGTCGGGGGGAAGCGTCACAACACCATCCGGCTCCGTTGCCCATCCGACCAGTGTGTAGCCCTCGCGGGAGAACGCTCCGCCGGGGATTTCCACGTCGTCGCCAGACGCATAAATCCGCTTTGGCATCGCCCCTTCGCCGCCGTTGGCGTCGAAGCGGACGGCGTATGTGCTGAAAACATCCGATGGCAACACAAGGCGAAAGCCGACGTCGTTGTACGAGATTGACGGGTCGCTGTCGTGCACGTAGGATGAGGTGCAGTAGTAAGCGGGGTTGCCCCAACCGCCGCCGCAATGTACCCGGCCTGACCCCGAAGACGGACTCTTTGGGTCGGCCCCATATTCCAACATCCCATACCAGTCAAGACACCACTCCCAGACGTTGCCATGCATATCGTATAGATCCCAGGCGTTGGGTTGGTATGAGCCGACAACCGTGTGCGCGTCCGTGTGGCCGCCTTTCCCATCGGAACGGTTGTAGCGGTATCTACCCAGCAGATTTAGGTTCGGATCGTTGGAAAAGTCCCCGCCATAGTTCGTTCCGTTGTTATAGTCCGTCGTCGTCCCCGCGCGGCAGACGTACTCCCACTGCGCCTCGGTCGGCAGGTCGAAATCCAAGCCAGTCCGCGCGCGGAGTCTCCCCATGAAAGAATTGGGATTGACGTTCGCGGAGCTCGGCCAGTTGTAGGTGCCGGAGTCCCCTCGTATCGTATTCCACGACACCTGCTCAACCGGTCGCTTGTCGCCTCTGTAATATGACGGATTGGAGCCAGTCACCAGTTCGTATTGCTTCTGCGTCACCTCGAAGACGCCGCAGTAGAAGGGCATAGTCAGCGTGACGCCATGGGATTCATCGGATCCACCACCCATAATGAACGATCCCGGCTCAATTCGCCGAAGAACGAGTTTCGTTGTCTTGTATTCGTCCGTGTTGAATCCTCCGTCTGGCGCAGCAACAAGGCATGAGACAGAATATGATTCCGCAGCACTTCCAGCATTGAGATCAAGAACCAAATATTTTCCGCCAACACCTTCGTGCCACACGGCGTAGAGGGTAATCGTCTCGCCCTGCGCAAATGCGAGGTCGGCGGTCGAGTCGCCGTTGAGGAGTGTCGCTTCGCCATCGGCGCTCAGCGCCCAGCCGAGGAAGAAGCCGTTGGTGTTTATGAACGCGCATTGAGGTAGCGTCTGCTCGGCGCCGTTGAAAAGGTAAAACGGTTCCATCTCGCCTTCTCCGCCGTTCTTGTCGAAGACAATACGCGCATCAGCCCAAACGGCGTAGAGGGTGCCAACGCCGCCCGCGACAGACGTCAGGTTGACGACGGTCGAGCCGTTCGTGTAAACGACCGCGCCGTCCGCCGCCGTTGCCCATCCGGCGAAGAAGCGGTTCGCCCGCGTGAACGCATTCTGTGGAAGCACGCTCGGCTCGTCGTATATAGCCGCCTCGTCCGCCATATTGCCGGTTCCGCCGTTGGCATTGAACCGAATCGTGTAGTGGTTCGGCGTCCATTGGGCCCGGCAAGTGAGATTGCTCGGCGGCATGGTCGCCGGAATCTCCGGCTCCCATCCGACGAAAACGTAGCCCGTTCGAGTCGGCGAGGCCGGACTGGTGATTGCCGAGCCAAAGTCCTGCGTGATGGATTCGACCTCGGTTCCGCCGTCTGAATCAAAACCGACCGTATAGGAGTTCAACGTCCATTTGGCAAAGAGCTCCGCAACCCCTGGACGGACGTTCGACTCGTCGACATAGGCCACCTCTCCGTTCGCCGTCGTCGCCCATCCGGCAAACGAATGGCCGATCCGCGTGAACGTATTCGCCGGGATGCGGACGCCGAAATTGCGGTCGGATTCCACGGAAGCCATCGTCCCTGTCCCGCCGTTTGCATTGAACGCAAGCGGAACCGTTCCTTCGTTATGGGACAAGTAACACTGGGGAATCTGTGCAAAGGACATTTCACCGGGTCGTTTCCATTGAACGGAAAAGCCCTGTCCCCCTTGATTCTCCGCGAAGCAGACTGCGAAGTCGTGCATACCGGCGCCGAGGTCGATGGAACCCGTTCCGATCTCAGACCACAGCGCTTCGCAGACATTTGTCCCATCAATGAAGACGGCAATCATGTCGTCTGCGCACGTCGCGAACGCATGGACGCCAGCTGTCGTGATTTCAATCTTCCCGACCAGATAGCAGGAGAACCCGTTCTGGGAAGAACTCGCGTAATTTCCATGAAAGTGACATGCTTCACAATCGACAGGCGTCAGTCCGCCGGCAATGCATTGTTCATAGGTCAAACCTGAGTCTGCAAAACCGCTTTCAAGACCGGGACCAAACCAGAACGTATTCGTGGCGACGAGCGGCGTCCGTGCGAGGAAAAAGTCCGAGGCGGACTTTCCAGAAAAACGCCATTCTGGCTCGCCAAATTGCCAACGCCATTCAGCCCACCAATCGGAATAGTATCCGATTGCCAATCCGTTCGTCGAGTTGCTCCAGACGGCATGCAAAGTTACGGACGAACCAGTCGATGCCAAATTGCTCACAATCGTTCGATCTGCGTAGTCGACCGGCGTTTCGGAGCCAAGCGACCATCCAGTGAAGAAATAGTCGTCTCTGGTGAACCGACATCTTGGCAACGCATAACAAAGGTCAGTCCCTGCGACCATGTCATCCATGCTCCCTTCCCCGCCGTTTGAGTCGAACCGAACCGAATACGATCCGTGCGACCAGCGTGCATAGAGAACCACCGATTCAATGGCGGGAGTTTCAAAGCAGTTCGAAACGGGTTCGCCGGCATGGAACAGAACCAATCCCTCCGGTTCCAAACTCCATCCGGCAAATACCCAATCTTCGCGAGTCGGCGACGGCATCAAGCCATAATCGTCTCCGTAGTTAAACACATGTTCCTCTGGTTCTCGATCGTCGTCGCCAAAATCATATACAACGACCTGTTGGGGGGCGTACCGGACAATCTGGATGGGAGAATACTCAAATTTGCTCAACGCGCAATCGTTTGGAACATATAGATTGAATGATGATCCGCCAAGAAACCAATTGATTCGATCAATGCTCGGGATGCCAACTCCTACGGTCATGGAAGAAAGCCCACTACAATCCCAAAATACCCAATCGCCGATGCTCGTCACGCTGTCTGGAATCGTGATAGATGTCAATCCGGAGCAATCTCTAAATGCAGAGCTCCCGATGCTTGTTACACTATCAGGAATGATGATCGATGTCAGACCGGAACAATTGTAGAATGCATATTGTCCGATACTCGTCACGGGGCAACTACCGAGCGTGGACGGAATCGCAACCGCACCCGCAGTCGATTGTGGAACGGCAGTTGAGGAACGAGATCCTCCTCCGATCGATGCTTTACCATTCGAGACGGTGTATGTCCATTCGATCCCGTCCACGACTTGCGTGTCGGCGAAGGAGGAGAGGGGAAGGAGAAGCGCCGCAAGGGCGGTGAGGAGGAGGGTGCGTTTCATGGGAAGACGGTTACGGGTTGACGGGGATCATCCACGCGAAGGTATTTCGTGCGGAGAAAGGA
>Ga0256407_10000658_pt1 | contig 78920 bp, 65 predicted proteins | sample RumenRJG_04DNA_FD_193489 | JGI IMG/M metagenome (GOLD analysis project Ga0256407, IMG submission 193489) | Bovine rumen microbial communities from Lethbridge, Alberta, Canada - RJG_04 | ecosystem: Host-associated > Mammals > Digestive system > Stomach > Rumen | place: Canada: Alberta... | reverse complement strand
CAAAAATAACAACTTTTTTCCATCCACACAAAGGTGAGGGAATTTTTCCCTCCCTTTGTTGGAAAAAAAATTGTTTTTACGCACTTTTTTATCCTCAAAAGTTGCGTTTCTTAATGGAACTTAGGAAATCCCAGCCCTTGTGACGGCTGTTTCTCCAGCCCCTCCATGCCGTACATCCGGTATCGCTCCACCCATTCCCTGACATAGTGGCCATTGATGCCTAACTCCCTGGAAACATGATCTGCACTGTGCCCTCTTTGGCACATCCCGACGGCTTGTATCCGTTCCTCAATCGTGTGTCTTTTCCTCATAATAAAACCCCGAAAGTTTTTTGTCCAACTTTCGGGGTTCATTACAAATGGGCAGCCTTTATTATAAGATTTACAGATAATCTTAGAGGGTGAAGACCGGTTCGATGAGAGTCTTGCCGAGTTCGATAGCCTCCTCGTTCTGGGGAATGAGGTTGTGGTGGCGAGCAGGCAGAGATTTCTCAAGACCCTTGTGGATGAATTCGCTTCCGACGATGGGTTTCAGTTTGAGGAAACCGCCGAGAACGATCATATTGAACACCTTAGCGATACCTTTTTCTGTAGCCTTTTCCGTTGCGGGAATCTTATAGATATTGATATCGCGGCGAGTAGGTTCGTGAGTGATACCGTTGGGGTCGTAAATCAGCAATCCGCCAGGCTTTACACTCTTCTCGAATTTGTCGAGAGACTGCTGGTTGAGAACGATAGCAGTATCGAATTTGCTGATGATGGGCGAGCTGATACGCTCGTCGCTGACTATGACGGTGACGTTAGCGGTACCGCCACGCTGCTCGGGGCCGTAGGAAGGCATCCAGAGCACTTCTTTATCTTCCATAACACCAGAGTAGGCAAGGATCTTGCCCATAGAGAGGACGCCCTGTCCACCGAATCCGGCGATGATTATTTCTTCTGTCATAACTTTAAACTGTTTTAACGTTGATATGTTTATACGTTGATACGAGAGGCGTTGTTATTTCTTAACCAGTTCGCCATCAACCTTGATGTCACCGAGAGGATACTGCGGGAACATGTTCTCTTCCATCCATTTATTAGCCTGGACGGGAGTCATTTTCCAACCCGAGTTGCAGCTGGAAACGATTTCGACGAAGCTGACGCCTTTCTGGAGTTTCTGGTTTTCGAAAGCCTTCTTGAGGGCTGCTTTAGCCTTGCGGACGTTGGCAGGAGTATGTACACTCTGGCGGGTGACGTAGTAGGTACCGGGGAGCTGAGCGAGCAGTTCGGTAACCTGGAACGGCCATCCGTTGAGTTTCTGGTCGCGGCCGTAGGGAGTTGTAGCCGTTTTCATGCCGAGCAGAGTGGTAGGAGCCATCTGTCCACCAGTCATACCGTAAATAGCATTGTTGATGAAGACCATGGTGATGTTTTCGCCGCGGTTGCAGGCGTGGATGGTCTCTGCAGTACCGATAGCAGCCAAGTCGCCGTCGCCCTGATATGTGAAGACATAGCGGTCGGGGTTGAGGCGCTTGATAGCTGTAGCGACAGCGGGAGCGCGTCCGTGGGCGGCTTCCTGGAAGTCGACGTCAAAGTAGTTGTAGGCCATAACCGAGCATCCTACGGGAGAGACGCCGATGGTCTTGTCTTGGATACCGAGTTCTTCGATAACCTCTGCGATGATGCGGTGAGCCGTACCGTGACCGCAGCCCGGGCAATAGTGCATAACGGCATCCGTCAGAACTTTTGATTTTTGGTAAACCAGGTTTTCAGGTTTTACTATATCTAAATTTGCCATTTTTCTAAGTTTAAAAGGTTTAAAAGTTTAAGGTTCAAAAGGGGAATAGTCTTTGTAGCCTTACCACTTTTTCAACTTTACTTGATGATTTTGTTTTCCAATGCTTCAAGGACCTCTTCGGGAGTGGGGATGATGCCACCGAAACGGCCGTAGTGCTCGATAGGAATCTTGCAGTCGGCAGCCAATTTGACATCTTCGATCATCTGACCTGCACTCATCTCGACGCAGAGCATGCCTTTAACGCGGTTAGCGAGTTCGGCGATTTGCTTGGTCGGGAAAGGATAAAGAGTAATCGGGCGGAGCAGACCGACCTTCAGACCTTTTTCGCGAGCGAGCTGCATAGATTTCATGCAGATACGTGCAGATGTACCGTAAGCCACAAAGATATAGTCGGCATCTTCGCAGTTAAGGGCTTCGAAACGGACATCCTCTTCCTTCATCTGGGCGTATTTTTTCTGGAGTTTCTGGTTGAAAACTTCCTGACGTGCAGAATCGAGTTCAAGAGAGGTGATGATGTTGTGAGGACGAGTTGCGGGTTTGCCCCAGGTGCCCCAAGGAGCCTTGGCGCGGCGTTCTTCTTCTGTCCAACGGGGGACATAGTCACGGGTGTAGCATTTTTCCATGCACTGTCCGATAGCGCCATCGGTGAGGATGAGGACAGGGTTGCGATATTTGAAAGCGATATCCCAAGCGTCGAAGACGAAGTCGTACATTTCCTGTACCGAAGAGGGAGCGAGGACATAGAGCTGATAGTCACCGTGTCCACCGCCCTTGGTGCTCTGGAAGTAGTCGCTCTGAGCGGGCTGGATTGTTCCCAATCCGGGGCCGCCGCGCATAGCGTTCATGACAACGCAGGGGATTTCAGCGCCGGCGAGATAGGTAAGACCTTCGGCCATAAGGGAGATTCCGGGCGAGGATGAGGAAGTGGCAACTTTCTTACCTGTTGCGGCACCGCCGTATACCATGTTGATAGAAGCCAGCTCGGATTCAGCCTGCAGGACAACCATACCGGTGGTTTCCCAAGGTTTTTCGGCCATAAGAGTTTCCATAACTTCCGACTGCGGAGTGATAGGGTAGCCAAAGTAGCCGTCCGTACCGCTGGCAATCATAGCGCGGGCAATAGCCTCATTGCCCTTCATTAATTTCAGTTCTTTTGCCATTTTATAATTCTTTTTACTTGTTTAACATTTAACCTTGTAGACGGAAATAACACCATCCGGGCATACAATTGCGCAAGAAGCACAACCGATGCAGTTGTCGTTGACGGTTTGGGTGTAGTTGTAACCCTTGCCATTTACATTTTTCGATAGTTCGATGCAATGCATAGGGCATGCCTCGAGGCACACACCGCAGCCTTTGCAGCGTTCGGTATCGATAACGATTTGTCCTTTAAATGCCATAGTTTTAGTTTTATATGATTAATATAATTGATGTTAATTTTACTGCAAACAGGACTGCAAAGATACACACTTTTTTTTATTAGAAACAAATAAAATTTAAGGTACAACGATAAAAATCCAGAACGTCTTAATACAAACAGCCACACAGAGAGCACAGACTCAATGAATGTCAAATTGTTATCATACTATATAATTTGTTTTAGCAAAAAAAATTTGTTTTTTTTAAAAAATTAAACTATATTTGCAAATAAATACTACAATAATAACAATTATATTTTATTGTACACCAATTACTTAAACAACATGACACATATAAGCCAAAGCCAAAACAAAATCTGCACATAGTAAAAAATTGATAATCATCAACAATAAAACAGAAATAAAATGAAAAAAACAATAATACTTGCAGCAATGATAGTTGCCATAGCGTCAGCAACGTCACAGAATACCGACACAGTAATACGTTTTGGGGACCGACTGCCATACCTATACTATTGGGACACCAACTGGATTGACCGCTATATGGAAACGAACCCCGAGATATATAATTATGCTTACTACTATCATTATTATAGACCTTATTACTGTCCAGGCAGAAGCACATTCATCGGCAGAGCCTGTATGACTTCGAAGCCTCTAAAAATCATCGGCATAGCAGGTCATGCGAGAATTGGCAATGTCAACCCTGAGGACCCTCAACTGGACACCACAATACAAGGGCGATTACCCGAATACTTCCGGCTCTATGTCGCTGAAGGGGATTCCGTCCGATTCGTCGCAGAAACCCGATGGGACACCGCAACTCCAACCAAAAGCTTAGAATACCCATGGCGGACTCTTCCAGCGCCAGAAAGTATCAACGTCCCTTTATACGAAGCATACTTCAACAAACCCGTCATAGTGGACACCTTGTTTTTTGTCGGAGGCACATCCTATAACAACTACAGTATTATAATACCCTGGACCTATCCCGATTCAGCGAATCCATTGTGCCCCACTACTAAAGAAGTATATCTTCACAGGCCAACCGTGTACAGTGCGGTAGGTTGGCCTTGGGATATACCCGACCTGGACTATAGCTACTCTATATACATTGACACTAATATGAACGATGAACGAAACATTGTCACTGATAATGGAGAGAATATGTTTAGAATAATGCGTTACGATTACGGCGGCGGCGGCGAAATATTTACATTCTTTGCCATTTTCGACACATCCTATACATACAACCCTCCCGACACCATCGAATGTCTGCCACCGACAGGTCTGCGTATCGACCACATCGACACAGCCACAGCGACCCTCACGTGGAACCATCAGGACTCCACCGTATGGCAACTTCAGGTGTTCAACGCCGACAGCATTCCTGACCCGTCAGTCTATATCGACTCGCTGTCTGTCAATATGGCAATCCTAACGGACCTCGACACCGCCATCACCTACGCTGCCCGACTGCGTACCATTTGCACGTCCGACACCGCGAGCGAATGGACCGACACCATTCAGTTCCGCCTTATCGCTCTACCCGACACCTCTACCGGAACAACAGACATCGTCATACCGCAAAATACGCCAGTAGACATCTACACACACCTCTTCCCCAACCCTGCCACATCAAGTCTTACAGTCGTCTCCTCTTTCCATTTGCGCAGGATTGAGATTTTCGCAGCCAACGGGAGTCTAATTCTCTCCTCGCCAGTACATGGTGTTTCTGCAACGGTCGACATCTCCGGCCTGGCTCATGGCACATACATTGTCCGCATCACAACCCCATCAGGCACCACAACAAAACGAATAGTGAAAAAATAAACCATCTCACTTAAACAATTATTCTCGCAATGCCATGCAGGAGTTCCTTGTATGGCATTTTCTGTTTGGGCGGAATGCAATAAAACCGTCTTGAGTAATACAAAACAGAAACCGAGTTTGACAAAGAGACCCAATGCATCGACGACGGACGACACCGTCTGCGATGCCGGGAGGAACAGGCGGCTTTAGTATTTTTAACATTTGATTTCAAACTTTTCAGGCGAAAAACACCTCTTACAATCAAAACATAAAAAAAATTAATTTTACCACAACACAACAAAGAAAAAAAATAAAAGTGTACCTTTGCACATCAAAAATAAACGTTGAACAATCAAAAAACAATTCTATCATGAAGAAATTCTTTTTGTTAAGTTTGTTTGTGAGCATGGCGTTCACAATGATTAACGCACAAGACGTAAAAACTCAGGACCAACCTATGAACGGCCCGAAAATCAGTTTCAGTGAAATGGAGCATAACTACGGGACCCTTAAAAAAGGAGGTGACGGCAATTGCGAGTTCACCTTTACCAACGAAGGCAACGAGCCCCTTATCCTCAGCAACGTGAAAGCCAGCTGCGGATGCACCACACCGTCATGGACCAAAGAGCCCATCATGCCTGGCAAGACCGGAACCATAAAAGTACGCTACAACACCAACAACGTCGGTGGTTTCACCAAGACCATCACCGTAACGAGCAACGCAATCGATTCGCCGCGCGTAACTCTGAAAATCAAAGGTAAAGTAGAGCAATAACCATTCATTATTAACCACAATCTACAATTCAATATGCCACAGATTTCAAACAAAGGAATGGAGTTGCCGCAATCGGCAATCAGGAAGCTTGTTCCCTTCTCGGATGCAGCCAAGGAGCGTGGCGTCCACGTATACCACCTCAACATAGGCCAGCCGGACATTGAGACCCCTAAAGGTGCCTTGGCAGCCCTGGCAGACAAAGCCCGCGAGTTGCCCGAATGGAAAGGCGTTCTCGAATACAGCCACTCTGCCGGCATACCGAGCTATCGCCGTGCACTGTGCAACTACTACCACCGCCACGGCATCGACGTGACACCGAACCAGATAATCGTCACCACTGGCGGCAGCGAGGCACTCCAGATGGCCTTCACCGTATGTCTCAATCCTGGCGATGAGATTATCATCCCCGAGCCATACTACACCAACTACAACACTTTCGCAAAGCTTTGCGACGCCAAGATTGTCACCATCCCCAGCGACATCAAGACCGGTTTCGCATTGCCTCCCATCGAGGATTTCGAGAAAGTCATCACTCCGCGCACCAAAGCCATAATGATATGCAACCCCAACAACCCGACCGGATATCTTTACACCCACGAGGAGTTGCTTAAAGTTGCAGGCTTGGTCAAGAAATACGACCTGTTCCTTTTTGCCGACGAGGTGTACCGCGAATTCTGCTACGACGGCCAGAAACACTTCAGCGTAATGCAGCTTGAAGGGCTGGAGCGCAACACCATCCTTTTCGACTCGGTCTCGAAACGCTACAGCGCATGTGGAGCCCGTGTAGGATGCATGGTGACACGCAACAGCGAAGTCTATGCAATTGCCATGCGCCTGGCACAGGCACGTCTGTCGCCGCCCTCGTTTGGCCAGATTTTCGCAGAGGCCGCAGTAGACACACCGCAGGAATATTTCGACAAAGTACAGGCCGAGTATGTATCTCGCCGAAACGTCATCGTTGAGGGTATCAACAAGATACCCGGATGCTTCTGCCCGATGCCTAAAGGTGCGTTCTACACCGTCATCGACCTTCCTGTCGACGACAGCGACAAATTCTGCCAATGGTTGCTGACAGACTTCAGCTACAAGGGAGCCACCGTAATGCTTGCTCCCGCCACCGGATTCTATGTCGATCCCGAACGCGGCCGCCATCAGGCACGCATCACCTACTGCCTGTGCAAAGAGGATCTTCAAGCAGCCGTCAAATGCCTTGAAGAAGCACTGAAAGTCTACCCAGGCCGCCTATAACGGGCTGAAAACAACAATAATCAAAGGGCGGTCACGAATGCGGCCGTCCTTTTCTTTTTTCCGCTTATGACACGAGAAGAAAAACGCATCAGAGTAATCCAAAGTCTCATATCCCACCAACAGCACATAGCGGGCGTTGCGAAGCAGGAAATGGACTCTGCCCAGCAGCAGAGCAACGAATACGGAGCCAACGTAGACCGATATGACAGCTACCGGACAAAAATGATGCGTACACGCGACATGTACGCCAAACAACTCAGCAATGCCAATGCCAGCCTGCGCTATCTGCAGGAAGCCATAAGACTGTCTCCCTTCGACCGCGCCGAGCACGGCTCGATTGTAGTCACAGACAAACAACGCTTCTTCCTCAGCATAGGCGCCGGCAAGTTTGTGGTAAACGATGCCGAGTCGCCTACCGGAATGCAATACTATTTCGCCATCAGTGCACAGACGCCCATCTATCAGGCAATCAAGAACAAATCCGTTGGCGACAGTTTCATTGTGAATGGCATATCGCACACCATCAAGGAAATATTCTGACAGTGCTGATACCCGATATTAAAAATCCCTAATTTTAGGGATTTCACCATCCAAAAGAAGAGTGTAATTTTGCAAAAAACAAACAAAACCGCAAAGCAATGTTACTCTCTGAATTACAAACAGGTGCAAAAGGCGTAGTGGTCCGTGTCTCCGGACACGGAGCATTCAGGAAGCGTATCATAGAGATGGGTTTCATCAAAGGAGTAACGGTAGAATCAATCCTCAACGCTCCACTGAACGACCCCATCAAGTACCGTATAATGAACTTCGAAGTGTCGCTGCGTCGCAGTGATGCCGAGAAAGTCGAGATAGTGAGCGAGGAAGAGGCCGAACAAGAGATTGCAAATCACAACGACTACCGAGGCATTGAGATTGAGGAGCAGAGTGCCGCCCAACATATAGCCGCCGAACGCGGCAAAACCATCAACGTAGCCCTTGTCGGCAACCCCAACTGTGGCAAAACCAGCATTTTCAATATAGCAGCCCATGCCCATGAACGCGTGGGCAACTACAGCGGAGTGACCGTAGACGAAAAAGTAGGCACTTTCCAGCATGCAGGCTACACATTCAATCTCATCGACCTGCCAGGCACCTATTCGCTCAGTGCATATTCGCCCGAGGAGCTCTATGTCCGCAAACACATCATAGAGAAGAATCCCGACATCATTCTTAACGTCGTAGATGGCAGCAACCTGGAGCGCAACCTATATCTTACGACACAGCTTATCGACATGGATATCACCATGGTGATGGCCCTGAACATGTTTGACGAACTGAAGCGGAGCGGTGACGAGCTCGACATCGAGCAGCTGAGCACCCTGTTGGGCATGCCTATCATCCCCACCACCGGACGTAACGGAGACGGTATCGACAGGCTTTTCGACAAGATAATAGAAGTCTATGAAGGACGCGACACCAAGACACGCCACATCCATGTCAACCACGGCAACGAGCTGGAACAGTATATAAAGAAACTTCGGACCGAGCTGTATGAGCATGGATTCAGCGACACGCTCTCCACACGTTTCCTTAGCATCAAACTGTTGGAAAACGACCACCAGTTAGAGCAGTACACCACTGAACACGACCCCGACGGGAGCGTATTGAAGATGCGCAACCGCCTTGCCGACGAATTCAAGAAAAGCAGTGGTCGCCGACTGATAGACAAAGAGATCAGCAAAGGTCACCAGATGACCGTCGAGGCAGAGCATCAAGACATAGAGAGTGCCATCACCGATGCGAAATACGCCTTTGTGCGAGGTGCACTGGCCGAATGCTACAAGAAAAACGAAAAGAGCACCCTTCACAGACACACAGACAGGATCGACGCCATAGTCACTCACCGATGGTTAGGATACCCCATCTTCCTCATCTTCATGTTTGTTACATTCTACTGCACATTCGCACTCGGAGCCTATCCTATGGACTGGATTGACGCGTTGTTCGGATGGCTTGGAGACTTGGTGAACAACAATATGGAAGAGGGGCCCCTTCGTTCGCTGCTCGCCGACGGCATCATTGCCGGTGTTGGAAGTGTCATCGTCTTCTTGCCCAACATACTGATACTCTACCTATTCATTTCATTTATGGAAGACAGTGGCTATATGGCCCGCGCGGCATTCATCATGGACAAACTGATGCACAAGATGGGTCTGCATGGCAAAAGTTTCATTCCGATGATAATGGGATTTGGATGCAACGTCCCGGCTATCATGGCCACACGCACCATAGAAGACCGCAAAAGCCGTTTGCTCACCATGCTCGTCATACCGATGATGAGCTGTTCGGCACGAATCCCGGTTTACGTGATACTCGTCTCAGCATTTTTCAGCAAATACGCTGCATTGGTGCTGACCGGACTCTACCTGCTTGGAATGATTATGGCTGTACTGATGGCCAAATTGTTCAGTCGTTTTGTGGTGAAAGGCGACAGTCTGCCCTTTGTCATGGAGCTTCCACCCTACCGCATGCCTACCGCGAAAGCCGTATTGCGCCACACATGGGAGAAAGGCAAAGAATATCTCAAAAAGATGGGTACCATCATACTTGCAGCCTCCATCATCGTGTGGGCACTCAGCTATTTCCCCACCAACGACGACAAGAAGCTGCAGGCCGAGAATTCCTACATGGCCAAAATCGGCAAAACCATTGAACCTGTGATGAAGCCCTGCGGATTCGACTGGAAGCAGAGCGTTTCGTTGCTGTCGGGCGTTTTTGCCAAAGAAGTGGTAGCCAGCACCATGACCGTTGTCTATGCCACCAGCAGCGAAGAGGCAGAACAACTTGAAGACTTTGAAGCAGAAGAAAACGAGAGCCGTATCTCACAGCTTGTCAGCGAGAACATGACACCGCTGTCGGCAGCATCGATGCTACTTTTCATACTTCTCTACATGCCATGTCTTAGCACAATTGTAGCCATCAAGAACGAGAGCGGCAAATGGAAATGGGCCTTCTTCACGATGGCCTATACCATAGGATTGGCATGGATTGCATCAACACTGTTATTCCAGTTAGGAACGTTACTGTTATGATTCAGACCGTCATTGTCATACTGATACTTGCAGTTACCGCCGTCGGCGTGGTACGTTGGATTGTACACCAGCTAAAAGGGGGTAACGGGTGCAGTTGCGGCTGCAGTCACTGTCCCCATAGCGGCAGCAGCACCTGCCATTGTAACGACACCAAACAAAACAAACCATGTCACCAACACTGATAGGAATCTTGCTACCATTGGCAGGCACCATGCTGGCGTTCGTTCCTCATCGGATCGCTCAGCGGCGTCGTCGAGCCCCTCGGATCGGTAGCGATACTGTTGCTGGCTTCGACGCTCGGTGTAGCCCTCCCCTACCTGCTTGCTTTTGCCGCAGGCGCCATGATGTATGTGGTTGTTGAAGAACTGATACCCGAGACAGCCCAAGGCCATCACACAAACCTTTCGACAATAGGATTTTCCGTAGGATTTGTTACGATGATGGCCATGGACGTTCTGCTGGGATAAATACGCGACAACTACTTCTTCAAAAGTCTATAAACGTTGTTGACTCCAATGCCGCTGACCCTCACAAAGTATGGGCCGGCTGGCAGCGACGACACATCCAGTCTTGTTTTTCCCCCTCCGTCAGCATCTGTCACCGAGACTACCGTCCTGCCGCACAAGTCGACTATCGACACCGTCACGCTCTCGGAGATGCCTTCAAGCGAAAGTTCCACAAAACTCGATGCCGGATTAGGAGTCAGCCTTACCGATGTAGCCAGCACCTCGTCAATCGACTGAGATGTAGCAAAATTAGCCGTATAGGTAGTATTAGCCGTAACGACAATCTGTCGCGGATTGTCGGTGTTGCCGTCGTTCCATCCTGTAAATGTGTAACCACTGTTCGCTGTAGCCACAAGAGTTGCCGTATCGAGATAGTGATACGTTCCACCGCCAGTCACCGACCCTCCTTGTGTTGGGTTGGCAATGACAGTCACCGTCATTTCGCGTCCGACAAATAGTACCCGAATCGTTGTAGGCTCAGTTGGCTGGAAATTATACAAATAAACATTCTGCACATCGCCAGGGATGAATTGCGCATCGCCCTTTCTGTCTACTCCATTGACATACAAGGCATCAAGGTCGAACTCGAATTTCTGGCAGGTAATGTATATCGGCGTTGTATGCTGTGAACTGAGCGACACCTGCTGTCCACAGAGCGAAGGATTGTTGCCCGAAACAAGCGTGTCAACCTTGCCGGCAAAATTACCCTCACACTCGAACGACACCAAATAAGTGCTCGGTTGCTGCATGGTAATGGTTATATCGTCAATCTTCATCCAATACATATCCGTAATGTCGAAGTGGCGGAACGCAATATAGACATGCTGTCCTGCATAGCTGCTGAGGTCGATGGACTTCTGCGTCCATGCAGTGCCTGTGATATCGTATTCTTGCAGCAGAGAGAAATCTGACGTGGCTGTGCCCGTTGTTGAAATGTATACTCCGTAATGTTCTTCGTAATAGTTCTGGTCGACCGCCCCATCATACCACGAAAGAGTGAATCCGTTGTCCTGAGGGAGGTATATCTGAGGGCTTATCAGCCAGTTGTCAGGGGTCAAGGCTCCAGGGCCGTTTATATAAGAAGCCGAAGCGATACAGCCAGTCCCATTGTTTGCCGCGGCGCCCGAAAAAACCGCAGCATCCCACGCATACCCGTCGCCATCTGCGTCAACAATGGTCCAGCAGGCAAGCGGATCGGTGCTTTCGAACCCCATAGTGTATGGGAACGACACGACCTCTTGACATTCGAACACATTGAGCACTATCGTGTCACGCGATGTGCCATTGGCATTGGTGGCAGTAGCGATTACATTGTAAGTGCCCGGATTGTTCCAAGTGGCGGTAACCGACATACCCGAGGCTGTTGTCGGCGTGCCCCCTGCGAGTTGCCAACTCACGGTGGCTCCACTGCTTGCATCGGCCGTAAAGGTCAACGGAGAGCCCGTAACACCCATAGTCGGACCATGAGCGACAACGACAGGGGCCGCTGTTGCTGAAGTATGTGTGACGCACTTTATAAGCCAACTGTAGCTCTGTGGCAGTCCCACCTGCGTGTCGGCATGCGTCCACGAAGTTCCGTCGAGTGACAACCAATTGCTGTTCACGTTGTTGACATACGCACAGGCTGCAGCAGGATAGAGAACATCCGTATTGGCGAAAACCACCCAAAGGTTCGTATTGGATGGAATGACAACAGAACTGTCTAACGCACAATGCTGCCAGCCCGCAACAGAAGGATTAATCTGATAGGTCTTTGTGTAGACAAGCGTCTGTGGTGAGGATGTGCCTCCCTGATAAAGGTAGAGCGTATAGGTTCCTGCATCCGTAGGAGTTACGTAGAGAAGTACGCTCTGCACCGAATCGTGCCCCGACAGCTGGGCCGCCGGGAGCATTATACCCCAGTAAACTGTCGACGTAGTGTTGTTGACACCTATACGTGTCGACAGCGCTGCGTTGCCACAATAAGATAACGTGTCGCCAACATCGGCGAACGACTTGCCCGAAATCATGCAGATTAGGCATAAAACAAGGAATAAGGACTTTTTCATGGCTTTACTTTTTTATTGGTTTTCAATGTGCAAAGTTACACATTAGTTATCATTCAGCCAAGAAAAATCAAAAAAAATTTAACAAATCATTCCTTCATTCCTTTCACATCGCCGCTCAAATCCTATAGTTTGACACGGCTGAAGGTGCGCATCAAGGTGTCCCACCAACGTGTAGGCAACAGCCAATGGAAGAAGACGCCAAGGTGTGAGAATCGTCCCGTCCGGTATCGGGCACGCGGGCGGCGGCTGTTGACAGCGCGCGAAATAGCTTTGGTGATAACGTGTGGCGATGATAGCCAACGTCCAGAATAGGCTTTGTGCAACAAGTCGGCCTCGTTAGTTGCCGATTGCTCGTAGGGCGAGCCAGCCGACGACTCTTTCAGGTGGCGAGCGGCAATGATGCCCCAATCGGTCTTAATGCCGCCCGGTTCGATCATCGAGACATCGATGCCGAAGGGTTTTACTTCCATACGCAGGGCGTCGCTCAATGCCTCGACCGAGAATTTCGACACGTGGTACCATCCGCCGTATTGCAGCACTATTTTCCCGGCAATTGACGAAGTGTTGATGATGCGTCCGTTGCCCTGTTTGCGCATAGTCGGCAGCACCAGCTGACAGAGCCTTGCCAGTCCGAACACGTTGACTTCCTGCTGGCGGCGAGCCTCCTCCAGAGGAGTTGTCTCGATAGCGCCAAACCATCCGTAGCCGGCGTTGTTTATCAGAACGTCTATCCGTCCTTCAGCGTCCAATACGTTCTTCACACCATCTGCCATCGACTGTTCGTCGGTAACATCCATTCTGATAGGCACAATACCATATTCTTTAAGAGGTTCCATAAGTTCGAGCCGGCGAGCTGCTGCATATACTTTGTGGCCCTGCTTGGCAAGATGGATAGCCGTATCGTAGCCTATGCCACTACTGGCCCCTGTCAATAAAACAACTTTATTCATTTACGTTCAACTTTAAAAATCCTCCTTCAAGTGCGAGTCCATAATGATAGTTACCGGTCCGTCGTTGATGAGTGCCACCTTCATGTCGGCGCCGAAGACACCAGTCTGCACCTGTTTGCCGACAACATTCGACAGCAAGCTGCAGAATTTTTCATACATCGGAACGGCGAAATCGGGCCGCGAAGCATGTATATAGCTGGGTCTGTTCCCCTTGCGCGTACTTGCCATAAGGGTGAACTGGCTGACGACGAGGATGCCGAAATCTTCGACAGCAGTTACCGGGAGATTCATCACGCCCTGTTCGTCGTCGAAAATCCGCATCTGCGCAATCTTGTGGCACAGGTAGTCGATGTCCTGTTCGGTGTCGCGGTCCTCGATGCCTACAAGCACCAGCAGACCGTGACCTATCTCGCTGTGCCGCTTACCTTCGATGTCGACCGAAGCCGACTTAACTCGCTGTATTACTGTTCTCATTCTTTTCTTTGACTATATATTCAAATCGGTCGATGCGCGTGACGCCCCAATCCTTGAGGAGAGCGGCTGTGCGGTCGCGGTCGGCGTCGCTGTTATACTCCGGTATCAGCGGCACACGCACAATTATGTTATCGGCGCCTTTCTTTTTCAGCAGCCATCGCAGGTTGCCCAGCGACTGGCGGTTGCTGCGGCCGGTGTAGCGCTTGTATATGTCGGGGTTCGAGTCCTTTATGTCGACAATAAAATCGTCGAATATTGCGACCGCCCTTGCCACCGTCGCACGCGGAACGGCCAGCGACGTTTCGGCCGTCAGGCGCCACGCCGTGCCGCACAGTGCGCGGAAGTGCTCCAGAAAATCAATCCTCAGCAGCGGTTCGCCACCGCCGAAACAGATGCCGCCGCCGGTGGCCAGAAAATAGAGGTTATCGATGCGCACCTTCTCGTAAAGGCTTTCGGGCGTGTAGCGGAACAGGCGGTCAGTCGGTCCCGTGCAGGCCGGATTCAAGCAGTAACGGCACCGTAGCGGACAGCCGTGGAAAGCCGCCAGCGTAGTGACGCCGTTGCCGTCGACGCCGATGCGGTGGCGCGAAACGCCGATAAAAGGTACCGCCTCCATTGCCTATTGTGCCTTTTGGTCCAGCGGATTAACCGCGTCGGTTTTTGGACGCTCGTTGGGCAGCGGACTGCCCGATTCGCAGGCCGGGGTGCCGTCCAGCTGTATCTCGACGCCGCCGATGGCGTATTTGCCCGTGGCCTCGCCGTTGCCTTTGGTTTCGATAATCACAGTCGGAGTGCGGCCTGTGTCGCCTTCGCCGATATTGATGTGCTCCACAGGCACGATGCCCATCAAAGGGGGCTCGACTTCAGTCGCCTCGTCGTTGGCATTTTTTTTGCGCGATAAACCCCGATTCAGTATAGTGAAGCCTTTCGCACGGACTTCAAATTCAGGCACAATCAGTTTGATGTAGCCTATATACGAAAACTCCACCGAATATGTGCCCGCCTTTACACCCTTGATGGTGTAGATGCCGTCGAAATCGGTTCTTGCCCCCGTGATAATCTGCCCGTTTTGCCTTAACACGACATTGCAGCCAATCAGCGGTTCGCCGTTTTTTTGGTCGGTAACGGTTCCTTTCAGCGTGCCTTGGTCAGCGCGCTCTTCGACCGGCATTGCCGGCTTGCCCATAAGGATGGGTTCCTGGGCTTGTGCCGTCTGCACCGATGCCATCGTCAGCACCGTGCCGGCCACGACAGCGGCCTTGCCAAGGCTTTGGCGGCGCGCCAGCTCGCGCTCGATGTATTGCAACTCGGCGTCGCAATGGGGGCAGGTGCCGTCGCAGTGGCCCTTGTAGGTGCACTCCTCCTGGTGCAGCTCGATGCCGTTCTGGTCGGCGATGTCGCGCCGCAGCTGCTTCAGCTGCCGGCAGATGTTCCTTCCGTGGTCCATAGTCAGTGTTTTTTTGTTCTGGTTATATTAGTAACGGAAAAAACGTTTTCATTTACATATAAAAGAACAAAAAAATAAAAAAAATTAAAAAAGGTTCTTCGCATTGACAATGCAAAGAACCACGGAAATAGTATGTTTCGAAAGGGGGTTCAGATCATAAAGCCGAGCTTGATGGGGTAAACCTTGGTGTCGGTATCGATAAAGACAGGCATGGTGGGCAGCTGGATGAAGAAGCCGAGCCAGTTCCACTTGACGGTGAAGCGTACGTCGAGTTTGTATGGGTTTACGAACTTGGAGACTCCCTCCTGCACATCCTGATAGTTGCGGCCACGTTTTTCCAACTCGTGCTTGAGGCCGGTATGACTGCTGTTGAACGAAAGTCCGGGGACGACACCCAGCTTGATACGCCACGACCTTAGAGCGCTTTTGTCGCGGTATTCGAACTCGACGGGCAGGGTTACGTAGCGTGTCACGAATCGCGACGACCAGTCGCCGAGATTGCTGCCCGTAATACCGCTGACGGCATCCACACCGGCCTGATCCTGAGTGGCGAGGGCTCCTGTTGTGGCATCCATCGACACGTAGTTGTCGGTGAACTTGTATACGTCTGACTCGTAGCCGATGCCGATGTTAAGTTTGAAATGGTCGGTCATAATCACAGCATAGTTTTCGCTGAGCTGGTAGCTGCTGAAGCTGGTGCGCAGGTTGTAGGGGCCGTCCATCTTCATGAGCCCGTTGTAGGGCTGGTCGCCCCAGTTGTTGAAGGCCCAGTGGAAGTCGAGGTTGGTGCGGTCGGCAAAAGTGTATTTGCGTTTGCTGCGGGGGCTGTTGACGAAGGCCTCGCCGGCCTTGTTGCTGTTGCCGCTCGAGGCCACGCTATCATAGGTGGTCATCAACTCGTCGACCAGGCCTTTCAGCTCGCTGAAGACGCCGCTGATGCTGGTGTTCTCCATCCTGCTCGAAATCTCGGTCTTTTTGCCGTTAGGCCAGGCAAAGCGCGAGTTGCCGTCGACGATGACGTGAACCTTGGTGCTGCTGTCGAGGTGCAGCTCATAGTAGAAGCGGCCCAAGTGGTCCTCGAAGGTCAGTTCGTTACCTTCGATGGTGATACCATATTTTTCAGGCTGTTCGATGTCGGTGGTGAACCACGACACCTGGATGTAGGGCTCTGTGTCGTGGACCCAAACAACACGTGAATTACCTAATACTTTGATAGATGTGATGCTGTCGGCAGTGATGCTTTCGCGGACACTTTTGGTTTGTGCTGCCACATTGAGTGAGAGCGATATGGCTGCTATCACAAAGCTGAAAAAAGAAACTAATGTTTTCATTCTATAGTTGCTATTATGTTACTTAATATTTCGTTGTTTTCGATTTGGTCTTCTATATATTCGCCAAAGGCCTGACGACGCTGTTGGCGGTTGGACGAGGCGCCGGCAATGATCGACGTGGCGCGCTTGGCGATGCTGCGAAGTTGCTGGCGAGTGGTGGGCTGCGCGGATTCTGAAGGGTCGGGGGCTTTCCGGACAATAATGTTGTCGGCATAGAGCACCTCCTGGTCCATCGGGTCGTTGAGTTCGCGAGTGGTGCCATTGCCAATCTTATATTTTATTGTATCCACGGCTTTTGTCATCTCGACTTCGGGTTCCGTTTCGGTACGATAAGTTTCTGGATTTAGTTCTTCAAAAAAATCGTCTTCAACTACTTCGGCCAACAGATTCTCGTCAGTTTTGTCAACTGTTCGCGTCGGGACCGACTCTCGTGTTTCCATAAATGACTCCACGACGTCGGTATCAAGTGTCGGTTGCGTCACTGAATCGACCGTCACTGTTCCTTGCTCCGCGACTATCGCGCCCCCATCGGCGGGCATGTTGTCCAAAAACTTGACGAAGAATGTCACAAAGACCAGCAGTGATGCTGCTATGCCTATGGTCTTCCAAATAGGTATCCTGCGCAAGTATACTGCCTCGCCGAGACGGATTGTTTTCTTCTCAATGGCTCTCGGGCCTCCATCGCGCAGCGACTCGAAGTCTGCGTAGGGCATCGTGGCACCCGCCGGCAAGGTCAGCTCGGGATCGTAGAGGTCGGCCAGCTCCTGCCAGTCGGGGCGCGAGGCCAGCGCCTTCTCCACCTCGGCAGTCTCGGCTTCGTCAAGCAGACCTTCCTTGTAGCGGAACAGATAGAGTTCTATGTTGTCTTCGTTTATCATTTTTCTTTAACTTTAACCTCAACTTTCTGCCTGCTCTGCAGGCCTGCGACCGCAGTGGAGCAAACTTCAGAAAGAGTTGTATTGTAAACTTGACTTGTTTTTATATGGCTTTTTTACTTAGTATTTTTTTCATTGTGGTGCGGGCACGGAACAGGTAGACTTGCACTTGGTTTTCGTTGATTTTGAGTTGTTCGGCTATCTCTTTGTAGCTGTATCCCTCCACGTCGCGCAGCTGCATTATAGTCCTTTGTATCTCTGGCAGCTGAACAAGTGCCGCCGTCATCTCATCGCTCAAGCCTGTGTCGCGACTTTCGTAAGCCGTCTCTTGTGTATCGGCCATTTCCTTATGAGCTCGACAGACGACATCGTCGTGACGGAAACAGTCGAGCAGGTAGCGTCGCGCCACGGTCAACAGGTATCCAAGCCCTTTCTCGACAGAAACTTGCTCGCGATTCTCCCATAATTTTGCAAAGGCCTCTTGCACTGCATCTTCGCCACGCATCCTGTCGCCACAGTTCCACACGGCAAAGCGTAGTACGTTGCCGGACCATGTTTTGACATTGTTGTTGTATTCTGTGCGAGTCACGGTATATGTGGCGTTTTAGGGTAGAATGTCACGCAAGGGCGTATATGAGTAACTCGGATATGCCAATACCGGAGACTACGGTGAAAAGGATTGTTGCCATGGGTATTAATGTTGCAGAGATTTTCTTTATAGTTTTCATTGCTGTTCAATTTTGTGTTTTCATGTATAAATCGTTTCAGGACATCAAAATCTTACAGCAATAGTAACTTTTTTTGAAATTCAAACACAATACCTTAGTTATCAAATCGGTATCTTCCTCCAAAATCATCAATTTTCAGCACCCATACGTGTTCGAGGGCGTTTAACTGGTCGGGATTGACGGCCGAGAGGTCGATGGTTGTATGGTAGTCCTTGTCCTGCTTCCAGGGTAGGTTGTCGTTAGTGCCGAGCATGCGGATTGTGGCCTCTGCGGGCAGAATGAAGTCCAGAGGCACTTTGACCTGCTGGCCGGGACGGTCGAAGAGGAGGATGTAGAAGGCGTCGCCGCGGCGCGTGTAGCAGCGCACGGTCTGGTATGAGCTGGCCATACCTTTCCACGCCGACGGCACGGGTTCGAACTCGCCGCCATCCTTGCTCCACAATAGCCGGGCCGAGGCTTCGAGGTCCTTCTCGAAGAAGTGGACTTTGAGTGGCAGTTCCTGTCCCTGTTTGAGTTTCATCGTCTTTTCGGCACGGTCGTTTTCGGCCCAGTTCTTGTTGTAGTAGAGCAGGGTGTCGTCGCCGCGGGTGACGATGATTTCATCGTCGGCCTCGGCACGGAAGGTGTACTTGCCGTCGGCCGGTACGGTGACGGTACCCTCCCAGATGACGCTGAAATCGTCGACGGCGATGGTGGGGTCGGGCGAGTTGCGCACCCAGTCGAAGCCGATGCTGTCGCTGACGGGCAGCCACTTGACTATGTGTTTGTAGTCTCTGATCATAATTACCGGTTTGCAGCGCCAACCGTCGTCGGGTGGCTCGGAGCCGTAGATGGCTTCGCCGTTGATTTTCAGCCAACGGCCCAGTGCCAGCAGACGCTCCTGCTGGATAAACGGAATGGTACCGTCGGCCATCGGGCCTACGTTGAGGGTCAGCCCTCCGCCGGTGGCGACGAGCTCGCAGAAATGCTGTATCAGCTGGCGGTCGGTGAGGAAGTTGGCGACATCCTCGTTGCGGTTGAAACCGAAGCTGCGCCCTATGCCGCGGCATTCGGCCCAAGGACGGTTGCCTTGACCACTGAGTCCGGCGCTGTATTCGGGCGTGCGGAAGCCGTGCTGCGTGCCACTACCCCATCGGTCATTGACAATAGCGTTGGGACCCACGGTGTTGTAGTACCAGCTGATGAGCTCCTCCGAGCGGAACTGCTTGGCGCTGTTCAGCCAGTCGCCATCAGTGAAAATGAGGTCGGGACGGTAGCGGCCGACGAGCTCCTTGAACTGCGGAACCATATAGTTGTCGACATAGTCGCCAATCTTCTTGGGCGGGTCCTGCATCCAGATGTGGCGCGGGTTGCTCCATTCGGGCAGCGAATAGTAGAAGCCCATCCTGAGCCCCTTGCGGCGCACGGCGGCGGTGAGCTCCTCGACGATGTTGCGGCGCGGACCGCTGACGGTGCTGTTCCACGCGGGCTGCTGGGGGCTGTCCCACAGGCAGTAGCCGTCGTGGTGCTTGGTGACGAGCACCACGTAGCGCGCCCCAGCATCTTTGAACAGTTGCGCCCACTCATCAGGATTCCACAATTCTGCTTTCCAATACTTTGTCAGTTCGGCATACTGCTCGAATACGGGCAGCGTGGTGTCGGCATAGAGGCTCATAATGCGGCGCCGTGCGGTGTCGCCCGTCATCAGGCCGCGGTAGAACCATTCGCCGTAGCCCTCCTTGCTGGCGTAGGCCGGCACGCTGTAGAGGCCCCAATGGACGAAGATGCCCAGACGGGCGTCGCTGAACCACCACGGATAGCCGCGCTCGTTGATTGATTTCCAATTCGGTTCGACGGTTTGTGTTTGTGGAACGAAAACAAAGACGAAAACGAAGACAAAGAATGCGACTAAGTTTTTCATATTGTATCTGGAGTTAAGGTTACGGTTAACGTTATTTCACAAAGTTTCGATTCTGACAGTCCGCAGGTTGGCGATAGCATCGTAGAAACGGACACTGAGCGACTGACGCACCTCGACATCGAGACGGCAATCGAGATTGAAGTCCTGGTTTCGAGGTACGAGCTCGTATTCCTTGACAATGCGCATCACGTCGTTCATTGCTGCATATTCAAAATGCAGACGGTAGCGGATGTCGATGGTCTTTTCGATGATGGTGGCGTTCTGGATGGCGTCGCGGGCTGCAGCCTTGTATGCATTGGCCAATCCGCTGGCGCCGAGCAGGATGCCACCGAAATAGCGCACCACGACGATGAGCGTGTCCGTAAGGTCGGCGCTGAGCAGTTGCCCATGGATGGGTCTGCCGCCCGTGCCGCTGGGCTCGCCGTCGTCGTTGGCTCGGAAAGCATCTTTGTTGGGACCGAGGATGTAGGCATAGCAGTGGTGACGCGCGTCGAAGTAGTCTTTGCGCAGCTGGTCGAGGTGAGCCTTCACCTCTTCGACAGTGCGGACCGGAAAGGCGAAAGCCAAGAACTTGCTGCCTTTCTCCTTGTAGAGCCCCTCGGAGGGTGCCTTGATGGTGTGGTATGTGTCGTCGAACATTTGTATAGATCAGTTGTTAGTCGGTATAGATAGTGACATTTTTGAGTCCCGTCGCATCGGGAGCCTTGAGCCCCGACTCCATTCGACACGAGCCACGGAGGATTCGCACTTCATCATACATGTCTTCAGCGATAAAGGCATCGAGTATCTGCCTGCCACCCTCCACGATGACCGACTGGATTTTCCTCTCAAAGAGCGACTGCGCCACCTCGGTGAGCGTACCGCAGCGCAGGTGCAGCCAATCTTCCGGCACATCCGTTAGCCGTCCGCGTCGGTCGAGGACAATCCGTGCAGGCTGCGGGCCACAGAAATGTCGAGCCGTAAGCTGCGGACGGTCGTCGAGATAGGTCTGCGACCCCACCAGTATCGCCGCCTCTTCTGTGCGCCAGCGATGGTTCAGCCGGTTCTGGCTGTCGCTGCTTATCCAGTAGTTTCCTTTTGCTGCAGGTGCCATGTAGCCGTCGGCACTCTCGGCCCATTTGAGGATTATGTATGGCCGTTGCTTTTCCATGAAGGTGAAGAAACGTCGGTTAAGATGTCTCCCCTCCCCTTCCAGCACATGGTGCACCACCTCTATGCCAGCAGCCTCGAGCTTGTCAAAACCGCGCCCCGCGACAAGCGGGTTCGGGTCGTCGTTGCAGCACACCACACGGCTGACGCCCTTCTCCACGATGAGGTCAGCGCAGGGAGGCGTCTTTCCATAGTGCGAGCAAGGCTCAAGGTTGACATAAAGGGTGGCTCCGCGCAGGTCGCACTCCGCATTCAAAATGGCGTTGCGCTCGGCATGCCAGCCGCCATAATGCTGATGAAAACCTTCGCTCAGGATTGAGCCATCCTTCACAACGACGCAACCAACCATTGGGTTGGGGCGCACCCGTCCCATTCCATTCAGTGCCAGCTGCAGGCAACGGCGCATATACATTATGTCTGTCTCGTTCTGTGTCATAATTGAATTGAGAGATTTTGAAAAGATTTTAAGCGAAGCGACCATGCAAAACGGATGCAAAAATACTCATTTTTTACATTTGGGTGAAATAAATTTCCTCAAATGGCAAAATAAGCATACCTTTGCACTCAGAAACAGAACAGCATCATATCTCATTAAACAATTATAAACCAGAATATTTCGACCGATATGACAACAACTGCCAAACGATTTGTTATCCTTGCACTGCTCCTACTGGGGTGGCAGGTTTCGTTTGCAGCACAACATATTGCATATCAAAACAAAACAAGCAACACACTTGAACGCACACGTGACAACCGTCCCCAATGGGACGACCTCGGGATGGACAACCTGCTTGCCGTTGGGCAGCCATCAGTGTCCGCCCCCACCGTGGTGCGTGTCGTTCACGAGAATGCATCGCCTCTGAGCCGTATAGTCGCGATGTCGCGATGCATATTCCCCACCTCGCCGGTCCGTGTGCTCATTCCTCGTTGCGCGCAACCTGGCTACCTCTATCTCCTGCTTTGCTTGAGACTCTGATTCAATCCATTTTTTGCGATGCTCACCAAAGGCAATAACAACCTACAGAGCATATAGTTACAAAATTTTATTTTGACAACGTTTTCGATAAGCCAAATGACCAATGGTAGTTTGCTTATATTGGCATGGCGAGAAAACGTTCCCTTGAAAAGGAACGTTTTCGATAAGCCGAATGCAGACAAGCTTGCTTGTATGCTGAGGCGAGAAAACGGCACCTCAAAAAGGAACGTTTTCGTTAAGCCGAATGCAGACAAGCTTGCTTGTATGCTGAGGCGAGAAAACGACTAATGAAATAGAACAAAAACAGACAGCGAAGACTCAACTCCGCTTCACTTTGTCTGTTGGACATTGTCAGTTTTATCATTACGCATAAAATTATGGAATATATCAGAAAATCAATTTATAATCTTCCCGAGATTCGACATACGCTGCTCCCCTTTTGGACAGGCTGGATACTGACAGCCATCGGAGTACTATGCGGTGTACTTTTCTTCATGATCCCCAACGCTTCCGCCGGCTGGTCGTCCACCTTTGTCGGCATGATGGTTGTTGGCGGATGCAGTTTTGTCACCATAGTGTGCTATTATCTTTTTGGCGACTCACGACGCCCCTATAGCCGTCAACTCCACGCAGTGCTCGAGCCGACCTACACCTACTACTCCGCCATGGTGAAGGACGATGTCGTCGCCGCTCTCGAGGCCCACGACGAAGATGCACTGAGCCGTGTGAAGAAGTCCGCACAGCCAGAGCTGGCCCTCGTTCGCTACAGCGACCGCGACGAACGTGTGTTCTACTCCCAGCTGACTCGTGCAGAAGGCAACAAATACATTCCGCTCACCGACATTATCGTAAGCGGAACGGCAGAAAACCAAAACAACAAATAAAACATCTAAAAAACAACAACATGGAAACAATTCACCAATATATCGAAAACCAAATGAATGACGTTATCGTCAAGAAAAAACAGAACCCCATCCCCTCACTGCTCGTCCTTGCCGTCGGCATCGTCCTACTGATCATGATGCGCACATCGGAAGCTTCCGACAGCCTCCGCATGATTATGCTCACAGTGGGCATCATCTGCACCGCTCTCGGCTTCATACTCACCGCCATGAACCTCAGTGGTTCCATGTGGTACTTCTTCTATAAACCCACCTCGTGCCGTATGAAGGACACCAAAATCTACCTCTCCGCTTCCGACTATCGCACTGCACTCGACGCCATGGGCTCGAACGACAGTCTCACCATCTCCAGTCTCAAACCGCAAGTCAGTGGCAACGGCGCCCTCGACCTGCTCTTCAGCACCGACGGTGCATGCCTCCTCCTCCAGGCAGGACACTACGAAGGCAGTCGCTTCGAGTCCGAAACACCAGTTGCCTGCTTCCACGGCGCCGAAGCACTCTCAATCATGAAACTATGCAAATCGAATTAATCCTTCTCGTACTTTCGACACTGTTTTTTGCAAGCATTTTGGCAGGCAAGGCGGGCAGCCGTTTCGGGGTGCCCGCCCTCCTGCTTTTTCTCGCTGTCGGCATGCTTTTCGGCAGCGATTTAAACTGACTCCATTCCACATCTTCTGCGAGAAATAAAATTTCGAGTAATTAGAGGAGTACGCCATAGAATTTACAGCCTGCGTAGCTTAGGGCAATTCGCATAATTCGCCGTTTAATTGAGTGATTATCCGTGATTTTTTGAAAACTTTTTTTCCTTTGTAATATTTTTTACACCACAAACGTATATTGTGCAAAAAAGGATAATCGACAAGATACTCTCACAAGGCACTCGATGACTACAAAGGAATATAACGATTGCGTCAAGCAGCACGGCGACGACCTCTATCGCTTCGCGTTGCGCTACACCGGTCACGGTGCTGCCAGCGAAGATGCCGTACAGGATGTCTTCGTGACCCTGTGGGAACAAAGGGAAACGATAGAGGTCGCCCGAGCCAAAGGCTACCTGATAAGATTGCTATATAGACGACTGGTCGACAGCCATCGACACCAGAACGTGGAACTCAGAGCAAGCAAAGCCTTGAAACCCGAACAAGAAGAGTATGAACAACACACAGACTTCGAACTTCGCGACGCTATGCAGCACGCACTAAACCAGCTGCCCGACGTGCAAAGACAACTGGTACTGATGAAAGACCTGGAAGGATACGGATACAGCGAGATGGCGTCGATGACGGGGCTGAGCGAACAGCAGGTGGCTGTCTACCTTTTCAGGGCACGAAAAACAATGAAAAAACTCTTGGAAGAATACCGGAATTGACGAAAACGAAAAAAAATTAGAAAAATCCATCCGAATCTAAAATTTAAAAAAATGATAAACAACGAAAACTACGAAGGATACCTGATGCGCTATGCCGACGGCGAACTTGGCGCTGCCGAAGCTGCCGAAGTGGAAGCTTTCCTCGACATGCATCCCGACCTTCGCGACGAATTGGCAGAAATCATGTCGCCTGAGTTGCACGTCACGCCTCCACTGGTGACGATGCCTGGCAAAGAGCGCCTGATGCACGACGTCGCAGCGAAGGCTGCACAGAGCCGCAAGAAAATGTGGATGGGCGTTGCAGCCGCCATAACGCTGTTCGTCGTTGCTGCCGGTGTGGTCCGCGCATTCCTGCCGCAGAACGACGGTGGAGCAGTCACTGCCGATGCCGACACCGCCCTAATCACCGTAAGCGACACCATCCTACCCGACAGCCTTTACATCCGTCCCGAGAAGCGCGAGCCTCTATATCTGGCACAGACCACATACGAAAACGAAATGAGCCTTCAGCACGAAAACAAAAAAAACAACTCACCTCTCCACACTCCGCAATCCGTTCTCCAGTCCCATCAGGAAGTTTATGCCAATAGTATGCACGAGACTACAAACGAAGAGATTACGACCGAAGACAACGAAAACATCTTGCAAAGCACCAACATACCGCAAACGCACCCAAAAGAAGAGCTTTTGGCACAGACGGGCGAGGTTCGCCCGACAAAAGGGGCCCGACTTGTGGGTGGACGCGTGATTGTGGTCGAAACCGACCGACTGGTCGACGTGACACCTCTGCGCGACCCTGCGACAACCCGCCCCGACGTCGTGCGTGGCTACATTGTCGAAAACTCTCTGCTGGCAACCGAGGAGAGAAAAGGCTTTGTAGGCAGAACCATCGACCGGATTGCCGCCACCCTGAGCCGCCGTTCACAAAACATCGACACCATGCTGGCCTTTAGCGAGGAGTGAATTTGCAAAAGAAACCTTTAATACGAATAATCAAGCATCAATAATATTATGAAAACATTCAGAAAAATCCTGCTACCGCTGGCCCTGTTGCTGGGCACAAGCGCAACGGCACAAAAGTTTCCCATCGTGCTGACTCAAAAACTGCCATGGGCTCCTGCCAACATTATTGCCAATGCGACAAAAGAAATCAAGATAATCTACGACACGGCCAACTATATCGCTGTCGTCACCTACGGCACAATCGAGGAAGCCGACTCGATGCGGTTCCCCGAAGGCAAAATCAAGTTCGACAGCGAGAACCGCAAGCTGTCGTTCACATCCAACGACTTCCCTTACAGCAATGGCATCCAGGTACACACCAACAGCAAAAATCTGACGCTCAACGCCAAAGAATATTCAAAGATTACGTTTGCCAGCGCAAACGACGAGTCCGTTCGACTAAACACATTGACCCTCGATGCCGAGAATGGCAGCATCATCGAAGTGACCGCAAATGTTGTGGCCGACGAAGCCTATATCGACGCCAAGGACTACGGCTGGATACGCTACCGCAGCATCGAGGCCAATAACAAGCGCTCCAACGCATACGGCTCCGGTCGCATCGTAGAGATTGGCGGCGAGGTGGATGAGTCACTCTTTTCGTCGCTCGTCAAAGACCCGCGCGAGGTGCCGGTCTTTATGGACTGGTCGCTCGGCATCAGCACGCTGGGCAGCACCCCCTTCGGCGGATTCAATGCACCGACGGGCAACTTCGTTTGGGGCATCCGTCCGGCAGGCCATTATTCTATCGGAGCACGCTGGGCATTCTTCCAGAAGCCGCATTGGGACATCTCGGCCGGATTCGGCATGAAAGCCGAAGCCTTCCATGCCGACAACGCCTACCTGTCGCTAAATACCGACACCGTGAGCGGCATCAGTACCCTCGAAGCCGTCGACGCGTCGGCACTCTTTGCAAATGAAGAGCGGACACACGGCAAAATATTGTGGAATAGCGACTTTACCGTTGCAAACATATTATTCCCTATCCGTATTCAGTGGCACTCCAGGGCCGACTACAAAGGCCTGCACATCGGTGGCGAACTGCGGCCTGGTTTTGCCATCTATCGCAAAAAATCACACCTCCTCCGCCATGGTTTCTATACCGACGAACTCACGGTGGCTGCAACCAAGGACGAACGGCTTGGCCGGCTTATCAACCCGTTCCAGCTGGGGCTCCGTCTGGACATAGGCTACAACAGAGTCTCCTTCTTCGCCGAAACATCGCTGACACCCCTCTTCCGCACCAACAGTGACAATACTGATGCTAAACCCGTTATGGACCAGAAACTCTACCCCTTCTCGGCAGGCGTTTGCTTCACGTTTTAACTGCATACGAAAACGAAAATTCTATAGAGAACTTAATTCTTTTGAGAAATGAAGAAAATAATCAGACTATCAATCATATTGGCAATGCTTTTTGCCACCACAGCCACAGCGCAGCAGAAAAGTGTTTGGCAGCGCGTCTACGTCGGCGCCACATACAATCAAATCTATAGCCAATACGGAATGTACCCATTCGGGTCGGGCTTCCTCCGCAACCATCCCAGCCGAGCCCTCAACGCCACAGCGTCGGTCAGGATTTGGAAACGCCTCGAAGTGGGCGGTTACCTGTCGATAATGCACTGCTCGCCAACGGGATTAATGGTCTTCAACGACAGTTTCACGAGCATCAGCTGGAACAACAACGATCTGAACCTGACAGGCGGTGCCCTTGTTGCACTCCACGCGCTCCCGCTGGGCAGCGACATTGGTGTGGACTATGTGCTGCGTGGCGGATTCGGACTGAACGGTGAGACCGACGGCGTATGGGGCGGATTAGGCATGGAGGTACGCCTGACGCGGCAGCTGATGGCAACGCTCTATTTCGACTGGGGCGGCTTCGGCTTCAGCAATCTGGTCGACGTTGCCGAGGAGACCAAGCCCTACCGCCTCAGCATAGGCCTGAAAATGAACCTGAAATAATGCCAAATGTATGTGATGCTCAGAATCTGTAAGTCAGTCCCAATCGGACACATAACCTTGGACCAACAAACCAAGGAACAATCATATAATCGTCCGGGAAGATGTGACAATACAAAGTCTTTTTGAAACTGCAAAAAAAAATCCGCACAGCTGATACTGTGCGGATTAAATATATAACAATTCTGCTTTTGTGTCACTTTTGGCGCAGATGCTTGTATCTGGCCGTCGGCGCAGCGTTAGAATTCTGCTGTCTTGGGTGTGCGCGGGAAGGGGATGACGTCGCGGATGTTGCTCATACCGGTGACGAAGAGCATCAGGCGCTCGAAGCCCAGACCGAAGCCGGCGTGCGGGCAGCTGCCATAGCGGCGAGTGTCGAGATACCACCACATATCCTTCATCGGGATGTTGCGTGCGTTGATCTCGGCCATCAGCTTGTCGTAGTTCTCTTCGCGGACCGAACCGCCGATGATTTCGCCAATCTGCGGGAAGAGCACGTCGGTGCCCTGGACCGTCTTGCCGTCGTCGTTCTGCTTCATATAGAAGGCTTTGATCTGCTTGGGATAGTCAATCATAATGACCGGCTTCTTGAAGTGCTCCTCAACCAGGAAACGCTCGTGCTCCGAGGCCAGGTCGACGCCCCAGCTGACGGGGAATTCGAACTTGTGGCCTTTGGCGACGGCCTCCTCCAGTATCTTGATGCCTTCGGTGTAGGGCAGGCGGACGAAGTCGGTGTCGACCACGCTCTTCAGGCGTTCGATAAGGCCCTTGTCAATCATATTGTTTAGGAACTCGAGGTCTTCCTTGCAGTTGTCAAGTGCCCAACGGACGAGGAACTTGATGAACTCCTCTTCGAGTGCCGTCAGCTCGTCGAGCTGATAGAAGGCCATTTCGGGTTCGACCATCCAGAACTCGGCCAGGTGGCGCGGCGTGTTACTGTTTTCAGCACGGAAGGTGGGACCGAAGGTGTAGATGGCACCCAGGGCGGTGGCACCCAGTTCGCCTTCCAGCTGTCCGCTGACGGTCAGAGCCGTCTGCTTGCCGAAGAAGTCCTGGTCATAGTCGACTGAGCCGTCTTCCTTGTGGGGTATGTTGCGGAGGTCCATCGTGGTAACTTGGAACATCTCGCCGGCACCCTCGCAGTCGCTGGCAGTGATGAGGGGCGTATGGAAATAGTAGAAACCCTTCTGGTGAAAGAAGGTATGGATGGCGTATGCCATTTCGTGGCGCATACGCAGCACGGCACCGAAGGTATTTGTGCGGGGACGCAGGTGAGCAATCTCGCGCAGGAACTCCATCGAGTGGCCTTTCTTCTGGAGCGGGTAGGTCTCGGGGTCGGCTTCGCCGTAGATGACGATGTTCTCGGCCTGCACCTCGACAGCCTGTCCGGCTCCCTGACTCTTCACGAGCTTGCCGTCGATGCCGATGCAGGCACCGGTGGTGATGCGGCGCATCAGGTCGTCGTCGAACTTGGCCAAGTCGACGACAATCTGGAGGTTGGTGATAATGGAACCGTCGTTGAGGGCTATGAAGGCCACGTTCTTGTTGCCGCGCTTGGTGCGCACCCATCCTTTGACGCATATCGTTGTGTCTATCAGCGAAGACACATCCTCTTTGAGCAGGTATTTGATTTTATAGTATTGCATATTATATAATTGTTTCTTTTGTTGTCGGATTTTGTTTTTAACGCACGGATTGTGGTATTATTGTGCTGGCTTCATTTTTGTGTCAAAAACCTTCACTTGTTCTTCTTGTTTTTCATCAGTTCCACGTCGGAGTTGAACTTCATCAGCTGGTCCTCCTGGTCGCGGCGGCAGATGAGCAGCGTGTCGGTTCCTGCGGTGATTATATAGTCTTCCAAACCCTGTATGACGGCATATTTGTCGGGGTGAAGATGTATCAGGCAGTTGCGTGTATCGTATGTACGCACGTGTCCAGAGGCTATGGCGTTGTTGTTGGCATCCTTCGGCTTGGTCTCGTAGAGCGAGTTCCATGTCTCGACATCCGACCATCCGAATTCGGCTTCCATCACATACACGTTGTCGGCCTTCTCGATGATGCCGTAGTCGACCGATATGTTCTGGGCCTGAGTGTATATCTCTTTGAGGCTCTTCTGCGGCGTTTCGAGCGACAGTCCGAAGAACTTGTCGGCTATCAGCGGCAGGTAGCGACGGTAGGCCTCCATCAGCACCGGCAGACGCCAGACGAAGATGCCCGCATTCCACAGGAATTCGCCCGAAGCGATGAACTGGCAAGCCATGTCGAGCGGTGGTTTTTCGACAAAGGTTATAGCCTTGTGGAGCTTCGACGAGGTGCCTGCAATGCCGGCCTCGCGGAACTGGATGTAGCCATACTTGATGTTGGGGTTCACCGGTCTGGCACCCAATGTCACTATCCAGTCGTGTGAGTCGACCATGCTTATGGCATCGTTGATGTTGCGTTCGAAATCGCTGCTTCCGAAAATGGCATGGTCCGATGGGGTGACCACAATGTTGGCATTAGGATTGATGGAACTAATGACCGATGCGGCGTAGGCGATGCATGGTGCCGTGTTGCGTCGGAATGGCTCGCACAGGACCTGATAGTCGAGGAGGTCAGGAATCTGACGTCGCACCTGTGCCTCGTGTGCCTTTGTCGTTACGATTATGATGTTCTCACGACGGCATATTGACTCGAATCTGCGGAATGTGGCCTGAATCATCGATTCGCCGGTACCCATCAGGTCGATAAACTGTTTCGGCTTGGTCACAGAGCACAGCGGCCAGAAGCGGCTTCCGAAGCCACCGGCCATAATGATGCAGAAATTGTTAGGATTCAGTTGTTTCATCACACACTCACCTCCCCTTTTATATGCGGATGGGGGTCGTAACCCTCCAGTGTGAAATCCTCAAAGTCGAAGTCAAATATACTCTTCACGTCGGGATTTATATGCATCGTCGGCAACGGGCGAGGCTCGCGCGTAAGCTGCAGACGGCACTGCTCGATATGGTTGTTGTATATGTGGGCATCGCCAAGCGTATGGATGAAATCGCCATACTTCAGCCCGACCGATTGGGCTATCATCATCGTGAAGAGTGCATAGGACGCTATGTTGAACGGCACGCCGAGGAATATGTCGGCCGACCGCTGGTAGAGCTGGCACGACAGTCGTCCGTCGGCTACGTAGAACTGGAACAAGATATGGCATGGCGGCAGCGCCATTTTGTCAATTTCGCCGACATTCCACGCCGAGACCAAAAGCCGGCGCGAGTCGGGGTTGCTCTTTATCTGCTCCACGAGCTGTGAAATCTGGTCCACGCTATGCCCGTCGGCACAGCCCCACGAGCGCCATTGGTGTCCATATATAGGGCCCAGGCTCCCGTCTTCGCGAGCCCACTCGTCCCATATCGTAACCTTATGGTCGTGAAGGTACTTCACATTCGTGTCGCCTCGCAGAAACCACAGCAACTCATATATTATCGACCTCAAATGCAACTTCTTGGTAGTCAACAACGGAAAACCATCATCCAGATGGAATCGCATTTGGTAGCCGAACACGCTACGCGTACCGGTACCTGTGCGGTCCGACTTCTCCACACCATTATCCAGAACATGCTGCAACAAATCCAAATACTGTTTCATGCTTATTTAAATTCTTTTAGTTTCTAAAACGAACAAGAGAAAAAATAATTGTGCATTATCTAAAAAAAGGCAAAAAACACATCCTTCCAGACAGAAAACACCCTGTATCCGGGATGTAGCACTCAAAAAAAATACAAATTTAGCACACTGAGCATCAGTTACATAACAGAATACACTAATGCTTTTTTTGCAAAACAAGCTAATAATCAAAATATTCTTCTTATCTTTGCAGTCCGAAATCAGTGAGAAGGGGGACGTAAGTTCCCCTCTTTTATTGGAAAAACCGAATAACATGATTGACAAACTTTACGTACTCAACGTTATCGACACAGCCCTCTCGGGCAGCGAAAAATACCTTGTCGACCTCAAGATATCGACCGACAACCGCATCAATGTGGCTATCGACGGCGACAACGGCATCACCATCGACGACTGCATCGAGCTCAGCCGTACCATCGAGAACAGCCTCAACCGCGACGAGGAGGATTTCGAGCTTAACGTTGCCTCGGCCGGCCTTGACTCCCCGCTGAAGCTGAAACGCCAATACAAGAAAAATATCGGCCGCGACCTGACAGTAACCACGTTCGAGGGCGAAACCTACGAAGGTAAGCTCACCGACTCCGACGACGACCACATCGAGCTCAAACTCAGCGGCAAAAAGAATGCCAATCTTGAGCCCCTCCACATCCCGCATAGCGAAATAAAAACCGCAAAAGTCATTATACATTTCTAAAACAGAAACCCTATAACCCCATACCCCCTTATCATGAAGACGTCAGATCTTATCGATTCCTTCTCGGAATTCAAAGATTACAAAAACATCGACCGAGAGACCCTCATGCACATCCTCGAAGAGGTATTCCGCAACGCTCTCGCCAAAAAATTCGGCACCGACGACAATTTCGACATCATCGTCAACATCGACAAAGGCGACCTCGAAATCTACCGAAACCGACTCATCGTCGAAGACGGCCAAATGACCGACGACAAACGACAGATCGAATATTCGAACGCCATCAAAATCGAATCGGACTTCGAAGTCGGCGAAGACCTCTCGGAGCCTGTACCCATGAGCGAATTCGGACGACGCGAAATCCTTGCCATCCACCAGAACCTCGTGGGCAAGATCCAGGACTACGAGAAATCTCTCATCTTCCAGAAATACAAAGACAAAGTCGGCGAAATAGTAATCGGTGAGGTCTATCAACCCTGGAACAAGGAAATCCTTGTCCTCGACGAAGAAAAAATAGAACTCGTGCTCCCGAAAAGCGAGCAAATCCCCAACGACCACTTCCGCAAAGGCGACACCGTCAGAGCCGTCGTCCTCAAAGTCGAACTCAAAAACAACAACCCCGTCATCATCCTCTCCAGAACTTCACCCATATTCCTCGAGCGTCTGCTCGAAGCCGAAGTGCCGGAAATCTACGACGGTCTTATCACCATACGCAACATCGTCCGCGTGCCTGGCGAACGCGCCAAAGTCGCCGTCGAATCCTACGACGACCGCATCGACCCCGTCGGCTCGTGCGTCGGCATGAAAGGTAACCGCATCCACGGCATCGTCCGTGAGCTCAAAAACGAGAACATCGATGTCATCAACTACTCCTCACGTCCGGACCTTATGATCCGACGCAGCCTCGCCCCTGCCGAGATTTCACGTATCGACATCAACGAGGAAACCAAGACCGCCGAAGTGTTCATGGAGCCCGACCAAGTCTCGCTCGCCATCGGTAAAGGCGGACACAACATCAAGCTCGCCAGCAAACTCTGCGGCTACGAAATCGAAGTATACCGCAACAGCGATGAAGACCTCGACGATGTCGACCTCAAGGAATTCACCGACGAAATCGAGCCCTGGATCATCAACGAACTCGTCAAAATCGGATGCGACACCGCCAAGAGCGTGCTTGCCCTGCCCAAAGAGGAGCTCATCAGCCGTACCGACCTCGAAGAGGAGACCATCGACAACGTCCTCGACATCCTCAAAGCCGAATTCGAAGACTAAACGCCACTACACATTCACCCTCAGACGGCGCAACAGACAGAAAAAAGTTCTATTATTCAATCATTAACCATTTAATCAAAAGGAGTGTTCATGTCAGAAGAACCAAAAAATATCAGACTAAACAAAGCTGCCAAGGAGCTCAACGTCGGTATCCCTACAATGGTCGAATATCTCGCAAAAAAGGGACACACTATTGACGCTAACCCTAACGCCCGACTCACTCCGGAGCAGTACGCCCTCCTGGCCACCGCCTTCAAAGCCGACAGCCAAGTAAAGGAAAACGCCGACCGAATCGAAATCAACACCGGCAACACTGTCGTCATCGAAGCAACCGGCGCCAACGAGACTGGCGAGAGCAACGACTTCTCGGACGAAGTCATTATCAAGAACTTCAACACTCCTAAGACCAAAGAAACAACGAAAGAGCAACCGTTTGCTGACAGCGACGCTCCAGAAGAGAAACCTCAAGATTCAACGCCCGAGCCTGAACCTGAGCCTGAGATTGAGCCCGAACCGGAACCAGAGCCTGAACCCGAGCCCGAACCGAAATTCGAGACAAAAGTGCTCCGCAGTTCGGTGGCCGGTGTGAAAGAGGGGAAAAACGCCTTCGACGCCGAAGTGCGTATCGTCGACAAAATCGACCTCTCTGCCATCAATTCCAGAATGCGCCCCACCAAAGGCAGCAAATCAGAAAAGAACGAACGCTCCAACAAGAAGAAAAAGAACGAGAAGACTGCTCCTGTCGAAACTGTCGTCCCAGAAAGCCAGCCCGTCGAACAACAGCCTAAGGAAGCTGAACCCGTCATAGTCGAGACTCCTCAGCCCGTCGAAAAAGCACCCGAGAAAGAAATCGAGTTCATCGAAACACAATACCAGAAACTCGAAGGTCCTAAAGTCGTGTCGAAAATCGACCTTACTCAGTTCGACAAACCAAAAACCAAAGACGAAGAAAAGAAAAAGAAGCGCAAACGCATCAAAAAAGAAGGCGTGAAAGTCGACGAAAACGCTCCGCTGAACGGCAAGAACGGCGAGAACGCCAAAGGCAAGGAGAAAAACAAGGACAAGAAGAGCGAGAAAAACAAAAAGAACAAAGGCACCGAAAAGAAAAAGGTAGTAATCGACGACAGCGAAATTGAAAAACAAATCAAGGAGACCCTTGCCCGACTCAGCCCTATGGGCAAATCCAAGACGTCGAAGCACAACCGCGAGAAACGCCAAAAAGTCCATCAGCACATCGAAGAGGAGCAGATGAAGGAGATGGAAAGCCAGAAGACGCTGCAGGTGACCGAGTTCGTCACCGCCAACGAGCTGGCCACCATGATGAACATACCCGTCACGCAAATCATCTCCACCTGCATGCAGGTAGGCATCTTTGTCAACATCAACCAGCGTCTCGATGCTGAAACCATTCGCCTCATCGCCGACGAGTTTGGTTACGAAATCAACTTCGCCAGCTCCGATGTCGTCGATGCACTACAGAAAATAGAAGAGGAAGACCGCCCGGAAGACCTCATCACCCGCAACCCCATTGTCACCGTCATGGGTCACGTCGACCACGGTAAGACGTCACTACTCGACTACATCCGCAAGACCAACGTCATCGCCGGCGAAGCTGGCGGCATCACACAGCATATCGGTGCCTACGAGGTCACTACAGCCGAAGGCCGAAAGATAACTTTCCTCGATACCCCTGGACATGAAGCCTTTACCGCCATGCGTGCCCGCGGAGCCAAGATGACCGATATTGCCATTATCGTCATCGCCGCCGACGACAAGATCATGCCCCAGACCGTCGAGGCTATCAGCCACGCCCAGGCAGCTGGTGTGCCTATCGTCTTCGCCATCAACAAAATCGATAAGCCAGGAGCCGACCCGGACCGCATCAAGACCGAACTTGCCAACATGAATCTTCTGGTCGAAGACTGGGGCGGAAAGTACCAGAGCCAGGACATCAGTGCCAAGAAAGGCATCGGTGTCGATGAGCTCCTCGAAAAAGTCATCCTTCAGGCCGACATCATGGAGCTTAAAGGCAATCCCAACAAGCGCGCCAAGGGTACCGTCATCGAGAGTTCGCTCGACAAAGGTCGCGGCTATGTGGCCAAAATCCTTGTCGAAGACGGCACCATCCGCAAGGGCGACCCCATCGTGGCCGGTGCCATCAGCGGACGCGTCCGTGCCATGTACAACGAGCGCAACCAAGAGGTGATGTCTGCAGGTCCCTCACAGCCCGTGCTTCTGCTCGGTCTGACAGGAGCATGCCAGGCTGGCGACACATTCAACGTCACCGAGAATGAGAAAGAAGCCAAGGATATCGCCAACCGCCGCACCCAGCTCAACCGCGAACTCGGTCTGCGCACACAGAAACACATGACCCTCGACGAAATCGGACGACGCATCGCTTTGGGCAACTTCAAGGAACTCAACATTATCGTCAAAGCCGATGTCGACGGTTCTGTCGAAGCCCTCTCCGACTCGCTGCTGAAACTCTCTACCGACGAGGTTCAGGTCAACGTCATCCACAAAGCCGTCGGACAGATCACCGAAAGCGATGTCCTGCTCGCCGTCACCTCCGATGCTATCATCATCGGTTTCCAGGTTCGCCCCTCTGTCGGCGCACGCAAAATGGCCGAAACCGAGCACATCGACATACGCCTCTACAGCATCATCTACGACGCCATCAACGAACTCAAGGATGCTATCGAAGGCATGCTCGCTCCCGAGACACAGGAAAAGATTGTCGCCAACCTCGAAATCCGCGAGATATTCAAGATTTCCAAGGTCGGCACCATTGCCGGATGTATGTGTCTGGATGGCAAAATCAGCCGCTCGAGCAACATCCGCGTTATACGTGACGGTATCGTTGTCTACACTGGCAAGCTTGCTTCGCTCAAACGCTTCAAGGACGATGTCAAAGAGGTCGTCAGCGGACAGGATTGCGGCTTGAGCATCGAGAATTTCAACGACATCAAGGTAGGCGACATCGTCGAAGCCTACGAAGTCATCGAAATAAAGCGCAAACTGTAATACAATAATTATCGCACCTGAGCGTTATTTATTACAACAAATATTAAAGCCACGTTAATTCATTAACGTAGCCAAAGTTGCCTCCTTAGTTCAACGGATAGAACGGAAGTTTCCTAAACTTTAAATGAGGGTTCGATTCCCCCAGGGGGTACAAAGAAAAGCACCAAACGGTGCTTTTCTTTAATATCTATCAAGACCCTCATACAGTTGATTAAGACTATATAACGGAAAAATGATACCATTACGGCTTTCCCAACAATAATCCACTACCCTTTTGCGTTAAATATAAATCAAGATACAATCATAATGAAGAAATTTTACACCTTCCTCTTGGCTGCCCTGTGCCTTGTTGCCGTAGGCTGCAAACAAAAACAGGCCGAAACAAGTGAACGACAGACCGCAATGCAGTACCGCCCGCTGGGCGCCACCGGCCTCGAAGTCAGCGAAATCAGCATCGGATGTGGCGGATTCGGCAAGCTCGACAGCGCAGCCTCACTCCAGCTGATGACAATGGCACTCGACAGTGGAATGAACTATATCGACATCTACGATGCCGACCCCACCGTGCGCAGTAACATCGGCTATGCCCTCAGTGGACGCCGCGACGAGATGATAATCCAAGGCCACCTCGGCACCATCTTCAAAAACGGACAGCATACACGCACACGCGACGTCGAGGAGACCCGTCAGGGATTCGAAGACCTGCTGGCACGATTAGGCACCGACCATATCGAAGTGGGTATGGTCCACATCACCGACAGTTTTGAGGACTGGGAAGAGATACAGAACTCGCCATTTCTCGACTACGTCTTCCAACTCAAGAAAGAGGGCAAAATCAAGCATATAGGTCTCAGCAGCCACAACGCCGAAGTGGCACTCCAGGCCGTCAAGAGCGGATGGGTCGAGGTGCTTATGTTCTCGCTCAATCCGGCTTTCGACCGCCTGCGCGGTGGTGCCACCCCGTGGGACAAAGGTGCTATGGAAAACCTTCAGGCCGGCATCGACCCCGTGCGCGTAGAGCTCTATGACTACTGCACCACCCACAAGATTGCCATCACCGTGATGAAGACCTTCGGCGGCGGCGGACGACTGCTCGATGCAAAAACATCGCAACTCGGAGTAGCCTACACCCCCGAGCAGTGCATAGCATACTGCCTGGCAAAACCATGCATCAGCACTTGCATTCTCGGCATCGACAATATCGATGAACTCAAGACCGACCTGCATTGGCTGCACGCAACGGAAGCCGAGAAGGACTATAACAACGTCGGCAACAGGGAACTGGCACAACAGAGCGGCGACTGCACCTACTGCAACCATTGCTCGCCCTGCACCCAAGGCATACCTATCGCCAAAGTCAACGAATTGCTCGACAAAGCTGAAACAGAAGGTCTCACCGCAGACTTGCAGGCTCAGTACGATGCGCTGCCAAAACACGCCGGAGACTGCACCCATTGCGGTGCCTGCCTGAGCCGCTGTCCCTTCGGTGTCGACATACCGTCAAAAATGGATGCTGCCAAAGCCAAATTCGGCAAATAACAAAGAACGCTGTGTGTAAAAAAGCAAAGCACAATCAAAAATACAAAATATAAATACCTTTAATAATCAATGTTTTCAGAAAAAGATTCAAAATAAATTTTGTCAATTCCGAAAGAATTAGTACTTTTGCAAATCTTTTGAAGATAACACGGTGGGCGTAGTTCAGCTGGTTAGAGCGCCAGATTGTGGATCTGGAGGTCGTGGGTTCGAGCCCCACCTCCCACCCTGGGAAGCACTTCCAACACAACGTTGAAGTGCTTTTCTTGTTTTTAAGAAGGGCTTTTTGCACGGAAAAGCCTTCGATATGAAAACCAAAACGAAAAATGCCTTCGGCACAGAAACCAAAACGAAACGAAAACAATGGAAAACACGAAAAAACGTCTCCTCTCGGGTCTGCAACCCAGCGGTGAACTGACAATAGGCAACTATTGCGGCGGTATACGTCAATTCCTTGAATATCAGAAAGAATACGACTCATTCCTTTTTGTGCCCGACATGCACACCATCACCGTGCCGCAGGGCGATCCGAAACTCATCCAAGAACGCATACGCCGCTTTGCGAACCTTTATCTCGCCTGTGGACTCGACCCCGAGAACTGTACTTTCTACATCCAAAGCGAAATACCTGCCACCAACCAGTTGGCATGGATTCTTGAATGCCACACCTATATGGGCGAGTTGAGCCGCATGACGCAGTTTAAGGCCAAGAGCGAGAAGCAGACCAATGTAGGCTGCGGCCTTTTCACATACCCCGTGCTGATGGCTGCCGATATCATTCTCTACGACAGCAATGTAGTACCCGTCGGAGCCGACCAGAAGCAGCACGTGGAGTTGGCTCGCGACATTGCCGAACGCATGAACCACAAATACGGAGATCTGTTTGTCGTCCCAGAACCCATCATTCCCAAGGTTGGAGCAAAAATCAAAGACCTGCAGGACCCCACCAAGAAGATGAGCAAATCGGCCGAAGACCCATCGGGAATCATCTTCCTGCTCGACAGCGAGTCGACCATCAAAAAGAAAGTCAACCGTGCCGTGACCGACAACGATGCATACGTCGCATTCGACGAAGAGAAGAAGCCCGGCATCTCAAACCTCATCACCCTCTATTCCGCCCTCTCCGGCACACCGCTACAGGAGGCTATCGACCACTTTACAGGTATGGAACGCTACGGCGACTTCAAGAAAGAGGTGTTAGAAGTCATCTACGAGACTCTGCGCCCCGTACAGGCCGAATACGAGCGCCTGTCGCAGACCGACTATGTAGACGAAGTGCTAAACCGTGGTCGCGACCGCGCCAACGAGATAGCATCCAGAAAATACGACCTTGTCCGTCGCGCCGTAGGCTTTGGACGTTAAAGCTTTTTACGAAAACGAAAAACCTTACGATAACAAGAATTAGTACAAAAACAATAGAGGATGTCTCGCATTCGAGACATCCTCTATAATTTTTGGAGTCCACTCTTTTAGAAGAGGTTTTCCAATATCTTGTCGTCAACCAGATTAGGCATGGTGACCTTGAGCTCGGGGCAGATTTCCATAGCGCGCTTGATGGCGAACATGGCGCCTTCGTTGCGAGCCCAGCTGCGACGGCTGATGCCGTTGTTGACGTCCCAGTGGAGCATCATGCGGAGGCGACGGTCGCAGGCTTCGCTACCATCAAGGACCATACCGAAGCCGCCGTTGATGACTTCGCCCCAGCCTACGCCGCCACCGTTGTGGATCGATACCCATGTAGCACCGCGGAAACTGTCGCCGATGACGTTCTGGATAGCCATGTCGGCTGTGCGGTTGCTGCCGTCGTAGATGTTGCTGGTTTCACGGAAGGGGCTGTCGGTACCGCTGACGTCGTGGTGGTCGCGGCCAAGGACGATGGGTGCGCTGATTTCACCCTTGCGGATGGCTTCGTTGAAGCGGGCGGCAATCTTGGTGCGGCCTTCGCAGTCGGCATAGAGGATACGGGCCTGGCTGCCGACAACGAGGTGGTTCTCCTTGGCACCCTTGATCCACTGGATGTTGTCATGCATCTGCTGCTGGATTTCGGCGGGAGCAGTTTTTGCAATTTCGCCGAGGACCTCCATCGCGATGTGGTCGCTCTTGTCGAGGTCTTCGGGCTTACCGCTGGTGCAGACCCAACGGAAGGGACCGAAGCCGTAGTCGAAGCACATCGGACCCATAATATCCTGTACGTATGAGGGATATCGGAAAGCGCTGTGGTCGGCGTTCCAGATGTCGGCACCAGCGCGGCTGCTTTCGAGCAGGAAGGCGTTGCCGTAGTCGAAGAAGTACATACCCTTGGCAGTCAGTTTGTTGATAGCTGCGACGTGACGACGAAGACTTTCCTGAACCTTTTCTTTGAAGAGTTCGGGTTTCTCGGCCATCATCACCTTCGAATCTTCGAAGCTGATTCCGACAGGATAGTAGCCGCCAGCCCACGGGTTGTGGAGCGAAGTCTGGTCGCTGCCGAGGTCGACGTGGATGCCCTTTGCGGCGCAGTATTCCCACAGGTCGACAACGTTGCCCTGATAAGCGAAGCTGCGTGCCTGCTTAGCGGCGATGGCTTTGTTGACTTCAACAAAGAGTTCGTCGAGGTCTGCGTGAACCTCGTCGACCCAGCCCTGGTCAAAACGCTTTTGCGTTGCTGCGGGGTTGATTTCAGCGGTAATGCTGACCACACCAGCTATGTCGCCAGCCTTGGGCTGAGCGCCGCTCATACCGCCCAATCCGGCAGTGATGAAGAGCTTGCCGGCTGTGCCGCCGCCAAGCTTGCGGGCTGCGTTGAGCACGGTGATGGTGGTGCCGTGGACAATGCCCTGCGGTCCGATGTACATATAGCTGCCGGCGGTCATCTGGCCGTACTGCGTGACGCCGAGGGCGTTGTAGCGCTCCCAGTCGTCGGGCTTGCTATAGTTGGGTATCATCATACCGTTGGTTACGACGACGCGCGGAGCGTCCTTGTGGCTGGGATATAGTCCCATGGGGTGGCCGCTGTACATCACGAGGGTCTGCTCGTCGGTCATCTCGCTGAGGTACTTCATCACGAGGCGATACTGTGCCCAGTTCTGAAAGACGGCGCCGTTGCCGCCGTAGGTGATAAGCTCGTGGGGATGCTGAGCGACGGCGGGGTCGAGGTTGTTCTGAATCATCAGCATAATGGCTGCTGCCTGGCGGCACTTGGCGGGATACTCCTCAATGGGGCGTGCGTACATCGGATAGGTGGGACGCAGACGGTACATATAGATGCGGCCGTATTTGCGCAGCTCTTCGGCAAATTCGGGAGCCAGCATAGCGTGGTCCTTGGGGTCGAAGTAGCGCAGCGCGTTGCGGATGGCCAGCTTCTTCTCGGCGGGCGTAAGGATGTCCTTGCGCTTGGGGGCGTGGTTTACAGTTGGGTCATAGGGTTGCGGTTCGGGCAGCGGATTGGGAATGCCCTGACGCAGTTCGTTCTGAAATTCTTCTAAGGTCATATTATTTTATTTTTTAGTTTGTTTCTTCTTGCAGGCTGTTTCCGCGCCATTATGCAGTGTACATACTGTTTGGGTGGTTTGGCATATCGGAAACGGCTGTTGGCGGATATATGTGTAACGATGATATATATTAAATATTGTACTACGTTATTGTATTGTTGCCCGAGGGGTGTGCGAGCATCGGAAGGTTACGGAGATGTGTAGAGTGTTGGTTCGCGTGTTGCCGTCGGAGCGGATGCGAATGGATTGGGGGTTAGGCAAATCGGTGTTCCCGCAGAACAGGGAGGCCAATTCGGAACAGGAGTTGACATAGGGAGAGATCCACAAACCGGACGACGCTGTTTCGCGTGAGAAGCGGTAGGTGTGGATGGTGCTGTCGGGCATCAGATAGTCGACATAGTAGATGTCGGGCTTGTAGAGTGCTTTTTTGAGAAAGCCTGCGAAATTATGTTTGATTCCGACAGAGGCCTTCAGGATTCCATCGCGATGCTTTGGTACGGGTATCCATTCTTCAAAACCGGCTGACAGTGAGAGTATAGTGTCGTCGATAGGGGTGTAGTGCGAGTCGCCGTGGTGGAGAAGCATTCCGTACCACTGTCCCGAATCGGCAACAGAGTAGTTGGATAGGATGGAGTCTAATATGGCGGGCTCATCGTTGAGTAGATAACGGTCGTCGATGCTTATGAGGCCAAGGTCGTTGTCGTAGTTGGGTCTGTGGAAGATGATGTATTGCACAGCCTCGTGGCTGCTACTAAAATTGAGTGCAGCCTTGTGGTTGAGCCATAGGGTGTTGCCTGTTCCAAGTTCGACAGTGCAATGTGGTTGCCAGCGAAGGCTGTTGGCACCGATAAAGACTTGTTCCCAAGGATAGCAGTCGGTGGTGCCGGAGCCTATGGTTTCCACGACATTGGGAGGCAGTTTTCGGGTGTTCAGAGCATTTGCTATGTACGATTGGCTCTCGTCGACGGTTTTCTTGTAGCCAATCACTTTGTCGAAGAGATTGCGTGGACCGGCTGTCAAAATTTTTGAACTGTTGTAGTTGACGTCATTAATGGCAACATACAGCATTGCGACAGCGGCCAGAGAACAAATCACGGAGGGCCATTTGATGCGCTCTTGTGTCAGAAGGATGATGGAAAGAAAACACACGGTGAAGTAGAGCAACTGCTCGAGGTGGTAGAAATCTTCACGGACAATGCCATACTTCCAGTTGGCGAAGAGAGGCAGAAGCAACAACAGGCACATCATTTTGCTCCAACGGCCCTTCGTCGTTAGCAGAAATGCCACAACAAAACAAAGGTATAGAATAATCTTCCACATCTTGTGTCCATCGTAAAGCACCATAGCCTCGTTGTAGCCTCCAAAGAGATGTGTCATGCCGACATAGGCATCGAACATCCTTGGAAAACTGTGCCATACGGCAAGCCCAACAAGAAGAAGCATAACGGGAACGGCACCGGCGGTGACTGATGAAAAGCGCAGGTCCTTGTAGAGAATGATTATGAGTGTCCATCCGACGAAAACCACCATACAGGACTGCAGCCCTATCGACACTTTAATGCCGAACCCGAATATGGCCAGCAATGTGGCTAAAAGGAACCGCCAAACCGATTTCGATTCTATCGCATAAAGGGTCAATAGGGCCACATTGAAAATCATCAATAAATCGATATTAGCGACAAGTGCGATGGGAATCAGTGCGACAACCGTTGCGAGCGTCGGAAGCGAGCGTCGTTGAGCCAGCCGGAGAGTCTGCCAAACAAGGCAGAATTTCAGCAAGGTGAAGAAGATTAGGAACAGGGCGTAGTGGCCGTTGACGGCTACGGGTATGCGTAGCAAGGCCAAAGGCCCGTAGGGGTGGGTGAGTTTGGTAAGCGATGCGTAGTCGTTGTCGAACAGGTAATTGAATCCCCAAACGTAGGAAGGGTCTAGTCCTACTCCGTGGTCGGGCTCGAAAGCCGGATAGGTGAGCAGAACCAGCATCAGCGACAAAATGGCTGTAAGCCATTGGCTGTTGTATGACTTACTGAAGTATCCTTTTATATGTTCTATTCTTTCACGCATATATCTTGCAGAAGATATATCTGCATACCAATTTTAGTTCATTGCTCCGATAGCCAGGTTGATGCCCACTTCGAGGCGGGGCAGGAGCACCTTGTCGGCGGCGACATCCTTGCCGATGCCGTTGAGGCGGTAGCGTGCGTAGAGGCCAATCCAGTCGCGTGTGAGGCGAGTGGTGATGCCGTAGTTCCAGCGGTAGTCGGTCATGACGTCGAGGTTGCGCAGGGTCTGTTTGCGTGTCGAAGCGACGTCGCCGCTGTGTTTGCCTTCCAGCTTGTAGACGTTGAAGCCCCAGTTGCCGTAGACACCGAGATCCCAGTGCCAGCCGTTGTGGAAGACGCCGCAGGGACGCAGACGGATGCGCTGGAAGAGCTCGATGCCCAGCTCGCCGACGTTGACTTTGTGCTTGATGACGCTTTTGTCGAGCCAACGTAGGTCGTCGTCCATAGCCATCAGCGTGTCAAGGTGGTTGGCAACGGTCTTGTCGAAGCGGAAACTGGTGTGGCCGTACTCGATGGCGAAACCGAGGCCGTAGGCTTTGGATAAATGCTTGACTTGACGGAAGCCGATGCGCTTGGCGGGCGACCAGATGCGGGTCGACAGTTCGTCGCTGGAGGTATTGAGGGCTATGCCAAGCTGGTAGTAGCTTTCTTTGATGGCGCCGCCCTCATTCAGGCTGTTGCTGAAGTGGGTTTCGTCGGTCTTGAAAACGACTGCGGGGAAGTAATTGGTAGAAAGAAATGCGTTGTTGGAATTCTTCACGGTATATTCTGCAACATATCCGTCCATCTGTGCGGTGATGATTTGGCCGCCGCTGAGGATGAGGGATTTGTCTTTGGTGAAGTCCTCCAGCTCAATTTTTTGATAGTTTATGATTTCGCCGCTGGGATTGCTGTTCTTTATAAAGATGCGACATTTTTTATAGTCCTTAAGCGGGACGATTGTCAGCGAGCTGTCGGTCTGGACGAACTTGAAGGTGGGCTTGGCGGGTTTGCGGTCGCCGGTGAAATAGTCGGCCTGGGGCACGCCGTAGCCGTAGCTGTAGTCGCAGTAGGGGTAGAGGTCGGCACTCTTCTCGATTTCGTGAAAGAGCTGCATAGCCGTCAGGCCTGGCTTGGCCTGCAAAGCGCAGGCGGCGAAACCGGCCACGAGGGGACAGCTGAAGGAGGTGCCGGGAACGACATGATATTCCTCGTTGCTCTTGCCGGTGTTGGCGCTGCGGGCCCAGGCGAAGGCGGTGACGTTGGGCTTCTGGCGTCCGTCGGCGCTGGGGCCGAAGCTGCTGAAGCTGGTGCGCTGGTAGTCGGTAAGGCTCGGGTCGAGACCACCAACACAGAGCACGCTGTCGGCATCGCTGGGGGTGATGATGGTGCGCCATTTGTTGTCGTCGCCCTCGTTGCCGGCGCTGTTGCACACCAGCATACCTTTGCGGGCAGCCATATTGCCGGCTTTGGCCACGTAGCTCTGGCCGTTCATATCCTTAGTATAATAGCGGTCCTTGCCGTAGCCGAGCGATGAGCTGATGATTTGTGCGCCGTTCTTGTCGGCCCATTCGACGGCCATCTGCCACCAGACTTCTTCCTTGAAGGGTTCGGCCTCGATCTCGGTGCGTGCCAGCAGGTATTCGGCACCGGTAGCCATACCGAGGTCAACGTCGCCCTCGCGTCCGGCGATGCAGCCGAAGGTCATCAGGCCGTGGCTGTTCCAGCCGTAGACATCTTCTTTCTTGTTGGGGAAGTTCCAGGTCTTGATGATGCGGTGCTCGTCGCGCACGTGCTTGAAGGCGGCGTGGGTGTTCACCTGCGGGAAACCGCCGTCGAAGATGGCGATGCGGATACCCTTGCCGTTGATGCCCTTGGCACGGAAATACTTGCCGCCCATACGCTGCAGCTGGGCGTGGAGATGGGCGTTGAGGGCAGAGTCGGCGCCGGATTGCAAATCCGCCGCAACATCGTTGCTTTCGGCTTTCCGTTCTCCGCTTTCCGCTAATTGCATATTTGCTTCAAGCATAACGACTTCGCGGACGAAGGGCAGCTGCTGGATGCGGGCCACCTGGTCGGGCGTAGCTGTGACGGCAACGGCGTTGAACCAGCGGCTCTGGCCGAAATCCTCAGTAGCCAGGGCGTCGATTTGCTGCACGTAACTGTCGTTGAGGGGATAGTTGGTGATGTCGTAGAGGTCGGCGTTGTTCAAGCGATAGCGTTCGATAGCTTTGCTGTCGAAGTAGCTGTAGGGGTCGAACGTCGTGCTGGATTTGTCGGTCAGCATAACCCAATAAGCCGACTGAGCATGCAGTTGGAAACTGGAAATTATCGCAAAAGCGAGTAAGAAGATTTTTTTCATTGACGGTATTTTTTAGAATGATAATTGAATTCCAAGTTGAAGTCGCGGCAAGTCGAGGCCCGGCTGGCTCAGTCGGTAGCGTCCGTAGATGCCTATCCAGTTCCAGACGAGGCGCGATGTGAGGCCCAAATTCCAATTGCTGGAGGGCTCGACTTCTTCGTAGATAGTTGTCTGTATCAAAGCATTGTTGTTGTTTTGAGCGGCATTGTAACGCACCGTGTAGTTGTTGCCGTGAGGGCCTCCGTAGATGCCGAGGTCCCAGTGCAGACCTTTCTTGTCGTTACCCTTCTTGATGATACGTATGCGCTGGAAGAGCTCGAAGTTGGCGTTGTAGAACAGGAAGCGTTTTTTCTCGACATTTGTGAAGTCGGTAAGCGAAAGGGTGTTGTCCCAGCCGTTGGCGGTGGCGGGGTCGTAGCGGAAGTATTGTGTACTCCCTTCAAATCCTATACCGACGCCATACCATTTGGTGAAATGACGCAAGAAGCGGAAGCCGATACTGTAGGCATCGCTGTAGCGCATCGTGTAGGGGAAGAACCAGGAGATGCCGTATTGGATGTAGAATTCGGCGAGGTATTTCTGCCCCACGCCCCAGTTGCTGACATAATTGTCACCGATGTCACGGCTGGTGAATTCCTTATATCCGTTGAGGACTCTTCCTGTTTCGAATTCAACAAGATAATAGTCATCCGACTCACTGTCATCAATTCCTGCATACTCGATTTGCTCTTCGTATGGGAGCTTATATTGCTTTGTGGTACCGTTGACACAGGCTACGAGAGTCTTGTCCTTAATCACCGACTTGGAGACAGCGACAGCCATACTGTCGTTGAAATCAATGACAGCCAGATTGTAGTACTTCTCTATGTGACCGTAGGCATCCTGAATCTTGAAGAGTACCGCTGTTGTGGTGTATTCATCGTTTTGTTTGTTTTTTGGGGCTGAGTATTTGGCGTTCGTCGCGCCGTTGACAGGTCGAATCAATATGTACTTGCCATAATCGTAGAAGTTGAACGTTTCCTTACCTAACTCAATATCGCTCCGATTGTAGTTGATAAAAAACGAGGCCTGGGGAACGCCGTAACCGAGAGCGTAATCATAGTATGGATAGAGGTCGGCCGACTGCTCGACATACGATTTCATCTGCATTGCGCCTGTACCGTAGCCCCTTTGACGGAACAGTTGCAGGGCACACGCACAGAAGCCTGTAGTCAGAGGCGACGAGAACGATGTGCCTGCGGCAAAGGTAGTTGCCGTATCGTTGTAGGCATCAGCACATTCGGCATAGCCGAAGTTGCAGACATTGGGTTTCAGACGTCCGTCTGCGGTAGGACCATAACTGCTGAAACTGATATGGCTGTAGTTGGTCAGCGAAGGATTGATGCCTCCTATTGAGAGTATGCTGTCGGCATCGGCAGGGGCACCGATAATCTTCCAGTTAGTGTCATCGCCCGAGTTGCCTGCCGAGTTGCATACCAGAATACCTTTGCGGGCAGCGATGTTGGCTGCGCGCGACACCAGGCTACGTCCATCCATTTGCCATGTGTAATGGCGGTCTTTGGTGTAGCCGAGAGAACTGTTGATGATGTCGGCACCGTTCTTGTCGGCCCACTCGGCGGCCTGGGTCCACCACACCTCCTCCTTGTAGGGCTCCGGGTCCACCTCGGTCTTGGCGAGTATGAAAGTGGCTCCTGTTGCCAGTCCCAGCAGCCGGTCGTCCATCTTGCCGGCGATGCAGCTCAGCACCATCGTGCCGTGGGTATGGTTGTCATACACATTCTCCTGCTTCTTGGTGAAATCCCACGTGGCAATAATCCGCTTATTGTCACGCAAATGCTTGAAAGCTTTATGAGTATCGACACCGTGGAAACCACCATCGAACACTGCTATACGGACACCAGTGCCGTCGATACCCATATCGGTAAACTTGTCGCCCTGCATACGGAGCAGCTGGTCGGTGTGTTTCGGCATTTCGGCTTCAGCAGGAGAAAACATCTCTTTCCTCGATGCGAGTTGGAGATTGCTACCGATAGCAACAACTTCCTTTACGAAAGGCAATTGCTGTATGGCAGCTATCTGGTCGGGAGTGGCTGTGACGGCGACAGCGTTGAACCAACGTGACTGTCCGAACACCTCGGTTTTGTTCCATTCCGAACTTCCTTGTTCCGAACGGTCTGACGAAACTATGGCATCTATCTGATGCACATAGTTCTCGTTAAGCGGATAATTGCTTATGTCGTAGAGGTCGGCATTGTTCAGACGATAGCGTTCGATGGCCTTGCTGTCGAAATAGCTGTATGGATCAAAAGTAGTGCCAGCCTTGTCGGTCAGCATGACCCAATAGGCAGATTGAGCATACAATACATTTGAGAACAAGGCGATTGCGAGCAAAAGATTTCTGATAAGTTTCATAAGTTGTTGTTTATTTTATTTGCACCATAAATCAGGTTACGTACATATTATATAATCTGTCGATTGTCATCTCAACACCGCGTGCAGCACTTGGTGGGATGTGAAATTTCTGAAGTCAGGGAGGTGTATATGGTAGTATTCCAGCAGATTGTTCAATGTGCTGCGCCGTCCCGCCATCGAGAGATGTGGAAAAGCGGAATGGCTCATGGAGCATTCAAGCACGCTGTGCAGGGACGAACTGGCATTGACATCGAGCATATAGTCGACATTGGCGTCGCTGTTTGCAGCATAAACGGAAGGGGCCGACAAGAACCGCCCTTCTTTAAGATTGAAGTATGGTTCGCGGACACTGTAGTTGTTCATGGGCTCGATGCCCAAATGACGGGAAACATGCAACAGGAATTCAATCGGGGTGTTACTCAACTCCTCATGCGATGCCGAGTCGATGTTAAGGAGCTCATTCACCACGTAGTCAAAGAGCGGGACGTTCGGTTCGTCCTCTTTCAATGACTTGTATAGCACCTCGTCCATAAAGAACAGCAGAGCCATCTTTATGCTGTTACCCATTGTGTTGCTGTAATGGGCCGCGGGATGCATATCTTTGACGTACTGCAAATCGTGTTTCGCATTATTGTACACGACCATATCAAGATGGCTGAGAGGCTGCAGGAGGTTTTGTTTTGTCTTTCCTTTAGGGCTACGGATACCTTTGACCATGTAAGAACACAGTCCCAATTCTCGGGTGAATATCTTGGCAATCAAGCTCGACTCACCGTATTTTGTCGTATGTAGCACCAAACCCTGTGTCGCAACCATTTTGAAAACTGTATATTGAGAGTTAAGAGGCTGTCTTATCTGATTATAAGTATCTTTGTCACCGAGCGCATCGAGCCTCCTTCGCTCGATGCGAACACATAGTACACACCCGATGCAGCACGGCGTCCGTCGAGCGTGCATCCGTTCCACACAGCCTCTCCGCCATTGGCTTTTGTGGTGAACACCGTATGTCCAGCGGCATCGGTGATATGCACCAATCCGTTACGGGTCAGTCCTTTGATGGCGATGACGCCCTCGTAGTCAGGCCGGACGGGATTGGGGAAGGCATACACCTCTTCCATTGGCTCATCGAACGCATAGGTAGCCGTTGTGCGGTACGACTGCAGTCCGTAATCCGTTCCGACAAAGAGTTCCCCACTCCACGGCATTATTGCCAACGTTATTATCTTGTCGGAAAAGAGTGGAGAATTCGACGAATTGAAGTGCTGCAACTGCTGCAGTCCATTGGCTGAAATAAGATAAAGTCCACCAGTCGATGTGCCTATCCATTTACGGTTGGCGCCATCGACGGCAATGCTTGTAATATTCTCGTAAGCAAGAAGATATTCACTGATACCATTTTCGTTATACAAGATATTGCTGCATGTTATCGGAGACTTCTCCCCTACACCACCGCCGGCAAAGGCCTTGTTCAGGTCGTACACAACCTTTATGCCTTTGTTGGTTCCTATCCATAGATTCCCGTTGTGGTCTTGCACCACGCAGTTGACCATCGAGGTCTCGAGTTTGGAACCATTATTCGGGTCGATATAAGCCATCTTGTTTTCTCCATCGTGCAAGAATATCTTGTTTGCTCTGCCGTACATGATTTTCAAGTTGCCGATACTGTCCCATACGATATGGTCTATCTCGCTGCTGGAAATCATGTTCTGCGTATTGAAACTGTTCCAGTTGCCATTACTGTATCTGACAGCGAGTGCATTCTGGCTCAACGAGTTCGTCACCCACAGGTTGCCATCCTTGTCGTACGCCACACCGCCCGTACGGAGCGAGCTGAAACCTCCGGTAACGTATGGTATCAAAGCGCCGTCGGTGTTGGTATGGTTGTAAAGGCCAACAGCCTTGTTGTCCCTGATTTCGACAATTCCATATCCCCATGCTGCCGCCATGCGAGTCTTGCTGTCGCGCGGATTGACAGCGATGTCTATTATGTCGAATGCACCACCGAGGATTCCGTCTGTATCTTCCAGCGCATGCCATCCATTTTTGTCCATCGAATACACATTTGCAGGAACGTAGTTGTTTGTATATGTTGTCGAATGGCCACCTGGAGCAACCGACAACACCTCGTCGAACGATACCAGTCGAGCCACTTTGTCGTCCCACGGGCTGTCAGGGGCATAGATATACACCCCCGAGGGATCGTCGGCTTGCACCACTGCCATACCTGCCCATCGGTGAGCCATCCAAAGGCGTCCGTCGCTGGTCAGTTCCGCATCGTTCACTTCCACCTTCATCCAATCGACCTGACTGAGCGAATACTCCATATTTCTCTGTTTGTCATAAACTTCCAAACGATCTCCGTAGCATACGGCAATATGTCCGTTTGTGAATTTTATATTGCGAATATCTCCCGACAGCCACGGAAAGAACGTCATGTCGCCATTGTCGACATAGACCGTCGTGTCGCCATCGGCAATGACCAATGCCATCAGGTTGTCGCCGTCGGCCACAAGCCTCGTTATGCTCTGACCGGCAATCAACGAGCTGGCATCAGCGGTCCAGTTGCTGACGATGCTCAGCACGGGACTGCGCTTGTCTGCGTATTTTATTCCTTCATCTGTAGCTGCAACTATTCTGTCCTCCGTAAAGACTATATCGTTAATATTCAAGTACGAGCCATCATCACCTATATAATATGTCTCCTTGACTTCGCTTCTGTCCATATCTATCACCACTATTCCGAATCCGCACGCCAGATACGCACAGCGGTCATTGAATGCGACACCGTTAATCTGCTTGTTGCCGCCGATGTTGCTTCGCTTGATATCGCTGATATTGGTAGTCCGGTCTCCATTGACGATGTCGATGTTGGCGTTCCTGTATGCCACAACGAGGTTTGCACTCTGGGGGTCGAAGCCGAAAGTGCTTATTCCCACATCGTTCAGTTTCGTGGTTTTGTTCAGTCTGTTGACGGTAAGGTCCTCCTTGTCGAAATAGAACAGTCCTCCGGCTGCCGAGCAATAGACACGTTCGCCGGCATACAACACCTTGAAGGTTTCGTTGTACGAGAGGTGGTCTCTCCACTTCCCGACACCCACCTGCGCAAAGCATTCCTTCCCCGGCATCAGCAATATGCCTATGAGCACCAGGCTTATGGCCAAAAACCTCCCTGTTTGTCTGTTTGTGAGAATGCGACTATCCATCATTTCTGTTTCTCCGTTCGTTTTACCAGCAAAGTTTGATACAGTATGGCCAAAAGCCATGTAACTATCGTACTCAGCACCGTCGACAGCAGTATATGTCCTATGTCGTGCAAGTCGAACACAAGCAACGTATAGTATATGGCATTATACACGAGCAACATAAGCAACATATATACGCCAAACTGCTGATATGGTACACTGTACAGGCTCGGCGTGTTCACCTCCTCGTTGCTGTCGTGCATGATGATACGGTCGAACCATACCCCTCGCAAGAAGGCCACTGCGGTGCACGTAAAAGCATGGAAACCTATCATATTCGTCGTGAGGTCTATTGCCAATCCGCCTGCAAAAGAGATGAGCATCATTGTTATAGCACTCATCCCCGTAGGCAACATAGCAATGAAGAGCACGAAAAGGAATGGGTTGATATATCCGCCAATATAAACATTGTTGAATACCAGCACCTGCAGCAAGAAGAGTAGCACGAAGCGGACTATGTTTTGTATAAGTAGCTGACTATTCATCGTTTTCCTCCGTAATTTTCATCAGTGAATCCTGTTCCGCCTTGAAGTGGTTGTTGACAACATAAACATGGTTGAGTTTATTGAAGTCCGTTGCGAGACGCACTCTGATTTTGCGGAACCCGCTACCTTCCACACTTGCGAAATCCTCTATATATCCGACAGCTATGCCCTCGGGAAAGTCGTTGGCAAGTCCACTCGTGACAATGGTGTCGTTTTTTTGCAACGGATAGGTGTTCGGTATGTCCACCACCGTGGCGTAGCGGTAGTCGCCACCTTCCCATATAAGCGACCCAGTCGAGTTGGTACGTTTCAGCTTCACACTGTTCCTGCTGTCGGTATGCAGCACCGGCATGATCGTAGCGAAATTGCGCGTACAGTTGACGACAACACCGACAATACCTTGCGGCGAAATGACAGCCATATCCACCCTGACGCCTTGATCGTAGCCCTTGTTTATCATCATGTAGTTCTTAGCCTGGTTGTAAGAATTCTTTATCACCTGAGCGTCGGTGTAGGAATAGCGCTGCTTGTATACCGTGTCGTTATGCTGGAAGACGCTGTCGCTATAGCTGATATACGACGATGCCAGTTGTGCGCGCAGCCATGCGTTTTCAGCAGCAAGATGCTCGTTTTCGGCCTTCAGTCCAAAGTATCCTCTGATGCCCGACACCCCCTTGTGCCACACCCCGCTTACGCCGCTGCTCCATCGCACCAGCCTGCTGCGCTGGTATAGCGAGTTCTGCGCAATAAGTATTATCGACAGAACCTCTATCAGAATAAATACCAGCACATGCGAGTACTTCCTTATAAAATCATTCAATTTATCCATTGCTTACCAATTCCGTAGTTCCCAAAGTTTTTCGTTATCGTACAAAGTTATCGTTTAGGTTAAAGTTTTGCACGTCACTTATTTCAGGAATTCTTCCAACACTCGTCTCGTTTCCTCCACCGCACGTTCCAGGTTGTCATTCACGATTGTCACGTCGAACTTGGAAGCTTCGTTCAACTCTTTCGCCGAACGGCCAAGTCGTTTCTGTATCGACTCCTCGCTTTCTGTTCCGCGCTTGCGCAACCGCTGCTCCAGAACCTCTATCGACGGTGGCATGACAAACAGGGCCAAGGCCTCATCGCCAAAATACTTTTTTAGATTGATGCCGCCATTGACATCGACATCAAAAATCACAATCTTGCCCTTCTCGCATATCCGGTCTATCTCCGACTTGAGGGTTCCATACCACGTTCCCTCGTAGACTTCCTCCCACTCTAAGAAATCACCCGCCTGCACTCGCTTGACAAACGTGTCCTTGTCAAGGAAATAGTAGTCAACCCCGTCAGTTTCGCCGACACGGGGTTTGCGGCTCGTTGCGCTAATCGAGAACTCAAAGCAGTCGAAGTAGTCCATCACCCTCTTTATGATTGTTGTCTTTCCAGACCCCGACGGTGCCGAAAAAAGAATTGCCTTCTTGTTCATTTAAAATCAAATAACGATAAAAATTAAACTATAATTTTTGTAATTGTATCTGGAATTAGAGTTTCGCAAGCGAATCATCCGAATTTTCTTTCAAAGATAGAGTAGAACGTCTTCACGGCCAGCGACTCATTGTCCCATCCATATTGTGCCGAAATCTCGTCGACATATCTAAGAGCCTCCTCCTTATCGTCCGTGGCGTTGAGTCGAAGTATAAAATCGTTATACCCTTTCATATTGTTGTGGAACAGCTCGTTCATAAAGCTGAACTTGTCGTTGATGTTTATCACCGTGCGAAGGTCCGTGACCCTGTTGGTCATTCCCGTAGCCCCTTCATGCTGCCGACGGGTCTCGCCAAGCGAGTCCGCTATCGTTCGGCTCGTCGTCTTCTCGACTGTAGACTTTACATAGTCGAACAGCGACGGCTGCGGAGTGGCCTTCGGTTCCCGCTGCTCCTGCTCCTTTGGGGTTTGGTTTTCGTTTACGTTTTTGTTTTCGTTTTCGTTTTTGCTTTCGTTTTTATTTTCGTTTTCCTTTTGGTTTTCGTTTTCGTTCGAAATTCCAGCATCCTCCGTTGTCTCGCTCACCTTTTCGTTCAGCATATCCGATACCGTGCGGGCCGGTGCAATCTTGTCAGCAATAGAGACACCGTTACCTCCCTGCTGTAGTTTGTCCCACAGCGTTTTCGGCTCCTCCTCATGATTTTCATTTTCGCTCGGAGTCTTTTCGTCTTCGATATCGTTTTCGCTCGAAGTCTCTTCGTTTTCGCTCGAAGTATCTTCATGAGCAAACAGGTCATCGTTTCCTCTGCCTTCAACCTCCTCAACAGTAGGCTGATTGTCCTCAACAGGAGCCGGTGTTTCTGTATCGGGTTCTTCGGCATACACAGGCTCAGCATCAGTGTCTGTAAGCAGTATTCCCGTCTCCTCGTCAGTATTTTCGTTTTCGTGGTATGCCGTCAATTCAGCTGACAGCGAAACCTTTTCGTTTTCGTTTTCGTTTTCGTTTTGGTCTTCGTTTTTGTTTTCGTTTTTGTTTTCGTTTTCATCCGAAGCATCCGCAATCACCATTCCGTTCTGCCGCATGCAACACAGGTCGTCATACACCCTTCGCAACTCTTCGAGAAGAATGTCAATTTCTATTGTCGGAATATCCTCCCCGACACCTTCAAGACGTTCCACAAGACGCCCAAGTCTTGCCACGTCCAATTTTTTGCTTACTTTTTCCATATTGTATATCGTTTATTTTTCAGTGTAAATGAACATCTTACCCAATTATCCACTGAGTAAAACATTTTGTAAAAATACAATAATAAAACAGAATTATATAATAAACAACATCATTTTTTTTCAAACATCGGTTGATAAACAAAAATATATAGTATTTTTGTATGCTTGATTCTATATGCAAAAACAATCACATAATATTAATAAACAATTTTTTACAACAATGAAAAAAATACGTTTCATTTTAAGTTTTGCAGTTGCGATGGTCCTTGTCGCGTCCAGTGCAGTTGCACAAAAGAAATACTCATACAAGACCTACCCCAACGACCCGTTGCAGGTCCGCGAGTACACCCTCGACAATGGCCTCAAGGTCTTCCTCAGTGTCTACAAGGACGCTCCGCGCATCCAGACCTACATCGCCGTGCGTGCCGGCTCGAAGAACGACCCCAAGGAGACTACTGGCTTGGCCCACTATCTGGAGCATATGCTCTTCAAGGGCAGCCACCAGCTGGGTACCACCGACTGGGAGAAGGAAAAGGTCTATCTCGACAAGATTGAGAGCCTCTACGAGGTTTATCGCAAGACTACCGACGACAAGCGTCGCGCCGCGATCTATCATCAGATTGACTCGCTGAGCGGCATTGCTTCCACTATCGCCATCGCCAACGAGTACGACAAGTCGATGACCGCCATCGGCAGCGAGGGTACCAACGCCTTCACCTCGAACGACTATACAATGTATGTCGAGAATATTCCCGCCAACCAGCTTGAAACTTGGGCAAAGGTTCAGGGCGACCGCTTCCCCAACCTCGTCCTGCGTCTCTTCCACACCGAGCTCGAGGCTGTGTATGAGGAAAAGAACATCAGCCTTGCCCAGGACAACCGCCGCGTCAACGAGGAGATGATGCGAGGCCTGTTCCCGCACCACCCTTATGGCACACAGACAACCCTCGGCACCATCGAGCACCTCAAGAATCCTTCGATGACCAACATCTACAAGTTCCATTCGACCTACTATGTGCCTAATAATATGTGCATTGCTATGGCCGGCGACTTCAACCCTGACGAGGCCATAAAGATTATCGACAAGTACTTCGGCGGATGGAAACCCGGCAACGTACCCGCTTTCCACAAGGTGAAAGAAGAGCCCATCACCAGCCCTATCATCCGCTTGGTCAACGGCCAGGATCCCGAGAGCCTCACCATCGCTTTCCGCATCGAAGAGGGTAATGGTAGCCGCGAGGCTCTGTTGGCACAGGCTATGGAAATGGTGCTCAACAACGGCAGCTGCGGTCTCATCGACCTCAACCTGAATCAAAAACAGCTATGCCTCGGTGCCTATGCCGGTACCTATACACTTAATGACTATGCAGCCTTTATGCTCGGCGGCCGCCCCAATCAGGGACAGAGCCTCGGACAGCTGCGCGACCTGCTGCTCGGACAAATCGACCTTCTGAAGAATGGACAGTTCGACGAAAGCCTCATCGAAGCCAGCATCAACCAACTGAAGCTTCAGATTATGAAGCAAGCTGAGAGCAACAACAGCCGCGCTTCACAGATGGCCTACGCCTTCGTGGAGCACCGCAACTGGGGCGACGTCTGCAACGAGATCAATGAACTCGCCAAAATCACCAAGAAGGACATCGTCGACTTCGCCAACCGCATCTTCAAGGACAACAACTATGTCATTGTCTTCAAACATCAGGATACTCCCGACCCCGTGGCCAAGGTCGTCAAACCCGCCATCACCCCCATCGAAGTGAACCGCGACAACGAGAGCCCCTTCCTGGCACAAGTGAAAGCCGACGCTGCAAAGGCCAAACCCATCCAGCCTGTCTTCGTCAACTTCAAAAAAGACCTGCAGAAGGGCAAGTCCGCCAATGGCAGCGAGATACTCTATGTGAAGAACGTCGAGAACGGCACGTTCAACCTGCAATACCGCTTCGACTTTGGCGGCACAACCGACAAGACTATTGACCTCGCCGCCGACCTGGTTGAATACCTCAACACCGACAAGCACACCGCCGAACAGCTGCAAGAAGAATTCTACAAACTTGCCTGCTCGTGGAATTTCAATGTGAGTGGTGAGGCCATCAGCATTAGCATCAGCGGCTTGGCCGAGAATATGGAGAAGGCTATGAACCTCGTCGAAGAGATTATGGCCACCTGCCAGCCCAACGACGAGGCATTGCAGATGCTCGTCGAGCGTGTTATCAAAAGCCGCACCGACAACAAGACCAATCAGCGTGCCGCTTTCCGCGCCCTCAACACCTACGGCATCTATGGCGAAAAAGCCCTCAAGGAATCCACTGAGAGCGACGCCGAACTCCGTGCCTACACCGCCAAGCAGCTTACCGATGCCATCCACAATCTCTTCACTTACAAGCATCGCGTTCTTTACTATGGTCCTCTAAGCCTCAATGACCTAACCGCTACCGTCAACAAGATTCACACCGTGAAGTCCACCAAGGACGCTCCTGCCAAAATAATTTACTATCCCCAGCCCACCGACGAGAACACCGTGCTCTTCGTGAACTATGACGCCAAGAATGTCTACCTCACCGAATACTTCCGCGGTGCCGAGTACAACCCCGCTCTCGCACCGAAGGTGAACCTCTTCAACGAATACTTCGGCGGCTCGATGAACGCCATCGTCTTTCAGGAGATGCGCGAGAAACGCTCCCTCGCCTACAGCGCCAGCAGCTATTACAACAGCGCCTTCCACAAGGATGACTGGTTCTACAACAGCGCCAACGTTATCACCCAGACAGACAAGCTGTTTGACGCCCTCGACGCCTATGAGGAACTGTTCAACGATATGCCGCAGTCGGAAGCCAATTTCAAATTGGCAAAGGACGCCCTGCTCGCCGGCTCCCGCACCGCCCGTACCACCAAGTTCAGCATCATCAGCACCTACCTTCAGTGCGAGCGCTTGGGTCTCAAGGAACCTCTGCGCAAACAGAATTTCCAGGCTTATCAGAAAATGACGATGAACGACCTGGTCAGCTTCCAGAAGCAGTACATCAAAGGTCAGAAGAAGTTCTACCTCGTTCTTGGCAAGGAAAGCGAGATCGACTTCAACAAGCTGGCCAAGTTTGGAAAAGTTAAGAAACTGACCCTCGACGAAATTTTTGGATATTGATATTCTAACTTTTGACGTTAACCTTAACGTTAACCACAACATGCTCAGGTCTCTGACAAACCATGGTTAACGTTAAGGTTAACTTTTTGTTATAGCTTACTATGAATCCAAGCAGAAGACAGAACTTCACAGGAAGTGCCGTTACGGTCGTCGCTATCATACTCCTCATCGGATTGTTTTGGGGATTCAATTGGCTGACACATTGGAACACAATGTTTTTCTCGAACAATAGCGAGGATTTGATAAAAGACGTGTACACAACCACATACCACGTTGCCTACGACGATGGGATGGCTATCTGCAACGCAATGAACTACCCGTATGGAGAATACTATACCTTTACGGGTCTGCATCCGCTTGTTGCTGCACCCTTGCAGTGGCTGCGCGACGCTGGTGTTCAGCACACAGAGAGAGCCGTTTTGCCGTTAATGAACCTTTTGTCGCTGCTTTCTATTGTGTTGTGTGCACTGTTCCTCTTCCTGTTGCTGCGCGAGTTGAAACTGCCTACATGGTATGCCATTATTGTATCGCTGCTTATAACACTGATGTCGCCACAGTTGCAGCGCATTGGTGCCCACATGTCGCTAAGCTACTATTGCGCCATACCGATGCTGCTCTACTTCACGTTGAAGCATTTGCGTAGCGGCTGTTGGGCATGGGCCTTGGCCAACGGCATGACGATGCTGTGGTTCGGGATGTGCCATCCCTATTATATTATTTTCTTTGTGGCAGTTATATTAGTGGAAACGGTGTACATCATCGTTCGACGCGACAGCATACCGTGGTGCAAGGACAAAGCATTAGGCAAAATTTCTCTATCCACCATGCTTCAGCTGTTGCTGCCACTCTGTCTTTTCTATCTGCTTACTAATGTTGCTATGCCCGCTGGCGAACGCACCTCCGTACCGTCAGGCTTTTTCAGATACTGCGGACGCATCGAAGGGGTGCTCTTCCCATACGGACGCACTTATTTTTTTGACGACAGCGAGCTGTTTGCCTCTGTTCAATGGGAAGCGCGCAACTATGTTGGCGTTGTTGCCGTGGTCGCGATGCTGCTGATAGTATGGCGTTTCTTCGGCAACCTCTTCAAGAAACGATTCTCGGCACTTCTCCGCCCCACCGACAGCAGAGAGGTCAATCTTTTCCTTCTTGTTGCCACATTACTCATGCTTTATGCATGTGGAGTACCTCTCAACTGGCTGCCACGCAATGTTATAACATACATCGGTCCCCTCGCTCAGTTCCGTGCCGGAGGCCGTTTTGTGTGGCTCTTCGTATACGTCATCAACATTGTGGCTTTCTATGGCCTCTGGCGCTGGATGCAGTCCAATGCCACGATGCTGCGCAAAATTGTGCTTTTCGCAGCACTCCTCGTAATGGCTGGCGAAGCCACAGCCTACAACTGGCGCAACAAGGCATGGTACAACAACAGTTGGCCGGAGTGGACCGACTACGACAACCAACTGCCGCAGAACCAATGGGTAAACAATATTGACACCTCCAAATATCAGGCCATTTTGACGCTGCCCGTCTTCAACGCCGGAAGCGAGATGGTAACACTGCCGTCGCAAGACCGTATGTTTGTCCGGAGTGCTCTGCTGTCGATGAAGACTGGGCTGCCACTGGTATGCAACGAGAGTGCCCGTTCCAACATCCGCCAGGCTTGGGACTGCATAGCCCTGTCGCGCACGGCTTTCGATTTCCTGCGGCTTGCCGACTCCCTGCCTAACGAAAAACCGCTATTACTTGCTGTAACCAAAGAGAAAAACCGACTGACCGATGCCGAAAGGATTATACTGCATTATGCCGACACGCTGATGACGCTGGACGAAATGGATCTCTATTCGGTTCATCCTGATGTGTTGCGACTTGCAAGAGTCGTGACAAGCGACAGCCTGGAAGCGCTCTTCGACGCATCCACGACGGACAGCATCGATTACGGAACGTCAGCACTCATCGTTCCCGACACAACGGAAGGCGACATACACCGCTGGACGACAGTCTACAACGGGCCGCTAACGCTGACAGGCGATGTAGAGATAAGTTTTTGGATGTCACACATCCTCGACGACCAATACAGCCGCACCGACATCAAGGTCTTTGCAACCGCAGGAGATGAGGAACAGCAAATCTTCGGATGGTGCTCCGATGTTCTGATCGACATTGTCGATATCGACCGAAACGAAGGCCTCTTGCGCCTCCACACCACGCTGCCCGACGGATGCAGCAATCTACGCATCATAATGCGCAACAAGCAGATGCGTCCGTCGCCAGCGATGTTCCACCATCTGCTTGTGCGTCCAGAAGGTATGCATGTTCCCTTCGTCGACGGACAAAGGTATATCGACAACATACCTCTTAAAGACGAAATAATAAAAATTAAAAAAAACAATTAGAGTAATTCGCCGTTAAAAATGAAAAGAATATCCATAATTATAGGTTGCCTGCTCCTTCTGTCGTGCAACAACAGAAAAGAGTCTATTGTTTTTTACAACGATTCGCTGCCCCCTATTACTGATGGCTATGTAGGCCTTCAGGACGGCCATTTCGTCCTCGATGGTGAATGTTGGTTTCCGAAGATGCTCAACTACAAGGCTTTCATTGAAGGCGACCACGTCATTCCGGCTCCTTACTACACCGGCACCGACATCCGCGAGCATTTCGACACCATCGCCAGTTGGGGCTTCAATGCCGTGCGCGTCTGCCTCGACGTGATGAGCGAGGGCGACAGCGCCGCCAAGTTCGAAGCCACACGCCGCATGGTGCAAACTGCCGACAGCGCAGGCCTGAAGGTGATGCTTCTTATCAAGACGCCTTTCGAACCCTACTGGCAGAGCTACACCAAAGGGTTGCTGCGCCACCTGGCCGACCTGCCGGCATTGTGGGCCTACGATTTCTTCAACGAGCCGCTCTATTTCGACCCCGAGCCCAACCGCGACAAGATGGACGCCGTCCGCCTTGCGAGCGAATGGCGACACTGGGTGCGCACCTACGCGCCGCACCAGCTTTTCACCATAGCCACCGCCGAGCCGATAGAGGTCTTCGAATGGGACCCCTCGATGCTGCCTACAGACTTCGTCGAGATGCACACCTACCACCCCTTGCGCGTCTACTCTGAGATGCTGTGGTACAGCCGCTATTGCGGCAAACCGTGGATGGTGGGCGAGACGGGCCTTCCAGCCGACAACGACTCGGTGCCATACGGTTGGCAACTGGCATTTATGGATCAAACCTATGTCCGGGCCAAAGAACTTGGTGCTGCAGGCTATGGATGGTGGGAGTTTCAGGATCACCCCGGTGGAGTCAATTTCGAAGCTCAATATACAGGACTACGCGATGCCAATGGCAAAGCCAAGCTCGCTGCCGACTGGATGCGATACAGACCCTATATCTGTTTCGGATGTGACGAGATGCATTTTTTCCCCGTCAACTACTACAATATGCTTGCCTACAGCAATATCCGCCTGACGGGACGCATCGTTGACAAGGCTACCGGCAAGCCCGTCGAGGGTGCCGTCATCCGTGGCTGGAACGACGACTGGTCGGTTGGAATGAATACCTACACCGACAGCAATGGCCGCTTCACGCTCTATAGTAATGATTACAACGTCCACTTCGAGATTTCCGCTCCCGGTATGAGCCGCGAGAAGTTCGACCGCCGCAACATCAAGTATTCAAATCCCCAGGGCATTGACACCAAGAACCTGCCCGACCGCGACCGCGAATACCAGCAGATCGATTACCGCCCCTATCTGAACAACAGCATCCCCGAAATCCCGTTCAATATGGATTTCGACTCAGTCCATTTCTTCCGATACAGTCTTGAAGGCGATATGGGCACCATCCGCCTGGAGATGCTGAATATAAATAACTAATCCGGCCGCTAAAACGACAGTCGCAGGGCCACTTCGGTAGCGATGTCTGTCTTCTTGCGTCCTTCGGGAACGACGCTGCGGTGCTCAAAGTCGAAGATGATGTCGAGAAACAGATGCTGGTTGAGACGGTTCTCGATTTTCGTTACGCTGGAAACGATATAATCGCCGAAGTCTGTTATCGACGGCTGATAGAAAGTCATGTGGTTCAGCTGAGTGCTCTCGCCAATACGCTGCTTGATTTTGCCGCGCAGCGACACACGTGCCACAAAACCATCTATAGTGTCGGCCACGGGGTCTGTAATGTGGTAGTTGACATAGTCCTCCACAATGGCGGCACTGAGCGAATAGTCGCACCTGCCGGGGATAGAGAACAAACGGTACTTCACTCCTGCCAGCAGGCTTATCTTGAAGTCATAGCCTTTGAAGTGGTTGACAACGAAATCCGTGGCCAAAAACGGCGACCAGCGGCTGTATTGGTACAAATCCATTTTCGCGCCGCCTCCCAGCTCGTGGTTCGTCGCCTCGCGTTTCTCTTCGGCGTAGAGATATCGATAACTGGCATCCAGCGCCAAGATACTGTCGTTGCGGCTGACGCTGCCAGTGTTGCGGAAACCTATGTTGTTGATGTTGCCGCTGTTGAATGTTCCGCCTATGCCAAGATTGTATTTCCATTTGCTTTGGGCCGAAACGGATGCTGTCGACAGCAGCAGCATTGCCACAAGTATTAAAGTTTTAGTTCTCATTGTTTTGTGCAGGTATAATTCGTCTGATTCCTTCGACAGCAGCCAGTATGAATATGGGTGCAAAGCAGAACAGGTAGCGCGCACGTGCTTCGCACAGCGTGTGGAACAGTGTCAGCATCAGCAACGACCAAAATATGATGTCCATTGTCTGGCCCTTGCTTCCCGTTTTCCGTTCTCCGCTTTCTGCTTTCCGTTTCTTTGGTAGGGCGGCGAGCATAGCGAATATCATAATGCCGAACCAAAGTGATGTGGCACAGGTGGTCCAGGCGTCGTTCCAGCGCCCTTTTACCCCGCGGTTGTAATAGACATTGCGTGTCAGTCGCGACAGCCAACCGTCACGCTCGGGAACATATTTGTAGAACGCACCTTCGCGACCCCAGTAGAATGTTCCATCGCTGAAATTCAACAGGTTCTTGCGGCCCCACAATAGCAGGGTGCCATCCGCACCAAGAGCTTTATAGCGCTTGATGGTTTCCTCTATTTCGGCCTTATGGCGTTCCTTCTTTTTGGGATAGCTACGCGAAAAATCCACATCCTGAGCACTGTAGATGCCTATCGACTGATAGTTGGCCCCCATCATCAGATAATGCGGCGCATCGAATCCCTTCGATGTGTGCAGATGCAACCCGCTACCTGCCACAGCGAGGTGGGCCAGCAGCACCCCTGCCACAATGCCACCAAGAGCTGTTGCAGTGGGGCGTAACAGATTTTTTATACTGTCGAGGTGGCGCAACATATCAAATAGTTGCACAATCACGATGGCAAAACCGACAAAGAGCGTCTGAGGTTTGATGTAGTAACCCAAAGCGCTGACGACGGCAAAGACAAATATCCTGACCCACTGTCTTTTGAATGGCGCTACTGTGGTCATCCAGAGCAACAGCACCGACAGCATCAGTCCCCAGATGTCGGAATACGGTATCGACCACCACGGAGACAGCCCAATCATCAGGATATAAAGCACATAAACTATCATCGCATACACTTTCCTGCGCCAGATATGCATAGCCGTCTGAAACAGCATCAGTGCTGTAAGACCACAGCCCAAACACTGAAGCATAATCAATGGGAATAATGTTGTTTTCAGACCCAGCATCGGGCCGGTGACAAAAAACGCCAAAGCGAAAATCCTACTCAACAACAAGTTGTTAGGGTTCCAGCGAAAATAAGATTCAAATTCCTCTATAGAACGTCCCTCGGCCATGGATTGCGCCAAGCCCGTCACTTGCTGCACGTCCCAGTCGGTGTGCACATAATAGCTGTAAACGAGCAGTATCTGTATGCACGTCAGCACAGCTGTCACTATCCATAGTCGCCCCCTGTGCACCTTATCCGAACGGTAGCATTTCGTGACAAGCAGCGACAAAAGGCCGACAAAGACTATTCCGCCAAGCATCATAGGTATATGGTAACGTCCCTCGAGCGGTATGCACCACTTCCAATCCGCCCCATCGGGAAAATGGCAGAATGCCACGATGACAATAATCACCGCCGAAAGCAGCAGCCAGCACCAGGCTGCGAAACTGTTGGAATATTTCTTGGTGTTCATAGATTGACGCTATAACGCCCAGACTGCTAAATTATTGTTTCCGCTGCAATAAAAGCCTTTTTTCTGCGTTTTTTTGCCACAAAAGATTGATTCACGACTATGACCATAATGTACATCCACGGCTACGGCTCCAATGGCAACGCCACCAAAGGACAGTTGCTGCGCACGATGCTGCCGCAATGCCGCATTGTGTCTCCCACGTTCGACTATCTCCACTGCACACCCTGGCAGATCCAGAAACAGATACACGACTATGTGAAAGAAGAGGACGTATCCATGCTTGTAGGCAGCAGCTTCGGAGGCTACCACGCCCTCTGCGCCACAGCCTTATTTCGTGGCCCGGTATGGACGGTCAATCCCGTCCACGACGTCGTTTCCACCATCGGGCGTGTCATTATCAACTCTCTAAGCTCTCAAGGGTCGCATTTCGACAATGAATTGCTCGATGTCTATAGCGATTTCAACGATAAGGTTTTCTGCAGCCAGTCAAAACTCAACCAGTCCGGGCGCTGGCCGGCCGATACACAGCTCAATTTCGCCCTCAGCACCGACGACGAACTGCTCGGCGACCACCAGCCGCTCCTCGACCTTTTCCCACATCACGACAAGGTGGTGTGGAAAGACCATTGCGGACATCGTTTTTTCAGGTTCGACGAGCTGCAGGCGGATATAGAACAATCATTCGGCGCAAAAGCCGCATCTGCGCAATAATGCGCCACTATCTGGATCGCGCCCCATAAAGTTGCGGAACAGCACCGACGGATGTTCGCTGCCGCCGCGCGAGAGAATCTCGCGACGGAAAGCCGCAGCGGTGTCGCTATCGAATATGCCGCACTCCTTGAAACGTGAGAAGATGTCGGCATCAAGCACCTCGGCCCATTTATAGCCATAGTATCCGGCTGCATATCCACCAGAAAAGATGTGCGTGAACGACGTGCTGGTGCATGCTCCAGACACGACGGGCAACAGCTCGACCATATTGGCATGCTCGAAGGTTTCAACATCCTCAGCAAGAGGATGGTGCAAGGTGTGATAGGCCATATCGGTGCGTCCGAAATTGAGTTGTCGCACACAGAGCCATCCTGCAAGATAGTTTTCGCTGCGACGAATTTTCTCTATGTATTCCGGCGGGATTGCATCGCCAGTCTGGTAATGGTGGGCGAAGGTGTTGAGAAACTAGGGCTCATAGCACCAGTTCTCCATCACCTGCGACGGCATCTCCACAAAGTCGTGACGCACATTGGTCCCACTCAGCGACGGATAGTGCACATCGCTCAGCATACCATGCATGGCGTGTCCCATCTCGTGCATGAATGTCTCTACCTCGTCGAAACTCAGCAGCGACGGCTTGCCTGCCGTTGGCTTGGTGAAATTGCACACCACCTGTATCAGTGGACGCACCTGACGTCCGTGTATACAGGACTGGCCACGGAACTCGGTCATCCACGCCCCGCTGCGTTTGCTTTCGCGAGGATACATATCGAGGTAGAGCAACCCCATAGTACGCTCCCCGTCACGGACTTCGAACACCTTCACATCATCATGATAGACAGCAACATCATTCCTTTCGGCAAATGTCAATCCATACAGTCGGCGATAGAGGTCGAAAATTCCCTGTCGCACGTTTTCAAGCCTGAAATACGGCCTCAGGGCTTCGCTGTCGAAATCGTAACGTTCGCGTTTCAGTTTTTCGCTCCAATAGGAGAAATCCCAGTTCTGGAGTTCATAGTCCGCTCCCTGCCGGTGGGCAAACTCCTTGACCTCGGCAAGGTCGTTGCGGGCAAAGGGCAGCGACGACTGCAGGAGGTCGTCGAGAAAACGAGTCACGTTTTCCTCTGTCTCTGCCATAGTACGGCATAGCGAATAGGAGGCATAGTCGTCGTAGCCCAACAGCTGAGCCTTCTGCAGTCTGAGCTCAACAATACGCGACACTATCTGTTTGTTATCGTTGCCGTTGCCACGATTGCCACGACTGTTGTAGGCACGCCACATCTGCTCGCGCAGCGACCGGTCGTCGGCGTATGTGAGGAACGGTCTGTACGACGGTGCATGAAGAGTGAACACCCATCCTTCCAAGCCCCGTCTGGTGGCCTCTTCGCGAGCCGCCTCAACAATATCGGCCGGGAGACCGCCGAGCTGCACACTGTCTACTATGTGGAGCATATACTCGTTGGTATCGTTGAGGGCATTGTGGTTGAACTGTTCCGACAGCGTAGCCAACTCCTCTGTGCAGGCATTGAAGAGGCGCTTTTTCTCTTCGTCGAGCCCTACACCGTTGCGGACAAAACGCTGGTAGTACTTCTCGAGGAGCTGCATCTGCTCACCATCGAGCTGCATCTCGCCGCGTCTTTCATATATCGATTCCACACGGGCAAAGAGGCGCGAGTTCATCCATACACGGTTCTCGAATTGCGACAGCTCCGGCACGAGGTCCATAACCGTCTGTTGCAGAACCGGATTGGTATTGCACTCATTAATATTGAAAAGCAACTCGGTGCATCTGTCGAGCGGTTCGGTTGCCGTTTCAAGTCGTACAATTGTATTATCGAATGTCGGTTCATCGCTTTGCATGGCAATCTCGTTGATTGTCGTTTCCGATATGTTCATAGCCTCGCGGATAGCCGGAGCATAGTGTGCATCCTCAATAATGTCGAAAGGGGGTGTCTGGAACGGGGTGTTCCACGGCTGCATCAATGGGTTAGTATTCATCCTGTTGAGATAACGTAACGTTCAATAAATTAAAAATTGTTTTTTATTGGGAGTTTTCACAATATTAACTGTATTTTCCCGTTTCCTTTTGCGACAATAACGAATTAAAACCAATAAAATTTTAAACATCGTCGCAATATGAAAAAGTTTTTTTTGATAATGCTGGCAGCATTGCCGTTAACATTCATTTCCTGCAAAGGTGAAGACCCCGAGAAAGTGGCTGCTCTGCAAAAAGCCGACTCACTGCAAGCCATCGTCGATGCCAAAGACGGCGAAATCGACGCCCTTTTCGAAGTCCTTAACGAGATCGAGACCAACCTCAGCGAAATCTCGGCACGCTACAGCAAGGTCAACACCCTCAAACAGGGCAACCCCGAAATGAACACACGCGTCAAAGGACAAATCACCGACCAACTGGCACAAATCGAGAACATGCTGGCCCAAAACAAACAGAAAATCGCCAACCTCAACGCCAAGATTGCCGAGCTGGGACAGGAGAACGGCAAACTTCAGGAATTTATCGACAACCTCAATAGCCGCATGGCCGACCAGGAGAAACAGATTTCCGACCTCATGAGCGAGCTCACCATCAGCAAAGCCACCATACAGAAACTCTCCGAGAACGTCACCGACCTTACTCAAGCCAATCAGGAAAAAGACGAGTACATAGCCTACCAGACCAACGAGGCCAACAAAGCCTACTACATCGTCGGCTCGTACAAGGAACTCAAGGAACTCGGCATCGTCAGCAAGAGCGGCGGCTTCATCGGCATCGGCAAAAAACAGAACACCACCTCCGACATGGATGTGAGCCACTTCCAGACCATCGACCGCTCCAAGGTCACCACTATCGCCATCAACCAGCGCAAAGCACAGGTCATCTCCAAACACCCCGAAGGTTCGTACGAACTCGTCATGGATGAAAACGACTCCAAGAAAGTGGCCTACCTGACAATAAAGGATGTCAACGCCTTCTGGCGCTTCACCGACTACCTCGTCATCTCAACAAACAAATAACCCCATTTCAACCCTTTAACCCTTCAACCCTTCAACCCTTTAAACCCTTAAACCCTCTATATCATGACCGAAACAACAGAAAAAAAGAACATCTTCCTCGGCGTATGCATTGTCCTCGCCGCCTTCGTCCTCGGACTTATGCTTGTCTGGACCGTACGCACTCTCAAATCTTTTGACGACACCGTCACCGTCCGCGGCCTCTGCGAACGCGAAGTGCCAGCCGACCGCGTCGTGCTCCGCATAAGCTACACCGCACAGAACAACTCGCTCGTCGACCTCCGCAACACCGTCGAAAACAACGACCGCACCATCATCGAGCTCATCAAGAAAGCAGGCATCAAGGATGATGAAATCAAATACACCACCGCCAGCTTCAACGACCGCTACGAAGACTACTACGTCAGCGAGAACCTCAAGTTCCGCTACAATGCACACCAGACCATCAACGTCTTCAGCTCCAACATGGACGCTGTGCGCAAACTGCAGAACACCATCGATGCCGACCTCCTAAAGCAAGACATCATCTCAAGCACCTATGCAAGCTACGAATACAACGGCCTCAACGACATCAAGCCTTCCATGATTGCCGAAAGCCTTGATAAAGCACGCGAGAGCGCCGAAGAATTCGCCAAAAACAGCCACAGCAAGATCGGCAAAATGCGCACCGCCTCGCAAGGCTACTTCGAGATAGAAGACCTTGACGAGAACACCCCTCAAATCAAGAAGATACGCGTCGTCACCACTGTCGAATACTACCTCAAATAAACCGACATGAAGCGCCTCGCTGTCGCAACCCTCTTCTGCTGCCTCCTCGCAGCACCCCTCATGTCATCTGCTCAGGAATCCTCTGAGCAGATGGCTTCTTATTACTACAACAACCGCGAGTTCGACAAGGCCATCGAGCTGTACGAGCCTCTCTACAACCGCACCCAGAACAGCTTCTACTATCAGATGCTCTACAACTGCTACCTCGAAACCGGACAGCCCAAAGAGGCGGAACGTCTTGTTGAAAAACGCATCAAGCGGTACCCTCGCGACCTCTTCCTCTATGTCGACCTCGGCAAAATATACGACAGCGACAGCAAAAAAGCCGAAAAACAATATAAAAACGCCATCGACAAACTCGGTCGCGACACAAAACAAACCAACGACCTCGCTCTCGCTTTCGACAATGCGGGGCGACCCGACCTGGCCATCAAGACCTACCTCAAATCGCGCGAACTCCTCAACAACCGCCTCGTCTACGTCATGGAACTCGCCACGCTCTACAAGAAAGCCGGCGACTACAACAAGATGATGGACGAATACTTCGACCTCCTCGACAACGCCCCAGGCAACATGGGCTCCGTACAGATAGCACTACAGCGTGCCCTCAACGAGACTTCCGACAACCAGGTCGCCGAAGGCTTGCGCAAAACCCTAATCTCGCGCATCCGCCAGCACCCCGACAACCGGCAGTACCTCGAAATGATGATATGGTTCTCACTGCAACAGAAGGACTTCAATTTCGCACTGACTCAGGCCAAAGCCATCGACGCACGATTCCCAGAACTCGGTTCCGCGCAGGTGTTCCGCGTAGCTCAGATTGCCGAGAACAACGACGACCTCAACATCGCCGAGCAAGCCTACTCCTACATCGTAGCCAAAGGCAAGGAGGCCCAGCTCTACTTCGAAAGCCGAATAGCACTGCTGAACGTCAAGTATGAACGCATCAACCGCAACCACAAAACCGACGACAGCGAAATCGACGACCTCGTTCAACAATACCAGTCGACCATCGACGAACTGGGGAAGAACCCGAACACCATAACCCTACTGCGCAATTTCTCGCACCTCCTCGCCTACTACCCCTCTTCGAATAACCCAGTCCAGTCATCACAGAGGCTCCAGCAGGCTTCTGACCTGCTCTACGACATCATCGAGATGCCCCGCGTCCCGCAAAACACCATCAACGAGGTCAAACTCGACCTCGGCGACCTGCTCCTTTTTGCCGGCGAGACATGGGATGCCGCCCTCCTCTACGGACAAGTCGAAAAAGCAGCCAAAAACGACCCCCTCGGGGCTCTCGCCAAATTCAAGAACGCCAAACTCAGCTACTACAACAACGATTTCTCTTGGGCCAAGTCGCAACTCGACGTGCTGCGTGCCTCCACCTCAAAACTCATCGCCAACGACGCCATGGAGCTCTCCCTCCTCATCAGCGACAATATGGAGGAAGACAGCACCTACGACATGCTCGAACGCTACGCAGCAGCGGACCTCATGTTCTACCGCGGACAGTTCGACTCGGCACTCGCACTCCTCGACGACATCACCATTCGCGCACTCTCGCACCCCCTCTTCGACGAGGTGACGATGCAGAAAGCAAAAATCCGAATGAAACAAGGACGATACAGCGAAGCCGACTCCCTTCTGCAATTCGTGGCCGAACACTACGCCGACGACATCCTCGCCGACGACGCGCTCTTCCTACGCGCCGAACTCAACGAGCAGCAGTTGAACAATCCCGCTCGTGCCCGCGAATGCTACGAACGCATCCTCCTCGACTATCCCGTCAGCCTCTACGCCGACCGCGCCCGCAAACGCTACAACGCACTTAAGAGTACACTGCCATAGACACATCTCAACAAAAAAAAAGTTCAAACCCTTCAATCCTTTCACCCTCTCAAACCCTCAAACCCTCAAACCCTTCAACCCTTCAACCCTCTCACCCCCCCCTTATTAAGGTTGGCTGCTATGCTCTATTGCCCATTGGTGGTCGGCATCGTCGATGGAGTAGATGTAATGATTTGTTTGAAAGCCAGTTGGATAATCCTCAATCCAATCCAGTTCGAGGTGAGTATATGGTGACTTAGGATATTGTCGATCCTTGTAATAGTCAATAAATGATGAATCGTAAAATGTAACTCTTCCAATATCATACTTCCCCAATACATTATTGATGTTAAATGACTTTATTGGACCATAATAGTATATGATCTGACATTTATCGTTCGGTAGAAGTTCATATTCTATTTTCCTTTGTGATTCGTTATTTCCTGTTTCGTTTATACGGAATACATATCCTTCAAATTTTATGGTACTATCTGTGTTGTTCACGATTTCAACAGATGCACCTATATTATTAATTTTAAAGCAACAGCAGAAAGAGAACTGGCAAAGTGCAATTGTAACAATTAAGATTATTTTTTTCATTTTTTCATTAATTAGGCCACTCGAAATCCTGTCCCCAATAAAGAGAAAACAGGGTATCAATCATATTATTTGTAATACCGGTTATTTTGTGGTTTATTATTGAGTTGTATGTACTATTCAAACCAAATGATGATGGCAGAATGCTGTCCTGAATATTATCTGATGTCCTACCTGTTCTGCAGGCCTGCGACCTTGTGGAGCAAAAGCTCAGGTTCCACCTCTTCGTTCGTACACACCAGACAGCAGAACAGTGCCACAAACATTATCCCCATCTGGCGGTTCAGCAGAGCCTCGAACAACCCGCTGAATGCGACAGCAAAAACATACGACAGGAGCACGATATCCCCGCGTCGCCATGCCGCCACCGCAGGCACCGCAAAAAACGACAACCGCAACACAAGTCCCGGAATACCCATGGTCAGCATCGCATCAAGATAGATATTGTGCGAGTTGTACTGAGCGGCTATAAACTTCTCATTACCCGTATTTTCATACACCTCGGCAAGCACATCGTTCTTGTCGCCAATACCAACACCGAAGGGCATGCTCTCGCCGATGGCCTTCAGCGAACTGCCGAAAATCAGGTAGCGGGCGTCGCTCGTGTCACCCTCCGTCATCTCGTCGAAGGTCTTCGTCAAACGACGCATATTGTCGGGCAACAGGAAATATGCCGAGATACCACAAATCGCGAATGCAGCCACCATCACCATCCCGCGTCTCGTCTCGTGCAAACCGAAAAACTGATGCAGCACCATGGCAACAAGCATCACCGCCATCGCAGCAATGCCCGCACGCGAAACAACTATTACCATGTAGGCAGCAAGCATGATGGCAATAGCATAGAGCACACATCGCATAGCACGGTGTTCGGAGCCGCTGAATTTCAACCATTCAGAGTATACAAAACCCATGGCCAACAGCAAGTAGAGCGACACATACGAATGGTGCACCGCATCGAACGTCGACGAAAAGACAAACCCATGGTGCACAACAAGCATCCTCACAAAGCAGAACAGGAACTTGACTGTCAGGCTCAGCGTGAACACCCACATCAACGCCCGACGCTTCTCGCTATCGAAATACTTTGTGTCCACACACAACAGACAGACGGGCACTATCAGCATCGGCAACCGACGGACAATCATATCCCATCCGTCAGCATGATTGCTGCTGTACAGCATCGACACCAACTGGTAGGCATAGAAAGCCACCAAAAGCCACAGCGTCCACCTTGCCCCCTTGTCTAAGGACGGATTGCCCACCCGTCGGGCTACGGCAACGCGTACTGCTGCATTGACGACAAACAGAGGCAGCAGCCACATCATCAGCTGCCAGTCGTAAGGCAACACTGCAGCCATCATCAGCAGCAAAGCATACTCCACCCCTTCCAGCACTGTTATGCCGCCGAACATTCGTTCCTTTATATTAACAAAAAACGTTTTCATATTCATCCAAACTTTTCTCTTTAAACTTTAAACTTTCATCTTTATTGCCCGAAAACAATAATATTTGCATTCTCACGTTGATACATTGGAGTGAGAGGAGTGAAGGGGGAGTGAGAGGGACAATAGGTCTGTATTCTGATGAAAGGGGGAGTGAAGGAGGAGTGAGAGAGGAGTGAGAGGGACAATAGGTCTGTATCTGATGAAAGGGGGAGTGAGGGAGGAGTGAATGGGGAGTGAGAGGGGAGTGAGAGGGACAATAGGTCTGTATCTGATGAAAGGAGGAGTGAAGGAGGAGTGAGAGAGGAGTGAAGGGGGAGTGAGGGGGGAGTGAGGGGGACAATAGGTCTGTATCTGAAGTTAAAGTTAAAGTTAAGGTTAAAGTTTTCGTTATCGTTAATGTTAAAGTCATCGTTTATATAAATTTTAATCGTGGAACAAGTAAAAGCAAAGAAATTCTTAGGACAGCATTTTCTCACCGACGAGAGCATTGCCGAGCGAATAGCCCACAGCGTCGGTGCTGATACCCGCTGTCTGCTCGAGATAGGTCCCGGCATGGGCGTCCTCACCAAATATCTCGTCGACAGCCCTCAATATCATTTCAAAGCCATCGAGATAGACCGCGAGTCGGTGGCATACCTCCACGAGCACTACCCTACCCTCGACCTCATCGAGGGCGATTTCCTCCGGCTTGACCTCAAAACCATCTTCCCCGAACCCTTCGCCGTCATCGGCAACTTTCCCTACAACATCTCGTCGCAGATACTCTTCCGCGTTTTCGAGAACCGAAACATGATCCCCGAAGTGGTGGGCATGTTCCAGAAAGAGGTCGCCGAACGCGTCGCCGCAGGCCCGGGCAGCAAGACCTACGGCATCCTCAGCGTCCTCCTCTCCGCCTTCTACGACATCGAATACCTCTTCACCGTCCACGAGCACGTCTTCAACCCTCCGCCCAAAGTCAAGTCCGCCGTCATCCGACTCCGTCGCAACGATGTGACGCAGCTCGACTGCGACGAACGGCTTTTCGTCCAAGTGGTGAAGACCGGCTTCAACCAGCGCCGCAAGACCCTGCGCAACGCCCTCAAACCCCTCAACATGTCCCTCGACGGCATCCCCGACACGCTACTCGCCAAACGCGCCGAACAGCTGTCGGTTTCCGATTTCATAACGATAACAAACACACTAACAAACTCATCCACTTAAAGTTAAGATAACAACATTCTAAAGTTAAAATAATTCGCTAAATTCGAGTAATTGCTCATTGCATTTTCTTTACTCATTAGGTATTCGCAGGCATACCACGCCGTTAAAAAAATATTAGAGCAATCTAAAAGTTAAAGTTAAGGTTAAGGTCAAAATTAAAGTTAACGTTAAGGTTAAAAATAAGATTAATATGTCAATCATCGAATTCATAATCCTCGCCATAGCCCTCTCCTTCGAAGCCCTCATCGTCATGCATGGCTGCGCTTCGAAAAGCAACATTCGTCTTACAAAAGGCCTTGCCGAATCTGCCATCATAGCTCTTGAGAGCTCTGCATTGCTGATTATCGGAATGTGGATAGGCAACCTGCTGCGCTTCACGCCAGAATCGCTTGGCGAGTCCTCCACACGCGACCTTCTGACCGACAGCGACAACCTCGTCTGCTTGGCACTGATGATATTTGTAGCCCTGCGTCTCATGTTCCGCACCGGCAGCAAGAAGCACAAAGCCCCCAGCTACGACATTAGCCGTTTTGGCACCGCAGTACTACTTGGCATCGCCGTAGGCATCAACAGCCTGTTGGTAGGTTTGGGACTGGGGTTCCGCATCGATGCCGGCGACAACATCTGGCGTGCCGCCGTCCCTCTTTTCGTCATCACCACCATCTTCGCCCTGCTCGGCGTGATGCTGGGCCGCCAACAGAAAGATCTGCGCTCGCGCCGTTACGCGCTCGTCGCAGCCCTGTTCATCCTTGCCTTCGCCCTCAAAGGAGCTATTTGGGGCTAATCACTTTATCATCCAATGCACACCCACCATCAGGTCGCTGGCCATATTGTATTTGTTTGCTGGATTGTCAAGCGATGCGGCACCCGCGATACAGCCTTGCAACGAGAGCTGTAGGTCGGGCGAGAGCTGATACATCATTGAGACGATGCCATAGTGACGGTTCATGCCATACAATATGTCGACATAACTGTATGAGTTGTCCGCAATTCCATGTACCAGGCGACGACCAAAAGACACACCTAAAGCCAACCTCTCGGTAGCCAGCCAATTGGCGGCAAGCGTATAGCGTATTCCATCATCAAACGAACTGACTCCGAACTGGTGGAATCCGTAGCCGACGGTACCGTCCACGAAGAAGCGGTTACCGATCTTTTTACGCATCAGCAGTTCCAACGACGGCTCGGGACGATGCATATCGCTCTTTCCGTCCGACCAGTATTTCTGTATCGGCAACGCAATGTCGGTACGGAACGACAACATCGGCCACACCCCATTGCCATCAAATACCTTAACCTTCACCCCCACCGACGGCATCAGCATCGAGGAATTGTGATATTCATCGACATCGCTGTGTCCTGTATGGTAACCAGCCTCGACACCTGCAACAATCTCAGCGACATCTCCAATACCGAAACGGATATTAGTACCATAGTTGAACATGTTGGAAGTGATGCGATTGGGCACTGTCGAAGCTCCTGAAATGTTATACTGTTCAAATGAGCTTTTCCTAAAATCCCAACCGAGAGTGTTGTTCCACTGTATCTTACCCGCCGGCAAGATGCTTGCACCTGTTGTGCGGAGTATGGGGTTGTCACCCTCGTTCTGGGCGTATGCCGAAGTGACGGCCACACAGAACATGAAACCGAAAAAGAGGATGGCTGCAAATGTCGATTTGTGATTATTACTCTTCATGATAATAGCAATTATATCAGTAATTAACGTTGAAATTAAAAGAAAAATGTCATTCCTACATTGTATATTTTCTCACCCGTAAATTGGTCCTGGTACTGTGGCAGCAGGTTGCCGAACAGACGCACACCGTGTATGATGCCCAGCACGTCGGACGCAACGGTCAGTCCCACTTCCAATTTCCACGGTTTCATGAACGATCCGTCGAATATGTCTTCTGCACCTGGCGACTGGATTTTGACAAACTTGTTGACTGCATAAGCGGCATAGCAGTCGAACGACAGGCTAAGCAGCTGATGGTCGTTGGCTTTAGGATACCATGTCAGTTTAAGAGGCACACCCAGATAGCCGTGGAAGATACGTGCATGTATGTTGTTCATCCCTGCCGGCACATCGGTGCTGATGCCTCGGTAACCGCCTGTAAAGCTGAGGTCAGCGACAACATCGTTATAGAGCGGATCCCAGTTGAAATCATAGCGCAGACCCGACGACAGGCGCCAATGCGGTGCAAAATCATAGTTCACCAAGACAGGCACCTGAAGAGTCAGCCCATATTTGCTGTAGTACGGCGAATCGTAATAACCATTGGCATAGAGCGTGGCTCCTGCCGAAAGGCCGACATTAACCGACAAGCGTCCATTTGCAGCAGTATCTGTCTCGGTGCTTTGTGCCAAGGCCGTCTGCATCATCGCTATTGTAGAAATCAGGAAAACAATCTTCTTCATAAATTATATGGTATTATAAATTGAATCTGGAGTAAAGGTTACCAATCACTAATTGAGTCTGAAAGCCAACATCGTCCCGTCCATCTTGCTCGGATTGGCGCGACGCAGCTGGAACCATTTGCGGGATTTCTTCTCGCTCTTTTCTTCATGCTTTGCCACCTGGGTCTCCACATCGGCATGTTCGCGTCCGATATTGGTGTCGCTACCCGTATCCACCGGAATCATATCCTCACTGCCCGGCACATACATCTTGTCCGCATATTGCACATCTATATCGTACTCGTCAATCAGCGTATCCTCAACAATCTCTTCTTTTTCGATCGGCACCGTGGCTTCATTCTCTGCAATTGGCAACTCTTCGTCCTCGGTGAAACTTTTCGTTTTCGTGCGATGTCCTTTGTTTTCATTTTCGTTTTCGTACACTGTCTTCGTACGAAGTTCTTCTTCATGCACCTCCGCCTCCTCACGGACATGTGACACCGGTGTTTCTGCCACAAGCGCGCCTGTAGGCTGCGACGCATCCTGTGCAGTGAATTTCACAATCGTTGTCACGAACAGCACCAGACAGGCTGCTGCCGATATGCCAATGCTCCATCGGCGCCACAGCACCTTGCGATGTGCGGACTCTTCATCGGCAGCCAGGCTGTCAATCAGATCGGACAGCTGTTGCTGGCGGCGGTTGTCGCGTCCGGCATGCTCAACGGTTCTTAGCAGTTCATCGAGATCGAATTTTTCGTCAGTTTTTTTCATATTCTATTATCATTTGTTTCAGTGTGTTGTAGGCTCGCGAGAGCAGCACGTACACATTTCCTTCGCTTATCTGCATTGCTGCTGCTATTCCCTGCGTGTCTTGTCCGTCGTAGTGCTTCAGCCTGACGGCCTGTGCCTGTCGCTGCGGCAGGCGGTCTATCAGACGGAAAGCCAACTGGAGTCGTTCTTCCCCCTCCTGTTCTTCGTCAGCTATGTTCATCCGCTCGTCAATCTCGACGGTGGGTTTGCGTTTCCTAATCAAATCGATGCATTTGCGTTTCACCATCGTCTTGCACCAGGCCTCCAAGTTTACCACGTCGCGCAGCCTCTCGCGGTCGTTCCAGAGCGACACAAAGCAGTCCTGCACCACATCGGCTGCATCGTCCTCATCGCCCAGCATCACCTCAGCGAGGTGCTGCATCTTTGGTTGCATCGGCAGGATTCTATGTTTGAACATTTGTGTGTCGCTCATGTCTTATAGTCGCAGGGCTATCGAAAATCTTACACCGTAAAGACAAAAAAAGTGCAGAATAAACAATAAATGTTTGTTCTGCACAACTTTAAATTACGAAAAATTATTTTCTTAAAGCAACCTCACTATTGGGAAGTAATTCGTTTTTCCCAAATTTATTTGTTCTTGCGCTGGCAATCCTTGGGGGTTACACAGGTACCGCTAGCACGGCAAACAAGGATTTTCTCTTCGAGCACATCGGCTGCGCTGGCGCTGATGTCGGGGCGGGTCTTGATGACCTTGTAGGCCTCGAAGCTCATCTTGCGGCTAGTGTTGCCGACGTGGGTTATCTCGCCGTATGCCTCGATATAGTCGCCGGCATAGACGGGAGCCTTGAATTCAACCATGTCGTAGGCGCAGAAGAGGCCTTCGTCGCCGTCTTGGATGATAAGAAGTTCGGTGGCGACATCGCCAAAGAGGTGCAGCATGTGGGCACCGTCAACGAGGTTTCCGCCATAGTGGGCGTCTTTTGCGCTCATGCGAACGCGGAGCATTGATTTTACTGCCATTATTTTTTCTGTTTTAATTGTTTATATTTGATTTGTTTTCACATTGATTTCCAACCTATAATCCATCACACATAACCCATAACCATTATGGTTTCATGTCTGCAAAGATACACAAATTCAGCCGTCTGCCAAATCTTTTTTTGCCATGTCGCTAAAACGGCGTATCCTTGCAACTTGTTTTCAAGCCCTGCATTGCCTATGACTGAAGAGAAATACAACGGAACCGCCGACGACATACGCGACCTTATCGAGGGGAAAGACCAGCGCGAACTGTGCCGCGAGGTGTTGGCCATCGGCGACACGATGGACGTCCTGCGGAGCAAGTGGACCGTCGAGGTGCTGACGGCCATCGTCTGCGGCAGCACCCGTTTCAAGGAGTTTCAAACTAAACACCTGAAAAATTATAGGGTATAAAAACGAAGCGAGACAGCCGAATGACTGTCCCGCTTTACATTTATTGGAACGGAGTTTGTGCCCGGTTACTTCTTGATGATGTAGTCGACGAAAATGCCGGGGGTCTTGACGTTCTCCGGAGCGATGCTGCCGGTCTTGACGATCTCCTGAGGCTCTACGATGACCATGTCGGCAGCCGTTGCCATCATGGGGCTGAAGTTCTGGCTGGTGCCTTTGTAGACCAGGTTGCCTTCCTCGTCGCTGATGTTGGCTCCGATGATGGCGACATCAGCATGGACGGGCTTCTCGAGCAGGTACTCTTTGCCGTCGACGGTGATTTTCTCCTTGCCATTCTCGACGATGGTACCCAGACCGGTCTGCGTCAAAACGCCACCAAGACCGGCACCAGCAGCGCGTATCTGCTCTGCAAGGGTTCCCTGAGGCTGAAGGGTAACATCCAGCTCGCCAGCGTTCATCTGGTCAATAGTGTTGTTGTTGGTTCCGATATGGGTAGCAATAAGCTTCTTAACCTGGTGGTTTGTAATAAGTTTACCAACACCCACTTCAGGATATGCTGTATCGTTGCAGATGATAGTAAGATCCTTGACACCTTTCTCGACAAGGGCGTCGATCAGTGCGATAGGGTTGCCCACTCCGAGGAATCCGCCAACCATAACGGTCATACCGTCATGAATTTTTTCAGCAGCTTGCTGTACAGAAACAAATTTGTTCATAGTTATTTATTTTAATTTCGTTTATCTTTTCATTAGTGTCCACTAAAAATTTAACATTTTAAAAGTTTAATAATAACTGTCCATTAGAATTGTTGAGTTCTTTGAAATCATTGAGTTGATTATTATTGAAGAGGTCGAAAAGCGGAGTTTTGTCTGT
>Ga0256407_10000657_pt1 | contig 78987 bp, 61 predicted proteins | sample RumenRJG_04DNA_FD_193489 | JGI IMG/M metagenome (GOLD analysis project Ga0256407, IMG submission 193489) | Bovine rumen microbial communities from Lethbridge, Alberta, Canada - RJG_04 | ecosystem: Host-associated > Mammals > Digestive system > Stomach > Rumen | place: Canada: Alberta... | reverse complement strand
GGAGCGGCCGCCGGCCTTACGCGCGCATTTTTTATAAGGTTTTTACCGTTTTTTGGGTGGTTATACTCCGAAAAAATCACTGGATTTTAGGCCGTGAGACTGGGTGGTGATGCTCCGAATTTTGTAAGTTATTTCAATTTCCCGAAGGAAGTCCGCCAGCAGTACCTGGACTTGTTCAAGAAATACGGGGTGGATGCTGTCTTTGCAGGTCATACGCACAAAGACTACTCCTGCGAGGCGGAAGGGATAAGGTTCTACGTTGCCGGCGCCGTAGGCAACTGTCTCGGGCGCGGCTATCCCGGGTATCATGTCGTGTCGGTGGGTAAGCGGGACTTCGAGGTCGTCTACACCGCCACTCCCGGAGTCATAGTACAGTCTCCCTGACCGGAATTCAGAAAAAGAGGCACCTACGCGAACCGTAAGTGCCTCTTTTGGACTCGTCGGTTTCAACCGAACAAACATGTAATCGGATTAATCAGCGGAATATTTCGTATCTTTCGGACTACTTAATGCTCAATCGTATTATTATTTCACAAGTAAAATAACTATGACCCGCTTCAGACTCCTTGCCCTTAACATTTGTTTATTCATCTGCTCCCTTGCGTCCGCCCAGACATTCAGCATCGGCGGAGGCATGATTTCCGGCATTCCGAAAGACCTGTACGGATATGGACTCGGCATAGGCATCGATCTGCGTTATGACCGGATAATCGCCGGGTCAGGGTCCTGGAAATTGTCCGTGTCGCCCGAGATTCTCTCCGGAGATATCATTTTCGGTGTTCCCGGAGGGGTGGAATATGACAACCTTTTCATAAATGCCTGGCTGCCTGCCTTGATCAAATATGACCCTGCAGCAGACAAGCGGCATATTGTCCCTTATATAGGACCATACGCCGAACTGTTCTTCGACAGATACAGAATGTGCGAGCCGTTCAATGCCGGGATTACCCTTGGAGCCAGCATCCCTGTCAAGAGCCTTTTCCTGGATCTCCGGTTCAACGCCGGCCTGCTTAACAGAAAGGAAAACATCCCGCCTTACTTCAACCGCGGCAATATTACCGCCTCGCTGACCTATCCTTTCTGATGGATTCTCTCCCGGTTTCCGCCTGTCATCTTTCCGGTTGCCGGAAACCTGTCAAGGGATAGATCAAGCGTCTGAATGCAGGTCCAGCGACAGCTGGGTGTCGGATTCGGAACGTAGCCGCTCGTACTCATTCACTGTTTCCAGGTCCGGGTTGACCACGACGTCAAGATTCCGGATCAGCATCCTGTCTCCGCTGAAAATGTCCACCGTGCACCCCTGGATCCCTACTATTGCCGGGATTCCTATCCCTCGTGCGATGACACGGACATGCCCCGCAGGATCATCTTCCTCCGTAACGAGGCCGACGACGTTGTGGAAATTGATGAGCGCAGAATCGGAAAGGGACACAGTCCTGGCAACCAGGATGCTTCCCGGAGGAATATTCTCGAATGGATTCCTGGAGGCCCCGTCTTTCACGACAAAAGCCCTTCCCTTTGCGAATCCTTTGACTCCTGTTCCCCTTTTTTCCATAGAAAGACGATTTTCGTTTGCTGCCCGGAGGACTGGTAGCTAGTAGACCACATGGATCCAGGGAAACCTGGCCGACATGGTCTTCATGGTCTCGATGGGTATGTCCGTACAGAGATAATCTGCTCCCAGATAGCACCCGAGGACGAAATCCTCTATCTTGTGGGTAGGCCAAAGACTGACGATGAAGCCCTCCTTGTGGGCCTTCTCGACCATTGCCCTCGAAGTCCCGGGCATAGTGGCACCGATCCTCCGGATGCCCAGGGCCCTGGCCATGGACATGGTTGCGTCGTTCAGCGGCTCCCCGGTGATCATCAGGCACTCGGCCCCGTACTTGGACATCAGGTAGCGAAGCCCCCTGTAATCCGAAGAAGTGAAGAGATAGGTTGCCCCTGCAGGCTTGTTCTTCATCACTGTCTTGTAAAGCTTGTCACAGTACTCTTCCAGCCTTTCCTGCGGATAGAGATTCTCCGGCTTGGTCTTGAGTTCGAACTCCACGTACATGCCGTCCTGCCTGCATGTTCCGAGGAAAGCCATCAGTTCGTCCAAGGTCATCAGCTCGTGCCCTCCCTTGGTCTGAAGGGCTTTAAGCTCCTTGAGGGTCTTCTCCTCAAGGACGCCTTCCCCGTTGGTGGTACGCTCCAGGGTATGGTCGTGGTTGATGACAAGGAAGCCGTCCCTGGTCATGCGGATGTCGGTTTCAAAGCCGTTGTAGCCCGCGTCCCGGCTGGCTTCGAAGGCCGACAGGGTGTTCTCGTCGAATTCCATGCGGCCTCCCCTGTGGGAGAAAGCCCGGACGGTCTGGGTCTGGGCGGAAGCCGTGGCACAGAGGGCAAGCAATGCGACTGCAGCGAATAATTTCCTCATATTCAAAAACTTCAAGAAATAACTTCCTTGGTAAGGTCCCATGCTCCCCCTTCGGCGAACACCGCCTCGACGAGACTGTCGTAGAACCCTGCCCTCTTGGCAAGGTCGAGCAGGTTGAAACGGAACCTCATGAGCTGGACTTTCGGGAACATGTCCTTGAGCATCCGGCGCGTGACTCCTATCATCGAAGGGTCGTAAGGGGCGCCGGCCGCCTTGAAGAGGGCCTGCATCTTCGTGAACGGGAAAACCTGGGCCCGGAGCTTCTCCTTGAAGCCGGGCCAGCAAGCCTTTACCTTTTCGAGCTGGAGGCGGACCGTCTGCGCATCATCATATTTCTGGGTGATCTGGGTGTAGCCAAGCCTTGGAGCCGGGAAATCCTTGAATATCTCAAGTGCACGCTGCTGTTCCTGCTCGAGGGTCGGCCAGAGCGAGACGCATTTTTCGACATCGACCGCGGTAAGGTCCATCTTCAGGAACTCGTCGAAGACGGCGCACATCGTCAAGGTTCCGATGGCGACCTGGAAACCGTGGGACTGAAGCTTTCCGTTGAACCGGAAATGGGTCATGTCGAGGATATGGCTGAAAAGGTGGTCGCAGCACGAAGCCGGTCTGCTGGACTGTGCCGCCTGCATGGCTATGCCGCTGAGAGTCAAGCCTTCGAACAGGTCGGCCACAGCCTGCGGATCTCCGGATGCGGTTCCTTCCGGATTGGAAAGGAGGTCCACCAGGCAGTCCTGCAGGACATGCCATGCCGCAGGGATGATCGGCTCGGTACCCAGGAGGTCCGCTATCATCCACTCCCCTCCCGCCGGAATCTTGGCCGCAAGGTCTGCATAACCGGCGGCGGTCATCTCCTTTGGTGCCGCCGCTATCACATCGGTGTCGGCAATTATCGCCACCGGGGCGGGGCAGGAAAAGGTTTGCTTCGAATTCTGGTAGGAAATGGAAGCGCCGAACGACGAAAACCCGTCTACCGAGGCTGCGGTCGGCAGGGAAAGATAGGACTGTGCGTGATGGTGGGAGCAGAGCTTGCAAAGGTCGTTTATGGTTCCGGACCCGACCGAAACCGCAACGAAGCAGTCATCCGAGAAGGGCCTGAATGCCTTGGCTGCATCCGCCTCAATGTGGTTTTCATCGTTCTCGATGGCTTTCGCGGCATCGAAATCGCCCTCGATGACCTTGTCGACCATTTCGACGTACTTCCATTCTGCGTGGAATTCCTTCTTGCCGATGACATATTCAGCAGTGTCGATTCCCGCTTCCCTGAAGAGGGCGCAGACCCTTTTTCCAAGGATGGGCCAAGTGTTGACGTCGGCCACTATCACAGCCTTCCTGCCCGGAAACCATTTGCTGAACACGGAGGGAGCCTTTTCGCTTGCTCCCCTCCCCATCTCGAAAACCTTGGTGTCGGTGGCAACTTCGAGCGCCTTCGCTATCCTCTGCTTTGAATCCATGTGCCTAGAGGGTCCTGAGAAGATTGTTCATGTTGACTTCCTTGTCGATGACGGCGCGGAGCTCGGCTACCGGAATCCTTCTCTGCTCCATGGAATCCCTTTCGCGCAGGGTGACGCAACCGTCGTTGAGCGACTCGTGGTCGATGGTGACGCAGAAAGGCGTACCGACGGCATCCTGGCGGCGATACCTCTTGCCTATGGAATCCTTGGGATCATACTGGCACTTGAAGTCGAACTTCAGTTCGTTCATCACGTCCTGGGCCATCTCGGGCAGGCCGTCCTTGTTGACCAGGGGCAGCACGGCGCACTTGACGGGAGCAAGGGGCGCAGGAATACTGAGCACAACCCTTGTCTCGCCGTTTTCCAGCTTCTCGTTCTTGTAGGAGTGGCTCAGAACGGCAAGGAACATGCGGTCGACTCCGATGGAGGTCTCGACGCAGTAAGGGACGTAGCTTTCGGAGGTCTCCGGGTCGTAGTACTGGATCTTCTTTCCGGACAGCCTCTGGTGGTTGCCAAGGTCGAAGTCGGTACGGGAATGGATTCCCTCCAGCTCCTTGAAACCGAATGGGAAGTTGAATTCGATGTCGGTAGCGGCGTTGGCATAATGGGCCAGCTTCTCGTGGTCATGGAAGCGGTAGTTCTCTGCTCCCATGCCAAGGTTGACGTGCCATTTCATGCGGGTCTCCTTCCACTTCCTGAACCATTCCATCTCGGTGCCGGGACGGCAGAAGAACTCCATCTCCATCTGCTCGAACTCCCTCATCCTGAATATGAACTGGCGGGCGACGATTTCATTCCTGAAGGCCTTTCCGATCTGGGCGATGCCGAAAGGAATCTTCATCCTGCCGGTCTTCTGCACGTTGAGATATTCAACGAATATGCCCTGTGCAGTCTCGGGACGCAGGTAGATCCTGTCGTCCGCGTCGCCGGTGTTGCTGATCTGGGTGGAGAACATAAGGTTGAACTGGCGCACGTCGGTCCAGTTGGCGGTGCCCGAGATAGGGTCGACTATCCCGCAGTCGATGATGATCTGGCGGTATTCCTTAAGGTCGTTGGCGGCCTCCGCGGCGACATAGCGGCCATGGACCTCGTCGTACTTGGCCTTCTCGCGAAGGATGTTGGGGTTGGTCTGGCGGAACTTCTCTTCGTCGAAGGCGTCCCCGAACCGTTTGCGGCCCTTCTCCACCTCCTTGTTCATCTTCTCCTCGATCTTCCCGAGGTAGTCTTCGATGAGGTTGTCCGCACGGTAGCGCTTCTTCGAGTCCTTGTTGTCGATCAGGGGATCGTTGAACGCCGCGACATGTCCGGACGCGACCCAAGTCTTGGGATGCATGAACACGCAGGTGTCGACGCCTGCGATGTTCTCGTTGAGCCGGGTCATGGCATTCCACCAGTATTGCTTGATGTTGTTCTTGAGTTCAACTCCCATCTGGCCATAGTCGTACACGGCTGCCAGTCCGTCATAAATCTCGCTTGAAGGGAATATGAATCCATATTCCTTGCAGTGCGCTACAAGCACCTTGAACAGTTCGTCCTGAGTCATATTATTTCAGTTCTATTGGTTTCGGATCATTCCAATCCGCAAATTTAATCATTTATGGGTTTTCCTTGAACACGAAAAGCCCCGGATTTAATCGAACATGAAAGAACCTATGGAGAAAAGGTCCTCGTCCTCCTTTCCCTGGAAGCGTATCCGGACAGTAGTGAGCCCCTCAGGCGCCGCCTCGACGGGTACCTCCATGGTGATGGAATGACGCCCGTCCCCTTCAGGCACATCGAACTGCGCTATCGGAGCGCCATAAAGGAAGTCCCGGTAAACAATGATCCGGCCTCCGGCCTTGGGACAGACCGATATCTTCATCTTCGCCGGTTTCCGGCTGAAATAGAAGTGTTTCCATGAAGCCGTGTCGTTGTTCCTGATGGCAGAGAGTGCGAATGTACGGTCGATCCTGACATGGCCCGTCAGGTAGCAGGCGCGTCCGGCCACCTTGCTCTCTTCCATGCCCGCAAAGGGGTCCAGCGGCTTTCCGGCACCGGTGGATGTCATCTCGACCTCCGGGATCGAACCGTCAGGAAGGAAAGTTATGGGTTCGATGCAGGTGTTGCGCATGGTGTTCGAGCCGCATGAGGACCTGTGATAGAACACGTACCACCGGCCGTTGAATTCGGCGACGGAACCGTGGTTGTTCCAGACAGCAGGGTCGCTGCCGAAATTGTCGACGATAACCCCCCGGTACTTATAAGGTCCGGTGATGCAGTCGGAGGTGGCGTAGCCTATGCAAGTCGGCATCCCCCGGCGGCTGATGTCGGCGAAGGCAAGGTAATAGGTCCCGTTGCGCTTGAACACCTGGATACCCTCATGGAAATGATGCTCCGCTTCAGTGATTATCCCGTCCTTGAAGGTGGACATGTCTATGCTGCGCATGTCCGGATTGAGTTTCGCGCACTTTGCGGAAAACTGCCCCCAGAACATCCATGCCTGCCCGTCATCGTCGATGAAGACCGAAGGGTCGATCTGGCCGGCCCCTTCCACGGGCCTCCCGTCCAGGAACGGGCCATAAGGGCTGTCGCTTACCGCGGTGCCCTCAACGTTGCGGCTGCCGCTCTGGGAATAGAAGAGATAGTACTTCCCGTCCTTTTCGATGCAGTCGGGTGCATAGAGAAGTTCGTCATTGTAAGGAACCTCCTTTGAGGAAAACGACCCGGCCCCGGTCCAGTGCACCATGTCGGAGGTCGAAAAGACGTCGTACCTCTTCGAGCAATAATAGGAGGGACTCTCGTCCCTTGACCCGTAGATGAAAAGCCTCTCCCCGCCTTCCGTCTTCCAGACCCTTGCCTGCGGGTCCGAATTGTAAGCCCAGCCCATGAACACCGGATTCTGGGCATGGGAAACCGTCTCCGCCCAAAACGCCGACACCGCCATGGCGCAGGCGACGGCGGCAAACCTCAACATATCCAATCTTTTCATATCCGTAATTGACCGTTGTGTATTTTACTGCAAACCAAAAACTTCCACTCAGCCCGGCTTACCTGGCTCCGGCTACATTGTGAACCACTACAGTCGAATCCTCAAGGCGTAGACGTAGCCACTGCCGGACCTTGTCCTGACTGGCGGAAGGAAGGGCCTTGTCGGTGTACAACAGTACCACGGTACAGTCCCTTACCTTCAGGCTGTCATCGACCGTGGCGCCTTTTGCAATGGACAAGTCCTTGACCTCCGGACAGTTGAAGCGAACCTCCTTGGCAAGTTTCGGGTAGTCCAGACTCTCTCCCTTCAAGCGGAGGACCGCATCTTCGAGTTCCCCTATCCTTGCATCCTTCTTCGCCAATTCGTCTTCCGAACGTTCGTATATTCCCTTGAGGATGTTGTCCGCGGTCTTGTCCACCACTCCGAAATCCTGCTCCTTTACGACAAGATGCGAAGTGTCTATCCCATGGAGCCGGGCCGATTCGACAAGAGAGCCGAGTTCCTCCTCCGTCATCTTGTTTCCCGCATAATAGACCTCCACCCTGCGGGGGCGGCCCTCCAGGATCTTGTAGTCGTAGATGTAACCCTTGCTTGAATTCTTGTTCTCGTGGATGAAGCTCTGGACGTTCCTCTCGAAATTGTTCTCCCCCACCATCTTGATCGCGCTCCAGATGCTGGGCACCGAAACGGCCAGGATCACCGCGGTCATGATCAGCCTGACTTTCTTCGCCTTGGATTCTTCAGTGAACTCCACTTCCTTGAACCTCAAGTATTTAGTCATCACATAAGTGGCGATGATAATGAATATGCTGTTGATGGCGAACAAGAATATCGCTCCGAGGAAGAATCTCATGTCTGCCTTGGCAAGGCCAAAACCGGCTGTGCACAACGGCGGCATCAGTGCGGTAGCGATGGCGACACCGGATATTACCGTCCCCTTCTCCTTGCGGCTTGTCTCAAGGATTCCTGCAAGACCGCCGAATAGGGCTATGAGGACATCGAATATGGTAGGGCGCGTCCTCGCCTGGAGCTCGGTCGGATTCACGAGATTCAACGGAGACAGGAGGAAATAGACAAAGGAAGCGGCGAGGCTCACCAGGACCATGACCAGGAAATTCCTGAGGCTTTCCTTGAGCAGCTTCATGTCATTGGTGCCAAGCGCAAGGCCGATTCCCATGATAGGCCCCATCAGTGGCGAGATGAGCATCGCTCCGATTATTACCGCCGTCGAATTGATGTTCAGTCCGACGGAAGCGATGATCACGGAAAAAGCAAGGATCCACACGTTGGGGCCCTTGAACCAGATGCTGGTCTTGATGTGGCGGGAGGCCATCTCCGTGTCTATCTGGTCGCCGATGTTCACCACACCCTTGAACCAGAGCCGAAACTGATTGAAACTAGCCATGGTACAAATTTAAAAATTTCTAATTTGCCGCACTATTACGGCTCTCATTCCTTCGGCGGCTGCTTTCCTGCCAGGCGCGCGCTCTCAGCCGCGGATACGGGAGGTTGCCTCCCCATGAATTCCTGCAGCTGCTTCCCTGCCCGGCGCGCGCTTTCAGCCGCGAATACAGGAGGTTGCCTTCCCATGAATTCCGGCGGCGGCAGTCTTGCCCGGCGCACGCTCTCAGCCGCGGAACCTCTTGCGTGGCACGAAAGAGAAGGTTTCCTGGACTTGTCCGGTCCTTATGTTGTGCACCGTGACCTGGAGCTTCCCTCCCTTGACTTCTCCTTCCACCACCGTAGGATAGTTCTTTTCCCCGAAATCAGGGCCGCCTCCTACTATCTGCGCCCACCTGCGCCCTTCGGCAGGGGGATCGAAGCGGTACTGATGCTGGTGGGCGGTTATGACCAGCTGGCATCCTGCCTTGTCAAGCAACGGCCCCCAAAGGTTGGCGCAAGTACGCTGCCAGATGGCGAAATCATGCTTGTAGCGGGGATCCGTATCGTCCGGGGCGATGTCGCCCGGATTGCTTTCGGGATTGTCGTCAAACAAGGGAATATGGCAGAACGCGACCAGGAAGGGAGCGGAAGAGATGTCCTTTCTCTTGAGGACATCCTTGAGCCACACGGTCTGGGCCTTCCTGTACGATTCGCTTGTGAAAAGGCCGGCGAACCGGGGATTGGTGTCCATCTTGTCCTCGGCCGTGTCGAGTCCTATAAGGGCGACTTTCCCCATCCGGACAGCGAAATTGCGTCCGAGGTCCCAGTCCCGAGGGTCCCTCTCCTCCGGCTGGCGGAACATCCAAAGGTTTTCCATATGGCGGTTCGCCATGCCGCGGGAATCGTGGTTGCCGGGACAGAAAAGGTAAGGCGTGTCGGCGGCATAGTCCTTTCTCTGCACTTCGGGATCAAGGAATATCCTGACCTGGGAATCTATCGTCTCTTCGACATTGGTCGCATCGCCGTTCCATATGACGCACGAAGGAGAAAGCTCCGCAAGTTTGTTGAACGTAGGGTCTATGGCCTTCCAGCGGGCATGTGTGTCGTTTATCACGCAGAAATGGGCCTCCGCGTCCTTACCGGCGGTGGTAAAACTGTGTATGGTCTGGTCCTCTTCGTTTCCGAGCACCTTCATGTCGTACCCTCCGCCATAATGGATCCGGTCCGCCGCGACCTTGTAGTAATACTTCGTAGCCGGCTTGAGTCCGGTCAGCCGGACCTGTATGACCTTATCGCTTATCGCCGTGACCCTGTAGCCGCCGCACAGGACCTTCCTGGCGTCGCTCAGGTCCGGTTTCTCCCCTACCAGCACATATCCGTTGGCAAGGGAACCGACGGCGAAAGCAACTCCCATCGAGGTTTCCGCATAGTTCTGAAGCATCGGAGCCGATGTTATCAGTTTCCCCTCCCCTTCCGGAACTTCCGGTGAGTTATATTCACCGACGCCGTCCGGCAGGTCTTGTCCGCGCAACGACTCCGGCAGGACCTGTCCACTCAGCGCCTCCGGCTGGTCCTGTCCACTCAGCGCCTCCGGCTGAAGCCTCTGGGCCGCCTTCAGGGCGTTCGATGCGCCCGCAGCGGCTACCATGATGGCCGTACTCTTGATAAAAGCCCTTCTTTTCATATCTTGTCTTAAAAATAATCTTCCTTTGTCTTGAAACTACTCTTCCGAGACCATTCTTCCAATGCCTTGGAGCTATTCATCCCCTACCTTGTAACTACCCTTCCCCTGCCTTGGAAGTATTCTTCCCCTGTCATGGAAGCACTATTTCCCTGCCTTGGAGCCATTCTTCCCTGCAATATACGAAAATCCTATGGATTTCCGCAGGCATACTCCATGGCTTTCCCGAAAACCAAAGCACAGAAAGAGCAAAAAGGCCGATTGCGTTAGATGTATTCCGTAGTTTTAGTCCGCGGCGTTACGCTTGGGGGTACAACTAATCTATCTTCCTGCATGGGATTATCTACCATCATACGGCATGGGGCCATATACCATCGTGCGGTATGGGACCATTGACGATCGTACGGTATGGGACCATCGGCTATCGCACGGATAGTCTTTTTCAAATAGCTAACACGCTCTAAAAAGATAAGCTCCTCATTATTAATATATTACAAATCAGCAGCGTGTGAAGGTACCCCCAAAAAACGTCCACTTAACACGCCATCAAAACTTAACGCATTGATTTACAACCCATAGCAAAAGCCGAGCGTGTTAGCTATTTGAAAATGTGGGGTAAACCAAGGACGGCTTCTCCATCGCCACCTACCTCAAGGCATTCGGGGATGCCGCCTATGAGCCCTTTAAAGGATGGCTCTGAAAAGCATGGACAAAAGAGAAAGGAATATGCCTGAGTTAAAGGGGCCATCCACAAAAACCGGCGTCAAGCGTGGATGGCTTGGGCTCCCGGCTGGCTTGCCCACAATATAAAGCCTGGCGCTGGTCGCCGCGAGGAGCGGCGGCTGGGAACACGGCTGGCCGCGGGTGGGCAAGCAGCCTGCCCGTTGGCCGTATCTGCGGACTGGCGGAACTATCAGGCCAGGCTGCGTGTCGGAGCAGTCTGTTGAAGTTGTATGCCGGAGCTCGAAACCAGGAGCGACGGCGACAAGACGTACTGCCGCGGGTGGCCAGGGTCCTCATGGCAACACCGCTTCAACCCAGCATAACCGCATGGCTCCATCCAAGGCAGACTACGCGGTCCCCCGGGGGTATCAAATCGTGGAGTTAACGAAGAAACCAGGAAAAGCCTTCTTGAGAGCTGGCCTTGCAACCTCGCGAAGTGGAACCAGGACGAAAGGTCTGTCGGAAATGCCTTTATGGGGAACAGTAAGTCTCGGGCAATCTATGGTTTCCGCCCCAATAAAAAGAATGTCGATGTCTATTGTCCTGGAATGGTAGATACGCTTGCCCTGAGCGTCCCTCTCCCCCTTGCCGGTCCTTCCCATGGAACGCTCGATCGCTTCGACCTTGTCGAGGATAGACAAAGCCGCCTTTTCTACGCCGGAGGCCGGTATTGCAAGACGGTACATCACGACGGCATTGAGAAACATCCCTCCGGAGAATCCCACCGGAGACGTCTCGACAAGGGTTGAAAGGGCCTTGGCGCCTGTACCGAAAGAATCATCCATCCTCCTTACAGCCTCGAGGATGTTGGCCTTCCTGTCCCCGAGGTTGCTACCTAAAGAAAAATAAACACTTAAAAGAGGCATGACTTCTCAGGCTTGTACGGCTATCTATTTTGCATTGATTCTCAGGCTTGTACTATTTGTCTATTGTCTTGGTTGTAAAACCCGTCTGACCGCTCATGGATGTCTGTCAATTTCGAGTTCCTGCCTGGCCCGGTCATGGATGTCTGTCGAATCCGAGTTCCTGTCTGGCTAGGTCATGGATGTCAGTCGAATCCGAGTTCCGGTCTGGCTAGGTCATGGATGTCAGTCGAACCCGAGTTCCAGCCTGGCTTCGTCGCTCAGCATGCTCTGGTCCCACGGCGGCTCGAACACCAGTTCAACCGAGCAGCCGGCAACGCCAGGGACGTCAGAAACCGTAGCCTTGACCTCTTCAAGCACCTGGTCGGCCATCGGACAGGTAGGCGCGGTGAATGTCATCTTGATGAAAACCTCATGCTTCTTGTTTATCACAAGTTCATAGATGAGCCCCAGGTCATAGATATTGACTGGTATCTCCGGGTCGTAAACCTGCTTGATCGCCATGACGACATCGTCGTACAAAGGTGCAAGTTCCTTTGCATCCTCGGCAGTCAGGATTTCATCAGAAACGGACTGTTTGTTCTTGTCGTTTGGTTCCTCCATCTCGCTACAGTCTTATTTATCAGCTATTTCCGATTTTGGACAGTTCTGTCGCGCCGCCTCCTTGATAGTCTCGATCATGGAGACCAGACCGTTGGCCCTCGTCGGGGAGAGGTTCTCCTTCAATCCTATCTGGGATATGAAGGAAAAGTCGTCTCCGGCGATCTCCTCCGGAGTCCTGCCGGAATAGACGCTCGTCAAAAGGGAGATGATACCCTTGGTTATGATCGCATCGCTGTCCGCCTGGAAGAAGATCCTCCCCTCTTTCACCGTCCAGTCCAGCCAGACACGTGACTGACAACCCTTGATCAGGCGGTCGTCTGTCTTTTTGTCGTCAGGGTAGGCTTCCAGGTTCTTTCCCAGGTCGATGAGGTACTCGTACTTGTCGAGCCACTCGTCATACATCGAGAAATCGTCGATCACCGCCTGTTTAGCTTCTTCTAGAGAATTCATTGTCAAATGATTACAATAACATGGAAATCGCCTTGTCCAAAGACTTGACAAACAGTTCGGCTTCTTCCATCGTGTTGTAGGGTGCAAGAGACGCACGAACCATGCCTGTGACGCCGAACCTGTCCATGAGGGGCTCTGCACACATCTGGCCGGACCGGACGGCTATCCCCATCTTGTCCAGAAGCAAGGCTATATCTTCATGATGCGCTGCTCCGGCTGTAAAGGAAAAGACTGGAACCTTGTGCTGAGTTCCACGTGGAACACCGTACAAATGTACCCGTTTCCCCAATTCATAGGAAAGGTAATCACAAATAGCCTTTTGATACTGTATCAACTCACTATCCTTCAACAAGTTCACAAATTCGATAGCTGGCTTCAGGGTCGGAATGGCGTTGATGTTCTGGGTTCCGGCTTCGAACTTTCCGGGAATAGGTGCATACGTCGTTCCCGAGAAAGAAACGTGATCTATCATCTCTCCCCCGCCCTTGTACGGAACCATGCGCTCAAGCCAGGATGCCTTTCCGTAAAGGACGCCGGTTCCTGTGGCCGCGTAAAGCTTATGGCCAGAAAAAACATAGAAGTCGCAATCTGTGTCTTGAACGTCGATCCCTGAATGCACGATACCTTGGGCTCCGTCTATCAAGACAGGACAACCACTTGAATGACAAATGTTTACTATTTCCTTTACAGGATTCTCGATCCCAAGGACGTTTGAAATCTGGGCAACAGAGACAAGTTTTGTCCGGTCGGTAATGAGAGTCCTGAGCCGCTCAGTTTCAATGTGGCCCTCATCGTCGACATGCAGCACTTTAAGCAGTGCTCCCTTCCTCTGGCAAAGCATCTGCCAAGGAACGATGTTGGAATGATGTTCCTCTTCCGAAACGATGATTTCATCCCCTTCATGGACGAAAGCTTCGCCGAAAGAAAAGGCGACAAGGTTGATTCCCTCAGTCGTGCCGGAGGTAAAAACCACTTCCCTTCTGTCAGATGCGTTGATGAACCGTTTCACAGCGTCCCTTGTGCTCTCATATTCTTCGGTAGCATCTGCAGCAAGCTTATGTACGGCGCGGTGGATGTTGGCATTCGAACCATGCACAAGGGAATCCCATTTGGAAACGACCGCCTCAGGACGCTGCGACGTCGCCGCATTGTCAAAATAGACCAGCGGCCTGCCGTAAACGGATTGCGCCAGGGACGGAAACATGGACCTTATTTCCTGTACATTCATCTGAAGCTGCCTTTTCTTGGTGTGCAAATTTAGCAAATCAATTCCTTTTTTGAAGCAATTGTGGTATTTTTGCGAAACGGGTAACAGGCACCCGCCAGGAAACATGATTGACTATATCAAAGGAACCATCGTCGAGCTCTCCCCTGCCGAGCTCGTTCTTGAAAACAACGGTATCGGCTACAGCATCCTCATTTCCCTCCAGACCTACCAGGCACTTGAGAACAAAAGAGACGCCACGGTTTACATATTCCACTATCTGAGGGAAGATATGGAAGAATTCTACGGCTTCGCGACAAAAGACGAGAGAGAGTTGTTTGAACTACTCATCAGCGTGTCGGGAATCGGTGTTGCGTCGGCAAGGATGATGCTTTCGTCGATGTCTGCCGAAGAGATACGCCAGGCCATACTGTCGGAAGACGTGGCAAGGATCAAGAGCATAAAGGGAATAGGAGTAAAAAGCGCGCAAAGGCTGATAATCGAACTGAAAGACAAAGTCGTCAAAGGCGAAGGTGCTGACAGTTCCGAACTCTTCGGCGGACAAGCCCGGAGTGAAGTCGTCGAGGAGGCGACAAGGGCTCTTATCATGCTTGGCTTCACGAAACAAGCAGTCTCCAAGGCGGTCCATGCCATAATAAAAGCGAACCCAAACGCAAAGGTCGAGCAAATCATCAAATCGGCCCTGCAGATGCTGTAGGATTAGTTTTTCGTCTGTGAATATGCTGTAAGAAAACAACGGTCCTTGGGACTTGCAGATTGAAGCCTGAGAAGAAAAAGGCTTTCGTCCTTCAGGCGCTGTAGAGAAAGAGAAAGTCTTTCATCTATGCAGAAGACGGAGTAAAAAGGGTTTCAACTATCGTTGATTATACATATGGGGGGAAACCGACCGGGGAAGTAGAGGCTGACTGTAATCGAAAAACGAGATTTTCTACCTTCCGAAATATACCAAAAGGACAGAGATGTCGGCAGGGGAGACTCCGGATATCCTGGACGCCTGCGCAATTGTCCTAGGTCCGTACCGCTTCAGCTTTTGGCGGCATTCGATAGTCAAACCAGGAACCTTTTCAAAATCAAAGCCCTCGGGAATGGCCAGTTCTTCAAGGCGTTTTATCTTGCCGGCTATGGTCTTTTCCCTCTCGATGTAGCCTTTATACTTTACTTCGACCTCAACCGCTTCAACGACTTCCTTAGGATAATTTGTTCCACGTGGAACAAAATCCAAAAGTTTCTGAAGTTTCAACTCAGGACGAGAGGCAAGATCTGAAATCCTTCTGGACTCACCGAGTGGGGTAGAACCGCAAGATTCAAGATATTGATTTACAGCACCCGGCTTAAGGTTATGGTTCTCGCAATAATCGGACAGCTCTTCGGTCAATTCCTGTTTCCTGTGCATGAGTTCGTAACGTTCGGAACTTGCCAGGCCGATGGAATGAGAACGGGCTGTTAGCCTGAAATCAGCATTGTCCTGACGCAGGAGGATTCTGTATTCAGCACGGGAGGTAAACATCCTGTAAGGTTCATCGACGCCTTTGGTGACAAGGTCGTCAACAAGGACTCCTATGTACCCTTCGTCGCGGCGAAGGATGAAAGGATCCCGTCCAAGAACCTTCATGGCCGCGTTGATGCCGGCAAGGATTCCCTGGGCGGCTGCTTCTTCATAACCGGTTGTGCCATTGACCTGTCCTGCAAGAAAAAGATTCTCAATCTCCTTAAGTTCAAGGGTTTGCTTCAGCTGTAGAGGGTCGAAATAATCATATTCCACAGCATAGGCAGGCTTGAATATCTTTGCGTTCTCGAGTCCTTCGATGGAATGAAGGGCATCCAGCTGGACCTGAAGGGGGAGTGAAGAAGAAAAACCTTGGAGATAATACTCGTTCGTGAATCTTCCTTCCGGTTCGAGGAAAAGCTGGTGGGAGTCCTTGTCCGGGAAAACCCTCAGCTTGTCTTCAATGCTTGGGCAGTACCTTGGGCCGATTCCGGTGATCATGCCGGTAAAAAGGGGAGAATCCTGGAAACCGGACCTGAGGATTTCGTGAACCTTCTCGTTGGTGTGAAGGATGAAACATGGCATCTGTGGATTTCCGGACTGGACGGAGGATGGCCTGTCCAGATATGAAAATCTTTCTGGCTCCGCATCGCCCATCTGTGGTGGAAGTTTCGAAACATCCACAGAGGAAATGTCGATCCGCGGGGGAGTGCCGGTCTTCATGCGTCCGGTCCTGAGTCCAAGGCTCACGAGCTGCTCGGTCAGTCCATGGGAAGAAAGTTCTCCGATCCTGCCTCCTTCAAAAGATTTGCGCCCGATGAAAAGTTTGCCGCCAAGGAAGGTTCCGGCGGTCAGGATAACCGCTTGAGATTTAAAAATTGCCCCGGTATTTGTGTGGACTCCGCAAATTTTTGAATTCTCAAAGAGGAAAGAATCCGCAAAATCCGCGTAAATATCTAAGTTACAATGAGTTTCAAGAATATTCCGCCATACTGAAGAAAAGGCGCTTTTATCACACTGGGCCCTGGGGCTCCACATGGCCGGACCTTTGGAGCGGTTGAGCATGCGGAACTGGAGAGTGGAAGAGTCTGTGACGATTCCCATCATGCCGCCAAGGGCGTCAACCTCGCGGACGATCTGACCTTTCGCTATTCCTCCGACTGCAGGGTTGCAGGACATCCTGGCGAAACTGTCAAGTCCGGGATTGACAAGTAGGACACGACAACCAAGGTTGGCTGCAGCTACGGCAGCCTCGCATCCGGCATGTCCGCCACCGACGACTATTATATCATAGTATCCTTGCATGGAGAAAAAGGAGTTTCTTATATAACTGCGTGGAGAAAGGGGGGCTTGAAAACCTCAGGGGGAAAGAGGGTTCTTATAAAACCGAAGAAAAAAAGAACCTGTTAACGGGAGAGGGCTTGCCTCATGGCGAGATAGTAATCTTCCTTGGAACGCATTGTTTTCTGCTCTTCGGGTGTGTGGTCGTCATATCCTGCAAGGTGGAGGATTCCATGGACCATGACGCGGTCTAGCTCATCAAGGAATTCCACCCCGTACTCGAGAGCATTCTCCCTGACGGAGTCGATGCTGATGAACAAGTCTCCCGAAAGGATATTGCCCTCGCAATAGTCAAACGTTATTATGTCGGTGAAATAATCATGCTGCAGGTACCGCATGTTGACATCCAGGATATAGTTGTCCGAACAGAAGACGATGGAAATGTCTCCGAGCTTCTTGATTTCGCTTCCGGCCACCATATTCAACCACTTGCTTGTCGCCCTGCGATTCTTGAAAACGAACTTCACGTCTTCACAAAAATACCTCACCATCTGTTGATAAATTTTTGACAAATTTATAACTATTAATTCAAAAAGTTTGAAATGAGAATTATTATTTCTAACTTTGGATGCAAAATAGGACTTGCTGAAGACCGGCAGAAGCCGATAATTTGAAAGTTAAAAAGTACGGATATGGAAATCAAGAAGACTGAAAAAGCAAATCTTGAAAACAGAAGATTGCTCTTTACGGAGATCGGACTTGTCCTGGCCCTGCTCCTCGTTTGGGGCGCTTTCTCCTATGGAACCAGGGAGAAGAACGTTGCCACTCTGGAAGCGGAAACCCAGGTCATTGAGGTAGAGGATGTTATCCCTATCACCGAGAACACCCCTCCGCCGCCCCAGGAGGCTCCTCAGATCCCTGTCCTGTCAGACCAGATCGACATCGTTGAAGACAACATCAAAGTTGATGACAACTTCATGAGCCTTGAAGACAACGCCAACCTCGGAGTTGAAATCCAGGATTATGTCGAGGATGTGAAGGAAGAGGTCGTCGAGGAAGAGGCCATTCCGTTCCAGTTGGTCGAGGAGAAGCCGACATTCAATGGCGGAGACGCCCAGACTGAATTCCCGAGATGGGTCCAGTCCCAGCTTGTCTATCCTGAAATTGCGAAGGAAAACGGTGTTTCCGGCCGTGTCGTACTTCAGTTCACCGTCATGCCTGACGGCAGCCTGGCGAACATCAACGTCGTCCGCGGTGTGGACTCATCTCTTGACAAGGAAGCTGTCAGGGTTGTCAAAAGTTCTCCTAAATGGAAGCCCGGAAAGCAGCGTGACCGCGCTGTAAAGGTTACTTACACATTCCCTGTCATTTTCCAGCTCCGATAAAAGGATATTCAGGAAAAAAGACAAAGAGGCTGGCCCAAAGAGGTTCTTCGGCAGGATCTTCCTGCCTCAGAGAGACATGACCTGTCAATCTGGACGTACTGAAGAATCTTCCGGGGCAGCCTCTTTGTATCATCTATGGAGGCCCTCTCCGTAACAATACCGTCAACAGCAGATGTCTGAAGATAATAAGATTGAAAAAGCCGTCTTCGTTGGGATAATCCGTCAGAACGACGACGAGAGAAAGGTAATGGAATACCTTGACGAACTGGAATTCCTGGCGGAAACAGCAGGTGCGACGGGAGACAGGAAGTTCGTACAAAGGTTGGACAAGCCGGAGAAATCAACTTACATAAGAAGCGGCAAACTGCAGGAAATAGCTGATTACTGCGAAGAAAACGAGGTCAGCTATGTGATCTTCGACGATGAACTCACAGGCATGCAGCAGAGGAACATCGAGAAGGTGATCTCCTGCAGTTCAGTAATCGACAGGACCAGCCTGATCCTGGAAATATTCGCACAAAGGGCGAAGACCTCGTATGCAAAGATGCAGGTGGAACTGGCCCGCTACAACTACATGCTGCCTCGTCTTGCCGGAATGTGGACGCATCTGGAAAGGCAGAGAGGAGGTATGGGCACCAGGGGAGGTATGGGTGAAACCCAGATAGAGATAGACAGGCGGATCGTAAAGGAAAGGATATCCCGGCTGAAAGAACAGCTCAAGAAAGTGGACCGGCAGATGGCCACGCAAAGGAGCAACAGGGGATCCATGGTAAGGCTTTCCCTCGTGGGGTACACAAACGTAGGGAAGAGTACTATCATGAACTTGTTGGCAAAATCCGAGGTTTTCGCTGAAAACAAGCTGTTCGCAACCCTTGACACAACGGTGAGGAAAGTGGTCATCGAGAATGTTCCGTTCCTTCTGAGCGACACAGTCGGATTCATCCGGAAACTTCCGACCCAGCTCGTAGAGGCGTTCAAGAGCACACTTGACGAAGTCAGGGAGGCGGACATCCTTCTCCACGTGGTCGACATCTCACATCCTGGATTCGAAGAGCAGATGGAAGTTGTCGAGAAGACGCTTCGGGACATCGGGGCGTCGAACAAACCGGTCTATGTGATTTTCAACAAGACCGACGCCTACACGTACGAGGAATATGACGAATTCTCGCTCGTACCGAAAGGAAAGGAGAACAGGACGCTGGAAGAACTGAAAAACAGCTGGATAGCGCAGGAAAAGACGCCGTGCATCTTCATCTCTGCCAAGAACAGGACGAACATCGAAAAACTACGCTCCGACATCTACAAGATGGTGGCCGAGATCCATGCAGGAAGGTACCCTTTCAACAATTTCCTCTGGTAAAATCTTCTATCCATGCGAATCTACCGTCCGTCAAACCTGAAAGAGGAAAAGCCCGGGGCCTTCAGGGGACGTGGTGCCGAATTCCTTCTGATGCTGGCCGTCACTGCCTTCCTGGTCCTTCTCGGATCCTGCCTATACCGCAGGCAGGCAGCCCAACTGGCCCTGATGGACAACGGGCGCTTCGTCACGCTCGGACCTGACGTTTCTACGGACAGCCTGAAGAAAGTCCTGGTTGACGAAGGATATATCCTTGACGGCAGGGATGCCTCGTTCATCGCCGATTCGCTCTCGGCCAAAGCAAGGTGGCTGCCGCTTCCAAACCTTGGATCCATAAACAAGAAAGACTGGAAAGTCCTTTCCGAGAATGCGTTGGCCCTGGGAGGAAAGGGCTTGCAGGCAAGGGTCCGCAATTCCTATGCAAGGCTGGGTCTGGACTCCCTCCTCAGGGTGCCGGCCCTGGCGGATTCCTCACTTGCGGCAGAACGGTCGGAAGACGGTTCTTTCAAAGTAGGGGAGGGACGGCTCAGGATAAAGGCCGTCATCCTTCCCCAGAAAGGGAAACACCGGACGGACGGACCGGTCTGGGTAAGGCTTACAAAGTACCGCAGCAAGGAACAGATTGACAGCCTGGAAGTTGAATATGACGACGAAGGCTACCCCCTGCCGCTCCAGACTTCTGAATCATGGTATGCCCTGGCGCAGCCGATAAAAGGAGGAAAAGCACTGTCCGTCGTCTTCTCTGGGCTTGAAGGCGATGGCTCGTACAGCGTGCTTCCTGTCCGGAGGGGATTCGAATACGGACCTCCGCGCGGAACGACCAAGACCGGACACCTTTCGGATGAAAGGGCGTGGAGGGGTTGCTCCACCTACCGCTTCAGGGAAAATGAAAGCAGGATCAGCCTGTTCTCGCCGCAGGAATATTCATCGCTCAAGAACGACTCGGTCCTGAGGGTAAGGACAACGGAAGGGTACCTTGGGTCGCTCTCTCTCTTCCTTGCGCTGTTCCTTATCGCCTTCTGGGGAACGCACATATTCCTGCTTGCCTTCAACGGCAAGGCTTCGCAGGGTATCCTGCCTTTGGTCATGCTGCTGTCGGGAATATGCGTCATCAGCATGTACGCCTTCTTCAGCCCGCTTCAAGACACCCTGCAGGGCAGGGAAATGGTCCTGGGTACCATCATAGGACTGGTGGCGCTCTGCCTGCTGAGCAAGGTTGACTATGTCAGGTTCTGGAACAAAGTTTCCTCTTTCGATGACTCCGGCTACCTGTTCGCGGCGGCAGGGATAGTACTCCAGTTCCTGCTGCTGGCCTTCGGACATGGTCCCGAAGGCAGCGGAGTGAAGGTCAATCTTTGGTTCTTTCAACCAAGCGAGATTACCAAATACCTGACAATCATTTGCTTCGCCTTTTATTTCGCAAAGGATTCAAAGACTCTTTCAAAACTTCCTTTCAAAAGGAGGATCATTCGCACGATGATCCTGGCAGGGATCTTCGGCGCCCTCCTCCTTCTATACCTTGCGACAGGAGACATGGGGCCTGCAGTCGTGCTTGCCCTGACGTTCATCTATTTCTATTCCTATGCAAGGGGAGACTTCAAGCAGATGGCTCTGGGCGTCGTCTCGCTCGGAATCCTGCTGTGGATTTCAGCCCGGTTCTGCCAGGGCATCCCGATGGCAGGTCTCGCCGCCGTCATCATATGGCTTGCAATATACCTGCTGTACGGATTCCTGTCCCGCAGATTCCATGAAAGCGCCCTCCTGATGGCTTTCATAATCTGCGCGTTCTTCTTCCTTTCGGACATCCCGGGAGTTCCGGAAAGGATGGCGACAAGGACCGACATGTGCGAGAATCCCTTCGACACAAGGTTCTTCGGAGGCAGCCAGGTGGCAGAAGGAATATGGGGTCTTTCAACCGGAGGACTGAAGGGAAGGGGAATAGCTTTGGGAAATGCCAATGTCATTCCCGCCGGACACACGGACATGATACTCTCCAGCATAGGAGAAGAAGGCGGTTTCCTGGCCCTCCTCGTCATTGCCGCCGTGTTCGCAATGCTGCTTCACCGGTGCCTCCTTACAGGAAGGAACTCCGGACATCCATTCCTGTTCTACCTTTCCTCCGGAATAGCGGTCTCAATGGGGATCCAGTTCTTCGTCATAGCACTCGGCAGCACCGGAGTGATTCCCCTGACCGGTATCTCCGTTCCGTTCATCAGTTTCGGGAAAGTGGGCATGATCTTCTCGCTCGCCTCCATGGGAACCGTGCTCGGGGTGTCGGTTTTCAGACCTACAAGGGAACAGTTCGAAAACACGAGGGAAAGCTACGACAACGCCCTGCTGCTCTCCATGACTACCTTTTCGCTGATGATGGTCTTCCTCCTTGGGGTCTTTGCCGACTATCAGGTATTCAACAGGGACAAGTACATCGTCAAGCCGGCCTTGACGGTAAACAAGGAAGGTGAACAAGTCGTCGCTTACAATCCAAGGATCCGTCTGCTGATGAAAGAACTCAGGAGCGGAGACATCCTGGACAGGAACAACCTTGTCCTGGCCACCTCCGACCCCGGCTCCATTGACGGAAAGGACTATTCCGTATTTGCGAAGGGTAGGGAACCGGAGCCGCCGAGGGCGGCCATGGAGAAGAAGAAACGCTTCTATCCCTGCGGGATGCACACTTTCTTCTGGACCGGGGACGCCAACACTTCATTGATGTGGGGACAGGAGGAAAGAGGTTATTTCGCAGAAAGCCGGCATCTTTCCCGTCTGAGGGGTTTCAAGGTTCCGCCTGTGTCTCTTGAGTCTCGTTCGTTCAAGGATAAAGGATTCATTTCAAGGAGGTTCGGTTCGTTCCTTCCGGAATCCGAGATTCCAGCCCAAAGAGTCCTTCAGGGATGGGACTACAGCGATCCTGAACTTGTTGCCCTCCTCAAGGCCGGGCCCCACAGCGAAAAAGTCAAGGAATACAACGAGAAGGTCCACGAAAGAGACATCACCCTCAGCCTGGATGCCACCCTGCAGGCCAGGATCCAAAACGGCCTGGATGCCTTCTTCTCCACCAGGAACAAGAGCAGGACTTCCACGGTCGTCATCAACGGAAGTACCGGAGAGGTGCTCGCCTCCGCGCTATATCCTCTGCCTTCGACGGAAGACATCAGGAAGGTCCAGGACCTCTGGTCTCCCGAAGACAATTTCCTTCAGAGGAGCCTCGTTTCGCTCGGTACCGTCGACGGGCACATATTCACCGATTCGGACTTGGGAATGACCTATGCTACGGCACCCGGATCGACGGCGAAGGTGATGTCGGGGATGGCCGCCCTGGAGAAGACCGGCGGCAATCCTCCCAGATTCACCATCTACCCCTATGAATCCATCCACAACGATGAATCCGGGGACGACATCTCGATGGAACAGGCCATCGTCAGGTCAAACAACCCTTACTTTATCCACCTGAACAACGAACTGGCCACCGACGACTACCTGATGAAGATCTACCTCGCCGCAGGGATAAGGGTAGGCGGAAAAGGCAGCAACCAGTTCTTTCCCCTGGCCTACAGGGACGAGGAATCCATCAAGGAGACATGGAGGAAGGTATTCGGCGAAAGAAGGGACAGCTACGACAAGCATCTCAGGGAGCACAGGAACCTCAACGAACTCTACGCCATCGCCAGGAAGAGGGGACAGGAGCCGGATCCTGCCAGGGTAAAGGACATCCAGGACAGGATAAAGCGCGGCCTCAGGAGTGAATTCTCATACCTTGCATGGGGCCAGGGACAGATGCAGGCCACTCCTCTTGCAATGGCGAGGATGATGGGGGCCGTAGCCTGCAACGGCACCATGAAAGAAAGCGTCTATCTCATTTCCGACACGCTCCGTTCCCCCTCGGAGCAGCTTTGGGACCCTTCCAACGCAGCGATCATGCAGGGTTACCTTAAAAAGGAATCCTACTCTCTCTCGCAAGGGACCGGAACGACCGTCTACGGTAAAACCGGAACTCCGGAACAGCTCATCCTGAAATCTTTCTCCAGGAGAAACAGGGCCGGAGCGGAAAGGTTCGTGGAAAGGAACAGGAGGTATTCTTCCCGTACGGACGCCTATCTTTCCTACGACAGGGGAAACGTTAAATACAGGGTGAATCTCGACTCCAAGGGCAACCCCGTCAACATGTGGGTCAGGGAATATGTGAAGAAGAACGACGCCTGGTACCTGTTCTACGCCTTCGGCAAGGACGGCACGCCTATTGTTGCCTGCATAAGGATTGAAAGGACCGGGAGGCTTTCCGACCTTGCGAAAAAGGAAGTGGCAAGGTCAGTGGTCATCCCGTGCCTTAAAGAATGCGGTTATCTCGAATAGTTACGGAAATGGGACTGAAACAACTCCTTGAAAGACTCAGGGGCGACAATCACGTCGAAAGGGAAGACGACATCATCCGGAAGATAGCTTCAGGACTGAAGGACAGGCTCTATCAGTCAACGCTGAAGCATGTCGACATCTATTTTTCTGAATATCCTGAACCGACGACCCTTGAAAGCATATTCAGCACCCCAGGATTCAGGAAGGACCTTATCGTTGCCGCGCAGGACAAAGGAGTCCCTATCGATTCTTCGACGGAAATACGCTTCGATCCTGTGACTCCGGCCCCGGAGGAAGCTTTCGAGGTGTGCGCCGGAGTGAAGGTCGTCGGTTCCACGGTGAAGTCCTTTCCCAAAGCCAGCAACGCCACGCTGAAGGTTTACGGTAATTCCGGAATACTCGAACGCGGGACCTACGTGCTGGAAGGCAAGGTCCACTCCAGATACAAGGTCGGACGAGGCGAAAACGTCGTTCTGGACGATGGGCTGCGGAGGCACAACGACATTGTGATAAAAGCCGTGGAGGGGGACGCCTTCCAGGAGGGCTGTCCGGAACACAACAATCTCCATGTCAGCAGGAAGCAGTGCCTCATCGAGTACCATGAAGGAAAGTTCCTCCTTTCCAACGAAGGAGACGACACAAGGATACTCCGCGACGAACAGAAGATAAAGCTTCTGAGCCCTTTGCAGAAAGTCGCGCTCAAAGACGGTGACATCATCGTCCTCAACAGGAAAGTCATGCTTTTGTTCAACCTCAACAAAGATTGAAATGACTCTGAAGGAAATACTGAAGAAACTGATGGGGCTTGAAGACCAGGACCCCGGCGAAAGGCAGCAGAAGGGCCAGTACAACAAGAGACTGATGGAAGAGATCAGGAACTGCTTCGTACAGAACCTTGAAGCTGATTCCGTCGGGACGCAGATGATCTACCCGATGTCCTTCATAATCCTGGTCAACAACGAGGACTATGAGGAAAGGAAAGACCAGTTCCTGCTTATCCAAAGGCAGATAATCAACGTTTTCTACGAAGAGATACGTTCCAGGAAATCCAAGTATCCGGACTACTACACCTTCAACTGGTGGCATCTTCAGTTCATCCCGATGAGCGAAGACAGTTCCATTGTAGGCAACACCGACATAGGAGAGCTGAAGAAGGGAGACATCGCCATCCTTGCCAGGCTCTCTGAAGAGAGACCGGAAGACAAATCCTACCCTTCCAACCAGAAGACGGAATCCAATGTCAGGGTCTCCTTGAGGTCCGGCAACTCGGTGGTCTACCAGACCAGGAACATCAACATCAACCTCCTCACACACGTAGACATTGAAGGAGAAAACAATTTCTGGGTAAAATTTGACGAGTCACTGCGTCCCCTCAAGGTGGAAGCGAAAAAGGATTCCGGGACAAAGGGGATGGATACTGACACGACTTATGCAACCCTTTCGTGGATGCTCAATCCGGGACAGAAGGCAACTTTCTCGATGATAACTCCTTCCATAGAAATAACAGGTAAAGGGGACCCCAGGAAAAGGGCAGACATCTGCAGGATAGAGACCCCTGGAGTAGGAAGGAGCCACGCTCTGCTCCGTTTCAATGGAGAGAAATTCGAAATCTGTCCTTTCGGGGAAATGCGAAGGGGGGAAAGGATTATTCCTTCATGCTCCCCCGAGAGGCAGATCTGGACACCTATACCTGACGATTGCGACCTTCTCTTCCTGAATGACGAAGGTGACACCGCAGTCAAATTCTCAAAAGCCAGATGAGTGCCGGAAAAGAAACAAGGATGGGAACGCTTTCCTTTGCAGGAAAGACTGATGTCGGACTTGTAAGGAAGAACAACGAAGATACTTTCATATCCAGAAAGATATGGGACGGCAAATGGTGCCTTGCCGCCGTGATAGATGGAATCGGGGGATATGAAGGCGGTGAGGTTGCCTCTTCCGTCGCAGAACATGAGATCTGCTCCTATCTGGAAGAATTCAAGTCAGGGAATCCGGGAAGGCTCCTAGCAGAAGCCGTGAACTCGGCCAACAACGCAATCTTCGAGGAAAGGAAGACCTCTGAGGAATATTCAAGGATGGGTTGCGTACTTACGGCTGTGCTTACGGATGGAAAGACCCTTTACACGGCGCATGTAGGTGATACAAGACTCTATCTCGCAAGGAAGGGACGACTGGTGAAACTGACTCACGACCATTCCCTTGTCGGATACAGGGAGGAAATAGGCGACTTGAGTGAAGAGGAAGCCATGAACCACCCCATGAGGAACGTCATAAGCCGCGACCTCGGGGAAAGCCTTCACAACCATGACGACGAAAACTGGATAGAGACATCCTGCCTTCCCATTCATTCCGGAGACATACTCCTGCTATGCAGCGACGGACTTTCCGACCTGGTCACTTCAAAGGAAATGTCCGGCATCCTGTTTGACGGAAAGTCCCTCGCCGAAAGGGCCGGAGAACTTATAGGGAAGGCCCTTTCCAAAGGAGGGAAGGACAATGTTACAGTAGTACTGATTGAACGCGACCGGGATGATGACGAAAATGAAATCCAAGTGGAAACGGTTGGACATAAAGCTCTTGAAAGAAAAACTATTCTCTTTGTCCTGGCTGTGTCCTTGATTGCCGCTGCTGTTCTTTTCTTTATATTGAAAGTAACCAACATCATTTAAGCCATGCCTAAACCTTTCCTCAGGGAATTCGAAATAAAGAGTAAAAGTACGGCCAATGAAGGTGGCTATGCTTCCGTCTACAAGGTAAAACACTTGAAACTGGGTTACATCAGGGCCTTGAGGGTACTTCATGCAACCATAGAAGACGAGAATGATCCCAAGTACCTGCAGTTCCTCGAGGAGTGCAAGTTGCTGCTGAGGATCGGCAACGGAGGACACAGGAACATCGTCCGCATATTCCAGCCGCGCCTCGTGGACAACAAGGCGTTCGTCGAGATGGAATACATAGAAGGAACCGACCTGTACGACTTCCTCGCAAAGAACAAGGGATTCATCCCCATGGAAGAGTACTACAGGTTCGCCTTCCAGGTCGCCGATGCCCTCGCATACTGCCATCACGACATCTACAGGTACTGCATGGACCTGGATGAAGACGGAATAGAGGATGATGAAAACGGGAATCCGGTGATCACACCAGAAGTCGAGCGGAGGCTCGTTGAAAAGTACCAGGTCATACACAACGACATCCACTCGAAGAACATAATGAGAAGGATGGACGGTGAATATATCCTGCTGGACTTCGGACTTGCCGTACAGAACGGCAACACGGTAAGAAGCAGCACAAGGAAGGCGGGAGTCTATGAATACATGGCTCCGGAGAAATTCGAAGACAGCGGTGTCCTTACCACAAGGACGGACGTCTACGCCTTCGGCATCCTTATGTACGAGATGCTCTGCGGGACCGTTCCGTTCAAACTTGAAGGAGACGCCCCCTCGCAGATCTACAATCTCCAGATGAAACAGATGAACGATCCCGTTCCGTCGTTCTTCAAGGCAAGGAAGGCTTGTTACGAAAAATCCCATCCAGGCAGCACTTATGTCCGCGATTTTCCAAAATGGCTGGAAGAAGTCATCATGAAATGCCTTGAAAAGAATCCGGCCGACCGCTATAATGACTGCAGGGAACTCCTGGATGATATGAAGATGCACATGGCTGAATCCGGTGTATCTGCAGATGGAACCTTGAACGTGGAATCGCAAGGTCTACTTAAAGGAAAGATAGCTGCCCTTTCGCGCGAAATAGAGGAAAAGGACAGGCTCATCAGTTCCCTTGAAGGAAAACTTACGGAAAAAGACCTTGTCATTGAAAACCTTAAGGACAATTCAAGTCATTCCAGCCTGAGCAGGAGGATAAGGGAACTTGAGAAAGAAAATGAATCCCTGAGGAATAAAAAGAAATGGCCCTGGTAAAACCGGAGCCATTTGCTTTATAGGAATATTCCCTGTTACTGGGCGAACTTCGAATTGAAGAATTCCCTGTTGAGGCGGGCGATGTGCTCGATGCTTATACCCTTTGGACACTCGAGTTCGCAGGCACGTGTGTTGGTGCAGCCTCCGAATCCAAGTTCTTCCATCTTTGCAACCATGTTCCTGGCCCTTCTTGCAGCCTCCGGACGACCCTGGGGAAGCAATGCCAGTGAACTTACCCTTGCTGCAACGAACAGCATTGCAGAACCGTTCTTGCAAGTAGCCACACAGGCTCCACAGCCGACACAGGCTGCCGCATCCATGCTCTTTTCAGCCTTCTCATGAGGAATGAGTATGCTGTTCGCATCCTGGGCCGAACCTGTACGGACGGAAATGAATCCTCCTGCCTGGAGTATCTTGTCGAAAGCGCTGCGGTCGACAACCAGGTCCTTTATGATGGGGAAGGCCGGGCTCCTGAAAGGCTCCACGGTGATGGTCGCTCCATCCTTGAAATGACGCATGAACAGCTGGCATGTGGTGACATGGTCATCCGGTCCATGAGCCCTGCCGTCGATGAACAGGGAGCAGGCTCCGCATATACCTTCACGACAGTCATGGTCGAAAGACACGGGACCGCTGCTCTGGCAGCCTCTTTCAACAGCCACAGGATCGTTTCCCTCTCGGATAAGCTGTTCATTCAGGATGTCAAGCATCTCAAGGAAAGAAGCATCCTCCTCGATTCCTGAGATGTGATAGGTCTCGAAATGACCCTTTTCCCGGGCGTTCTTCTGACGCCATATCTTAAGATTGAATTCCATATCCGGCTAGTCTTTGTAATTTCTGGTTTTAACTTCGATGAATTCGTACTTCAGGGGTTCCTTGTGCAGTTCGGGATCCTTTCCTTCATCCTTGTATTCCCAAGCAGCCACATACATGTAATTGGCATCGTCCCTCTTGGCCTCGCCTTCTTCGGTCTGGCTTTCTTCGCGGAAGTGTCCTCCGCAGGACTCGTTCCTGTTAAGGGCATCCCTGGCCATCAGTTCTCCTATTTCGAAGAAATCCTCGAGCCTGAGGGCCTTTTCGAGTTCCTGGTTGAACTCGTACTGCGAACCAGTGACGCGCACGTTGGAGTAGAAGTATTCCTTGAGTTTGCGGATTTCTTCTATGGCCTTCTTCAGTCCTGCTTCATTGCGCGCCATTCCGACATATTCCCACATTATGTTTCCAAGTTTCTTGTGGATGACATCGACAGGTTCCTTGCCCTGGATGGAGAACAGCCTGTCGATCCTGGCCTGGACAGCCTTTTCGGCTTCGTCGAAAGCAGGGTTGGCGACATCTGTCTTAGGTTCTGCGAACTTGTGGGAGAGATAATCTGCGATGGTGACCGGAAGTATGAAATAACCGTCGGCAAGACCCTGCATGAGCGCGGAAGCACCCAGGCGGTTTCCTCCGTGGTCGGAGAAGTTGGCCTCTCCGATAGCGTACAGTCCGGGAATGGTTGTCTGAAGGTCGTAATCAACCCAGATTCCACCCATGGTGTAGTGGATGGCCGGATAAATCATCATCGGCTCTTCCCAAGGGCTGACATTGTTGATCTTGAAATACATGTCGAACAGGTTGCCGTAGCGTTCCTGCACCCTTTGGTGGCCGAGCCTCTTTATTGCGTCTGAGAAATCGAGGAAAACTGCAAGACCTGTCTCGTTCACACCGAAGCCGGCATCGCACCTTTCCTTCGCAGCCCTTGATGCAACGTCACGGGGAACGAGGTTTCCGAAAGCAGGGTAACGGCGCTCGAGGTAGTAATCCCTGTCTTCTTCCGGAATCTGCGAAGGCTTGATCTCATGCTTCCTGAGTTTCATCACGTCTTCCATCTTCTTGGGAACCCAGATACGTCCGTCGTTCCTGAGGGATTCGGACATGAGGGTAAGCTTGCACTGCTGCTGACCATGGACGGGGATGCAGGTAGGATGGATCTGTGCGAAGCAGGGATTTGCGAAGAAAGCTCCCTTCTTGTAACACTGCCAAGCAGCGGAACCGTTGCTGTTCATCGCATTTGTGGAAAGGAAGTAAGTGTTCCCGTAACCTCCGGTGGCTATCACTACTGCGTGGGCTCCGAACCTCTCGAGCTTTCCGGTCACCAGGTTGCGGGCTATGATACCCTTGGCCTGGCCGTCTATGACCACAAGGTCGAGCATCTCATGGCGGGGATAGCTCGTGACGGTCCCGGCTGCAATCTGGCGGTTGAGCGCAGCATAAGCACCAAGAAGGAGCTGCTGTCCGGTTTGTCCGCGGGCATAGAAGGTACGGCTTACCTGGACGCCTCCGAAAGAACGGTTGGCGAGGTAACCGCCGTATTCACGGGCAAAAGGAACTCCTTGTGCGACACACTGGTCTATGATGGCCGCACTTACCTCTGCGAGACGGTAGACATTGGCCTCACGGCTGCGGTAGTCGCCTCCCTTGATGGTGTCGTAGAAAAGACGGTAGACGGCATCGTTGTCGTTCTGGTAATTCTTGGCGGCGTTGATTCCACCCTGTGCGGCGATGGAATGAGCCCTTCGCGGAGAATCGGAGATGCAGAAAACCTTCACATTGTAGCCAAGTTCACCGAGGGAAGCGGCTGCAGAAGCGCCTCCAAGTCCGGTTCCGACCACGATTATCTCCAGCTTTCTTCTGTTGTTGGGATTCACGAGACGAAGCTCTGATTTGCGTTTGGTCCATTTTTCGGCCAAAGGTCCGTCAGGAATCTTTGAGATTAGTTTTTCGGCCATTTTATTATGTTTTATTGTATGTTTTGCTTCCTGGGCAGAAATAGTCTGCAATTTTAGTCATTTTTATCGTATTCAGCAATTTTTATAGCCTGCATCAGGCCATTTCGACCTGCACATCCTGCTGTATTTACGGAATATCCTCTTCAGGAGAAGGTCGTATCTCCATCCGCTCATCCCCGGACTGAATGAGGAATCGACATACTCCTCAACCTTGCGGCACTCACTCGCACACCCGTTCTCGAATCCGCATATTCCTTTTATCACCAAAGAATAACTGCAGATCTTGGATTTTTCAGAGTCGTTCTTCAAGTAAGCGGGGACATGGTCCTTCTCCCTTACCATCAAAGGAACATAGACGCAGGTAGTGGGACAGCCGCAAATCGTCCACATCACCGTCCGCAGGGGATCCTCCCCTGGCGCAACGCCTTCAAAAACTATTGAAGCAGAGGTGATATCCCTTACTATAGGTTTTCCGGAACGGGATATCATGTTGAATATTTCCTTGTGGGAAACCGTCGACACGTCCATTCCTTCCATTATGCTCTCAGCCTTTTCAAACCTGTCCACTCCTTTCCTGTCTTCAGCCCGTCCGCTTCTCGTGAAATTAGTAACCACCATCCAACCACCTTCCTGGTCGGCCACATCGTATCTTTTCCAACTATGGTTGTTTACCTCATAATATGCAGCTTCACCAAGGGCGTCTATTATTCCGAAATTGGCCTCTATGCCCCATGGTTTCTCCCTTTCTGAAAGGTACTTTTCAAAATCGGCGAGGCTGGCGCATCTCCCGAGCGCTTCGAACATGACTTCTCCCTCGCGGTCCATCATACCGGCAGGGACATCGTCGTCCTTGAGGTCGTAAGTGGCGGTGTTCATTATGCAGAAGCCGGCAGAATTGGTCCCGGACCAGACTTCTCCGCCCGTCGAGGAAGAATTCATCAGTCCTATGAAGGAATACTTCTCTCCCTGGAACCACTTGATGCAGTTGTTGAGTTCCCCCGTGTCCCTGTGCTTGAGCATGACGGGCCTGCCGTCAGCCCTGACCTTTCCGGATATTATCACGGAAGTGCAGCAGAAAGCCTCAATGCAAGAGAGAGAAAAAAGCAATGAGAGCAGGATCCTAGAATAACGAGCCATTTTCTATCTTGTTTGCTTCAAGTTCAGAATCGAGTCCGAGATGATGGTAGGCAAGTTCCGTGGCCACCCTTCCTCTCTGTGTCCTCATTATGAAACCTTCCTTTATAAGGAAAGGTTCGTAAACCTCTTCGAATGTTCCCTGGTCCTCGCTGATAGCCGTAGCTATGGTGTTGGCACCGACCGGACCGCCCTTGAAATTCTGTATAATGGTCCGAAGGATCTTGTTGTCTATCGAATCCAGTCCCCGCTTGTCGATCTTCAGCTTGTCGAGGGCATACCTTGTAATGTTGATTTCAATACGTCCGTCTCCCATCACCTGTGCAAAATCCCTCACCCTCTTCAGGAGGGCGTTGGCTATACGCGGTGTCCCGCGGCTCCTGAGGGCTATCTCCATCGCAGCCGCCTCATCTATGTTGACTCCCAGGATCCTGGCGCTCCTGACCACTATCCTGACCAGATCAGAAGTGTCGTAATATTCAAGAGGAAGGTTGATTCCGAACCTGGCACGGAGCGGTGCGGTAAGAAGGCCGCTCCTTGTCGTGGCGCCTACAAGGGTGAACGGGTTTATGGAAATCCTGACAGACCTGGCGCCCGGCCCCTTATCTATCATTATGTCAATCACATAGTCCTCCATCGCCGAATAGAGGTACTCTTCCACCTCCGGGGAAAGACGGTGTATTTCGTCTATGAACAGGACGTCCCCGGTTTCAAGGGAAGTCAGAAGACCGGCCAGGTCGCCCGGCTTGTCAAGCACCGGGCCGGAAGTTATCTTCATGTTGACCCCCATCTCGTTGGCGATGATGTGGGCAAGGGTTGTCTTTCCAAGGCCGGGAGGGCCATGGAAAAGGACGTGGTCAAGGGCTTCCCCCCTCATCTTCGCCGCCTTGATGTAAACGTTCAGGTTCGAAACTATCTCCTTCTGGCCGGTGAAATCTTCAAGGTCCTGCGGACGGATTATTCCTTCCAATTCCTTATCTTTGCCAGCGTTTGTATCGTGGGGATCGAATTCGTTCATAAGAGTTCTCTTTAGACAATACAAATATATTGATTTATTTTTATATGTTTTGATGGTGATGATAGGTCTGTTGAAAAGTTGATAACTTTACAACAGGCTGTACTGTAAACAATTGACCCTTGTGAACCTTGTTCATTGAAAAGGTGATGAAGCCTTGATGGCCTGTTGAAAGATTTTATTCCTTCGAATATCCACTTTTCCCGTCATGGTTTTCAACGCGGTTTGAACAGTTTTTCAACACCATTTATTGATGTATGTTGATAAGTTCAGAATCTGTAAGAAGATTGTCTGACACCCTTGCCCGGAGGAATGAAGTTTCCTGCAAAGGACTTTTCCTCTCAGCGAGGTGGTTCGTCGTGAGTGAAACCGCACTTGAAGGGATTTCCATGATAGTACTTCCTGACAAGGAAAGTGCTGAATACTGTACCTCCGACTTGTATGGTCTTGTCGACGGTGATGTGGTTTTCTTTCTCCCTGACAGCGGAAAGGGCGTTGAAAGGAGCAATTACAAATCATCGCTGAGCGTGCAGAGGACTTCTGCGATAGGAAAGATACTTTCGGCCTCGCAAGACGCATCCGGCAGGCTCTTCATTGTAACTTATCCGGAAGCCCTCCTTGAAAACGTACCCCTTCCCTCCAAAGTAGGCGATTCAGTCTTCAGGATAAGGAAAGGAGACGAAATAGACTTCGTTTCCATAAGTGAAAGGCTCGTGGGAGAGGGATTCGAAAAGGTTGATTTCGTTTCATCTCCCGGGCAGTTCAGCATCAGGGGATCCATCATAGACATATTCTCATATTCCTACAATTTTCCTTTCCGTGTGTCTTTCTGGGGGAACGAGGTTGAGAAAGTCCATGTGTTCGACTGCAATACCCAGTTGTCAAAGGAAGAAGTGACTGAAGCCGAGATACTTCCCGACCTCGCTGAAAGCCAGGATGACAAGGGGGCCAGTGTTTTCAGCATATTGCCGGCAAACACAACGGTCTGGCTTGACTCATCCGACATGTACAGGGACAAGCCGTTTTTCGACGAGACTGCCCGGTTCAAGAGAGTTTTCCTGGAAGTTCCCCTTTCCTGTCCAGTGAAGGACACAGTCGTGTTCGACATCGCTCCCCAGCCTGTTTTCAACAAGAATTTCGAGTTGCTCAGTGCCGACATAAGGAAGAAGATGGAGGGCGGGTACAGGGTATTCATCTACTCTGACAAGAAATCCCAGACGAACCGCCTGAAATCAGTGCTTGAACAGAGCGGAGGGATCGTTCCCGGTTTCGTGGAAGGCCGGAACATCCATTCCGGATTCATAGACAATGGCGACAAGGTTTGCTGTTATTCCGACCATGAGATATTCGACAGGTTCCACAGGGTCAGCATACGCCGCAGCGTGGACAAGACGGAGCAGCTTACCATAAATGACCTTACCGCTTTCAACATAGGGGACTATGTAGTCCACATAGACCACGGAGTGGGAATATTCGGTGGCCTTCTGAGGATGAAGGACGAGATGGGAAGGATGAAGGAAGTTGTGAAACTTACCTACAAGGACGGAGACGTAGTGCTTGTTTCAGTCCACGCGCTCAACAAGATATCCAGGTTCCGCCCTGCGGAGGGAGAGATTCCGAAGATAAACAAGCTGGGATCCAAGACATGGCAGACCCTAAAGAATTCAGCCAAGTCAAGGATAAAGGACATAGCCAAGGATCTCATACAGCTGTATGCCAAGAGAAAGGCATCGAAGGGATATGCATTCTCGCCTGACACTTACCTCCAGGAAGAACTTGAATCTTCCTTCATGTACGAGGACACCCCCGACCAGGAATCTGCCACCAGGGCTGTCAAGCACGACATGGAGGAGCCCAGTCCGATGGACCGTCTCGTGTGCGGCGACGTAGGGTTCGGAAAGACCGAGATAGCAATAAGGGCTGCATTCAAGGCGGTGGCCGACGGAAAACAGGTGGTGGTACTTGTTCCTACGACCATCCTGGCTCTCCAGCATTTCAACACTTTTTCCTCACGCCTCAAGGATTTTCCTTGTTCCGTGGACTATGTCAGCAGGCTTCGGACGGCCAAGGAAGTCGCCGCCATCAAGGAAAAGCTGAAGGACGGGACCTTGGACATAGTCATAGGTACCCACAAGATGCTTGGAAAGAGCTTCGAATTCAAAGACCTCGGCCTGCTTGTAATAGACGAGGAACAAAAGTTCGGAGTCGCGGCCAAGGAGAAACTGCGTCAGATAAAGTCTTCGGTGGATACCCTCACCCTTACAGCTACACCTATTCCGAGGACCCTCCAGTTCTCGCTTCTGGGCGCCAGGGACCTTTCCATAATAAACACTCCTCCTCCGAACAGGATACCCACCCAGACCGAGATTATACTGTTCGACAAAAATGAGATAAAAAGCATAATAGATTACGAGCTGAACAGGGGAGGACAGGTCTTCTTCCTTCACAACAAGGTTGAGGAACTACCGGCCGTCCATGACATCCTCCACAGGCTTGTACCCGACATGAAGATATGCGTAGCCCACGGGAGGATGGAATCCAAGGAACTTGAGAACAAGATGCTGGATTTCATGAGGGGCGACTACGACCTCCTTCTCTGTACTACCATCATAGAGAACGGACTGGACATTCCCAACGCGAACACCATCATCATAAACCAGGCGCAGAACATAGGCCTGTCCGACCTGCACCAGCTGCGGGGAAGGGTAGGAAGGTCCAACAGGAAAGCATTCTGCTATCTCATCGTGCCGCCCCTTGTGTCCATAACCGAAGAAGCCCGGAGAAGGCTGAAGGCCATTGAAGAATTCTCCGATCTCGGAAGCGGTTTCAACATAGCGATGCAGGACCTTGACATAAGGGGAGCCGGCAACCTCCTTGGTGCGGAGCAGAGCGGTTTCATAATGGACATGGGGTATGAAACCTACCAGAAGATCCTTTCCGAGGCGATGGAGGAACTTGGAGTGGAGACAGGGGTAAGCACGGGACGAGGCGAAGAAACCTTTGTCGAGGACTGTACCATAGAAACCGACCAGATAGCGATGATGCCCGATTCCTACATCGACATCACCGCGGAGAAGATAAGGATTTACAAGAGCCTGGATTCTATCCGGAACGACAAGGATACGGACAGGATGAAGTCGCAGATCGAAGACCGTTTCGGACCGATGCCCCCGGAGGCCGAAAACCTTTTCGACGTAGTAAGGATAAGGAACGCGGGACAGCGCCTTGGATTCGAAAAGATCATAATAAAGAACGGTATGCTGATAATGTCCTTTATCTCCAACCAGATGTCCCCGTATTTCAAGTCCGGCACTTTCTCGAGGATCATAAGCAGGATAAACGACAATGCTTCCCTTTTTACCCTGAGGCAGAGTTCCGGCAAGCTCAAGATAGTTTCGAGGGGAGTGGAATCATTGTCGGGCGCCCTTTCAGTTATCCGCAGTTTGCAATAATTTCATTAACTTTAAAAGTTTTTCCTGATAACCGGCCATCTTAAGATGAATCTGCTCGTAGAAATAGGCAACACCGCACTGAAGGCGGCATGGTCCGAGGGTATGACGCTCGGAAAGACGTTCCGCTACCAGGGAGAGAAGATGTTCGACTTCGTACGTTCCCTCACTGCAAGGGAGAAGCCTTCGGTTCTGGTGATTTCTTCCACCATAGAAGTCAGCCGGAAGGAAGAGGAAAGGTTCAGGGAATGTTGCGGGACCCTGCTCCTGATGGACAGGAACCACACCGGGACGGTGAAGGAATATTCCCTCCCGGAGTATCTTTCTCCCGACAGGGCGGCATCCGTAATTGCTGCCAGATACCTTTTCAAGGGAATGGGGAGCGTGGTGTTCGATTTCGGAACTACCCTTACCATAGATGTAATAGGAGAGGACGGAGGATACCGCGGAGGAGTCATATCTCCAGGATTCCGGACCAGGTTCAAGGCCCTTAACAGGTATTCCAGGACACTCCCCGTGGTGGACACCCCCGTAGCGGTGGAACCTATCGGAAATTCGATAGTAACCTCCATGGAATCAGGAGTTGTGGGCGGCATAATGTTTGAAATACAAGGCTACATGTCGCTTTATCCGGGAAAAACATTCGTTTTTACGGGAGGAGACGCTTTATATTTTGCAAAAAGAATGAAAAACTCCATCTTTGCAATCTGCAATCTTGTACTGATGGGGTTGGCATTGATTGCTGACAACTATGTTGAAAAGGAGAGTTAGAAACATACTTCTATCGGTATTCCTGTGCATGGCCGCCATTCCTGCGGCAGCCCAGGAAACAGCCTACAATGCATATTCCCCATATTCAATGTTCGGAATAGGAGACATCTCCAAGCAGGGATCCGCCTATAACATGTCGATGGGAGGGGTAGGAATAGCCACCAGGGACAAAAGGGCAGTGAACTACCTGAACCCTGCTTCTGTCACCGCCAGGGAGGAAAAGTCTTTCATGGCCGATTTCAGCGTCCGCCAGGGGAACAGGTACTATTCCCAGGCCGGAGGAGTGAAATCCGTGAACAATACGTTCAACCTCTATGATGTGGTCCTGTCCTTCTCGCTGTGGAAGAATGTAGCCTTGTACGGAGGATTCTCCCCATACAGCGATATAGGCTATACCATCACCTCGAAGGAGGACAATTCCGACATCATAGCCAGGACGGGGGACATCACCTATACCTCCGAGGGCTATGGCGGCCTTTCCGACCTTTTCGCAGGAATAGGAGTCTCTCCCATGAAAGGATTCTCGATAGGGGCCGAATACCAGCACCTGTTCGGAAATCTCCACAAGAACAGCAGCATGGTCCCTTCCGGATCCACTTACAGGAGCATCTACAGCGGCTACAACATGAACCTTTCCGCCGACACCTTCAAGTTCGGGGCACAGTACGAGTTCCCGGTCGGCAAGAAGGTCACGGCCACCTTGGGCGCCACTTACAAGCTGGGAGCGAACCTCAAGGGAACCGTCCGCGACTTTGAATATGAACTCCTGTCGTCGGTCACCGATACAACCAGGATCAACATCGACACCCTTGCAAACAACCCCGGCAGGGTCAGGATATCCGGGGAACTCGGATTGGGAATAGCCCTGAAGGGGGATGACAAATGGACGGCGGAAGTGAACTACTACCGGTCTGGCTGGGGGTCTTCCGGGATGGACAAGGTCACCGGTTTCGCAGTCGTGGGCAATGCCGTTTTCAGTGCCACCAACTCGCAGTCGCTCCGAGCCGGATTCTCGATATGTCCCAACAGGAACGACATCCGGTACTACCGGAGGACCATCACCTACAGGGCCGGTGCGTACTGGGACCAGGCCTATTGCAAGGTGGACGGAAGTTCGGTCGATGCGTTTGGCTTGACTTTTGGAATGACACTGCCAGTGTACCGTGCGCATAACGGAGTGACGCTTGGAGTGGACATAGGACAGCGGGGGCGCATGGCCGGGAACCTGATACGTGAAAGATACATCAATTTCCATATAGGACTGAATATATTTGACATTTGGTTCTTGAAACCAAGATACGACTAACTGAAAACTCTATTAACGATGAAAAAGATTGCATTTGTACTGCTTACTCTAGCAATGTCTGTCCTGGGTACCGGCGTTTATGCCCAGGGCACCAAGGGAAAATATGGCAGCAATCCCGAAGACAGCGTAAAGTGCGTGAGATATCTGGATTTCTACCAACAGCACTACAAGTCTAAGAATTTCGACGAGGCCCTTCCCAACTGGAGGGAGGCGTATAGGATATGCCCTCATTCCGCCAACCAGAACATGCTCCTCAACGGAACCGAACTTCTCAAGAGGCAGGTGTCCAAGACCAGGGACAAGGCGGCCCGCGAAGCCATCATCGATTCGATCATGACCCTCCAGGATGAAAGGGCGGCCAATTTCCCCAAATATTCCATCCAGGCCCTCAACAACAAGGCCAAGTACGCCGTCATCTACAGGGCCGACGACTATGAGTTCCTTTACAAGACGATAGGCGACGTGGTCGAGCAGAACAAGGAATACACCAATTTCGGTTCGTACGTTCCTTACTACCAGTCAGCATTCAACCTCTTCAAGGACGGAAAGCTCACTGAGGATGACATGATCAACATCTACTTCAACGCTTCCGACAACCTTGAGAAGGCAGAGACCATCGACAGCGTGGAACTCGTCAAGCTCAACCTTTCAAAGGCAGACATCAAGAAGTTCAGCGCAGCCCTCGACAACGCTTTCTCCGACAGCCAGGTTGCAGACTGCGAGACTCTCCTGCCGCTGCAGCAGAGCCGCCTGGAGGCCGATCCGGACAACGTGGACGTGGCACGCAAGGTCGTGAGGGCCCTCAATTCGGCCGAAGGCTGCGTCAACAATGACACCTATGTAAAGGCCGCCACCATGCTCTACAACAACGAACCTTCCGCCTCGACAGCCTACAGCCTCTACATCCTCAACAAGGTAAGGGGTGACAAGGATGCCGCACTCGGTTACATCGAGGAGGCCGTCGGATTCGACGACGTGGACAACGAGACAAAGGCCAAGTACCTCAACGAAGCCGCCGGCTACGTCCAGGGAACAAGTACTTCCAAGGCCCTTGACTATGCCAAGAGGGCTGCCGCCCTTGATGACAAGTATCAGGGAACCTTCTACTACATGACCGCCAATGCATGGATGAGCGCTTCCGGCGTCACCATCAACGGCAAGTCCAACGAAATGAGCGCCCGTGCCAAGTACTGGGTCGCCATAGATTACTACCAGAAGGCAAAGTCCGCGGATCCTTCCCTCTCTGAGGCCTGCAACGCAGCCATCGGAAGAGCGAGCAGCGGCTTCCCTGCCAAGGCCGATGCCTTCATGTATGACCTTACCAACGGACAGACGGTCAGCGTCAGCAGCAGCGCCGGCTCAGCTTCCACTACCGTCAGGACCAGATAGAAAACCAGAAAGGCGCAGGCCTTGAAAAAAACAGGACATAGCCTTAGGATGATTGCAACCGCTTCGGCGGTTGCTTTCGTCGTATTTTCTTCTTGCAAGGAGCAGCTTCAGGAAGCGGAGGAAATCAACATTGCCGAAACTCCGGTCCAGACGGTCGACAGCATGTTCGTGGTCCAGACGGACAACGGGAGGCTGAAGATGAGGATAGAGGCTGGGATAATGGAACGCTACGACAACGACACCAGCGCCTACGAGCTTTTCCCGAAGGGACTGTCCGTTTTTGCATATTCGGAAGACGGGAAACTGGAAACCATGCTGTTCTCGGACAATGCAAGGCATTTCAAGAGCAAGGTGCGTTCTTCGGAGATGTGGTCGGCCTTCGGCAATGTCTTCGTCCAGAACGTGCTGAAGCAGGAGACCCTCCAGACAGACACCCTTTACTGGGACCAGGCGAACAAGGAAATCTACACGGACTGCTATGTCAAGATGTACTCCAACGACGGATTCATGCAGGGCTACGGGATGAGGTCGGACGAGATGGCAAGGAACTCCATCCTTTACAAGACCTTCAACAGCTACGGGGTCGTGATCAAGGACTCTACCAAGGTCATCATCGATTCTGTCAATTTCATCGGCCCCCTGCTTCCGGACAGGAAGACAAAAGTCGTTAAAAAGAAAAAATAGTGGTTAATTGAATAAAAATCACTATCTTCGCACCCCAAATCGTATTTGTTGGAAATTATAAAATAATAATACACAATGGCGATTCTTCAGAAAACTCGCGAAAAAGCCGGGCTTGCGGTGTCAATCATCATCGCACTTGCCCTTTTGTCATTCATTATCGACCCTGGCACCCTCGAGACGGCCTTCAATGCCATGTCATCCAGGAATGATGTTGGGGCAATTAACGGCAAATCAATAGGTTATACCGATTTTCAGCAGGATGTTGACAACCTGTCGACCATCTATGAAATGCAGACAGGGACCTCTTCCCAGAACGAGCAGCAGCAGGAGCAGATCCGCAACGAGGCTTGGCAGACGCTCGTTTCAAGGTATCTCCTCAACAAGACCGCTTCTGCAGCCGGTCTCAATGTAGGAAAGGAAGAGATGAAGGAACTCCTTTTCGGAGAGAATGCTTCTCCCGTGATCCGCGACTTCTTCACCGGACAGAACGGGGAATTCTCCTCCGAGAAAGTGAAGAATTTCTACAACAGCCTTTCACAGGACGCTACCGGAAGGACCCAGGCCCTGTGGAACTACCTCAGGACCAGGGTGTACGACAGCCAGTACTATTCCAAGTACGCCAACCTGCTGACCCAGAACAATCTCCAGTCTCCCCTCATGAGGGACAAGGACATCGAAGGGAACAACGTCACCACCAACGTCGATTTCGTGATGGTTCCTTTCTTCGGTGCGGCAACCGACAGCACCCTCACCGTCTCCGATTCTGAAATCCAGAAGTACTACGAGGCCCGCAAGAGGTTCACCAAGCAGCCCGCTTCAAGGGACATCGAATATGTAGTGTTCGAAGTCAAGCCTTCAGCCGCGGATATCGAGCTTGCAAGGCAGGGCATCAACTCCCTGATGGAAGAGTTCTCCACAACCGACAACCTCAGGGCTTTCCTCAACACCAACAACTCCAGCTATTCCGAGTACTGGTACAAGGCCGGAGAACTCAACAGCGTCAGTTCCGAAATCAACGATTTCGTGTTCGGAAACGCCGAAGGCACCTCCGAGGTAGTCCAGTCCGGCAACATGTTCCGTGCTGCCAGGATCATGAAGACGGCCCAGATTCCCGATTCCGTCTATGTCAAGTACATAGTCCTTTCCCCTGAGAACGTCGCCCTCGCCGACAGCCTCATCGGAGTGATCAAGAAGGGAGAGAACTTCTCCAACGTCGCCACGGCCTTCTCGCTCGACACCAGGACCGCTACCGACGGAGAACTCGGAACCATCGGCTGGATGACCCAGGCCATGATGCCCCAGGGGCTCGAGACAACCCTTACAGCCCCTCTGAACGAACCCTACCTGGCAAAGGCCCTCAATGGATATTCCTGCATCCTCGAGGTTACCAAGCGTACCGCACCTGTCACCAAGAAGCAGGTGGCCATACTTGAGAAGGAGGCTGTCGCAGGCGGTGACACCCGCAACGAATACTACTCCCAGGCAAGCCGCTTCGTCGCCCTTGCCAAGGGCAGCTATGACAACTACCTCAAGGCTGTCGATTCCCTCGGTGTTTATTCCCATCCCATCACCGTCCTCGAGAGCACCGGAACCTACGGCGCCATCGACAATGCCAGGGAAGTCACCAGGTGGGCCTTCGACAACAAGCCAGGAAAGGTTTCCGACATCATGAGCGTAGACAACAACTACTACTTCATCGCTACCGTCAAGGGCATCCACAAGGAAGGAACTCCCGCTTTGGATGAGGTCAAGGATGGCATAAAGAGCATCCTCCTCAACGAGGCCGCTTCCCGCAAGGCTGCAGTCGAAGTCGCGCAGAAGATCAAAGGCCTTGGAGACCTCCAGGTCATCGCAGACACCCTGCACACTTCGGTAAGCCCTTCCGTCGACATCCATTTCGCGGCCCTCGGCGCGCAGCAGCTTGATCCCAAGTTCATCGGTGCTGCATCGGTCGCTCCCGAAGGACAGATCTGCGGACCGGTTGCCGGAAACTACGGAACCTATGTGTTCAAGGTAAACTCTCGCGAGACAGAGTCCTTCTACACTGAAGACGATGCCAAGCAGGCAGCCCTCCAGAAGAGCAGCGTGAACCTTCAGTCCATCCTTGGATTCATGATCCAGGAGAAGGTTACCGACCATCGCGCACGCTTCTTCTAGCAGAGGGGAGGTCTCTAACCGCTCTGCTTCACGCAAAGAGCCAAAGACCGCGAACCGGTTCAAAATACAAAAAAGAGGTCGACTAAAAGGTCGGCCTCTTTTTTTGTGCGTCAGTCTTCGCCGCGGAGCCTTTGCTACAGGACAAAAAAGAGGGGCTGGCTATCAGTCTCTCGACTATTTAGTCAGCCTCTTTTTGCTCAAAACCCTTTCCGCCGGAAGGGAGGGCGTTTATTCTGCACCGAGCAGCTTGAGGAGGTCTTCGAGCGTCTTTTCAATCTTGCCCTGGTCCAGGCTTCTGCCAATGCTCTCCACCTTCTTGCGCAGGCTGGCGGTGTCGATGTTCTGGGTGATGCCCTCGATCGACTTGCGGATCCTTGCGGTGTCTACGGCATTCACGAGGCCTTCCACCGACTGTCTGATGGCAGCGGTGTCGATGCTGTTGACAAGCCCCTCGAAGGTGTTGGCGAAGTCGTTTACTCCCTTGTTGATGGCGTTCGTGTCAATCTGGTTGATGATCCCGTTCAGCACTTCGGGAATCTGGTCGATAAGGTCTCCGATTGTCTGTGAAGCGGAAGCAATGCCGTTTTCAAGGAGGAGGGCATTGTAGCGGGCCATTGCCTGGATGGCCTTGCTCTTCTCTTCCGGCGAGTAGGAATCGGAGTTCTCTTCATATTCCCTGACAAGGGCCTGGTAGGATTCCTTGGACTTTTCCCAGTCCTCGGAAGTGTAGCTTGAGGACTCCTCCGCTGTCTTTTCGACGAAGTCGTCCATCTTCTCTGGAAGGCTTGCGTTGGTTGCGCATCCCATGGCCAGCCCAAGGGCTGCCACCATTGCGAAGAAAGCTGTTCTTTTCATCTTTATCAATATGTTCGGTTAAACATTGAACAGGAAATGCATGATGTCGCCGTCCTGGACGACGTATTCCTTGCCTTCGGTTCCGAGTTTTCCTGCAGCCCTGCAGGCGCTTTCGCTCCCCAGGCTTACGAAGTCGTCGTATTTGATGACTTCCGCCCTGATGAACCCTTTTTCGAAGTCGGAATGGATGACTCCGGCCGCCTTGGGCGCCTTGTCGCCTTCGTGAATGGTCCATGCCCTGCACTCATCCGCCCCGGCGGTGAAGAATGTGCGCAGTCCAAGAAGGTGATATGCTCCCTGGATCAGGCGGACGACGCCGGATTCTTTCAACCCCATCTCTTCAAGGAACATCTGGCGGTCTTCATAGCTGTCCATCTCGGCAATCTCGGACTCCGTCCTTGCGGAGATGACAAGGATTTCGGCGTTCTCGTCTTTTACCGCATCGCGTACTGCATCGACGTAGTGGTTGCCCTTTGCCGCGGAGGCGTCATCTACGTTGCAGATGTACATGACCGGCTTGTTGGTCAGGAGGAAGAGGTCCCTTGCCATGGAGGCTTCTTCTTCGTTGGCGGGAACGACGGTCCTGCATGACTTGCCCTGTTCGAGGGCCGCCTTGTACCGCAGAAGGAGGTCGAGGAGTTTCCTGGCTTCCTTGTCGCCGCCGGTGGTCGCCTGCTTCTGGGTCTTCGCTATCCTGGACTCTATCGTTTCGAGGTCCTTTATCTGAAGCTCGGTATCCACTACCTCCTTGTCCCTTACGGGATCGACGCTTCCGTCCACGTGGACGACGTTGCCGTCGTCGAAGCACCTGAGGACATGGAGGATGGCATCTGTTTCACGGATATTCGCAAGGAATTGGTTTCCAAGACCTTCTCCCTTGCTTGCCCCTTTCACGAGGCCTGCGATGTCGACGATGTCGACGGTGGCGGGGACTACGCTTCTGGGATTGCACATCCTGGCCAGCGTTTCAAGCCTTCTGTCCGGGACGTTGGTGGATCCGAGGTTGGGCTCTATGGTGCAGAACGGATAATTGGCGCTCTGGGCCTTTCCGGAACTTACGCAGTTGAACAGGGTCGACTTTCCGACATTCGGCAAGCCTACTATTCCGCATTTAAGTGACATGGTATAGAGTTGTTTTGTTTCCTTTATGACTTGTTCTACAAGGCAAAGATACAATCAAAAGAATTATTATTTCCGATTCTTCCGAAGCTTTTCCGTTTCTTTTGTTTTTTTCCGTTTGCAAGGGGCATCTTCGCCTTTGCCATGAAAACCAGGATCCTGCTGTACTGTTTCATTTGCTGCACTGCGGCCTTTATCGCCAGTGCACAGGAGCAAACTGGATACCAATCCGACAGCGGGCTGCTGGTGATGTTCTGGAACCTTGAAAACTTTTTTTCCCCGTCCTCTGAAGGAGAGTTCTCTTCGACCGGGTCAAGGCACTGGACGCGGAAACGATTCCAGGCCAAGGGCAGGGCGGTCGCCAAGACCGTTTTCTGGACGAAGGACATCAAGGGCCGGTTTCCGGATGTCATAGGTTTCGCAGAGACCGAGAACCGGACAGTCCTTGAAAGGCTGTTGTCGGGAACTGTCCTCCGCAAGGTTGGATATTCAATAGTCCACTACGATTCCCAGGACCCGCGCGGGATAGATGTTTCACTTCTTTACCGCAAGTCGTCCCTTGTCCTTCTTGATTCAGCTCCGCTTCGGATAGCGGGGATCAGGACAAGGGACATCCTTATGGCCAAGTTCAGGAAGTCCGACGGGGACAGCATAGTCTTCCTGGTGAACCATCATCCGTCGAAATACGGACCCGATTCCGGCTGGAAAAGGGCGGAGGCGCTGAAACGTCTCCGTGAGGCAGTGGATTCCCTAATGGATAAAGGCCTGGCGGATGTCGTCGCCATGGGCGATTTCAACGACACGCCGGAAAATCCCGCTTTCCGGACGGTCGCATCCCCTCCCGGAGAATCCGGTCCGCCTCTTGTGAACCTTGCGTTCCCTCTTGCCCGCAGTGGTGCCGGGACGATCAGGTATTCGGGAAAATGGGACATGATAGACATGTTCATGGTGTCGCATAGCATCTTCGAAAGAGGCGGGGGTTCCTCCATGGAAATCCTGGAAGTTCCGTTCCTTACCGTCCGGGACAATGTCCACGGAGGGGAAAAACCGTTCAGGACATATTCGGGGCCGAAATACCTTGGCGGGGTGAGCGACCATCGTCCGATACTCTTGTGGGTCCGATGAGTAGAGAATTGCTCTCCATTCAATAATATTTGCTAAATTTGTAAGGAATGACCTGGAGGTCAAAAGGATTGACAGCAATTAAAAATCACATGATTATGGATATGAAAACCAAGATCGGAGAGAAGTTCCAGACTCTCTTCGGCTCCGAAGGGGAAGTTTTCGCTTCGGCCGGCCGTATCAATCTCATCGGCGAACACACGGACTACAACGGAGGCTATGTCTTCCCTGGCGCCATCGACTGTGGAATCATGGCGGAAATCAAGGTTAACGGGACAGGGAAAGTACACGCTTTCTCCATCGATTATGATGAGTATGTTGAATTCGGCCTCAACGAGGAAGACAAACCGACCCAGCAATGGGCGCGCTACATTTTCGGCGTGTGCCGCGAGACGATGAAGAGGGGAGGGAAGGTAGAAGGATTCGACTGCGTCTTTGCCGGAGATGTCCCGCTCGGGGCCGGCCTTTCTTCTTCCGCAGCCCTTGAAAGCACCTTCGCCTTTGCAATAAACAGCCTTTTCGACAACAAGATAGACAAGTTCGAGCTCGCCAAGATCGGCCAGTCGACCGAGCACAACTACTGTGGAGTGAAGTGTGGCATAATGGATCAGTTCGCATCCATCTTCGGAAAGAAGGGCAATCTGATCCGCCTCAACTGCAAGACTCTTGAATACAAGTATTTCCCCTTCGATCCCAAGGGGTACAGGCTGGTCTTGGTGGATTCTTGCGTCAAGCACGAACTCGCCTCGTCGGCCTACAACCGCCGCCGCGAATCCTGTGAGAGGGCGGCAAAGGCGATACGCGAGAACCATCCTGACGTGGACTTCCTGAGCGATGCCAAGAGGGTCTGGCTCGACGAGGTACGCGACAAGATTTCCGAGGAAGACTTCCTGAGGGCTGAATATGTGATCGGAGAGGTCCAGAGGGTCCTCGATGTCTGCGACGCCCTTGAAAGGGGAGACTATGAGACGGTAGGCGAGATGATGTACCAGACCCATTTCGGGATGAGCAAGCTCTACGAGGTAAGCTGCGAAGAGCTGGACTTCCTGAACAAGCTGGCCCGCAAGTGCGAGGTCACCGGCTCACGCGTCATGGGAGGCGGATTCGGCGGTTGCACGATCAACCTTGTCAAGGAAGAACTCTACGACGGCTTCATCTCCGCGGTCAAGGAGCAGTTCCCTGCCAAGTTCGGTCACGACCCGAAGTTCTACGACGTGGTGATCAGCGACGGAGCCAGGAAAATCAGCTGACCGTAATCAGCCGAAGATACCCGAGACCCACTCGGGGTCTATGGTTGCAAACCCCGAAGTGACTTTCACCGAGGGGTTTCGCCTTAATATTCCGGCACAGTCCTCGTAGACGTTGAATCCGGTACGGACACCCATTATCCCGCCCTTGTCCGGATAGGTGAAAACCATTTCGCCCTGGGCGTCGTCTGCCTTGTAGAACTTCATCCTGAGGTCCAGGACGCCGTCCCCTCCGCCCTGGTTCTTGAGCTCCATCTTCGTCACATATTTGCAGAGCTCGATGACACAGTCGTCCAGGCCGGCGTCGAAGATGTTCACTTTCTCGATGAGCGAGCCTACGTCTTCAACCCTTCTGAGGATGTAGCCGTCAAGGTCGTCCGAATGGTCCCTGAGCTGTTGTTCCAAAGCTTCCACGCTGCTTTCATCGACGCTTCCCGGAGGGAGCAACCAGATCATCACCTTCTCTTCCGGGTCATGGTACAAGGTGTCGTAGACCGCAAGGTTCGCCGTCCCGCAGTCAGGGCATTCCCAGACGAAGAGGGAACCGTCCCGTACCTTGTCCTTCAGTGAGGGGTCGTCTGCGACATTTATCCTTTTCCTTGCTTCCACTTCGTGGACTTTTCCACATTTCGAGCAGGTGGCTTTTATCGTTTGAGGCATATTCATTCGGATTAGATGTCAAGGTCGAAAAGGAAACCGCAGTAGAAGCCGTCCTTGACAGGGTACTGGCTCCTCATGGTTTCAGGGATACCCTTGCTTGAGTTGAGGCAGACCCTCAGTCCGATTCCGGCTTCCGAAGGCAACCACAGGAAGTTGGAGAGGCGCAGCTCGATGTCTGCGCCCACGCTTCCAAGCCAGATGGACGAGGGTTCGTTCCCCGTCATCTCCCAGGGATGGACGTCGTCCCTGGTGACAGCCCTGGTCACGTCGGCGAAAGGAACCACCTCGATCCTTTTCAGGTAGAATGCGGGAGACAGTTTCGAAGACAGGCTGCCCGGTACCGCGAAAGGCATCGCATAGTCGACGGAGAGTTTCCACTGCCTTCCGGTGAAATACTTCAGGGCGCTGTCCAGCGTCGTCTCGGAGAAGCCTCTCGGAACAACGGCGGCGGAATTGTCGCCATAGCACCACTCGCCGCTGTGTTTCTGTCTCTGGACCAGGGCGGTGACCTTCATCCCGTGGGTCTGCCGCAGTCCGGGGAAATAGGAATACACGTACGCATAGGTACAGGGCGTGTAGGAGGAACTGCTTCCCGGCCTGAAGCGGTAGCCCATGTCGAAGCCCGCTCCGTAACGGGGGAATATGCAGGACGGCGGGGTGGCCTGCACGGCATAGGCGCGGACGGAGGCGGTCATCCTCCCGGCAAAGCTTTCCTTGCCGTAGGCTATGGTTTCGATCGGGCGGTAGCCGTTCCTGTTGCCGTCGTCGTCATATTCAGGCTCCACCGCCAGGACGTCACCGAGGAAACGGTTGTTGCTGAAGCCTAACCGCACCTGCGGGATGATCCCCTTGGACCAACCCCCGGAGCTGAAATTGAGAGGCAGGTAAACCCTCAGCGCGGCATCCAGGAAAGGTTTCCCGGTAAGGCTGCCGGCGGTGACGGAATGGTCGCCGACGGGCTTCCCGTCCTTGAGCTCGTTCTTTACAAGCAACCTTTGCACGGTCATGCTCTGCCTGTCGTTGAGGTCTGCGCTGAATTCGAAGACGGGAGGAAGGCCGGTATAAGTGTAGTTGAGATGGAAGGCGTTCCTCCACCGGGAATTGTCGTCGGGGTCCCTGTGGAAGGAGTGTCCGGCATAGCCGTACCCTGTTCCAAGCAGGTTCTGGAAGAACACGGTGGCTCCAAGCGCGGCGGAATGGTAGAACTCGTCCCCGGAGGCTTCCGTGATGTTGTCGTAGCTGAAATAGAACGGAGCCCAGGAATGGAAATTGGGTTTCTGGAGTTTCGGGAAAGGCACGGGATCTGAAACGGGGGTGTCGGAGGCGAGCCTTTCCGCTTCGTCCCAGGCCGTTCCGGAGATGTCCCTCTCCTGCCGCGACAAGGTCTCGGCCACAGGGAAGGGACGGTAGTCGTCGAACCTGACCTTTTTTATCGGAAGGTCCTTTACGGCCGTGGCATAGAGCATCTGTCCGGCCTTGTAGGTCCTCGGGTCCGCTGAGGACGCGACGGCCGAGTAGTAGAGGGTGTCGGCGGCATCATCCGTGAAGGATCCGCTGATTCCGTAGCGCGTGGACGTGACCTGGAAGCATTCTCCGGTATCCGGGTTGAAGGCATGCTTCTCCATCACGCCCGTCCTGTCGCAGATGAATGAAACCATGTCCCGGAAAGTGCCCAGGTTCTGAAGTTCGAACGGACAGGGGCCCAGCAGCTTCTTGTAGGTGCCTTTTGCCCGGTCTATCTCGTAGAGTCCGATGCCGTTTTCCGAGACAGCCGCAGTGAAAAGCCTTTCACCAAGCCAGACCGGTTCTGTCACCTGGAGGGAATCCGGGGCTGCGTAGTGCCTCAGCTCGGCTCCGTCCGAAGATCTCAGGATGCTTATCCTGGTCCCTCCCAGAGGGGGATATTCGGCAGCGGCTATCAGCCTTCCGTCATCCGAGGGGACGCTGCAGAAATATTTCCCGTGCTCCGTCAGGTCCTTTATGAACCGCGGGTCTTCCATGCTGACATAACGGATCCTGGAATCGGAGGCCAGAGTCCAGCGGATGTCCCTTACCGGTTCGGTCCAGTAGATCCTGTCCATGTTGGGGTCGTAGTAGAGGCTGGATGTTCCTTCTGCGAACGAGCGTATCCTCCGCCTGCTTCCGTCAAGTCCTATCGAAACGAGGCTCATCGCCTTGTCCAGGCCGCTTTCAAGCGCTATTATCCTGGTTCCGTCCTTTGTGAACGTCCCGTTGTCGTAGTCGGTGTGGAGCTCCTGCGGCGCGGAGACCATCCTGTCCGGCATGAACGGCCCCCTCTCCCTGGCTTCTTCCTCCCAGATCTGCTTGAAACCGCTCTGGATAATCCTGAACGAGGTGTCGAAGTCCCTTCCCGAGGCGTCCTTCACCGTCTTCTGGAGGTTGAACAGGCGCGGACGGGTGACCACCCTTCCGAAATATTCCCTTGTGAAGAAGGGGTCGTTGAAGAACACCCTGGCACCGGCAACAAGCATGTAACCGGCGCGGTAGTAGTCAGGAGCATAGTCTTTCTGTCCTCCGTACACCCACTGCCAGTAGTCCCTGTAGTCATCGCAGTCGAACGCGGGCATCATGTAGCCCAGGAAGGTGGACTGCCGGCCGCGGCCGGATGCGGACAGTGCGGTCTCCGCCACCACGGCGTCCCCTTCAAGCAGCATGGGCCCCGGGAATATTCCCGCAAGGGCTCCGGCAGCCAGCTCTCCGGTGAGGAAGTGCAGCGGCCTGAATACCTTTATCGAGCCGAACTGCATCTGGGCGGCGTGCCTTCCTTCGTGGATGGCCAGCTCCTTCTCCCACGGCATCGGAGTCGGCCCGTAAGCCTCCGGAACGGTGAACATGTCCATCCTTTTCGGGGCCCAGGCTACGGAGGCGTTGGGAAAGGAGTTGTAGGCGTGAAGGACCACCGGCATCTTCGAAGAACAACTCTGCCCTACCAGGAGTCCCGAAGACCAGCTGTTCATTATCCTGGCCGTTTCCAGCCTCCTTGCATATACCCTTGCCAGTGAGTCCATCCCCTCGGGATAGACAACCCGGAAATTCTCAGAGGAAAGCTCCATCCACCGGACCTTGAAAGGGTCGTTCCCCGCCGTGTTGAACTGGGCGGAAGCAAGGGTGCAGGAGAGGATTATGCATAAAGTCGTCAGGAGACGTTTCATTGTCTGAGGGTTCTTTTTTTCGCTAAGATAGCCAAAACCATCGACATGATTGTTTGCAGAATGGTTTTTTTAGTAAATTTGTGATATGAGGAAACTCAAGGGATATTCTCTGGCGCTTCTGCTGGTTCTCCTTTGTTCGTGCCGCAACGGCGGCAAGGCGCCGCAGGGGAACCAGGAGCCTTCGTCGCGTCCTTTCCCCGAACCTGAGGTGCCGGGGATGGTCTCCGACCCTGCGGCCGCCGCCGACTATGTCGCAGCCAATTTCTGGAAGGCGTTCCTGGACACGTCCAGGATCTATCGGTCGGACACCACGATGGTGAACGGGGTTTCGAACGACGACGCGGAAAGCGCCATCGGGAAGTACCTGACGATCCTGGAGCAGTCCTGCCCCCTTGAAAAGGCCGTCAAGTACATCTCCGGCTTCGAGCAGTCCCTCGAACGGTTCGCTTCCGTCGACACCTCCTCCACCTTTTTCCCTTTCTTCGAAAAGCAGGTCTCCAGATACCTCTACGACCCTAATTCCCCGGTCAGGAGCGAGGACCTCTATCTTCCCTTCGTTTCCAGGCTGGCGGAATCGCCCCTGTCGACCGAGGCGATGAGGCCGGCATATGCCCACGATGCCAGGATGTGCGCCCTCAACAGGACAGGGACCAGGGCTGCCGACATCTCTTTCACCGACCTTCACGGCAAGAGGCACAGCCTCTACGGAACCAAGGCCGCCTACACCCTTCTCTTCTTCTCGAATCCGGGTTGTCCGGCCTGCAAGGAAATAACGGAAACCCTTCAGGCCAGCCCGAAGGTCGCATACATGCTCGAGGAGGGAAACCTGGCGGTGGTGAACGTCTACATCGACCGGGAACTGGACAAATGGAGGGAATATGCCTCGGAGTATCCCGACTCCTGGACTTGCGGATACGACCAGGACTACAGGGTACGTTCCGACGTGACTTACAACGTAAGGGCGATCCCTTCCCTGTACATGCTGGATTCGGACAAGGTGGTGCTCCTGAAGGATGCAACCACCGAGGCCGTCATGGCCTTCATCAACGGATTGTAAACCAAATGAAAGATATGCAGATTCAAAGACAACTGTGGGGAAAGTCCCCCGAAGGGAAGGAGATATTCCTTTACACGCTGACCAACTCGGGCGGAGCTTTCGTCCGCCTGGCAGACATCGGCGCCGCGGTAGTGTCCGTCGTCGTGCCGGACAAGGACGGGAAACTTGCCGACGTGGTGCTTGGATACCCTTCCGCTGAAAGCTATTTCGGAGACGGTCCCTGCGCCGGCAAGTGCCCCGGAAGGTATGCCAACAGGATAGCCGGAGGCAAGTTCTCCCTTGACGGGAACGATTACACCCTCCCGGTGAACAACGGTCCAAACCATCTCCACGGAGGTCCGGAAGGATTCCAGAACAAGGTCTGGGAGAGCAGGGTCGACGGGGACGCCGTGGAGTTCATGTACTTCTCTGAAGACGGTGAAGCCGGCTATCCCGGAAACCTCAAGGTGGTTGCCCGCTACCAGTGGGGCGAGGACGACACCCTCAAGCTTACCTTCACTGCGGTCTCCGACAAGCCTACGGTGGCGAACTTCACCAACCACGCCTATTTCAACCTCAACGGAGAAGGCGACGGAGACATCCTCGGGCACCTTCTCAAGCTCAACGCTTCGGTCTATCTCCCGACAGACGGGACCCTCATACCCCTGGGAGAGCCGGACCCGGTTGCCGGAACCCCGATGGATTTCCTTGAATTCACCCCGATCGGATCCAGGATCAAAGAAGATTTTCCCGCGCTCAACTACGGGAAAGGCTACGACAACTGCTTCATGATCGACGGATGGGAAAGCGGACAGCTCCAGGCTGCGGCAAAGCTGTATTCTCCCAAGAGCGGACGTCTGCTTGAGGTTTTCACGACCCAGCCGGCCGTGCAGGTCTACACCGGAAACTGGCTTGCAGGATGTCCCGTGGCCAAATGCGGCCGCAGCTACTTCGACTACGAAGGAGTGGCGATAGAATGCCAGCATTGCCCCGACTCTCCGAACAAACCTGATTATCCCACCACGGTTCTCCGTCCGGGAGAAACCCTTGAAGAGGCGATAATCTGGCAGTTCTCAACAAAAGACTCCCTATGAAACAGTATCTTGACCTGCTGAGGAGGATAATGGACGAAGGGGTCGTCAAGCACGACCGTACGGGTGTCGGAACCAAGAGCGTCTTCGGACACCAGATGAGGTTCGACCTCCAGGAAGGGTTCCCGCTCCTGACGACGAAGAAGGTTTTCCTGAAAGGGATCATCCATGAACTCCTCTGGTTCATCTCCGGAGACACCAACATCAAGTACCTCCTTGACCACAACGTCCACATCTGGGACGAGTGGGCCGACGAAAACGGCGACCTCGGTCCGGTTTACGGCCATCAGTGGAGGTCCTGGCCCGCCCCGGACGGAAGGAGCATAGACCAGCTCGGGCAGGTAGTGGACATGATCGCGAACAATCCCGATTCGCGCAGGATGCTTGTCTGTGCATGGAATCCGGGGGAAGTGGACAAGATGGCCCTGCCTCCCTGCCACTGCCTGTTCCAGTTCTATGTGGCGGAAGGCAAGCTGTCCTGTCAGCTTTACCAGAGAAGCGCAGACACCTTCCTGGGCGTTCCCTTCAACATCGCATCCTATGCCTTGCTTACGATGATGATCGCGCAGACTTGCGGACTCCGTCCCGGGGAGTTCATCCACACGACGGGGGACACCCACATCTATCTCAATCATTTCGACCAGGTGAAGGAGCAGCTCTCCCGCCAGCCCCGTCCCCTTCCGAGGATGGTGCTGAACCCGGAAGTGAAATCGGTTTTCGATTTCAAGGCCGAAGACTTCTCCCTTGAAGGATACGATCCATGGCCGGCCATCAAGGCCCCTGTAGCCGTGTAGCGGTCAATAATAAAGCTTATCGTAAAGAGGAATATGGAAAAGTGTATCATAGTGGCGATCGCCGACAACAGGGCTATCGGCAAGGCCAACGCCCTTCTGTGGCACATCGCGGAAGACATGAAGTATTTCCGTGTCACGACGACCGGTTCTCCCGTGGTGATGGGATGGATGACCTTCCAGTCCATAGGAGGGAACCCCCTCCCGAAAAGGGACAATGTCGTGATCTCGATCTTCCCATGGCCGGACAGGCCGGAGGGAATAAAGGTGGCCGGCAGCCTTGAGGAAGCCTACTCCATGGTGGACCCTTCCGCCCGGAAGGTGTTCGTCATGGGCGGAGGAGAAACCTACCGCCAGGCGCTTCCCACGGCGGACAAGTTGTACATCACGCACGTCCATGCCACGATCGAGGACGCCGACACGTTCTTCCCCGTGATCGATCCAGGAATATGGGAGGTTGAGTCTACGACTCCCGTGGCAGTGGATCCGGAAACCGGCTACGGTTACGAATTCACGGTTTACAGAAGGAGGCAGGTCCGCTAACCCGTGTCAGGGATGGACTCCGGAGGAAGGGAGAATTTCGGCAGCAGGGCTGCCGTGATAATGGCCATGGCCGGATCGGCCATAGGCCTTGGCAACATCTGGCGGTTCCCTTACATGGCAGGGGAATACGGAGGTGCAGCTTTCATCGTGATCTACATCCTTTGCTCGTTCTTCCTTTCCCTTCCGATATTCTTTTCAGAAGCGGTCATCGGCAGAAGGAGCCGATCCAACGCTATCGGCGCGATGAAAAGGCTGGCGCCGGGAAGCGCCTGGACGGTGCTCGGCTACCTTAGCGTGATAACTCCGGTGATAATCGTGTCCTACTACAGCGTTGTGGGAGGCTGGTCCGTAGATTATCTGCTGAAGTCATTCTCCCTGAATTTCGGACAGTTCGTACCGACGGGGCCGAAAGTCCTTCTTTTCAACACCGTTTTCCTTGCCGTCTCGGCCGCCATCGTTGCGCTTGGGGTGAAGGGTGGAATCGAAAAGTTCAGCAAATTCTCCATTCCGCTTCTTTTCGTGCTCATAGTTGTGATCCTCGTCTATTCGGTCCGGATGCCGGGGGCCGGAAAGGGCACGGAATACCTCCTCAGGCCGGACTTTTCCAAGGTTACTCCGCGTACTTTCGCCTTCGCCCTGGGACAGAGTTTCTATTCCCTTTCCCTCGGGATGGGAATAATAATCACATATTCATCCTACGTGCACAAGGAGGAGAACCTCATGGTCTCCGGCGTCGGAACGGCTGTCGCCGACTTGATGTTCGCCATCCTCGCCGGCTTCGCCATCATGCCGGCCGTCTTTTCTGCCGGGATAAAGCCTGATGCAGGTCCTGGGTTGATCTTTGAAACCCTCCCCTTCGTGTTCACAAGGATGGGAGAGGCTTCTCCCCTGGTGGGGACAGCCGTTGCAGTCATGTTCTTCCTCACTATCATCGTCGCCGCCATGACATCCTCGATCTCGCTCCTGGAGGTAGGTGTCGCCTATTTCGTAGAGGAGAAGAAGATGAAGCGGCCGCTGGCCTGCATCGTCGTGTTTGCCATCGCGTGGCTGCTCGGGCTTTCAAGCGTGTTCTCACAGAAGGCCTTCGGGCTGACGGACGCCTTCTCTTCCAACATCCTGCTGACCGTCGGAGCCTTGCTGGTGGTCCTGTTCGTCGGATGGAAGATGAAGAAGGAAGATGTGCGGGACGAGATAACGGATGGCGGGACCAGGCCCGGAAACGGCAAGCTGTTCCCCGTCGTCTATTTCCTTATCCGCTACCTTGCCCCTGTCGCCGTCCTGGTCATATTCTTCTCAAACTTCTTCCTGTAATGGCATCAAGGGAACACTTCGGAAGCCGTGCTGCGGTGATCATGGCGATGGCCGGGTCTGCCATCGGCCTGGGCAACATCTGGCGTTTCCCTTTCATCGCAGGGCAGTACGGAGGTGCGGCATTCATCCTCGTTTACATCTTTTTCTGCCTGCTTGTGTCCCTTCCGATCCTTCTGTGCGAGTCGGTGATAGGCCGCAGGACCCACAAGAACACGGTGGGGGCCATGAAGGAGCTGGCCCCTGGCTCCGGGTGGAAGTTCCTGGGACTCCTGACAGTCATAGCTCCGGTCATCCTTCTGTCCTACTACAGTGTCGTGGGCGGCTGGTCGGTAGAGTATCTTTACAAGGCCGTCACCCTGCAGTTCCGTCCCGAGGCGGCTTCGGAAGTGCCCGGGATGTTCGGAAGTTTCGTTTCCTCGTCCGGAAGGCCGGTCCTTTGCCTTTTCGTGTTCCTGGCCATAACCGCCGTCATAGTCTACCTTGGTGTCAAGAAAGGGATCGAGAGATTCAGTAAGGTGTCGATGCCGGTCCTCTTTGTCCTTGTGCTGGTGATAGCGGCTTATTCGATGACTCTGGCCGGGTCTAATGAAGGCGTGCAGTACCTGGTCCGCCCGGACTTCTCGAAACTTACCCCGGATGCCCTGGCTGCCGCCCTTGGCCAGAGTTTCTTCTCCCTCTCGCTTGGAGCCGGCACCATGCTGACCTATTCATCCTATGTCAGCAAGGATGAGGACCTGGTTGCCTCCGGAGCGGGAACTGCGGTTTCCGACCTGCTCTTTGCCGTCCTTGCCGGCTTCGCCGTCATGCCGGCTGTGTTCGCCTCCGGCATCGCTCCGACAGCCGGGCCCGGACTGGTGTTCGAGACCCTGCCTTTCATCTTTGCCAAGATGGGATCGGCGGCTGGATTCATGAGTGCGGCAGCGTCGATCGTTTTCTTCCTGACGATCCTGGTGGCCGCCCTTACATCCTCGATTTCCATGATGGAAGTCGGGGTCGCCTACCTTGTCGAAGAGCGGCATGTCTCCCGTCACCGTGCCACTCTGGGAATATTCTTCTTCTCGTTTGCGGCAGGCATTCTCTGTTCCCTTTCATTCGGCCCTCTCTCCGGCGTGAAGATCGCCGGGAACAGCATATTCGATTTCCTGGACAAGCTGTGTTCCAACTGGCTGCTTACCCTCGGAGCCCTCTTCTTCTGCCTGTTCGTGGGGTGGAAGATGGACAGGTCCGCAGTCCGGGATGAACTCACCAACGGCGGGTCCAGGACGTTCAATGCACGGGTGTTCCCTGTCATCTATTTCCTTGTCAGGTATATAGCTCCCGCGGCAATACTGCTGGTCTTCCTTTCCGGAGTAATTGGCTGAACGCTGCTGCGCCATGCTTACGAAGCATAACACGTCGGTCCGAAAGATCGTAAATCCAGACCGATGAATCGACACATATCCCTTGTTGAACGACTATTCTTATCCCCATGTCTAGCACTTCGAAACTACCCGCTCTGAATTCACAACACTTCATAAATTCATAATGATCATTATTCCGGATAATATCGCTTATATAATCCATGAAATCGAAGTATGTGATACCTGACCATATATAATAGTCTTGAAATTCTTCCCAAGGCGGTCCACTTTCATTATATGTGAGGCTCAAGTGTTTGACACTCTTAGAAGAGTAAGCTTCAATTACTGCTGGCCCATATAATGACTCTAAGGGGGTTGAACAGAAAATTACTATAGTATCGCATTGAGGATTATACTCAAATTCAAAATCTTGTAGGACGGTCGCAATCTCACGGGTTATTTCTGGGCCTCCTATACAATGCTTCCTATAATGAAAAACATTGCGGTCATAATCGTAGATAGGGCCATAACTGTCTGCCTGCTTTAAGATGGAATATAAATCTGGTTTCTCTTGTTGGTTACAAACGAACAACAGAATGATTAATAATAGTATCATTTGTACACAAATCTATCCTCTGTTTTACGATTTTATAATTAGTCGACCCACTTTTGTTGAAATAGAGACTTCTTCTTTTGTTATCAAGAACGTATGGCGGGGCACTGGGCGGAAGTAACCGTCCCGCCGGCATAGACCACCGCCTGGACGCTTCCCAGATGGTCGGTGACGTGATGGTAGACGGTGTAGCCAGTGACCGTCCCCGTCAGGGTGTCCTGGAGGCCGGGCATGATGCCGAGGGGCCCGTGGCCGCCCGCGGCCTCGTGAGCGGGAGGGACCCACGGACGCAGTCCCGTGGGAGGGATGGAGCGCGGAGCGCGGAAGGCAACCGAGGCATCATCCCGGCCGCCAAGTGAAGACACTGGGGCCGTGCCAGCCGCCGGAGAAGTTGACCGTGCCGGAATGTATGCCGAAGACCCCGGAATGAGGTGCCGTCACTTGCGGATGACGGCAGCCCATCCTCCGCCGGGCGCCATGTGGATCAGGACTTTTCCGTCCGGACCGAGAGTCATCTCCTCTTTCCTGTAGTCCTTCGCCGCACGGTCGGCATTGATTCCGTCGCGGAAGACGGTCATCTTGCTTCCGCCGGTGAAGCCAAGGTCGAGCAGGAGGTCGCGGGCACTCCAGTCAGTCATGGCACCCACGTACCAGACATCACCCTTGCGGCGGGCGATGGCAACATATTCACCGATCTCCCCGCAGACAGGAACGGTCTCGTCCCAGGTCGTCGGGAAGCCGGCGATGAATCCGGTGCACTCCGGCTCTGCCAGGTAGTTTGAAGGAGAGTCGCACAGCATCGTCAAAGGAGCCTCGAATATCGCATACTGGGCGAGCTGGCGGCAACGCGTACCCTGGCTCATCGCTTCGGAATTGACAGCCCTGTAATTGCCCTTTGTCGCGTTCCTCATGGCACCCTGCGTGTAGTCCATGGGGCCGGCGGCCATCCTGATGAACGGAATGATGACGTCGTAGGTCACCTGGTCGTAGTCTTTGCCCCACTTCATCTGCTCCAGGCCGGCCACGCCTTCAAAGTTGAGGACGTTCGGATACTGCCTCTGCAGTCCCTGGGGCTTGAATGCCCCGTGGAAGTCGATCACGAGGTGGTATTTGGCTCCGAGACGTGCGCAGTTCTCGTAAAACTGCATCACCTGCTGGTCGTCACGGTCCATGAAGTCGATCTTGAAGCCCTTTATCCCCATCTCGGAATAGTGCTTGAATATTCCCTCGATGTCCTTGTCAACCGCCTTGTAGCCGGCCCAGAGGATTAGCCCGACATTCTTCGAAGCGGCGTAGGCTGAAAGTTCCGGAAGGTTTATCTCGGGAACGACCTGGTAGAGGTCCGTCTTCTTGTTCACGGCCCAGCCTTCGTCCAGGATCACATATTCGATGCCGTTCGCCGAGGCGAAATCGATGTAGTACTTGTAGGTGTCGTTGTTGATGCCGGCGCGGAAATCCACCCCGTAGAGGTTCCAGGCGTTCCACCAGTCCCAGGCTACCTTCCCCGGTTTGATCCAGCTGAAATCAGCGTCCGCTGCGGCGGGACGGGACAACTGCCAGACCAGGTCGAGGTTGGGAAGGTCCTTGGCCTCAGGTACTATTGCAACGATCCTCCAGGGGAAACTCTGTCCGGCCCTGGCTTTTGCAATGAAACTCTCGCGGGATTTTATCACACCCTGGAGCATGTTGTGGCCGCCGACTTCGACGTCCTTCGGGCAGGGGGCGTTGAATCCCGTCAGGGTGGTCCCGCCCTGTCCGTTGAGGAACATTCCGGGGTAGTCGTACAGGTCTGCTTCCGTGATGAGGACCTTCATCCCGTCCGGAGCGTCGACCACTACCGGCAGGAAGGCCAGGCGAGCCTTGTCCCATTCCGAAAGGCTGATGTGCTGGTAGTAGTTCTCGAAGGAGCAGAGGAACTGGCGTTCGAAACTCTCGGCGCTGGTGTTCGCGTAAGGAACCCATGCTGTCCAGTCCTGCGCGAAATTGAATTCCGCGGTCTCTTTTTCAACGTTGAAGTCACCCTTTTTAGCGGTAGAGATGAACCGGTAGGCAACTCCGTTGTCAAAAGCCCGGAATTCGAGGTCGCATCCCTTGAAAGAGAGGACCATGAAGTTGTAGTCGGTCTCCACGACACTCTTCTTGTACACGACAGCCTTCTCTTTCAGGCCGGCTACCTTTCCTTTCCTGCAGCGCGGAGCCTTGGTGTCGGAGCCGAAGACGGTACCGTCCTGAAGGGTCATCCCTATGGCGGATTCCCCGAGGATAGCGACGCCGTTGCGGGAGACTGAATATGTCACCTTTCCACCGGTGCGCACGCTCACTTCTATCTTCCCGTCCGGGGAGGACAGGGTGTGGATCTTTTCGGCCGCGGCTGAACCAAGCGGCATGAAGACCGCCGCCAGTGCCACGGCGGCAATTGACTTAAAGTTCATATTTCCTGTGTTTTAGTGTTACTGCAATCATGCATCCTCGTAAAGATAGTCGTTTTTGGGTAAAAATCATTGAGGAACCGGAGCCGTAAATGCTATTTCTTTTCTTTTTTCTTGAAATCTGATTAAATTGTCCCTCGAAACGAAAACAACAAATAGAAACCACCATGAAAAAACACACACGTCTTGCAGCCGCCATCCTCTGTGGCGCGATGCTGCTACAGGGCTGTTCTTCGATGCTGTCTTCCGTCCTCGGAACTGACGGGTCTTCCACTGGAAACGGGTCCGAGACCATAGGCAACATCCTTGGAAGCATCATCGGGACCTTCGGCCAGAACACCAACCAGAACACCATCGTCGGTACGTGGACATATTCCAAGCCTGCCGTCCAGTTTGAAAGCGAGAGCCTGCTCGCCAAGGCCGGAGGAACCGTGGCCAGCGCCAAGATAGTGCAGGAACTGGAACCATATTACAAGAAACTCGGCATCACTTCAGGCAAGATGTCCATCACCCTCAACGAGGACAAGACATGCACCTACGTCATCAAGGGCAAGACATATTCAGGGACATACACTTTCGACGAATCGACGAACAAGCTCCAGATTTCCGGATCCCTGCTGAGCATGCCGGCGGCCTATGTCTCGGTGGCCGGGTCGCAGCTGTCCCTCACTTTCGACTCCACGAAACTGCTGACCTTCGCCGGAGTCCTCGGCGGCCTGACAGGCTCGGGCTCGACCCTTTCCTCCATCGCCCAGATTGCGCAGAACTACGACGGCATGAAGACCGGCTTCCTGTTCACGAAATAGTGGCCGGCAAGGCTAGCTGCAGCGGCATCGGCACCCTCAAGGGCCGGTGCCGCTTTCCATTATTCGGGAGAATTTGTTAATTTTGTAATTCACAACGATTGAAGGCAATGGCAAAGACTAAATCTTCAGAGGACACTCCGCTCATCAAGCAGTTCTTCTCTGTCAAGGCGCAGTACCCGGAAGCGGTGCTGCTCTACAGGGTGGGAGACTTCTACGAGTCGTACTCGGACGATGCCGTCCTGGTGAGCAAGGTCCTCGGGATAGTCCAGACCAGGAAGTCGAACGGAGACAAGGGTTACGTCCCGATGGCCGGCTTCCCGCACCATGCCCTTGATGTCTATCTTCCCAAACTCGTCAGGGCCGGCTACAAGGTCGCCGTGTGCGACCAGCTCGAGGACCCGAAATTCGCCAAGAAGCTCGTCAAGAGGGGGGTCACCGAACTTGTGACTCCCGGAGTCGCCTTCAACGAACAGCTGCTCGAACAGAAGGAGAACAATTTCCTGGCGGGTCTCTCTTTCGAAGGGGACGAGTGCGGAATCGCCCTTCTGGACGTCTCCACGGGCTCTTTCCAGGTTACCCAAGGCTCCATCGAATATGCCGGGACCCTTCTTGCTTCCCTGAAGCCGAAGGAGCTGGTCGTACGGCGCGGGTTCGAGAAAGGGGTGAAGGAAAGGTTCGGGGACGGCTTCTATGTCTCTTCCGTCGAAGAATGGGCCTTCGTGTACGACTCTGCTGTGGAGAGGCTCAAGAAGCAGCTCTCGGTAAGGTCCCTGAAAGGGTTCGCAATCGACCGTTATCCTCTTGGAATATGCTCGGCCGGGGCCCTGCTGGTCTATCTTGAACAGACCCAGCACACAGGCCTGAAAAACATCTGCTCCATCTCCAGGATCGACCGTGACGGCTTCGTCTGGATGGACAAGTTCACCGTACGCAACCTTGAAATATTCAATCCTGCGTCCGGAGGGGAGGGTGTGAGCCTGGTGAGCGTGATGGACAGGTGTTCTTCCCCGATGGGCGCCAGGCTTCTCCGCAGCTGGCTTGCCATGCCGGTGATGGACATCGGGGAGCTTGATTCCAGGTATGACGTGGTAGGGCATTTCTCAAGGCCCGAAGCCGCAGAGGCCCTTGAGGGGCTTCGCTCGCGGATAGGAAGCCTCGGAGACCTTGAGCGCATACTCGGAAGGGCGGCTAACGGCAGGATAGTCCCCCGCGAAGTGATGCAGCTCGGACGCGGCCTTGCCGCGATGGAGCCGATATCCAGGATATGCAGGGACCAGGGGGTAAGCGCCCTGGACAAGCTTGTCGGGGGGATGAAAGACTGTTCGGAGATCCCCGCACTGATATTCAGGACCCTTGCTCCGGAGCCGGCTGCGGCGCTGGGGAAAGGTCCCGTGATAGGGGAAGGTGTCGACGCCGAGCTGGACGAGCTCAGAAGCATATCTTCCGGAGGGAAGGACTACCTGCTGGGACTTCAGCAGAGGGAAGCCGAGAGGACGGGGATAAGCTCCCTGAAGATCGGGTACAACAACGTGTTCGGCTACTACATCGAGGTACGCAACGCCTTCAAGGACAACGTTCCTCCCGAGTGGGTGCGCAAGCAGACCCTCGTGTCGGCCGAGCGCTATGTCACCGAAGAACTCAAGGAATATGAAGAAAAGATCCTGAGCGCCGAGGACAGGATCTACGCCATCGAGTCGCGCATCTACTCCGAACTGGTGGCCAGGATCAGGGACAATGTGACCATGATCCAGGTCAACTGCAGGATCCTGGCGAGGCTGGACGTGCTTACTGGTTTCGCCGCGCTCGCCGCCGAGAGCGGTTATTGCCGCCCCGAGATGACCAGGGACATGGTGCTCGACATCAAGGCCGGCAGGCACCCGGTCATCGAAACCATGATGCCTCCGGGCGAGGAATATGTCCCCAACGATGTCTACCTCGACAACAAGAAGCAGCAGATAATAATCCTGACGGGACCCAACATGGCCGGAAAATCCGCTCTGCTCAGGCAGACAGCGCTCATCGTGCTCATGGCCCAGACGGGCTGTTTCGTCCCTGCCGCCAGCGCCAGGATAGGTGTCGTGGACAAGATCTTCACGAGGGTCGGGGCTTCCGACAACATCTCCCGTGGAGAGTCCACATTCATGGTGGAGATGCTGGAAACCTCGATGATCCTCCACAACCTCAGTCCGCGCTCCCTGGTGCTCCTGGACGAGATCGGCCGCGGGACCTCTACCTACGACGGGATGTCCATCGCCAGGGCGATAGTGGAATACATCCATGAATATGGCAGCGGCGCGAAGACCCTGTTCGCCACCCACTACCACGAACTCAACGACCTGGAAGAGAAATACCCGAGGGTCAAGAACTTCCACATTGCGGTCAAGGAGTCGGGGTCCCAGGTCATCTTCCTTCGCAAGCTGAAGGAAGGGGGAACGGCCCACAGTTTCGGAATACATGTCGCCCGCATGGCCGGAATGCCCAAGGAGGTCATCCAGAGCGCGGAGAGTACCCTCAAGGCTCTGGAAGTAAATGATTCGCAGCATCTTGTCAGCGCGAGGACGGGGCAGATCCGAAAACCTGTCAAGACCAAGGCAGGCACCTTGGAGAGCGACGGGAGCCTCCAGCTGTCGTTCTTCCAGCTCGACGACCCGACCCTCGGTTCCCTGAGGGACAAGCTCAGGGAAGCCGACCTCAACAACATGACCCCGCTGCAGGCCTTCGACCTGCTCCGCCAGATGAAGGAAGAACTGGGGATCTGAACTTTGAAGTGAACGGCCCATGGAAATGAAGAGAGTCCTGATTATCACATACTACTGGCCGCCGTCCGGAGGCTCCGGAGTCCAGCGGTGGGTGAAGTTTGCAAAATATCTCCCGCAGAATGGCTGGCAGCCAGTCGTCTACACTCCGGAGAACCCGGAACTTACCACCATTGACAAGACCCTGGGCGCGGAGATCCCCCCCGAGGCCGAGATAGTGCGCCGCCACATAACCGAACCCTACGGAATCTACCGCAAGCTGATGGGGAAGGGCAGTTCGACCGATCTCAAGGTCCTCACGGCCGCAGGGTCCGGAAAGGACGAAGTCAACCCGATCAACGGCGGACGGAAATCCTGGAAACAGAAGCTTTCCCTCTTCATCAGGGGCAATTTCTTCATCCCAGACCCGAGGGTCATGTGGCTAAGGCCGTCAGTCGCTTTCCTGAAGAGATACCTCAAGGAGCATCCTGTCGATGCCATAGTCTCGACAGGGCCTCCCCAGTCGATGCATCTTATAGGCCTGGAGGTCTCCAGGGCGACCGGCATCCCCTGGGTGGCCGATTTCAGGGACCCGTGGACCAAGATGTTCTATTTCAAGCATCTCGGGCTGACAAAGCGTTCGGAAAGGAAGCATCACCGCCTGGAGAAGGCAGTACTCGACGGAGCCACCAGGGTGATCGCCGTCTCACCCATGGTCCAGGAAGAGTTCAAGGCCATGACGGCCACGCCCGTCGAACTCATAACCAACGGTTTTGACGAGGATGACTTCACCGGGCCTTTCGAGAGGGACGAGAACTTCAACATTACCCACACCGGCCTTTTCGCCGCCGACGGCAACCCGCTGGTCCTGTGGAAGGTGCTTGCGGAGAAATGCCGGTCCGACGCCGAGTTCCGCCGTTCGTTGAGGATAAGGCTTGTGGGTAAGACCGACAAGGAGATAGTGGACTCGATAGTGGAGGCCGGACTGGCGGACAACCTGAAGGACTTCGGCTACCAGCCCCACGACGTTGCCGTAAAGGAGCAGAAGAACGCTTCCGTACTTCTGCTTCCCTTGAGGCAGGAACCGGAGTACAGGGCCGTCCTTCCCGGGAAACTGTTCGAGTACCTTGCCTCCAGAAGGCCGATCCTTGGAATCGGCCAGACGGACGGGGCGATGGCCGGAATCGTCCGTGACACCGGTTCCGGAACGGTCTGCGACTGGGATGAAGAAGGGAAGATGTCGGAATGGATCTCACAGGCATGGGAAAGGTTCGCCTCCGACTCCCTTGCGGACAACACTTCCGACATCTCTTGCTACACGCGGCGGAACCTGACGGCCAGGCTTGCCCTTTTACTTGACAGCATATCTGAAAAATGAAGGAGACCATGAAGAAACTATTGCTTGCCGCAGCTGCGCTGGCAGCCTGCATCGGGATGAACGCCCAGACCAGCCAGGCCAGAAATGAATTCAGCGTAGGTTATTCACAGTTTACGGTTCTTGAAGGCGCCTATCTTTTCGGAGGAATTTTCGGGGCTGCGTTCTCCCTCGGCCATTTCACCTTCGACAACACCGTGATGACCGGAGCGCTTTCTTTCGAATACCACCACTACACCAACGAGTGGTTCGGCTATGGTGGCCTGGTGGCCGCCGAGTACATCACCTCGGACAGTTATTCGGTCGACGGAGACGGCAATAAGACGCCGAACGGAAAATACAACATGGGGCTTGCCTCCGCCGCTCCGCTGGTGATCGGGAAATGGCTCAGGAGGGAGAAGTTCAATCTCTACAGCAAGCTTGCCGCCGGCATAGGCCTCACCTTCGACGGCCAGGTCATACCGTTCTTCCAGGTTTCTCCTCTCTGCATAGATTTCGGCCCGGGCCAGGGCTGGAACGGCTTTGTCGAGACCGGGTTCGGGATGCAGGGACTTGTCACTGCGGGAATAAAAAAGAAATTTTAAAGGAACACAGAATAAACCATGAGCAAGGATATACTCAAAAAGGTCGGGATATTCGCCGGGATAGCACTGTTCTTCCTGGGACTGTCGTATTCTTTCGTCCCGCAGGTGCTCTCCGGGAAGATCATCAACCAGTCTGACATCACCGGCTATACCAACATGTCCCACGAGACCGTCACCTGGAACGCAGGACATCCGCAGGACCCTGCCAAATGGACCGACGCCATGTTCGGCGGCATGCCGACGACGTCTTTCCAGCAGTACCACGACGGAGACTGGACCCATCCACTTTACAAGGTCCTGATGCTGGCCAAGAGGCCGGCCTCTTTCCTGTTCATCTCTCTCGTCGGGGCCTTCCTCCTGATGCTTTCCCTCGGAATCGACGTCCTTGTGTCTGTAGTCGGTGCGATTGCGGTTACGTTCTGTTCCTACAACCTCCAGATCATCCAGGTGGGGCACAACACGAAGATGCAGGCCCTTGCCTTCCTTCCCTGGGTCCTGGCCGCGCTCATATTCACTTATAAGTCCGCAGTCAAGGACCTCGACGGCAAAGCCTCTTCGGCATGGCGGGAATGGCTTCCCAAGACCCTTCTCGGAGCCGTGCTCTTCGGCCTGGCCCTGAGTCTCCAGATCAAGGCCAACCATCAGCAGATCACCTATTATCTCGCCCTGATGATAGCGGTCTATGTGGTCTGGCTTTTCCTGACCCTCGTGACCGGCAAGGAAACGAGGCACAAGGCCGGCCGCTTCTTCGCCGCTTCCGGCCTCCTTCTGGTCATCGGCCTTTTCGGAATAGGCACCAATGCGGTCACCCTTGCCCCTTTGTATGAATATACGCCCTACACGATGCGTGGAGGTTCCGAGCTTTCGCATCCCGAAGGGAAGACCATCAACGCCGACGGCCTCCAGCTGGACTATGCCACAGCCTGGTCGTACGGCTGGGAGGAACTGCCCAACCTCCTGATACCGAATTTCAACGGGGGCTCGTCCTCCGGAGCGGTGAATCCCGGGAAGTCGGAAGTGGTCAAGCTTTTCCGCCAGGCGGGACAGGGCAATGCAAACGAGATGGCAAAGCATCTTCCTCTCTACTGGGGCCCCCAGCCGTTCACTGCCGGCCCTATGTACATGGGGGCGATAACGGTGTTCCTTTTCCTGCTGGGACTTTTCCTCTACAAGGGGAAGGAGAAGTGGTGGCTTCTCGCCGCCACCGTCCTGGCCGTGTTCCTCGGACTCGGAAGCAATATGATGTGGTTTACGAAGCTCTTCTTCGACCATGTCCCGATGTACAACAAGTTCAGGACGGTCTCGATGGCGATAACCGTGCTTCAGTTCACCCTGCCCATGCTTGGATTCCTGGTCCTTGACAGGATCCTGAAGCAGGAGTATTCCAGGAAGGAATTCCTCAAGGAGGGATGGCCCGCACTCGCCCTATCCGCCGGGTTCTGCCTCGTGATGGCCTTGATTCCCGGCCTGGCGGGCTCATTCACCGGAGGGAGCGACTCCCAGATGCAGGACGTCGTCGTGGAGGCATTGCGTGCAGACCGCAGGCACCTACTGGTGTCAGACTCCCTGACCTCGATGCTTTTCATCCTTGCCTCCTTCGGCCTTCTCCTTTGGTCCTTTGCTCCCACGGGCAAGAAGACAGGGATCCCGAGGCGTACGATTGCCGCCGCAGGTATCGGAATCCTGGTGGTGGTGAACCTGTTCACGGTCGGCCACCGCTATCTTGGCAAAGACGATTTCGTCACTCCGAAGCAGTGGAAGGGACATTTCAACGCCAGGACGGTAGACAACCTGATCTTCGAGGACAAGTCACCGTCCTACAGGGTGCTGGACCTCACGTCGGACATATTCAACGATAATTTCGTGTCCTATCACCACAAGAACATCGGCGGTTATTCCCCGGCCAAGCTCCAGCGCTACCAGGACCTGATAGACCGGCATCTGATGCCTGAGTTGAAGACCCTCTATTCCGCCTTGAATTCGGCCATGAAGGAAGCGACTTCGCAGGAGGACCTGGAGGCCGCAGTACCTTCTCTTCCGTTGCTTGATGCCTTGAACCTCAAGTATATAATCTACAATGGAGATTCTGCACCGATAGAGAATCCGTCGGCCTTCGGTACGGCCTGGTTCGTGGACGGCTTCGCTCCGGCCTCGTCTCCCGACGAGGAGATCGAGAAGATCGGCACCGTGGACCTGAGGACGACGGCCGTGGTCGGGAAGGATTTCGAAGAGTTCATCGTCCCTGCCGCCGCTCCGGCCGATTCTTCCGCCGCCATCGAAATGGTCTCATATTCTCCAAACGAGCTCCGCTACCGTTACCATACGGCGGTGCCGCGCACGGCGGTGTTCAGCGAGATCTACTATCCCAAGGGGTGGCACGCGGAGATAGACGGAATCAATCTGCCGCTCTTCAGAGCCGATTGGATCTTCAGGGCGGCAAATCTTCCTTCCGGAGAGCATGAGATAGTGATGAGGTACGATCCTGCGGTCTATACCGGCAGCGCAAGGGTCTCCATGGCCTCTTCGGCCGGCCTGTTGCTGTTCCTGCTGCTTGCCCTTGCCGGGATGTTCATTCCCGGCGGGAAGCGCGGAAGCGAGGGGGCAGGGAAAGATTAAGCCTCTTTCTCTCCCTTGGAGGCTTTCTTCTCCTCGATCTTCTGCTTCAAGGTGTCTATGGCATCCTCGGCCTTGTCCTTGGCGTCGTCGTAGAAATCTTCAACCTTGTCCTTGGCCTCGGCATAGGCATCCTTTGCCTTGCCGGCGAATTCGGAACCCTTTTCCTTGGCTGTCTCGAAGGCTGCCTTGCCCTTGTCGGCAAGCTTTCCTCCGGTGAACTGGACCTTCTCCTTGAAGGTGACCTTCCCGTCACCGTCGAGGTCTGCGGAGTTGATCTTGTCGATCACTTCCTCCGTCCTTTCCTTGGCCTTTCCGTAGGTTTCCTTGGCCTTGTCGGCTACCTTCCCGGCTGCAGCCTGGAGTTTCTCGCTGAAACTGACCTTCCCGTCTCCGTTGAGGTCGGCGGGGTTCTTCTTGATTTCTTCTTCCATTGTACTGAGTGTTTTGTTGGCTTAAATATAGTGATTTTTTTGACTATATTTACACCTATGAAGACAAGATATGCCATTATCGCCCTCGCCGTCATCCTCCTTGGTTACGGCAAGGCCGCGTACGCCCAGAGGACCGGTGTCCGTGAAGAAGTGCTCTCCGACTGGAACAAGTCTTCCGGCCTGGACTGCATCTATGACTTTTCAAAGAAACACCTGACCCCTGCCCCTAAAGGCTACGAGGCGGTCTACATCGGCCATTACGGCCGCCACGGCTCCCGCTATGCCTACTCGGGGGATGCCTACCGCATAATCCACGACATGCTCCTTGAAGGATTGGAGGCAGGCAACCTTACCGCCTACGGCAAGACCCTGCAGGAGAAGATGGTCCCTTTCTGGGAGAATGTCAGGTATCGTGTCGGAGACCTTACCGCGCTGGGATGGGAGCAGAATGACAGGATCGGCGCGGAGATGGTCAAGGCATATCCGTCCGTTTTCCGGAAAGGGAGTTTCGTGGATGCCTGCTCCTCTCCTTCGGTCAGGTCCATCCTGAGCATGTCTGCCTGCTGCGGTGCCATCTCCAGGCTGGCTCCCCAGGTGAAAGTCTACGAGCATCAGGGCATGACGGACCTCCAGGCTACCCGTCCCAACATGGGCGGCAATCCTTTCAGGTACGAAGGTCCGGAGAGCGTGTTCCCGTACGGTGAATCTTCGAAGGAGTTCTTCCTGCGGCGTTTCCCCGGGTACAGGGACGTCCTCGCAAGGATATTCAAGGACCCGGACAAGGCTCTCGGGGAGAGGGATCCATACACCGTTTTCTTCCATCTCTACATGTTCGTCGCCGGCATGGCTTCGCTGCCCGAGGCAGAGAGGATGGACGTGGACGGATTCTTTACGAAGGAAGAGTTCGCCACCCTTTGGGAAATCGACAACTATGAGCGTTTCCGGGAATATCATTCCTACCGCACCGCCTGCTCGTCGATAGTGGACGACATGGTCGTGAAGGCGTCGCAGGCCCTTGCCTCCGGAGTGCGCGGAGTCCATCTGCGCTACGGTCACGACCATGTGGTGATGCCGCTGGAGATGATAATGGACATCGACGGCTTCGATGAGGCTCCGGGAGATCCTGACGATCTTGTCTATTATTTCCAGACATTCCGGTCGCCGATGGCCGCCAACATCCAGATGGTGCTTTTCAAGCCGAGGCGCGGCACCGGGGATGTCCTTGCGAAAGTACTCCTCAACGGGGAGGAGGTCCGTCTGGGCGACCTCCGGGCTTATTCCTGGCCATATTACAGGTGGGAGGACATGAAAGCCTACCTGAAGGAAAGGACTGACCGCTTCGTGTACCGTGACGGCCGCCCCGAACCGGAACCGTCTCCTGCACCCGAACCTGAGTACCTGTCTTCGAAGACCACGGTCGCTCCGGGGACGCCGGTATGGTCTGCCGCAGACCAGGCCAGGGTGAGGACCGAGGCCTACAGCCACGTCAATTACAATGAAGAAGCCGTTCCTTCCTACACGCTTCCGGACCCGCTGGTCTTCTCCGACGGGAGGAAGGTGACTTCAAGGAAACAGTGGCCGTCCCGGCGCCGGGAGATCCTGGAAATATTCCAGAGCCAGATGTACGGAGTCCTTCCTCCGCCTCACGAGATCTATCTCGAGACCATTGAAGAGGGGCCCGCGGTCGCAGCGACACCGGCGACCAGGCGGCAGGTAAGGATGTGGTTCTCTCCCGACAGGACAGGTCCGAAGCTTGACTGGCTGATCATCACTCCGGACTTCGTCCAGGGGCCTGTCCCTGCGGTGATGCTGCTCAATTACGGCGGCAACCATGAAGTGCTTCCCGACAAGCAGATCCTCCTTCCAGAGTCCTGGCTCAGGGAAGCCCCCCACAAGGCTGCAGAGGAGACCAGGGGCCGGCTGAACCACGATTCCGACAATCTGACCATATTCCCGGTGAGCATGCTCCTTGCCAGGGGATATGCGCTCGTGACGTGCTGTTACTGTGACATTTCCCCCGATCCGGACCCGCTTCTCGAGGACAACGGCAAGATCCTGCAGGACACCTTTGCCTACAGCGGCGTTTTCTCTCTCTGGGGAGAGAGGGACCCTTCCAGGGACGACAACACTTCTTCCCTGATGGCCTGGGCCTGGGGACTCATGAGAGGAATGGACATGATAGAGAAGGACCCTCGCCTGGATGAGTCCAGGGTTGTCCTCACAGGATATTCAAGGCTGGGGAAGGCCGCCCTGGTCGCCGGAGCTTTCGACGACCGTTTCCCGGTCACCGTGCCGATACAGACCGGCGGAGGCGGGGTGCCGCTTGCAAAGAGGCACTTCGGCGAAACCATAGCGACCGAGGTCTCGTCCTTCAGGCACTGGTACTGCAGGGCATATGACAAGTATGCCTACGACACGGCATCCATGCCTTTCGACCAGCACATGCTGCTGAGCTGCTTCGCCCCGAGGGCGCTGCTTGTCGAGGGATTCAACCAAGGCTGGTTCGACACCCGCGGAGAGTTCCTTGCCGTCCAGGCTGCCAGCCCGGTGTGGAAGCTGCTCGGTCAGGACGGTTTGCCCGCTGTAGCCTGGCCCGGGGATTTCGACACTTCGGCGGTAGGGAAGACGCTGGGTTACGTCCGCCGGGCCGGCGGACACGGGATAGCGTCCATCGACTGGATCCGGATGCTTGATTTTGCCGACGGGGTGTTTTCCGGGAAGGCTACTTCGCGGAAGTGACGTAGAGGTTGCGGATCTCCATCGGACCTCCTTCGGACTGGAATCCGATGTAGCCCTCCTTGGCTTCGCACACGGCTTTGTTGACAAGGACTCCGTTCAACCAGGCTTCCAACTGGCCTCCCTTGCAGGAAAACTTCACTTCATTCCATTCACCTACAGGTCTTTCCGGGCTGGATTCAACCAATCTCGGTTTCTTGTAGAATGGGCCTTCGACGCCTTCCAGGGGAATCCCTCCCATCAGGACTCCCATGTCCTCCGGGGTCATCTGGAACTGGACGCCCAGGGGCCAGACCTTGTCTTCCCCCTGGAGGAAGTTGAAGATTCCTCCGTCGACGCCCTTTTCTCCGGTCCAGCGCCATTCCAGGCTGAGGGTATAGTCAGAGAAGGACTGTGCCGAGCGGATGTAACCGAAAGGCATGCCGCTTATCTTGAGGATTCCCTCTTCGATGGTGAATGCGGTGCGTCCCAGGGAATCTTCGTTGACCACCACCTTCCACCGGTCCATGGAATCCGATTCGAGGAGGTTGACTTTCTTTTCGCCGCACGAAGCAAGCAGCGTGGCTGCGAATACCGCTGCAGCCAGGTAGATACTTCTCATGGTCATATTCAATGTTTACTGTTTATCCACTGCTTCGGCGAGCGAGCGGGCAAGGTCCAGGAAAGCCAGTCCGTCAGGACGGGTGGAGAGGGCGGCGGGTTCGCCGGAGTCTCCGCATTCCCTGATGCTCTGCACGAGCGGGATCTGCCCCAGGAGGGGGATGCCGTATTTTCGGGCCATCTCCTTGCCGCCGTCCTTGCCGAAGATGTAGTACTTGTTGTCAGGAAGCTCTTCCGGAGTGAACCACGCCATGTTCTCCACAAGGCCGAAAACCTTCCGGTTGATGTGTTCGTTGCGGAACATGTTCACACCCTTCTCCACATCCGATAGGGCCACCGGCTGCGGTGTCGTCACTATCAAGGCTCCCTCCATCGGGATGTCGTTGACCAGCGAGATATGGATGTCGCCGGTGCCCGGAGGCATGTCCACGAGAAGGAAATCCAGGTCTTCCCAGCGTACCTGCAGGATCATTTGCTTCAGGGCGTTGCAAGCCATCGGGCCTCTCCAGATCAGGGCCTGTCCCTTCTCGGCGAAGTAGCCGATGGACATCCACTTCACACCGTATTTCTCCACTGGGTAGATCACTTCCTTCCCGTCCTCGAGTTTCTCGGCTTCGGGAATATGCTCCTCTGTGCCGGTCATCAAAGGAACCGAAGGGCCGTAGACATCGGCGTCGGCCAGGCCGGTCTTGTAGCCGAGCCGGGCAAGTGCGACCGCCAGGTTGACGGCTACGGTGGATTTCCCGACCCCGCCCTTTCCCGAGGCTATCCCGATGATGTGGCGTACGCAGGCGAGTTCTTCCATACCGAGGTCGAGACCCTTTTTCCTTGGGGCTTCTTCCTCCTTCACGATGGCCTTCACTTCAACTTCCGTCCCTTCAGGGGCGTTCCTGATGACGGCGGCGCGGCTGGCGCCGACAAGATATTCGGTAAGCGGGTCCCTCCGCTTCGGGAAGGCAAGGGTCACGCACACTTTCCCGGGTTCGACGGCGATGCTGTCGACCATCCCCAGTTCAACCAGGTTCCTGCTGCCTTTCGCCGGGTGCACGACCTCGGCCAGCATCAGCATTACATCCCTTTCTTCCATTTACTTGACAATATTCATTTCCTTGAGCAGATAGCCTGCGCCTCCGAACTTGTCCACCATGAAGAGGACGTAGCGGATGTCGACGCAGATGCACCTCTGCAGCTTTGGATCGTAGAGTTCGTCGCTGGACATGCTCTCCCAGTTGCCGTCGAAGGCAAGTCCGATAAGCTGGCCGTCGGCATTGAGGACCGGGCTGCCGGAATTGCCGCCGGTGATGTCGTTGTTGGTGAGGAAGCAGCAGGGGAGGTTGCCGTCCGGCATGGCGTACCTGCCGTAGTCGCGTGCCTGGTAGAGTTTCTTCAGTTTTTCGGGGACGATGAATTCGTAGTTGTCAGGGTCTTCCTTTTCCATCACTCCTTCTATGGTGGTGAAGTAGTTGTAGGTGAGGGCGTCCTTGGGGGAATACGGGCAGACCGTCCCGTAGGTCAGCCTCATCGTGAAATTGGCGTCGGGGTAGAAAGCCTTGCCCTTCTGCCATTCAAGCAGGCCTGCGGTGTAGGCGGTGGAGCCTTGCTGGATGAGGTCCCTTCCCGCGGATGAGCCGTAATAGAGCCGGATCAGCGTACCGTACAAGGCCGAGAACAGCTGGTTCGCAGGATCGTGGACCAGGGCGTTGAACCCGAGGGGCAGGGCCTCCCGGAGCTTTTCCTCCGAAGTGAAGACGCTGTTCTCGAACAGGTCGTCCACGTAGGCGTCGATGTCCATGGTGGCAAAATCCTCGTCGCCGAAATCGAGGTAGTTGTCCGGTTCGGCGTTGTCCCTGTAGAATTTCAGGAGGGCTGCAGCTTCTTCTTTGTCGAGCGGAGCCCAGTAGTCCCCGTAGGCCTCCTCGACGCTGAGCAAGGCGTCTTCAAGGGCCGCCGTAGTGTCGGAGGGGTCCGCCTTCAGCGAGCCGGCCGCGGTCTGCAGGAATGAATATGAGAGGTTCACCAGTTCGATCTCTGTCACGGTTTCGCTCAGGAGGGTCATCGCCCTTCCGGCGGCCGATCCTGCCTCGACACCCTGCGAGATGGCTTCTATTGCGTTGGCATACGCAGCTTTGCGCTTCTTGTTCTTGTTGGCCCATTTGAGGAAGGCTTCTTCTTTTGCCTGCTCGTTCTCAAGGATGCGGAGGTTCTTGATGGCCAGTTTCTCGCCCTGCCACTTTTTCCAGTAGTTCGAGGAAGAAGCATATTTGTCGGCATATTTCAGACGGATGGAGGGATCGCTCTTCATCCATTTCTGCATGATGTCCTGGCGCAGCGTCCTTGCGGCGATGGAGATGTCATTCCTGGCGAGCATCTCGTTGAGCTGGCTTACGGTCTGGTACCTCTGGGTACGTCCGGGATAGCCGAGGATCATGGTGAAATCACCCTGGGAGATCCCTTTAAGCGAGACGGCAAGGGACTGGGCAGGCCTGTAGGGGACGTTGTCCTCGGAATAATCGGCCGGTTCGTTGTCCTTCCCGGCATATACCCTGAACATCGAGAAGTCGCCGGTGTGGCGGGGCCACATCCAGTTGTCGGTGTCGCCGCCGAACTTTCCCACGGATGCCGGAGGCGCTCCGACAAAGCGTACGTCGTTGTAGCTCTTGTAGACGATCAGGTACCAGACGTTGTCGTTGTAGAACGACTGGACCGTCGCCCTGCAGTTGGGATTGGCTTTCTGTGCCTCTTCGCTGATCTTGCCCATGACGGCGGACCTGGCGGCCCTGGCAGCCTGAAGACGGACCTCGTCTGAAGAGTCGCGCGCCTGCATGAGTCCTTCGTTGTAGGCATCACGCACGGCGTCCGTGACGTCCTGCATGCTGACGAGGAAGGTCACTGACAGGCCGGGAGCCGGGATCTCTTCCTTGTTGTTCATCGCCCAGAAGCCATTCTCGAGATAGTTGTGTTCGTCGGAGGAAAGCTGCTGGATGCTGCTGTAGCCGCAGTGGTGGTTGGTGACCAGCAGTCCCTTGTCCGAGATGATCTCTCCGGTGCAGCCTCCGCCGAAGATCACGATCGCATCCTTGATTGAAGAATGGTTGATGCTGTAGATCTGGTCGGCCGAAAGGCGGCAGCCGAGTTTCTGCATGTCTTTGATGTTGAGTTGTTCAAGGAGCGGCAGGAGCCACATCCCTTCATCGGCATGCGCGCTTGCCAGGAGCAGCAGCGCGGCAGCGATCGAGCAAAGTATCTTTTTCATTTCTTGATGGGTTTGTCTTGTTTGCGGAGTCTTCTGCGGGCCGGTGCGGCTGACTCCGTCTGCGAATATACTAAAATAATGTGGGTTCCAGTTCTTTCGGATGGAAAGAACGGCGGTGGTGCGGAGTCAATCCATACATCCTTATGGCTTCGATGTGCTCCCTGGTGGGATATCCGGCGTTCCTGTCCCATCCGTATTGCGGGTACACCATGGCCAGTTTCTGCATGTACTCGTCCCTGTGTGTCTTTGCCAGGACCGATGCCGCGGCAATGGAAGCGTAGGTGGCGTCTCCGTGCACTACGGTTGAATATTCCTTGGGACCGAACCTGTCGAACGGACGGAAACGGTTTCCGTCGACCAGGAGGAATCCAGGTCGCGGCGACAGCTTCAGGACGGCTCTCTGCATTCCGAGGATCGAGGCGTTGAGAATGTTCAAGCTGTCGATTTCCTCGACTCCCACGGCTTCCACGGCCCAGGCTACAGCCTCTTTCTCGATGATTCCACGGAGAATATCCCTGCTCTTTGCGGTCATCTGCTTCGAGTCATTGAGGAGAGGGTGGCTGAAGCCCTCCGGCAGGATCACGGCCGCGGCGAACACAGGACCGGCGAGAGGGCCCCTGCCGGCCTCGTCGCAGCCTGCTTCCAGCCTGCCGGCTTCCATGTAAGGTTTGAGATGTATCTCCTGTGGCATGGACTTTTCGGGTCAGGGAGCGGTCCTTCGGCGTTCCTGGCGCATCTCGCCGGTTTCAGCCGGACTCCCTGCCTTCAAGTTGCAAAGATAGTTTTATTTTTTCGCCTTGAGTTGTTTTTGCAGGTCTTTGATGTGGACCTTTTGTGCGGAGATGGTTTCTTCCTTGTCGTGGATTTGCTCCTTCAGGTGCCGGATCTCCTCGTTCAGGCGTGACAGTTCGCCCTGGAACCCGTCCCTCATCATCCTCATTTTCTGCCCGTATTCGCTTCTCACGTCTTCCACGATGTTTTTCCCCGGGTCGTCGGGTTCGAATCCAAGCAGAAGTTCTTCAATGGAGACGCCGAGGGCCTCGGGAAGCTTGACGAAAATCTTGTTGAGGATTTCCGTCGAACCTGTCTCCAGGTTGCAGTAGGCGGTTTTTGAATAGCCTACGCGTTCGGCGACTTCGGCCTGGGTGAGACCGAGTTCCAACCTCTTCCTTCTGAGGTACTCCCGTATTTTTGCGTCGTCTGTCATCGGAGTTCCGCCATACGATGCAAAATTATTCACATAAGGAGAACCAATTGTACAAGAATTGGTTGACAAGTACAAGAAAAGGTTATAAAAAACAGTGGTTTTCAATAAAAAACGTAAATAAATCACTGAAACCCCCGTGAAAAGTCACGCGAAAGTTGTTTTTTCCGTCTTAACCGGCCTTCTTTGCAGAAAAACAAGAAGCCATGAAAAAGACAGGAAAATACTTCGCGGCGTTCGGCCGCGCGATGGATGAAAAGGAAGTGTGGAAGGACCGTTCCCTTGACTTCGAGGGAATCTGCCGGAGCCTCGGGGCGGATCCGGCATCCCTGGACAGGGAGGTCTTCGATGAACTCGGTTTCCGGGGCCAGCAGGTCCTTGACCTTTACAGGGGGCTTTTTCCCAACAAGTGATTCTTATTTTTGTTATTGAGGCATTTTTTGTTAACTTTGCCCAGTTATGCCGACATGTAAGCGATAATACTTAAAATTAACAACTTATAAAAATGAAGGAATATTCAACAAAAGACATCCGCAACGTTGTTCTGATCGGAGGCTCCAAATCCGGAAAGACCACTTTGTCGGAGGCTATGCTCTTCGAGGGCAAAGCGATTGACCGCAGGGGTACGGTGGAAGGAAAGAACACTGTTTCCGACAACACCGAATTCGAGCAGACAAACCAGAAGTCGGTGTATGCGACTCCGCTCTCGGCCGAGTTCATGAACACCAAGTTCAACATCATCGACGCTCCTGGTTCCGACGACTTCTGCGGTGGTGCGATTGCCGCATTCAAGGTCTGCGAGTCAAGCGTCCTAGTGGTCAACTCCGCCCAGGGAGTCGAGGTCGGAACCGAGATTTTCGCCCGCTACGCCGACCAGTACAATGTTCCCATGGTGGTCGCCGTCAACCAGCTCGACACAGAGAAGGCCAACTGGGAGCACACCCGCGACACCCTCAAGGAGGCTTTTGGCAAGAAGATAGCCTTCGTCCAGTTCCCGGTCAACCCCGGACTCGGCTTCGACGGCATCGTGGACGTCCTCACCATGAAGTTCTACCGCTTCAAGGACGAGAATGGCAATTTCGAGGAGCTTGACATTCCTGCCGAATATGCAGACGAGGCGGAAGAGCTCCACATGGAACTCGTCGAGAAGGCTGCCGAAGGAGACGACGCCCTCATGGAGAAATACTTCGAGACGATGGAACTTACCATCGACGAAGTCCGCGCCGGTCTGGCAGCCGGTCTGGCCAAGAAGGAAATCATGCCCGTCTTCTGCATGTCGGCACGCAAGGACATGGGTGTCAGGAGGCTCATGGAGTTCCTCGTGAACGTGGCTCCTTCCCCTCTCGGCTCCGTGGCCAAGACCATAGGCGGAGGCGAGATCAAGTGCGATCCGGCTGCTCCCGTCAGCCTCTTCATCTACAAGACCAGCGTCGAGCAGCACCTCGGAGACGTTTCCTTCTTCAAGGTGATGAGCGGTGTCCTCAAGGAAGGCGCCGACCTGGTGAACCCTGAGAACGGCAACGGAGAGCGCCTTTCCGCCCTCTATGCGGTCAACAAGAAAGACAGGGTCGCTTCCATCTGCGCCGGAGACATCGGATGCGTGATGAAGCTGAAGGCCGGCAAGACCGACGTCACTCTCGCCGCTCCCGGCGTCGACGCGATCGAGCATATGGTTTTCCCTGACGCAAGGTACCGCTGCGCCGTCAAGGCCGTCGACAAGAACGACGAGGCCAAGGTCGGTGAGGCTCTCAACAAGATTGCCGCCCAGGATCCTACCATCACCGTAGAGTATTCCAAGGAACTCCGCCAGACCATCCTCAGCGGACAGGGCGAGCAGGCGATCAATCTCGTGAAGTGGAGAATGACCAACGAGTTCAAGCTGAACATCGAGTTCCTCGCCCCGAAGGTCCCTTACCGTGAGACCATCACCAAGGTGGCTACCGCCCAGTACCGTCACAAGAAGCAGTCCGGCGGCGCCGGCCAGTTCGGAGAGGTCCACCTCCTCGTCTGCCCTTACGTCGAGGGTGAGCCCGCAGGCAACAAGTTCATGATCAACGGAAAGGAGACCATCCTCAACATCAAGTCCCAGGAAACCTACGACCTGGAATGGGGCGGCAAGCTCGAGTTCATCAACTGCGTCGTCGGTGGCGCGATCGACCTCGGTTTCATGCCTGCCATCCTCAAGGGTATCAACGACAAGATGTCCGAAGGTCCCCTCACCGGTTCTTATGCCCGTGACATCAGGGTCTATGTCTACGATGGAAAGATGCACCCTGTGGATTCCAAGGAAATCGCCTTCATCATCGCCGGCCGCAACGCCTTCAAGGAGGCCTTCCGCAACGCTGGTCCGAAGATCCTCGAACCTATCTACAATGTGGACATCCTCACTCCCAACGAGTTCGTCGGTCCTTGCATGTCCGACCTCAACGGCCGCAGGGGAATGATCATGAACCAGGACATGGACAAGGGATTCACAATCCTCCATGCCCGCGTCCCTCTTGCAGAACTTTACAGGTACTCCACCACCCTCAGCTCCCTTACCGGAGGTGCTGCGACATTCACGATGAAGTTTGCGGACTATCAGCAGGTTCCTGCAGATGTCCAGACCAAGCTCCTTGCCGACTACGCAGCCCAGGAGCAGGACGAGGACTGATAATCCGAACGGACACCCGACAGAGAAGGGGATGGCCGGAAAGTCATATCGACTTGAGGCCATCCCCTTACTTAATTCATATTTATCCGAATTAATCCGATTATTCTTTGTATCTTGTCGGAGAATCAGCGACTTAACGGCTATGAGACACCCTCTTCGGAGTATCCTCGGAGCAGGACTTTCCCTTTACCCGTTAGTGGCCTATTTGAAATTAACGCTGAAACTGTCGGGAATATCAAGAATCAAGATGGGAAGCCAGCATATCCAGCATGCGTTAACTACGCCGAAGTATTAAGAAATCGAGAAATCATTAATAATTTAAGTTTCGCAAGTGATTTAGGCCGCCGGTTGTAGGGCCTGGAAGGCCCTTCGGACGGCATTAAGTTCTTTGTTGTTGTTTATGATGGCACGCATCATCTCGTCCATATCAAAGCTGAAGGCTT
>Ga0256407_10000656_pt1 | contig 79045 bp, 71 predicted proteins | sample RumenRJG_04DNA_FD_193489 | JGI IMG/M metagenome (GOLD analysis project Ga0256407, IMG submission 193489) | Bovine rumen microbial communities from Lethbridge, Alberta, Canada - RJG_04 | ecosystem: Host-associated > Mammals > Digestive system > Stomach > Rumen | place: Canada: Alberta... | reverse complement strand
TAGCAACCATTTCAATCATAAATAATAATTTCTTCCCCAATAAGCGTTTCTTAGAAATGTTCTTTTGTTATCTACTTCTTCTCTACCTTTCCCCTCTTACTTTTTTTTGGGCTTTCTATTATCCACATTATTCCCCTCTTCTACATTTTTACCCACTGATGCATTATGCTCTTCTTTCTTGTTTTCTATCTTTTTTTCGTCTACTATATCATTATCTTTTTTGTTTTCGTTATTTTTCTTATCGTCCTTTTTAACTTTTTTCTTTTCTTCCTCTTTACCTTTTTTCTTTTCTTCCTCTTTACCTTTTTTCTTTTCCTCTTTTTTATCATCCTTTTTCTTTTCTTCTTTTTTATCATCCTTTTTCTTTTCTTCTTTTTTACCTTTTTTATTTTCTTCTTCTTTACCTTTTTTCTTTTCTTCCTCTTTACCTTTTTTCTTTTCCTCTTTTTTATCATCCTTTTTCTTTTCTTCTTCTTTACCTTTTTTCTTTTCTTCCTTTTTACCTTTTTTCTTTTCCTCTTTTTTATCATCCTTTTTATCTTCTTTTTTTATATTCTTACCATCATCTTTCTTATTGAAAATATTTATATTATATTTTTCAAAGACAATATTTACTTGCTCAGATATAGTATCTTTATACTTAAAAGAGAAATAAAACAAAATTCCAATAATAAAACAATAAATAAAAACCTTTTTCTTCATAAACATTACAAATCGTATATATATATATATATATATATAATTTTGTTTTTTATATTATTTAATTTTTTTATTTTTTGTTTATTCTTTAGTTATTATACTATTCAGTTTATTCTTTAGTTATTATACTATTCAGTTTATTCTTTAGTTATTATACTACTTGTATTCCGTTATGCTATTAGAGTTGTTATTATATTATAATTCATGAAATTCTGTTATTGTCATTATCAATGTTCCCAAGTATCTTTTTAAAACTTTCCTTTTGATATGTTTTAGCTACTTTTTCTGCCATTTTTACTTTTATTAATATTATATTAGCAACCTATTTTTTACAATTCACACACTCTATTAGGCTATAGTGCTCACTACGAATTGCTACATAGTCATATGTTCACTATTTTTTACGATTTGCAACTATGGCAAATAGTTGCGATAAACTTACAAACACCATAACTTTTTTATCTCTATCTGATAATCCCGAATCAACGCTGGTCAATTACATAGCCCCATGATGCAGTATTTATGGTTGATAGCAACCTATACATGTTAGTTCATTACATGGCCACATGATGCAGTATTTATGGTTGTTAGCAACATATACATGTTAGTTCATTACACATGGGCACATGATGCAGTATTAATGTCAGAGAGCTACACATACATGTAATAGGCAATGTACATATAACAGTGCTAAATGGCTCTATCAATTGTAGGATATTTATTAATACACCATACCACATGCAACTATCAATACATCCACTACAAAAAGTATCTATCACATCCGTCGGATTCCATAATTCCAGAGAAACTATTTATACAATGCTAGAAGACATCATCAACAGCAGAGTAATTATTAATTCCCCTGAGTCACCACGTGTACCACGATGATTGGCAAGCAACGGCAAGAACGTTTATCTTCAGGATTAATGTTATATTATTACGACTCAATTTTAGAAGAATTTTAATTAACTTGTTATACTATTGAATTAATTAATGATAATATTCTATTTTTTAAAGATTACACATTTCAGCCAGTCCCTTCATTAATTATTATTACTATGGCATTTCATATATCTGTATTAGATTAAATTCTCATTACTAAGTATTTTATATTAATCCAAGGATTCACCTTCCTCATTTTCTTTATCTTTGAGTTCTTTGGATTTTAGTTCCGAATCATCATCCTTTTTCTTATCTTCTTTGTCTAAGTTTAATCCTTTTATCCTGTTGTCTAAAAAGATATACAATTTATCAGATATATCTGAATGTCTTGGTGTTGGGAGCGTTAGTCTATAGATCAGGTACACGATTCCCTGTAGTAGCACGCTGCCGAGGTTAATATTTATGCTTACATATTCATGCACTGGTATAGAAATAGAGCAAATCTGGATTGAGTCAAATAACAACCTTCTTGTTAGTAGATACCCGATATCACACAGCGCCATAATTCCATCCACCCCTCGCATATATGATCCAATACAATGGAACATACATTCTTTAAAGCCTCCAATGCTAAGTTTGCCTATCGCATGCTTGAAGCTATAACATAAGTCTCTAATAGTACCAAATATATTCGTTCCTAGTACCTCTTCTTTGTTAAGCTCTTTTTTTTTTTGTCTTTGTATTCTACTCAAATCAATACCAGTAGGATTTTTATCTATTGCAACATTTACAAAACCACTCGTAAGTAAACATGTCACGCACCCTAAGAGTAACGGTATGAAGTGTATTCCTATGACATGCACTGTCAAGGTATTTATAACTGGCAAATTGTTTATTTGCAAATTCACACCATAGCTTGTGAATATACGCGACCTATACATGTTCAAAGAGAACCAATTCCCTCTATATAATAGCTTCCAGTTGTTAACTTCTCCCCCAATACCAGATATAATAGAACCAAGAGTAAAAAATAAAGTACGTTTGAAAAGAAACCTTGGCAATTTAGACTCTCTGTGAGCTTCTACATTCTTCACCAAAGGAAGCAACAAATTATACAAAGGTCCAAAACTCTTCACACAAAACATATTGACATTAGCATTATTATTACGCTTTATCGAAAAATCATAACGTCTGATAAAGCAGCTGGCTCGCATATATAACAATCGCATAACGTTATTTTCTGTGTAAGCGACTATTAATCCACATAAATCGTCAACATGTTTCATTAATTTTTCCTTTTCTAATTCAATCTCTTGCAGACTTTTTTCTGCAGCTGATTTTTGTGGCAACAACTCCTTTAAATTTTCATTTAACTCTTTTATTGCATCTGCAATCGTATCAGTATTATTATTTAGTTGTTCTTTTTTTTTTTCGTTTAATTTTACAGATGAAGATTCAATCTCTCCCTGCAATTTACTGATAGAATCATTGACTTCTTTCTCTTTTCCCTTCAGACCTTCCGCTGTTTGTCCCATTTTTGTCAATTCTTGTTCCAAACCTTTCAAAGACAAAGATACTTTACCATCTTCCTCTCCTATAGTAATGAGGCCCTGGTTAAACAACGAATTCTTATCAGGACCGCCAGGAACGTCCAATAACACTCTTTTATCATAATCTAAATTCCCCCCTCTTGCTTGATTTTCCAGTTTTACCAGATATTCATTCATAGCTTCGTTGGTACCCACATCCACTAAGTCATTTCTTTCTATCACTTTTTCTTTTTCTTCTTTTTTAATTTTCTCTTCTCCTTTTTCCCCTTCTTCTGGTTCTGGTTTAGCTTGCGCACCTGAACCTTTATCATCTTGATTCCGATTTCTAATTTTATTTAAACGACGTATTATTTCATCAAAATTATTCTTGGTTTTTATAGTATCTTCAATACGTTCAGTCATTGACTCTAAACACACTATATCATTCATCGATTGCTGGAGATTCGAAAGACGATCAACACCTGGATGCTCCAACAAGCCATAATCAACCTTTTCTTCCTCCTTCTCTTTCTCCTTTTTTTGGTTAATTAATTCATTATCAGTACTTAATTTGTCCTTAATATCAGATTCAGAAGGTGAGAGGATGCTGGGGGAAGTTCCTTCTACCTTTTTTTCTTCCTCTACACCAAAAACGCCCTTCATACTCTTTAAAACTTCTTTATATTTATTACCATCTTTTTTATTATATTGTCCATTAAATTCTATTTCATGTTGTTTTATATCTCCTACGAATTTTTTAAAATCATCATCACCACCAAGGTCATCCTTAACGTCTTTATCTAAATCACGTTTTTGGAATACTGTAGCATAGGACCTGTCGAATAACCTTTCATTTAAATTATCACGCATAATATCCCTTAAGAAAGTATTTGTACCCTTATCAGAAACATATTTTAAAATTGCTCCATCGCCTCCGAACGCTTCAGCATTTACTTCAACTGCTTCATTAGAAGGCATGTTTGAATTTTCTGCGTATTTTGGCTCAACAGCAAAACCTTTACCAAAATACTTACCTCCTGACTCTATCTTCACTTCATTATCCTTACATACTGCTTTGTTTACACCATAATAGTAACCCTCATGACCAGTATTAAGAATGTTGTTCTGCCTACGCTGAATCTCCCTTTTTGTATGAACTACCTTTTCCTTTATACCTCTACATGCCTCAAGCACTTCCTTACAAGACTTGCTTACGTCGTTGTAGGCCTTCCCCAAGCCTATGTCCTGACTATCACTAAGCTTATTTACTTTTTTAGCATTCTCTTCGTTAACTTTTATATTCTCTTTCATTAGTTCTTCCATTGTCTTTGCCTTTTTTTGTCCCTTTTCTACATTTTCCTCATCTGGTATATCATCTTTCTCTTTCTCTTCCATCCCAAAACTATCCACAAAGCTCATTCCGCAGCTACTAATCACCAACAGCAAAAGCAGTAAACCGTTTAGTTTACTAAAAAAACTACTACGATTTCCACTAATTACGGTTATATTACCATCTGTTACTTTACCAATAACAATACCTTTCTTTTTAACACTATCCATACTATTAATATATTAATTAAAACTTATTACACATAATTACCAATAGACTACTTTTAATCATGAAGCTATTTGAGTTAAATCATCATCTTGCTTATAATCTAATACAGACAAGACATTATTTCCCATTCTTGCACACTTAAAAGAATATGATTTTCTCTTCTTATTATACTTACCTTTGCCTGCATCCTTCTGAATCTCCTTGCTATCTGTGAAGTCTTTTACTATACCCCTTGACACAAATAATACCATCACAGAATAAGGACATGTTATATAACACTCTACATCTTGTTGACAATATTCATCAAATATATTTCTTAGGTGATCTTTTCCATCTGCTACAACTACATCAAAATTTGTTAAATTTAATTTTGTTAAACTTTCACATCCATAAAACATAGATTCCATATTTGCAACTTTACTAGTATTAAAATTAGATAAATTAAGACTTGTTAAGCTACTACAGCCAGAAAACATATAACTCATATTTGTAACATAAATAGTGGTAAGATTATTCAACCATAATACACGCAAATCTCTACAGTTATAAAACATATAACTCATATTCTCTATCTTTTCTCCACAACTCAAAATCTCTACCTCACATACGGACATATTTGAAAATAATCCGCCTTGCTCTACTGATTGGTCACTATTAGTATCTTTACAGTAGAATAAATATTTTTTCCCACCTAATACACAAGTCCCTAATGAATAAGTATTCTTCTCATTGCTACCTTTCTTACATATAATTTCAACTCTACATTGAGGATGACCTTCAAATATATTATCATCACCTAATTCCACACAATACGAATTTCTTAATCTACCACTAAGCACCCCCTTTGAAAGTATTAACTCAACAACTTTGTTCTTATCTTTTTCCTCAGTTACTACAACCTTAACTTTATCTTGTAATTCCGAAGAGTTAATACGAACATCTAAGAACTTAACTGAAATCTTATTCTGCTGCGACGGTTTAGAACTTCTCCAGAATATAGAACCACATCCTACAAATATCACTGTTAACGATATAATAATAATCGCTGTATATTTCTTTATTTCCATAATGGATATTATATAATACTATTGTATATATTTTATATTTATTTTTATTACTTTTTTAAAAAATTTTTTAAAAAAAATAAGTCTCTTTATATATATGTATAATTTTACATGTCAAAAATAATATGTAATCTTCGAAATAATATCATTTAAAATTTTTACTTTGCCGCTATGCCATCTTCCTTTCTTTCCACCACGGCTCCTTTCTTTACACCACGGCTCCTTTCTTTCCACCACGGCTCCTTTATCACTTACTTTAATACCAACTGTCCCCTTTATCACTTACTTTAATGCCAACTGTTCCCTTTATCACTTACTTTAATGCCAACTGTTCCCTTTATCACTTACTTTAATGCCAACTGTTCCATTTATCACTTACTTTAATGCCAACTGTTTCATTACTATGCCCACCATCTGATTTGTATGTAAGCTATATTTTCATGTTGCCTCTAAAATATTTTCAAACACTCCTTTAACTTTTGAACCGTTAATACATCCGCTTCACTATCACACTGTTCGCTTCACTATCACACTGTTCGCTTCACTATCACGTTGTATGGTTTAATTATATCATTTTGTTGCTATGTGGTTATACTGTTATAATGACTTGGTTATTATCTGCCGTCACTACATTATGTTGTTGTTGTTTATAATTTCATTCCGAAGAATACAAGAGTAATAAAAACAATTTTGAGAGTTTATAATATCAACTCATACTTTATTATTTATTTCTACATATGCTATTTTGCATAAATAACTTTACGATAATTATTTTAATTTTTGTATAAGCAACGTTACGCTAATTATTGAAATTATAAAATCTTATTTTGTGATAGTTTTGTTATATTAATATAACTGTTATTTTTATTTCACCATATTTGTTATTAAAATCTTCACCATATTTGTTATTAAAATCTTCACCATATTTGTTATTAACATTACCTTGTAAATTTTCAGTAGACATTTTATTTTTAATGCCATTATTTTCTCCATTATCATCAGATATAATTCCCACTAATTTTAAAAAATCACGCAATGAGAATTGTAAATAAAAGTATTCAAATATTTTTATATCAGATGTAAACAATTGTACACAATATTGGAAAAAACATACTACACATATATGTCCCTCTTCAATACATATTTTTTTCTAATAACATTATCCTTCTCTGATCCGTCTTTTACTTCGGCAATAGTAACCAGTTTTAGATACTCACCTTGCTACCCTCCTAAGAAAAATTATAATAATCTCACGCTAACCAAAAACCATTTTTTCCTTCTTTTTAGTTAACGTGGAATTATATCAATTTTAATCCCGAAAACACACATCCAGCCAATATAATACAAGTCATCACAGCAAAAACCAAAAGATCACGATTAAAACCTTCCACACAATTACCAATTACTTTGTGGATGACACTTACGCTGATGATATGATGTACCACTCAAAAAAACCTTATCATTGAATACTTCTTTTTATCCTTACAAACATTCTGATTGAGACTGGATTTATTGTTGAAAGTATTATTCCCAGTACCACTATACTGATTATGATTCAGAGTAGTATTGAGATTAACCTTTAAATTTTCCATCCCAAAAACTATCCACAAAGCTAACTCCATAGCTCCCGAAGAGTAACAAAGTCAAAAGTGGTATATTCAGCGTCCTACTGAAACGGTTATAGATAAAGTTACTTATTGGATATATATATTCTTACATATGTAATAGCTACTATTTTTTAGCATAACTAACGTAAATAATTATTTCATAACAGTGGCAACTGGGTGTTATGTATTTTTATTTTTGTCAAATATTTATATTCTATACTTATTAGAATAATTGGTTTTACTTATTCTCCTTACCGTCAGAGAATAAATTCGAGATCAAATAAAACATATCCAACAATGAGATTGACAAATAACAATATTCAAATATTTTTATATTCAATGCTAAAAATTGCAGACTAATAAACTTAGTAGTAATATCATTATTATATTTCTTATTATTATCCCCTTTATATGTTCCTTTTGTTAATACACTATTACAATTTGTTTCTGTAGAAATAAGAGCAATAGTTAGTATTTTATGTAGATTCAGTTCTAACAATTCCCGTAAAAACATGAAACGCCACAAAAAGAATTCTACTCTTCCTTTTTCAGGTAAAAAATTTAATGTCATTCCAAAATCAAACAGCACACCTATAGCATCATCAATATAATAATTGGCATAAGGAACGTCAGCAATGCAAAAACATAAATAATTATTTAAAAAACTACCCCAAGTTTTCATAGGTAAAAACCTAAAACAGAAACACTGCAAGAGTCCTTGTATTGAATTAGCTACGACTTTATCCTGTGCAAAAAAATTTGATAGAGTAGTTTTTGTATTAGACCTCTTTCCCACATCATAACATCGTTGAAACTCAATACATCTCACTACTCCTAAAAAATACAAACTTTTATATATAAAATTCGTAGCTTTCATAAGAATTCCCTCCTCATATACAACCGCATCGCTTTTTAAACAATTGCTAGGTACAATATAACATCCATTATATATACCTTTAGATTTTATACTATTTAGCAAGGAATCCTGTCCAGCAGAGATATCACCATCATTATGTAGCGAGCTAAATTCATTTCCACTATTAGGAGGAACCATATAAGGAGAAGTCATCTCACTCGACCCAAAACTATCCACAAAGTTTACTCCGAAGCTACTAATCACCAACAGCAAAAGCAGTAAACTTTTAAATCTGCTAAACACAATTACTTTATTCATACTATTTACTTATATATATATAGTTTTGTATATTTTTTAAAAAAATATTTAAATTTTATTTTTTTGATTTATTTATCAACTTAGTATCAAAAATCCTAAAAACACAAAAACTTTATTTATTATAAAGCATTATCCTATTTGTATAATTTTATGGTTAAAAATTGTACATGTATAGATTTTATCATTTTTATAAATGTCAGCATTGTATGTGTCATTTATTTTTTCACTAATTTTTAATCCAAAATTGTCTTCTTTATCCTGATGATTCATGACATCATGTATTTTTTCTATTATTTTCTTTAAGAAATATCCTGAACATGTCAACTTAATGCTCTCATTATCCTTAAAACAATTTTTAAACATATAATCCATATCCTGAACGTTGGCAATATTAAGATTAGATAGATCCAAATTTGTTAAATTATGACATGATGCGAACATATAACTAATATCTTCCATCTGATTCCCACATCCTAATATTTTTATATTGTTATTGTAACTACCTTTGAATAAACCATGAAATGAAAGTTTGTGTGTGGTATATTGTTTTTTTGTTGTGTTGCCATTGACACAGTAAATAAGATAATCTTTATTTTTTTCAGAAAATAAATAATATAAGAAACGTACAATAGGATTACTCGTTTTATTACTCATACAAGTAGCTAAAATATACTTTTCACTACTTGCGCCTAAAGGAACGTTAACTGTACACTCGCTATTGCTTAATAGCTCTACAATGGCATTATTTTGTAGGCTATAGCTATTTGAAAAATCGGCATTTACAACTGTCAGAGGAGAAAAGTTGTTTAGTTTAAAAACCTTAACATCTTTATTGTCTTGATTAGATATTGAAAGTTCTACTTGATTATTTTTTTCTGTAATAGTAACTATTAACTTTTCTTTTTTTGTTGGAATTAAATTTTTAAAAAACAATCCTAATGTTAAAATAACAACGCTAAAAACAATTATCTTCATGTTCATAAGCACAATATAATGTTTATATTACATTAAATTATTTTTTATATTCTATTTTAAAAAAAATTTTTATCTATTAATTTTTTTAAGTAGTTTTATCTTACAACTTCCTCATCATATATTCTATATGACTATTTACATTCCAGAACATAGATGACATAAAAACTTAATTATAAATATTACATATATCCATAATCACAACAAATATAACATTCGAATAGCATTTACAACAACAGTGATTTTGTAATAGTATTTATAATAATAGGCGATTTTATAATAGTGTTTATAACAATAGGCGATTTTATAATAGACACTAGCACAATTATTGTGCATTATTTTTGTTAATATTTTTTATGTTATTTTCCGTACTCGTTTGTGCATTGTACCATATATAAGTTTATGTTCCGTTGCTTATCACAGTTTATGTTTCGTTCCTTATAATAGTTTATGTTTCGTTTTCTGGCTCTGTCTCAGTTTTTCTGTATCCTTTTTTGTATCCTACTGTCTGAGTACACTTTTGTCCCATTTTTTTTGTTCTTTTTATATTTTTTTGTTCGTCCATTGTAGTATTTTGTTCGTTCATTGTAGTATTTTGTTCGTCCATTGTAGTATTTTGTTCGTCCATTGTAGTATTTTGTTCGTCCATTGTAGTATTTTGTTCGTCCATTGTCATATATGTCATGTAGTTTTCTAGACTTTTCTTTTTCCACGAACGTGTAAGTCTTTTAAAATAATGGCCCTTTTCATTATATAAGTTATGTTTGTAAAAAAGGCATTGTGCACATATATAATATTTTTCATCTATGCAACTTTGATATAAAAATCCTTTAATCTTTTGATTACATATTTGACATATTTCTTCATGCTCTTTCCCTTTATATTTTTCATTTTCTTCTTGTATTTGTTTGTTTATATCGTCCATATTATTCTTAATTTTTTTAATGTAGTTTTGAAATCTTTCATTTTTTTGTTTAAAAATGTTTTGATACTCTTTCCCAATTTGAGTAATTATATATGCAATCTGTTTAATGAAATTTTCTTCCAATTCGTCTGTTTTATTGATTATTGTATCTTCATAAGTTGTGCTTTTTGTCTTTTCTTGATTATAGTATTTGAATATATTATTCCTATCTTTTAATTCCTTTCGCTTATTATTATCATCAGTTGCTATATCATTTATAGATTTCTTTCTATACATCTTGCTAGCATAATTATCAACATATTGATCAAAATTATTGTTTTGATTATTCACATATTGATTAAAATTGTTATTTTGAATTTTTTTTCTTAGACTAGAGATATATAGCCATAATCTAATGAGAAACGACAATTTAAAGAGATATTCTTTCTCAAAATTAAAGTTACTATAGTTATTTTGTCGTTCGTTATTATCTTCTACCTTATTTGCTTTTTTGTTATATTTATCTAATTTTTCATTTATGTTGTGATGTCCTTCTAAAATCTCATTATCATCTTCGTTTATGCATAAAATCTTTTTAGTTTTCATTTGATCACCAAATAGTAATATAAAATCATGCATATGCTTATTATAAAAACAATAGTCTTTCTCCGCACATTTGTTACATATGTAATAATCTGTGCATATAGAACATTTAAATAATATTCCCTTAATCATTTTTTTACAAATCTTACAGTTTTTTGGATGCGAGTAATTGTTTGCTTTTATAAAATTTCGTAGTTCGTCATTATGTTGTTGTATAAGTTTATTATATTGTATAAGATTTTCGTAAAAATTCTGAAATGTCTTACTTAGTTGGTCTTCTAATTTTCCCACCAATTTTATAGCTATTTTTAGTATATCTGAGAGATATCCTTGTATTATTTCCTCTTTTTCTTCTTCTTTCCCCAAATTTTGATTATTTGACATATGGTCAAATATTTTTTTTACTTCTGTCGTTATATCTACTAAATTTTCTTTACCTTGCTCTTTGTATGGTATTTTATTTTTTTCTTTTCTCTTTCTTTCTTTTTCTTCAGATTTCCTCTTAGCTTCCTTTTCTTTTCTCTTTCTTTCTTTTTCTTCATTTTCTTTTTGAATTTTCTCTTCCTTTTCTTTTTGAATTTTCTCTTCCTTTTCTTTTTTAATCCTATCATCTTCTTTTTCTTTTTGTATTTTCTCTTCCTTTTCTTTTTTAATCCTATCATCTTCTTTTTCTTTTTGAATTTTCTCTTCCTTTTCTTTTTGAATTTTCTCTTCCTTTTCTTTTTTAATCCTATCATCTTCTTTTTCTTTTTGAATTTTCTCTTCCTTTTCTTTTTGAATTTTCTCTTCCTTTTCTTTTTTAATCCTATCATCTTCTTTTTTTTCATCATTACCAATATGATTATTTAAGTTATTATTATTCCAACCTGGATTTTGGTTATTATTATTCTGATTATTTAAGTTATTATTATTCACACCTGGATTTTGGTTATTTTTATTCTGATTATTTAAGTTATTATTATTCACACCTGGATTTTGGTTATTATTATTATTATTATTCCAAAAGTTGAAACGACTCAATATTCCGCCAATCCAACTACAACAACCACTATTCTCAGCGTTATCGTTAGTTTCATTATTACTCCAGCACTCATCAAAACAACTACTAAAACAACCACAATCCACGAAGCTACAACAGCCACAACAATCACAGCCTGCCAAAAGTAGGCAATTACAAAATAGCAACAACAATGCGTAAAGGTAGAACTTAACCGATACGTGTTTGTAGTCTGTCGTGTTAAAGATACTGTCTTTGCTCATAGTTAGTAATCTTACATTGATATATATATACATATATATATAGTTAGTAATCTTACATTGATATATATATACATATATATTTGTATTATGAACTGTAGGTTAAAATATATATAAATTATCTTATTTTTGGTTTTGATGATTGTTATTAACCCGGTAATTGTGTTTATGTCTGGTTTTTGTGTTAGTTTGTGATTGTGATTAGTTTTATGTTGGTGTTTATGTAGTGTTTTTTGTTTGTGATATTGGTATTAATGTCAGATATTTATCTTGTGTTGGTATGTTTGGTGATGGTGTGTATTTGAAATATTCCTACTGGCATAGTTATACCAATTATGTTTTTATTTTTTCATAATCCGACACACTATTTTTCACGATATCATATATTTTTGACAAAATTGAACTTCCTCAATATTAAACTCACTCAAGATACCATAAATAATACTGGTAAAACCCATATCGGCATAGATATACTCCAATATTTACAAACTTTTATTTCAAAATCTAGAAATTTTACCGTGCTTATCAAAAAACGTAACACTAAGTTAAAGCGAAAAGTTTGAGTTTTGGGATTCAACGGCTCATAATGATTAAATCATATATAAAGTAAAACGCAAATTATACTAGAAAGAAGGTTAATACCCGCAATATGTAAATCTATTTCCCAGTTAGTAAATGGCAATTTATATGGGATATGATAATTGAGCCCATATGTCCACAATATGTGAGATCTACACCAATAGAAATTACCATCCAGTTGTCGCCAAGTGTTATCATACCCACTAATACCAGTTATAAAACATGGAAGGATAATACCGCCAACGTATTTAAATATATATCGCCAATGTTCTACACTTTCATGCCCATCACTCTTCTTACATAACGTTTTTATATTATTATCTTCTGTTTTTATTATCTTTTTTTTCTCTGTAGCATTCTCTGTATTTATATTATTTTTATTATCTACTAGATTCATTCCCCCAAGAATTCTCTCCGCAGCTAAAGAATATTAGCAATGATGAAATAAGTACATTTTTAAACGTATTCATAAGTTGAAATAACGTATATATATAGTGATGAAGTTTTTGCATTCTTTTAAAAATATTTAATTATTTAAATTTTACTTTATTTTTCACATTTTAAGTTTCAATAATGCTATATATAGCAGTAGACTTTTATCAATATGAAATCACTGAATATTTATAATAATTAAATTAGTAGTTTCAAGTATAACGTATATGTATTTTTTTTGTATATACGACTGTGGTTGAAATATTAAAAAAGATTGACATCGTCATCTGTATTATTGTTATAGCCATATGTATTATTTTCACCACCTTTCTTATTTACTAAATTTTGAAATGTATCTTTTATAAATTCTACTATTATTAATCCAGGTCTGCAAATTAAAAATGCCAATGGATTCACTGATATGCTATAATATTCGTTCACCTTTATTTCCCAAACGCACAATTGCAAAACATTTCCACAACAAAATATATATATTCCATTTATCAGTATTTTAGCAATCAAATTAGGAACATAATAAGCACGAACTTCATCATCCAGCCATTTATCCCCTATTACCTCACAGCATACAAGGCATCCAGCGACATACACCAATGCCGCTAAACCATTAAAACCAAAGATATGTATATTCATATCACAGTTAGTAAACGGAAAATGTGTGCGCCAATTTAATCCATAGTTAAGATATAAATTAGATCTATACCAATAGAGTGTAGAAGACTTCTCTAATGGCTTCCAAGTGTTATGATAACCTCCAATACCAGTTATGAACCAAGGTGCAATATAACACGTCCCAAATAACATAAATTGTAATACTATCAGAAGCTTATTATACCCGTTAATTTGCATAATAGAAATCTGTTGACATTCTTCATATTCTTTACCACCAGTATTATTTATATTTCCTGATAAATTATCATTGGAATCCTTAATATGCTCATTATTCCCAATCATATCAGTACCTCCATTCTCTGGAAAATTATTATACTTCATCCCAAAACTATCCACAAAGTTCACTCCACAGCTACCAAACACCAACACCGCCAAAAGTAATATAGATAATGTTTTTATTCTTTCGAAAAAGTTATTTTTCATATCTAGAATTAATGAAATATTCGTATAAAAAATGTATGTAAATAATTTTCTTTATAAGATTTCTTAAAAATATAATCTTAACTTACTATTCATAAAATATAATCTTAACTTACTATTCATAAAATATAATCTTAACTTACTATGCATAAAATATAATCTTAACTGACTATGCATAAAATAGAATCTTAGATTAAGTTGTGTTATATAAACTATTATATGACACAACACATCCATAAAACTGGTATTGTGGAATTCATTTGTAAACTGTTGTATGTTGTATTTATATTTTTCGTTTCTGGTAATAATATCCATTCCAATCACCATAGCAATTGGATAAAATATTATTTTAGTTACCTAAAATATCTTTATTGGCTAATAGAGATTTGGTTATTGAGAAAATCATCGTTTTTGTTACTGAAAAAAATATTTTGGCCTAAATTATTATTTTGGTTATTCGGTATTATTATTTTAGGTATAGTAATTTTGTATCGCATTGCGAATTTAATTGTTAAAATAATCATCTATACTTTTACAAATATTTTTCAAATACATACGGAAAAATATTCAAAGATATACTATAATATTTACAAACTTTTATTTCGAGATCTAAAAATTGCAAGGTATTTACCGCAGTCCAAAAAGCAAATCCACAATTTTTACTCTTTTTATCCTTATTACAAATAATATTAAACAACAAACAAGCTTCAATGAATGCTATCACATTAACACCCAATAGATGTAAGTCTAAATCTATATTATAATTTATAAATGGAATTTTTAAGTCAGAAACTATATTATAATTTAACCCATATGCCAACCAGAAATTAGATCTACACAAATAAAATTTTCCAGATAACTTCTTCCAAGTGTTATCGTACCCTCCGATACCAGTTATGAAACAAGGTACGATTACAGGAGAAAAATATTTAATATTTTCAAATAAGGACGAAGAACTAGATTTCTTATGATCCGTAACACCATCAGAATTCAGATTAAATGTGTCATTATCATGATTCGTGCTATTAGAATCAATATTCGTACCAGAATTTATCTCCATCCCAAAACTATCCACAAAGTTTACTCCGAAGCTCCAGCAGAGCAACAACAGAAAAAGCAGTAAATGCAATATCTTATTACTACAACGTCTAGGAATAAAGTTATTTCGTATTGTCATACTATTCACAATTGTATTATAATTAACTAAGTTATTATACGATATATACATATACTTTTATATTACTGATTTTGTATTAGAATATGTTTTTAAAAATTAACTATTCCATACAATACTATGTTTTTGTCTTTCAAGTATTTCTTTCTCAAACATTTTACATATAATTCCTACGATAATAGGGAAGAAATTAAAAGAGAAATTATAATAATGTAATATTTTCATATCAACACTTAGCAAAGTAATAGCATCTAACATAAAGCAAAAACTCATATTAAAAAAGAATATTTTTTTATAGTGCTGATCGCCTATTTGTATGCTATCATGCCATCTAATAGAAGTATATCTTTTCAACATTAAACATATTAAAGACGCGCTCATGCCAACAAATAATGCTATAAAATTTACCCCTATAATACTAATATTACATGCATATTTTAGTTTTTTAAAGGTATTTTCATGAAATAGAATCTTTTTAATACCAAAACGTAATGGTAAAGGAGTTAGTTTCTTGGCATAAAAATTATCTGTATAAAAAAAACAATCATATGGCATGGTTTTGATGGCTGTATATCCTCCTATTCCACTGCATAATATTGATAAAAGATACGGAAAATATTTACATAAATAACTATAATCTATTCTGTTTTTAGATATGCGTAAATACCCATCTTTTACTTCCAAAAATATTTTCTCTTTGCTGTAATTGTTTTTACGGTTTTTATTCCACGCTCCTGAAGCATTGTTTATTTGTTTGTTGGCATTATTTTGACTTCCTCCTACTTTCTTGACTTCTTCTCCTATGCTTCGCATTATTATTTGCATATCCTTTGCAATGTTTTTGTTCGTTTCTTCCTGTGAGTATTTACTTTGAGCTAATTTATTTTTTACTTGCATGCTTACATCTTGACCACAACCCATACAAAGCAATTGTATTATTGAGCTGATTTTAATATTAGGTAGCAACTGACCATTGAAAAAATATTTTCCTAATATATAATCACAATATTCCAAATTACCGTCTGCTATTCGATATAATACTTCATATCTTTTCTCTGCAGTTTTCTTTTTGTCTTTTAACTTATCTCTAAACTGTTTATTTTTAGGCACTATACCACCATTTTTGTTGTAAGGTATTACTTCGTTTTTAAGATTCTTTTCAATTCTTTCTTGCTCATTTATTTTTTTACTTTTTCTTTTGTAACTTAATTCTAAATTATGATTGTTACTATCGTTATCCTCATTACTTTGATTTAAATAAAATAAAACTTTTATTAAATTACTTTCTAAATCTTTATCTGATAGCCCTTTATCTTCATCTGGTTGCTTTTTTTTTAAATTGATAAGTAAGGGTTGAAAAAAACTTTTTATCTTTTCTTCTATTGATGTTGATAATTTACCTTTTCCACCTTCTAATGATTCTACTGCTTCAACACCCATTCTTCTTCCATTAGATCCATAACCAATGCCGTTTATTTGCATCCCATTATTTATGCTACCTTGCATGTATTGTGATTGTATCCCATTATTTATGCTACCTCGCATGTATTGTGGTTGAATCCAATTATTTATGCTACCTCGCATGTATTGTTGTTGCATATTATATCCTTTATTATCATATTGTTTGTTTTTGTTAGACGATACAAGACTTTGAATGGAGCTTGATAATTTATTATTTGGTAGCATACTGTTACTAAACTCATTAAAAGAATCATTATGCTCACTTTCCTCATTATCACTATTATTATTATTATTATTATTTCTTTTGCATGTGTCAATCTCTTCAAGATCCTTCATAGCGTAGGTATCATAGCTAAAAAAGCTTATCATTATTACAAGACAACAAAGTATTTTAAAATTCTTATATAACATAAAATGTATTATATTAATATATACTTATATATAATAATAAATTTATTTTTTCAATTATGTTTAAAACTGTATTCTGTTTAAGTGCTTTATACTTAGCACTATTTTTTTCATTTTATTTTGTTTGTTTTTATAGTAGCGATAGTCTCTATAATCTTATAATAACAACTACCGGCATTCAAGATATCAAATATTATGCTGGATTTGATTTATCATATGAAGACGTAAAACGTATTGCATACGACCTCATTGAGTATTTATCGTGCAGATCCAATGTTTTAGATACTACAATACAATTACCAAATGGTAATACAATATTTTTTTATAATCAAAAAGCATTATCACATATGCAAGACGTCAGAAATATAATATATCATCTAAAACTTTTTGCAGTAATATCTTTTATAATAAACATTATATCTACATGTTTCATTTACTTCTTAGGTATAACCTTCGATAAACTGAAAAAATGTTATCGTAAAATATTATTACTATTTTTTATAACTATCTTTATTCTTATTATTGCTTGCATAATAGATTTCCATTTTGTTTTTATATTATTGCATAAAATATTGTTTAAAGAAAATACATACATTTTCGCGCCTAATAAAGAATATATTATAAACCTCTTACCGCAAAATATATTCTTTACCTATGCATACCGTATAATATCAGCAATGCTAATATCGATAGTATTTATTTATATATTACTATCAATATTAGAAAAGGTAAGAAAAAATTACACATGCAAAGAAAACGTATAACTAACCTAACCTAAACTAAAACCTAAACTAACCTAACCTAAACTAAAACCTAACCTAAACTAAACACAAAAGTAAAATAGTACAAGCATGCAAAATAGTTAAAATGCTATTATGTGTTTATATTTTTGTTTCTACGTTTCTTCATTCGTTACGTTAACAGATAAATAAAATTAAAGAAAGTATAATTTTCACAGATAGGATTTTTTTATATAGTTAAATACTCTTAACTGAGATATTCCAGCTGCACCTTCCGGTACAACTACCTTGTTACAACTTAGCTCCAATCATCAGTCCAATTCTCAATGATTCCAATTACGGTCACCATCTTCAAATTTTACCAACTTTCATAGCTTGATGGGCGGTGTGTACAAGATCCGAGAACGTATTCACCGTAACGTTGCTGATTTACGATTACTAGCGATTCCGACTTCATGAGGTCGAGTTGCAGACCTCAATCCGAACTGAGGCGTGTTTTAATGATTAAACATCTATTGCTAGATATGAACTTATTGTACACGCCATTGTAACACGTGTGTAGCCCTGGACGTAAGGGCCGTGCTGATCTGACCTCATCCTCTCCTTCCTCCTGCTTACACAGGCAGTTTATCTAGAGTCCCCACCATAACGTGCTGGTAACTAAATATAAGGGTTGCGCTCGTTACAGGACTTAACCTAACACCTCACGGCACGAGCTGACGACGACCATGCAGCACCTTGCACTTTGTCTTAAAAAGAAGATCGCGTTTCTGCGACTGTCAAAGGCATTCTAGTCCAGGTAAGGTTCCTCGCGTACTGACGAATTAAACCACATGTTCCACCGCTTGTGCGGATCCCCGTCAATTTCTTTGAGTTTCACCCTTGCGAGTGTACTACCCAGGTGGATCACTTATTGCTTTCGCTTAGACTCTCATATGTTTTTAAAAATAAATTTTTAAATCGATACGAACATCGAGTGATCATCGTTTACTGCGTGGACTACTAGGGTATCTAATCCTATTTGCTCCCCACGCCTACATGTTTCAGTGTCAATGATTAAATAGTAACCTGCTTTCGCTGTCGGTATTCTTTATGATATCTATGGATTTTACCCCTACACCATAAATTCTAGTTACTTCTTTAATATTCAAGTCTTGTAGTTTCAATGGCAGTTTCAATGTTAAGCACTGAGATTTCACCACTGACACACAAAACCACCTACACATCCTTTAAACCCAATGATTCCGAATAACGCTCGCACCCTACGTGTTACCGCTGCTGCTGGCACGTAGTTAGCCGGTGCTTATTCTTACGGTACCTTCTCATTAATCTCGCAAGACTAACATTATTCCCGTATAAAAGCAGTTTACAATCCGAAGACTGTCATCCTGCACGCGGTATGGCTGGGTCAAGCTTGCGCCCATTGCCCAATATTCCTTACTGCTGCCCCCCGTAGGAGTCTGGCCCGTGTTTCAGTGCCAACGTGGCGAACCCTCTCTCAAGGCCGCTATCCATCATTGTCTTGGTGGGCTATTATCCCGCCAACTAACTAATAGAACATACACTCATCATATATCGATAAATCTTTCATCTTTAGGTATCTCAACCTAAAGACATATAAGTTATTAATTCCAATTTCTTGAAGCTATTACTTAATATATGGTAGATTATGTATGCATTACTCACTCGTACGCCGGTCGCCAACAACGGTTTCATATTTCCACATCACATTGCTGCTCAATTTCAACATAAAACCATCTTGCTGCCCCTCGACTTGCATGTATTAGGCCTACCGCTAGCGTTTATTCTGAGCTAGAATCAAACTCTTCTTTGTAAATTTGTTTATGTGTTCAAAAACACTACACGATTATTTTTTACCTTTCTGTGCTATATTATACTTTCAAAGATCTAAAAATCAAATATATCTTCTTATATAATTAAATTTTGTTTTATATTTTAACTTTTTATAAAAAATTTAAATATAAATATCTTCCCTTTGTAATATTTTATATTCTCCTAATTTTAAATCCCCTTTTGTTAAATTTGCATAGGAATATCTATCTAAATTTATAATTTTGTAACCCAAAAATTGGAATAAACGTCGTAAAATCCTATTCTTACCAGAATGTAAACTCACAAATATACATCTTTTATTATTGTTATTATGTTTTATGGCATCAATTTTACATAGTCCATCTTTTAACATTACACCATTTTGTATTTTTACAATGTCAGAATAATTTAACTCACGGTCCAATAGAAGACTATATTTTTTTTCCACACAAGACGACGGATGAGAAAGGTTTCTTGCTAACATGCCATCATTTGTTAACAATATTAACCCTGTTGTATTCCTATCTAATCTTCCGACATAAAATAAACGATATGTGTTCGTGATGTGTTTAGGTAAATATGAAAATATAGTTTTCCGGCGCTGTGGATCTTTAGAGGTAGTAATACAATTAAATGGTTTATTAAACAATATGTAAACATATTTATTTTGATGCTGAAGTACTTTGCCGTTATATTTCACCACATCAGATCCTATATTAACCTTATATCCTAATTTTTTAACTGTTATATTATTAACCGATATTTTCCCTTCAAGTATCAACTCATCTGCTTTTCTACGCGAACAAATCCCAGAAGAGCTAATAAATTTATTTAGCCTCACAATTACTTCTGACATTAGAAAATGTTAAATTCAATATTAAGATAAAACGACATTATATAGGCACTGTCTATATATGGACAGTATATGAATGTTTACAAAAGAAGAATAGGAACTTAATTTTCTACATTTACACCTATACTTCTTGCAGTTCCTTCTACTATATTCATAGCTGCTTCTATAGTCCTGGCATTTAAATCTTCCATTTTTTTTTGTGCTATAGCTTTAACTTGCTCTTTTGTCACTGTGCCAACTTTATTTTGGTTAGGCATCCCAGAACCCTTCTCTAGGTTTATAGCTTTTAGTAGTGACGTTGCAATAGGTTCGTGTTTGGTAATAAAGGAATATGTTTTGTCGGAATAAATTGTCACTATGACAGGGATAAGCTCTCCTTTCCTGTCTTTTGTTTTAGAGTTAAATTCATCACAGAAGTTTTTTATTTGTCCTCCTAATCCTTTACTCCCAAATATAGCCGTCAGGGAACCTTGTGCAGCTTCTCCACCTTTAACTTGAATTTTAATGTATGATGTTATTTCTTTACCCATATTTTATTGTTTACTTATTTGTGTTAAAAATAATTCTACTTCTATAGACCTAGAAAATATGTTTACATTTATTTTAGCAGAATTATTTTTAAAATTTATAGATTGTATTACGCCATTAAACCCTGAAAAAACCCCATCCACTATCTTAACATCTTCTCCTACAGAAAACACTTCATCATTGCTGATGTTATTTGCTGTCTCGTCTTGTAATAATAATTTCACTTCCCTATTACTAAGACATGGGATATTATCAGAATATTGTTTTGTATTTCTTCCCACAAACATAATAGAAAATGGAGAAGAATGTATAAGATTATCTACATCTACGTCTTCTAGTTCCGCTGCTATATAAATATACCCTGGCATTTTTAATTGTTCTTTCAATATATTTTTCCCGTTTTTATATATAAATACGGATTTTTGTGGTACATACACACGCTGTAACCTTTCATTTGGGAAAAACTTATCCTTATTATTTTCTATCCATTCTTTCACTTTTAAATCCTTCCCGGGTTGTACTCGTAAAACATACCATTTATAGTTATGACTAGTTTTTTCCCCAGCACCGACATCCATTTTTTTCTTATTCATAATTTTTATATTTTATTGCTATATAACATTGTCGTCAACTTTTGGAATAAATAATCCATGCCAAAAATAATAGAACATAATATAAAAAGGAAAATCAAAAATATAAAAAAAGTATTTTCTACAACCTCAAAACTTTCTTTTTGTGTATTAACAACAACCTCAATATATGCTGTTTTTAAAAAACTTAATATAGACATAACTTATATTTTCACAAACATTTTCACTTGCACGAATGGAGAGATTCGAACTCCCAACCAATGGTTTTGGAGACCACTACGCTACCAGTTGCGCCACATTCGTAAGATATGTGGGAAGGCATAAAAATGAAATTATACAATTCTTAATATGGTTTTTTTTATATGTTAATTAGACTATCTTGTCCTTACATTAGCTAAGAATTGATCTTCATCTGTTATATTGTCTAAAATTTCAGTAATTTGTCCTGACCCGACAGTACATTTTCCCTCACGTATTGCAAACTTGAGTCCTTTTTCCATAGCAATTTCTTTTTGTAAAAGGACTTCTATTTCCAAATTATCCCCAGGGTTAACCATAGAAATTTCTGGAGATAATATTATAGTACCAGTAACATCTGTGGTCCTGAAATAAAATTGTGGTCTATATTTAGCGAAAAATGGTGTATGACGTCCTCCTTCGTCAGCCGTTAAAACGTAAATTGCAGCTTTAAAATGATTATGAGGTTTTATAGACCCTGGTTTACATAATACCATACCTCTACATATTTGTGATTTTTCAATACCACGCAATAAAATTCCAGCATTATCTCCTGCTAAACCTTCTTGTAAAGTTTTACAAAACATTTCTATTCCTGTTACAGTAGCTGTGAGGTCTTTTGCTGCTCCCATTCCTACAATACCTACTACATCATTAAGCTTCACTTTCCCTCTTTCAATTTTACCAGTTACTACAGTTCCACGACCAGTTATAGTCATGACATCTTCTACGGACATTAAAAAATCTTTATCTACATCTCTAACGGGTGCAGGAATATAGTCATCAACAACATTCATTAACTCTATTATTTTTTCTACCCATTTTGGTTCACCATTTAAAGCTCCTAAAGCTGACCCTCTAATTATAGGGCAACCTTTAAATCCATAATTTTCCAATAAATTTTTTAAATCATCTTCCACTATTGTAAGTATATCTTCATCATCCACAACGTCTACTTTATTCAAAAATACTACAATAGCAGGTACGCCCACTTGACGAGCCAATAATACATGTTCTTTTGTTTGATCCATAGCACCATCTGTAGCAGCGACTACTAATATAGCACCATCCATCTGTGCAGCACCAGTGATCATATTTTTTACGTAATCAGCGTGTCCAGGACAGTCGATATGAGCATAATGACGTTTCTCGGTCTCGTATTCTATGTGTGAAGTATTAATTGTAATACCACGTGCCTTTTCTTCTTTTGAAGAATCTATTTGATCAAAATCTTTTTTTTCAGCTAAACCTTTATCTGCTAAAGTTTTTGAAATAGCTGCCGTCAATGTAGTCTTCCCGTGATCGACATGTCCTATAGTACCAATATTTATATGTTCCTTAGAACGGTTGAAGTCCGTCCTAACACTTTTATTCACTACTGCCATAAATTACTAATTTTGTTTTATACAATAATATTATATATTTTATATGTTTTATATAAGATATATATTATAAAAAAATATTAAAATAAAAAATATGGAAGAAAATAATAAATGTTGTGAAAATTTAACACCTTTGAATATGAATTTATTTTCACAATCAAATACATATAGAAACGTAATAGGTTGTATTAAACGTGCTAAACAACTGGAATTTGAACGTGAGCGCCGCAATCATCAAAAATTAGATGAATGGATTACATATGTAAATAATTCTTATAATGATGATAATAAGGTCGCCGATATTTCTCCGCAAATAAAAATATCACGTTATTTTGAGAAATTGCCAAAAGTGACAAATATAGCCTTGAGGGAGTTTTGTAATAATGATTTTGTAATAACAAATAAAGAAGAAGAAGAAGAGGAAGAGAAAGCGAAAGAAGAAAAAAAATGAGAAGAAGAATTAGGATATTATTTGCGGAAGTAGTTCAGTGGTAGAATATAACCTTGCCAAGGTTGAGATCGCGAGTTCGAATCTCGTCTTCCGCTCAGGGTTTTATAATATCACTGCTAATATGGTGATAATATAATCTTTTATGCCGAGATGGTGGAATGGTAGACACGAGGGACTTAAAATCCCTTGGACATTAAGTCTGTGTGGGTTCAAGTCCCACTCCCGGCACAAGAAAAGAATATAACGTGTTTTGGTATTATATATGTATAATTTTTTTAATATAAAACTTCTTGTTAGGTTTTTAAACGTTCTATTTTTACGTATCTTTCTTCTAACATTTCTTGCATTTACTTTTTTGATATGGGTAACTGTTTTTTATCTTATCATTAACATATTGTATAGTAAAGACGTATCATTATTTTTTTATTTAAGGGCTACATCAAATGTAACTATATTATTTACTCAATATTATTTCATCATAACTATAATTTGTGCAGTATTATTTACATTCGCATATTTACATGTACGCTCAGAACTATATATAGTTAAATCTTGTGGTAGTGGATTTTATAAGGTTATGTTTTATTTTTTACCATCATTGACATGTATTTTTATTTTAACTTTCTACACTAACAATTATCTTGTCCCCAATGCACAGAAAAACATAATTACCTTAACAAAAGAGTTACTCTATTATAATCCTATTGCGTTAATAAAAGAAAGAGATTTTACAAATCTATTTAATAAAATACATGTTTATGTAGAAAGCAAAGAAAATAATGAAATGAAAAAAGTAACAATATATAAACTTGAGAAAAATCAAAAAATAACATTCATAGCTGATAAAGCTATTATAAAATGTTCCGAAGATCAACATGGAATACAAATAGAACTAGAAAAAGGATATATATATATTGATATTTTAAATGAGAATAGAACTATAGCTAGGTCTATACGGAATAAATTTTCGCAACAAATTATAAATTTAAATTTCAACGAACTATTTAAAGACATCTTTGATATAAACAATGTATCATGTCTAGATTCTTTATCTTTAATAAAAAAAATTTATACTCTTAAAAAGGATTTGGATAAAAACATTAATGCCAATATTATGCAATATGTTAAAAGTGATGACATATATAAGCAGAACAATGATGATTTAAATATTGATTTTTTACAACGTCACCATGATGACATACATAAAAAACCAATAAGCATTAATGATATAAGGCTTATAAATAAAAAATATTATTTACAAATATCTTATGATAATATAATATATAAAAACATAAAATCCTACAATGAAGCAGCAAAAAATAAATTCTTGTCGGATATTGCTAAAGAAAAAACTGAACTCTGCAGAAGAAATAGTATTGTATTGATATGCTGTATTTTATTTTTACTTGGCATTGCAAGAGGGTGGCTGTTATCACGTAAAAATTACATTTTCGCTATGATGCTGGCGATATGTTTTGCAGGAATATACTATGGTATGATTATTTTCTTTCCACAAAAAAATTTATTAAACATTTTTTTGCCAGTATATATTTATTTGTTATTGCTTTTAGTATATTGCATATTCGCTAATAGAGATAGGTGGCTATACAAAAAAGTAAGAATATAATTTTATTTCTTCATTCTACTGCTAAAACTTTGAAATAAAAACTATTATCCATTTTAAGGACTATGTTATAGTATATAGTGTATTCTTTATGTAATTGTATTTTTGCGATTATATTTTTACGTATCATACTTTTAACTTCTTTATCCTTACACATAATCGTTAATATAAAATTGTACTCTGTCTCGTTTAACGTATCAAATGAAACTATACTTTTAAAAATAGGGTTTTCATTTCCAATCCCAAATGGTTGCATAAGCCTTAATGTGTTACAAAAGCACATATCTATATCATCAATATTTATTTCCAAATCGTATTGTGTTGTATTATATATGTCGCTAATATTAATATTATTTTCTACTACGGTGTTAAGTTGTGTTTTAAAATCTTCTAACATATTTTTCTTCACTTTTACCCCTGCTGCCATGCTATGTCCTCCAAAAGCTAATAACAACTCAGAGCAAGATTGTAACGCAGAATACAAATCGTAACCTTTTACAGACCTTGCTGAACCTATGATTATATCGTCCTTATCGTACGTTAAGATAATTGTTGGCTTGTTATTATACTCTACACAACGCGACGCCACAATACCTAATATACCTCTATGCCAAGTGTCATAATATAATATATTAACACTTTTCTTTTCGTCGATCATTTCTTTTGCTTGCGTAAATGTATTCATGCACAATTCCTTACGATAATCATTTAAATTTTTTATTTCTTTTGCCAAAGATAGTGCTTCATTCTCATCATCTGAAAGTAATAAATCTATAGCTTTAGTTGCTGTATTAATTCTTCCTGCAGAGTTAATACATGGTCCTAATTTAAATAATAAATCATACATTGTCACAGCAGAAGATATGTTGTTAACCTCCAAAAGCGCCTTCACGCCACAATATAAAATAGGTTCCTTAAATTGCTGTAGTCCATGAGTAATTATAACTCTATTATCATTAATCAGTGGTACTATGTCACATGCAGTACTTAAAGCTAGTAATATAAAAATGTTTTCATCATAACATATATTCATTTTTTGACATATTGCCTGTAGGAGTTTAAACACCACCCCTCCCCCTGAGAGCTCATGACATAGAGTGTCTTTATTATTTTTTTTAGGATTTATTATCACATCAGCCTCTGGTAACACATCCCCAACGATATGATGGTCAGTAACGATAACGTTTATGCCATTTTTTTTCGCCATAGATATAGCTTCAAAATCCTTTATTCCACAATCAACTGTTATGATTAATGCTATATTGTTTTCTATAGCTTTAATTATACTTTTTTTTGCGACACCATATCCCTCTCCGAACCTATTTGCTACGTCATATGTTACCTCGCGACAGCCTATCGTTTTTAAGAAACGATACATTATCACTAAAGATGTAACACCATCAACATCATAGTCACCATAAATTAATATTTTTTTTTTATTGTGAATAGTATTTAAAATTAAATCCACAGCTTGTGACATATCGTCAATGCAATATGGGTCAACTAAATATTCTAACTTAGGAAATAGAAACTTATTAATTTTCTCTTCGGAATCATAACCACGTGAAAATAATATTTTCAACAATAGAGTATTAATATCAGGGATAGCTATAGGCGTCTCATCTAACATATTATATACAAAAAAGTATCCATCTCAGGGAATAATAAATTATTATATTGTATATATTATAACAATATCGTATATTATTAATAACAAAAAATATAAATCTTTCTTTTGCGGTGATAGCTCAATTGGTAGAGTACTAGCCTTCCAAGTTAGATGTTGCGAGTTCGAATCTCGTTCGCCGCTCTGGGGTGGTCATGATCCCCACCAATGCCAATATGGCTCAGTGGTAGAGCACTTCCTTGGTAAGGAAGGGGTCGTGAGTTCGATTCTCACTTTTGGCTCAGTGTTATCAACGACAATAACTATATATTATGCAAAACAACAAGGTATTAAACGTTACCGGCACAAACGATTTTTATGGTGAGAAATTACAAAGGCGTAATAACATAATACATATTATTGAGTCTATATGTAAAAGTTACAATTTCGAATGTATAGAAACGCCAGCTATGGAATCATTGGATTTGTTAAAAAATGTATATGGTGATGAAGCCGAGAGTCTTTTATTTTATATTTTAAATTCTGGAGATTTTTTAAAAGACATAGCACTACAGCACTACACCTCTGAGGAATTGAAAAAGAAAATATGTACCAAATGCTTACGTTATGACCTTACCCTACCGTTGATGCGTTTTATTAGCAATAATATTGGTGATATCACATTCCCATTTAAACGCTATCAACATCAACCTGTATGGCGAGCAGATAGGCCGCAAAAGGGACGCTATAGAGAGTTCTTACAATTCGACATAGATATTGTTGGCACACAATCTTTAAATGCAGAATTTGAAATCATAACACTTATAAATGATGTTTTTAAAACCTTATTTCAACAAGAATATATTATAAAAATAAACCATCGTGGGATATTATACGATATAGCATGTTTACTACATTGCCAAGAAAACTTTAAAAGCATGTGTGTATTGATTGATAAAATTGACAAGATAGGAGCAGAAAAAGTATTAGAAGATCTCAAAATACAATTAAACCTCAAAGGTGACGATATAGCCGTGTTACGTAATATTTTTACGTTAGAAATGACAGGAGAAGAAAAAATAAATTATATGATACAATTATTTTCACGCCATAATCTTCCAACTGACAATTTAGAAGAGTTAAAATGTTTTTACACTAACATCATAACTGCAAATGTGAAAAATGTGAACATAGACTTTACTTTAGTACGAGGGTTAGGTTACTATACAGGCATTATTTTTGAAGTTATATTACCAAAATATACCTCCATAGGGAGTGTTTGTGGTGGGGGAAGATATGATTTCTTTGCAAAAAAATTAAATTTAAAAGAACTATGTAGTGTGGGTGCTGCATTTGGGATAGATAGGATTTTAGCAGCTATTGAGCAACATCCAGAGTTATATCATGGCTATAGTATACAGGAACAAAAAAAAATTATGTTTTTAAATTACGGTGCCAATATAGACCAAAGCATAATCACGATATTACGTGAGAAGGGGTATGGGGTAGAAGTTTTCTGTGATGGAAATGTAGAAATAAAAAAACAAATGAAATATGCAGATAAGAAACATATTGACTTCGTAATATTGGAAAAAGATGGAAAAATTTTATGTAAAGACATGTTCACTGGAGAAATAAAGGACTTTAACATTGACATGTTTTGATATAAAAGTTTTTATGTGCCTGGCGTGATGTATCGCTTTCTTAAAACACTGTACATATAACCTCCCCGCCGATATTATTTCTTTTTGCTTCCTTATTTGTCATAATACCTTTTGATGTAGATATTATTGCAATTCCTAAGCCATTGTAAATCCTTGGTAAATTATCACTGCTAACATAAATCCTATGTCCTGGCGTGCTGACACGTTTTATCTCTACTATAGCGGATGTTGGGTTATATTTTAACTCTACATCCGCTGTGGAAATATGTTTATCATTTGTATTAACTTTATAACCACTTATAAATCCATTGTCTAATAAAATCTTCAAAATACCAAGTATGACTTTATTCGTAAACAATGTTACTGTAGTATGTTCTGCAGCAACAGCATTTCGTATTTTTGTTATCTCATTTGCTATAAAATCACTAATCATAATAATATATACTAATTAATTTTTTTAATTCCTGGTATTTCCCCTTTACTTACTATTTCCCGGAAACATATCCTCGATATATGGAATTTACGCATATACCCCCTTGGTCGACCAGAGATAGAACACCTATTCCTATATCTTACAGGCGAAGCATTCTTGGGGAGTTTATCTAAGCCATCATAATCTCCTGTAGATTTTAACTGACTACGTTTCTTTGCAAATTTCTTTATTAAAGCCAAACGTTGTTTATTTTTTTCTATTTTTGATATCTTTGCCATATATTATTTTTTTTTAAAAGGGAAACCAAAAGCTTTTAATAAAGCCAAATTCCAATCTTTATTACGTGAAGTGGTAATTATGCTTATATTCATACCTATTATCTTCATGTTTTTATCTATGTTCACTTCAGGGAAAATTATTTGTTCTTTCAACCCTATATTATACACTCCATAATTATCAAAACTATCCACACGTAATCCTCTAAAATCTCGTATACGAGGTAAGACTATATTTATTAGCCTATCTAAAAACTCATACATTTTCTTATTACGTAATGTGACCATGCATGCTATGTTAGCACCTTCTTTTAGTTTAAAATTAGATATTGCTTTTTTAGATTTACAATTTATGGCTTTTTGTCCACAAATGTTGGATAAGTCATTACGCATAATTTCAAATTGTTTTTTATCTCCTGAAATACTTCCTACTCCTTGGTTAACGCATATCTTCACAAGCCTTGGCACAGCCATAACATTTTTTATGTTTAGTTCTTGTTGCAGTTTTGGGACAATTACCTCACGATACATTTTACTAGATAATGAAGGATTGAAGTTGTCTTTCTCGTTACTTAAATCTAGTTGTTTTGAATTGATACTATAATCGTCGTTATTGCTTTCTTTCACCTCTACAGGTTCTTTTTTATTTTTGTCAGTTTTAATTTTAGCTTTTGTTGTAGCTTCTTCACTGACAGATTTTGGTTGTGCCACAACACTCTTGCTATCTTTTTTTTTCGTAGCTTCCACATTACTAACATTCTTTTTATCTTTAACAATAGATTTGGCAGTTTTATTTGTAGTATCATTCTTTTTTGCTTTTGCAACAGAAGCTTCCTGTTTTTTTTCAACACCCTTCTCGCTCATAGCACCAGTTTCTTTTTGTTTTGCAGATGTAGTTTTAGTTGCTTTCTTCACGTCAACATTTGTTTCTTTTCCTCTCTTCATATCCCCCACCACTTCTACTTGCTTCTTATCTTTTTTTCCTACCATATCTATTAAATAAAATTTTTCGTTTTTATACAATATCTTTGTAATTTACCATTTGAGTTTAATCTTCTGCCAATACGAGAGGGAGTATGGTTTGAAGACACATCAATAACCATTAATTTATTTAATAATATTGGCATTTCTTTCAGTTCCTTTTTCCCAGCTTCATTATCTTTTTTCTTTATATGTTTAGTTTTCATATTAATACCCTGTACTAGGGCTGTATATGTTTTGGGATATACTGCTAAAACCATACCCTCCTTACCTTTATCTTTCCCAGATAACACTTTCACAACATCATTTTTTTTAATATGTAACTTCATAATATTAATTATATATAATATTTACTTTACTAAATTACCTCAGGCGCTAAAGATATTATTTTATTATACTTGCCATTTTTCTTTACCTCTTCACCTACAGGTCCGAAAATACGACTTCCTTTTATTTCCCCATTATCGTTTACTAATACAACAGCATTATCACTAAAGCGAACATATATACCACCATAACGTGATATTTCTTTTTTAGTTCTCACAATGACAGCTTTTGATGTATCACCTTCTTTTACTATTCCTCCGGTGTTTGCTGACTTTATAGCTACTACTATCTCATCACCTATTGTCGCAGCTTTTTGACAGCTACCATTTAATATCTGTATACATTGCACCATCTTTGCACCACTATTATCAGCTACATTCAACTTACTACCACTTCTAATCATATGTATTTGTTATTGTATTTTCTTATTTAAAACTTTATCTAAACGCCATTTCTTATTCTTACTTATTGGTCTACATCCCACAATGGCCACTTCATCACCAACATTACATATGTTGTTTTCATCATGTGCCATTATCTTTGAACATTTTATTACGTGTTTTTTATAGAGTCTATTCATACTCTTACGTTTTGTTAAAACGGTTATTGTCTTATCATTCTTAGTACTTACCACTATTCCTATTTTCTTACCACTATTTTTTTGTGCTGACATATTTGTTCTTATTTATAAATGTTAACTTTCTTGCTATTTCACGTCTTTTTTTTCTAATATCTAAAGGATTACTTAATCCAGAAATTTTATGTTTATATTTTAATTTTTCTAAATCATCTTTCATCAAAGCTACCTCTTTATACATATTATCAAAAGATTGCCCTGACGTTGCAATAATATCTTTTCCCTGAGAATTCTTATCACCGGCATTACCACCTTTATCGGCAACATCATCTGAGCTATCTTTAGCATCAGTACCTTCAAAAGTCGTACCACTAACAACATCTTTATCTTCCTCAACTGTATTATTATATCTATTATTCATATAAAACGTTCCTTTTTTTTTCTAAAGATACCTTTATTTGTAATTTATCCCTTACAATGTTAGCTGTTTTTACAATGTCATTTTCTGCAACACCATCTATTTCAAATAATATTACTCCCGGCTTAACAGGCGCTGCCCAGTACTCAACATTACCTTTTCCGCTTCCCATTCTGACACCTAAAGGTTTACGTGTTATAGGTTTATCAGGGAAAATACGTATCCATATATTTCCTGTCTTCCCACAAATTCTATTTAATAACACCCTAATAGTTTCTATTTGTTTTGCTGTTATAAAACCATTTTCTAATGCCTTAATTCCATAGCTACCAAAACATATTCTAGCCCCTTTGGCTGCCATGCCACGATTTCTTCCCTTGTGAGTCTTCGCAAATTTAGTTTTTCTAGGTTGTAAAAGCATATGTTATTTATTTGTAGTATTAAAATTTTTGTTATTTTTTTTAAAATTTACATTTTTATTTTTATATTTTTTTTGTTTCCCCTCTTTGTTCTCGGCCTCAAAAATACGATATAAACTATTTGAAGTCTTACTACTGTCTATATTGTAAATCCACACTTTCACTCCTATAGTTCCATATTCTGTTTTTGCTACACCACAATAGTAATCTATATTTGTTTTTATTGAATTCAATGGTATACTCCCAAGTCTAAATTGTTCACCACGTGCTATTTCTGCACCATTCAACCTCCCAGAAACATATATCTTTATACCATTGCTTAGTCTATTTCCCATGACATTGCTCATGGCTTGTTTTATGACTTTTTTATATGGTTTTCTATTCTCAATCTGCTGTATTATATACGACACCGTCAATGCAGAAGAATTAACTTTATTTATTTGTTTCTTTATGTTTATATAAACATCTTTATTTAGCTTTTTAGATATAACATCACTAAGCTTATTTACTTTTTCCCCATTCTCGCCTATTATAATGTTAGGGTTATTGCAAAAAACATAAATCTCTATCTTATTCAAAAGCTTGTTTATATATATATTCACAATGTCAGCATCAGCAAAATCACGTTTTATTTTATCTCTAATGTAATAATCATCTACTACATATTGCCCATACAAATCTTTATTAGCATACCAACATGATTTCCATTCTAATATTACACCAGTTCTAAAACTAATTGGATTTACTTTTTGTCCCATATATATATTTATTATAATTTATAAAAAATCAACATTCTCTTATTTCTGCATTTATATGCGAAAATCTTTTCCTTATCCTAAATGCTCGCCCCTGAGAAGCAGGTAAAATACGCTTCAACATGCCACCATTATCTACGGTTATCTTATAAAGAAACAACTTTTCCATTTCACTAACGCTTCTTGCGTCATTTTTTTCACAATTCTTCTCATAATTAGCCAAGGCTGCAAATAAAAGTTTTTTTAACACACTACAGCATCTTTTTTGATTACAAGATAAAATCCCAAATATACGATTTAATTTTTTCCCACGCAACATATTAGCTATCATCCTAACTTTACGAGGGGCGATTATACATTTCTTAAGACTTGCTGAACCACAGATTATATACTTAGTATTATCAATACCTTTCCCTGTATTATTAATATTTTTGCCATTACTACTATTAATATCTTTTACTATATTATCAACTACAGTATTATCAACGGTTTTATTTTCCTTTTTAAATATTTTGGTAATATTTTCAGATTTCTTCTTTCCTTCATCTGCAATATTAGTTTTTTTTACACTGTTCCGCGTCTTGTTGTCCTTACTTACTGTTTTCTTCTCTTTAACAATAGCAGCTTCAGTAGATTTATACTCTGAATGTATATCTTCTTGTTCAGAACTTACATTAGTGTTTTCTTGTTCTGATACTATCTTAGTATTATCTTCCACTTTTTCACCTGCTAATTTATTATCGTCTTTATCTTCTCGTATCATAATATTATAGTTTATTTATTTTGCGTATGACCTTTAAACTTACGTGTTGGTGCGAATTCCCCTAGTTTATGCCCTAACATGTTTTCCGTAATATATACAGGTATAAAATCCTTTCCATTGTGAACATGAAAAGTAAGCCCTATGAACTCTTCAGTTATCATAGAACGCCTTGACCAGGTCTTTATTGCATTATTTTCTCCTTTGGCTTTTAACCTTTCAATTTTCTCCTTTAAATGATAAGCCACATAAGGGCCTTTTTTTATCGCTCTTGGCATAAACTATTTTTTTCTTCGCATTAAAATATATTTATCAGAATACTTATTATGTTTTCGTGTTTTAAGCCCCTTTGCTGGCTTTCCTTTTCTAGAGCGCGGATGCCCCCCAGAAGCTTTTCCTTCTCCCCCACCCATGGGATGATCAACAGGATTCATGGCAACACCTCGTACACGCGGACGAATGCCTAACTGTCTACTCACGCCTGCTTTTCCAAGACGTTCATTGCTATGGCCAGGGTTAGAGACAGTACCAATGGATGCTTGACAATTAATATTTATAAGCCTCACTTCTCCAGAAGGTAATTTTACTGTTGCATATTTCTCATCTTTTGATAACAGCTGTGCAGAAACTCCTGCACTTTTTACTAGTTTACCTCCAGCACCAGGATTTAATTCTATATTATATATCATAGTCCCTGCTGGGATCTTTAGAAGAGGTAATGTACAAGATTTATTTGGCACTATATCACTACCAGAAAAAACTTTATCCCCCGGTCGCAAGCCATCAGAAGCTATAATATATCTTTTTTCTCCATCTGCATAATATACCAAAGCTATAAATGCTGTACGAGATGGATCGTATTCTATGCTTTTAACTATACCTGGTATATTATATTTTTCGTTTTTATAATCTACAATTCGTAATTTACTCTTATGTCCTCCACCAATGCCGCGCATCGTCATCTTACCACCATTGTTCCTTCCACCACTACGTTTGAACCCTAACGTTAAAGTTTTTTCGGGACGACAACGGCGCATCAAAACGCTTTTATCTATTGCGACCTTATGTCTTCGGCCAGAAGTTATTGGCTTTATCTGCATATTTTTCAATTATATTTAATAAGATAATATTTTTATACACACATTTATCGTTTTGGAAAAATATTTTTATAATACCACAAATATCCCAGCTCAAGCAATATAAATAAACGTGTAATTTTACTCTTATAAACAAATACCTATAGATATAGAATCTAATTTTGCTAAACTATAATTTATTCTATATTCGGATTTTTCATTTGATATTGCTACTTTATAGTATGTTTTATTATTCATCTTGGTCCATAATATCAAATTAAATTCCACATATACCGAAGATATCTTAATGATATTTTTCAAATATTTTGATATCCATATTGGTGATATAGAAAAGTATATTTTGTAAGAATATGTAAAATGGTCCGATAAAGTGTGCTTTAATAAGTCCTTTTGTTCAGCAAAAGAACCGGCTGCGGCGTTTGCCTCCCCATTCTGATCAACTTTTGGTGGGTTTTCATAATTTTGTTGTGATATTTCTCTTTCTGCTAAAAAACTACCATTTGTAAATATAAATCCACCAAAACGGTGTTCACTACGGAATGATTTATATTTTGAACATATTATTATACCACATTTAGCGTTTGAATATGCTTTAAAAATATCAGCTATAGACTGGCTTTCGTTTTTCCCAAAAGCTAAAATAACATCTACATATAACCCGAGATAATGTATTTCAGAAAAATGTAATAAAAAAGGAATAGAAAAATCTAAATCCACACCACCATATTTATTCGTCAAAATAGGATTTATTTGTTGTTGCTCCATTACTCCATTAACACTGTTGTTCTTTTCCACGGTATAATATTGTCCTAGTACTCCTCCAAAGGACATTACCCACTTTCGTTTTTCTATTTTATAAACAAAATCATCGTTAAACCAGTTAATATCTTCTAAGCTTTTATTGTATACAATATTAAATCTTCCATTTACAAACACATTAAATACTCCTCTACCACAACCTCTTAGAAGTATACCAATAGGTGTTTTTAACTTATCTTCTATTTCATAAAACAAGAAATGATTATATGAATATCCTATATGCAAATGGAATTCATACTCGGTCCCAAATCGCACCTTAATAACATATTTATTTATAAATATTATTCCTATATGATCTATTTTATTCGTATCCTTGCTCATTACATCTGCTAAACTTAAACCCATACCAAAACCAGGGTTGTTCGCAATATCTTCTAATTTTCTTGGCATATGAGAAGAAGACATTCCTAATCCGAATTGTGGAACACAACGCACTCTATTATTAGCGTTAGTTTCTACTCCAACTAATGCGCAAACATACCATGTCTTGCCGTATCTGTACTGTTTAGCGTTTAGTTTTGTAAGATGCCAATTTAAAGTTGTATATCCAAATTCTATCCCAGTATATGGGAAAAAACCAAATGAGCGCACTGTATCAAATGTCTGTATTACTGTGTCAGCTTGTAAATTGGCACTAGCATATATCGTATTATATGACACAATATCACTGTCGTTAGTCCTGCAGTAAGGTATAAAATTTCCTCCTCCACCAAAAGACACATTGTAAAGATTGTTAAACTGTTTACCATAATCATTCAAATATGTGTTACCAGCGAACGACATTGTACAAAAATATATATTAAGAAAGGTACATATAAATATTTTCCACAATGACTTTAGATTTATTTTAAGAAAATAAATGTTCATAAAAATATGTATATAAAATATTATGAATAAAAAAATAAAAATTGGCTTTATTTCATATGCAGTTATTGTATTAGCCATTATACTTCTTGATCAAATGTTAAAACTCTATGTTTACAATTATATGTTTGAAGGAGATATTAAAGATATACCCTTTCTTTCTCCATTTATACAATTAACATACAAATTAAATCATGGTATTATCACTGGCTATATCCCCAATTTAAACAATTGGAAAATATATTTTCTTTTAGCAAAAATAATAACCATATGTTTCCTAGTAGGCTTTACTTATTATGAATACAAAAGCCAAAATACATCATGTATAAATGCCATAATGATATTTAGTGCTTTTATTGTTGGTGGAGCAATAAGCAATACAATAGACTGGGTGTTTTATAGTAAATATTTAAGCTTTTCATACAACTATGATTGTTATCAGTTTTTTAATGGTAGTGTTATAGATATGTTAAAATTCCCATTCTTAGAACAAATGAAAATATCTATACCAATAATAGGTACTGTAAACTTTGTTTCACCAATTTTTAACATAGCAGATTGTTTTATCACACTAGGTTCTATAGTATGTTTTTTTATTTATTTAAACTTGATAAATAATTATCAAAAAAATACGTCTATACCACAAGATAGTAACAGCATTGATACAGATGAAGATAGTAGCATTGATACAGATGAAAATAGTAGCATTGATACAGATGAAAATAGTAGCATTGATACAGATGAAAATAGTAGCATTGATACAGATGAAAATAGTAGCATTGATACAGATGAAAATAGTAAATCTAATACTAAGAATGGCATTAAAGCTGTTAACGACAACTCCTAATTGACATTTGACAAATACTATTACATATTATTATGTATAATAACAACTCTAGTGTTGATACATTTTCTTTCTAAGTGTTCTATGACTAAATGTGGTATTATATCTATTGTTGGTCAAACAAATGTAGGAAAGTCTACGTTATTAAATAAACTTTTGCATCAAGATGTTAGTATTGTTACTCCCAAAATAAACACCACCCGTGATATAATTTCTGGTGTGAGAATGTACACGGAAGATTGCCAAATGATTTTCCAAGACACTCCAGGGTTTATGCCTACTGATAAACTTCAGAAAAATAGTTTTTATAAAAACATAAAGGACTCTATCAAAACAGCGGATGTGATTTTATTGCTTTTTGACATTTCACAAGAATATAAACAACATAAATCGCAAGATATAATATTGGAGTATTTTGCAAATAAAACTATTTTGGTGTTAAATAAAATTGACAAAATAAAAAACAATGTTATTTTACATGAGAAAATAGAAGTCTATAAACGCATAGGCAGTAAAATAAAAAATAAAGTTTTACTTTCCGCGAAAAATGATTTTGGAATTAAAAATTTAGAAGAGATCATTTATACGTATCTTCCTGAACAAGATTTTCTTTATTCACAAGATTGTGGAGGCATGCATACAAAGGAATTTATTATTTCTGAAAAAATACGAGAACAAATACTATTATACTTTTCACATGAGATACCATATGTTGTATCAATAGAAATAGAAGATATAAAGCTTACACGTACGACTATATACATTTCAGCGATTATATTTGTACAAAAACAAAGTCAAAAAGGTATCCTAATTGGTAAAAATGGTAATGCGTTAAAACATATAAGTATAAATGCTCGAAAAAAATTAAATGAGTTTTTTAAAAAAAGGATTTTTTTAAAGCAATATGTAAAAATTTTATAATATTAAGATTATGTTTTTAAAAATATACAAAACTAGATTGTTGTTTTTTAGTATTTTATGCTTGCTAAGCACGCATGAATGTTATCCTTCCCAGTTCGTATTAGAAAAAGTACATAAAGTAGTCTTGAATCAGGTATCAGATAAAATATTGACTTTAAATAATCATAAATTACCATTCGGAAGTAGTTTTTTTTTCTTCTCTATACCGACGTATATTATAAGTACTAATGTATGGCATAAAGACTTCAATGTTACGAACTGGGATAAGAAAAAACCTCGTGCCTTATTGCAGAATTTTTCATCAGGGGTATTTATACCGTTATCTGCTGGGTATTTATGGCAATTAGGAACAAGTAATTTCTTTTTTGGTTTAGGTATAGGAATAGATATTTCACAATACAAATATACATACGATTATAGTAGGTCGCAATTATCAAAGCAACAATGGGAAGAAATAAATAATGCTTTACCAATTGAAAAGATAAAAAAGATAAAGGAAGAAAATAAAGAACTGTCGTTTTTCTGGAAACTCATTAACAAATTTACACCGCCATGTTTCAAGAAAAAAGAGGGGAAAAAGGAAAATGAAGAAGAAAAAGAGGAAAAAAAAGAAGGAGAAGAAGATAAAAAAGAAGCAAAGAAAGAAGAAGAGAAGCCAGAAGAAATGGGACAAAAAAAACGATATTATAAGCTCAAAGATAGCATAATAGAAAAAAGAGGAGAAGAAAAATCATTTGATGAATATTGTCATAAACTTGATAATATGTTGTATGAATATTGTCACCAATCTAATACAAAAAGTAATGAAGATGGAAATATTAACAATAAAAATGACAATATTAACAATAAAAATGAAGATATTAACATAAGCAAAAAAAATAATAATTTAAACGTAACGTCATATAAAACCAAAGAAATAGAAGCAGGAGTTAATAGCTTTATCTCACGATATAAAATGTATTTGCCTGAAGAGGAAAAAAAAACTAATGAACAACCACAACAAAATATACAAAATAATACTAATAATGTACAGAATGATAATAATAATAATGTAAACAATAATCCAGTTCCACCTCAAAATCAAGTTGCTAATAACTCAAAAAATATATGTATAGGTGATATATATAAGGCTTTTAAAGACAGAAACATAAAAGACGAATTTAGGAAAAAGGCAGAGGAAAATGCAAATGAAAAAGCAGAGGAAAAGGCAAAGAAAGAGGCAAATGGAAATATTGACATTAAAATAGAAGATAATAAAGAATTAAATGAAGAAGAGAAAAAAGAAAAAGAGAAAAAAAAATTACTGGACGAACATTATGAAGATTTATTAGAAGTTCTTTATAGGGACTATTATAATTTTTTTTATCCTGAAACGCGCTTATTATGGTCGCCTGTGAATAAAAATTTAAGTTTTACATTAATTAACTTTGGCCCAAAGGTTTATATTACATATTTATCTAATAAAATAGACCCTACGTATGGGTGGTCATTATCGTTTTTCTTCCGTGGTGGTTTGCAGATATTATGGGATATCTGCGGAAATGCAAATGAAGCAATAACACTTTATGAAGATTACAAGAACTACAAAGGAGATTATCGCTTCACGAATCTTCGTTTTATATCTCCTTTTATAGCAGCTGGGTTTGAAGTAGGATACTCAATATTCCAATTTATATTTGAAGTAAAAACATTCAATTACGCATCCATATTGAAAAAACTTCGAATGCAGGATGCAGAAGATTACTATTATGCAAATTTTAAAGAGAAATCATACAAAAACGTAATAAATAAAAACCATGATTTATACTATAGGAGTAATCAACAAGATGATGACGAATATACTAAATATGGAGACGACGACCGGATATCATTTTTCCCTGTAAAAAGCAGTATATGGAAAAGTCTTATATTTAGTATAAGTGTAAATATAAATAGTATTTCTTAAATAAAATCCTGACTAGTTATTATCTTAACTTTATACATCTGTAGTTCAACTGGATAGAATAACGGACTTCGGATCCGCAGGTTGAAGGTTCGAATCCTTTCAGATGTACGCATTAGAACTATTATCATTTGGCATGTGTTATGATGACGTATTAATTTTTATGCCTTCACGTATTGTAATATTGTTTTTTATGTATTCACGTATTGTAATATGGTTCTTATGTATTCACGTATTGTAATATTGTTTTTCACGAATTCTCTCCGCACAAAATTATAATATTTATTCCTATATAAGCAAAAAAAACAAAATATATTTTTATAACATTTTTATATCTTGTTAAAAAAATATATTTTATGAAACTTTCAGATTTACGACTAGGAGAATGTTGTTATATTACTGACATCACATGCCAGGAATATTTGAAAGCACGCCTAGAAGAATATGGTTTCATAAAAAATGCAGAAATAAAAATAATGCATATTTCTCCTTGTAATGACCTAATCACGTGTTGTGTAGATGGGAATTATATTTCTATACCCATTTCTGAAGCACAAAATATAATCGTTACTCCTCTTCATCAAAAACCAATAGCGGAGGAAGATGTTATATTTCCTTGTCATGGCTGCCTAAGACCTTGTCATAGATTCCAAAATACGCAAGAAAATGTTACCACGGAATTTTCTGTAGCCTTCCTTGGCAATGCTAACTGTGGGAAAACTACGTTATTCAATATCCTAACATCAAGGCATGAACGTGTAGGAAATTATGCAGGCGTAACAGTAGATGTTAAAGATGGATACATATGTTATAAAAACAATAGAATAAACATTATAGACTTGCCGGGGATTAATTCTCTAGATGCTAATAATGAAGAAGAGGTCAAATGTGTACAAAGGATATTACATACCCAAAAACCAGACGTGATAATAAACATTATAGATTCTACAAATTTAAAAAAGAATTTATTCCTCACAACACAGTTATTGGACTTAAACATGAAGACATTGTGTGTTTTAAACTTTTTTGATAATTTTAAAAAATATGGATATAGTATCGACATACAGCAACTATCTAAAAATTTAAATATAGATATAATTCCTCTCATGTCCTTAACAAAGGATAATATAGAACAAATGCTTGATGCTATTATAAGCATCCATAACACCAATGACGATGCTAGTGATAAACTAAAAACTCTATCACGTAGTGGTAAAAAAATATCTCTATCGCGTAGTGGTAAAGAAATATCTCTATCGCGTAGTGGTGCAAAAATATCTCCCCAAAACCCAACGGAGAGGTATTCTTACATCGAGAATTTATTAAATGATGCTGCATTTGTATGTGACAACAGTAGGAAATATATTTTAACAGACATAATTGATAGCTACTTACTTGGGAAATATTCTTGGTTGTTATTCTTCATTATAGCTATTTATGTTATGTTTACAATGACATTCACGTTTGGAGGAATATTATCCAATAATCTGGAAAATATTATCAATGTAATAAAAGATTATTTATATATTCTCTTACCGATGTCTACATTCAGTGATATAATTTTAAATGGCATAATCCCTGGTCTCAGTAATATAATAATATTTGTTCCTCAGGTGTTCATATTATACTTTTTCATTTTTTTCTTTGAAAATAGCGGCTATATAACACGTATGGAATTTTTAATTAATAACATAATGCATAGAATAGGCTTAACAGGAGAAGCTTTTATCCCCTTCATAACAGGATTCGGATGTAATGCACAAGGTATTTTGACAACCAAGAATATCAAAAGCACAAAAAATAAAATCATAACTTGCCTGTTGATACCAATGTTAAGTTGTCCTGCGAAATTGCCAATTTATATCTTTTGTACATCATTATTTTTTGCACCCTTCATTCAAACAACAATTATAATAGGTATTTACTTTTGCGGAATATTTGTAGCAATAATAAGTAGTAAGATATTGAATTGGTGTTTAAACTCTAACACCCCACAGCAGACTTTCATCATAGAGCATTCCATTTACACCATGCCAGAGTTTGGGACTATATTACACAACGCATGGCATCAAGTAAAAGATTTTATAAAGAAAATTAGTGTTATAGTATTTTTTACTAGCCTGTTGATATGGTGTTTACAATATTATCCTAACCATGAAGTTGATGATAACATATCACAAGAGAGTTACATATCACAAATTGGAAGAAAAATGGAACCTCTTTTAAAATATAATGGCTTCAATTGGAAATTAGACATAGCACTTTTATGCGGCATAGTAACAAAAGAATCTATTGGCTCAATATTAAAGATCTTATACCCTGGAGATAGCGATAACGTAAAAGCAACTATGCTACAAGAAGGTATTAACAGTTTCACAATAATAGCCTTTTTGTTGTTTATACTATTTTACTTTCCCTGCACGGCTACGCTTATAGCTATAAAAGCAATCCTTGGTATTAAATGGGCAATGGTATCTTTCTTGTTAAATACCACAATAGCGTATATGATATCGTTGCTGGTTTACAATCTGCAATTTATGTTTTGACAAATCCAACACTCTTGTGTATATTTGTTTTAAGTGTTTGTAGTAGTCTTCTTTATATTCTCTTTTACAACTCGAAAAAGGTTATTTCTCTTTCAGCGCTGTCTTTAGAATCGGAACCATGTATGGCATTATGACTTTTTGATGTAGCATATTTTTTACGTAACGTTCCTATTCTAGCCTGTACAGGATCCGTGGTGCCTATTAACTCTCTGAAGTCAAGAATGGCATTGTCCTTTTCCAGTACCATAGCTATTATTTCACGCGAAGACATATAATCACATAATTCGTCATAGAATGGAAATGAAGATAAAGCCTTGTAAAACTCTCCTGCTTGAGATTTTGACATTCGCAGTTTCCTCAATTTCAAAATCTTGAAACCATTTTGTTCTATCTCAGATAAAATTTTACCACACAACCCGCAACTAACAGCATCAGGTTTTAACATCGAAAAAGTACGTTCCATGACCATAAAAAAACATTGTATAAATATATTATATATGATAATATCATTTAATTTACATTATTATGAAATTATTGTCTTCACAAAATAACATTTTGTCCTAAGCAAGCCAAAGTCCTATCTTTTTTTTACTTCCCCCTCCTGCTTTACCATCCTCTACTTCTATATAGATAATTTTGGATAATACTACTCTATTTAATAAATTTTTATGTATCATCGAGTCTAATAGATTAGAGATTATAGGCAATTTCATATAAGCAGTAGGTTGTGTGTCTCGTAATTTTTCATTTATTATAACATCATTATTTTCATTAATTTTAACTTCTTTACCACTATAGTATGCATATATATAGAAAACTTTCGTAATATACATATAAATATTGCTAATTTGAATTTTAATTAAAAAATGCAGATTTATGTTATTTATAATAAGTGAATATAACATAACATCTAATATTCCCTCAATAACGCAATGACAAAAAACCTGATACAATATACTTTTTACTTCCTGAACTACCAAAGCGTATTGTTGAATAATATCATTATTGGCTTGTTTATTCTCATCTCCCAAAATCATACCTTGTAATTCTTGCAACCCAAATACCGACTCATGACTATCATTGTTACAAAGAGCATTAATTGGTATACATGATATTTTGTCTACATTTAGATACATATCAGTAAAAGATTTTTTACTTTGATATGTCTGCGTGTTTTTTTTCATAAAATTCCACAAATGTCTGTCTGCCGTTATTAAAATGTCAAATATAATATTTTCTTGTCGGTACTCATTATTATATCCATACTGCTTGTTTACCATAGTAGTAATATGGTTTATAACATTGTCATTCTCATGCCAAAATTTTTCCTCTGCTAGTCCATTTCCAAAATCGGCAATATTTAAAAACCATTTTCTTTCCAAACCAAGTGATGTTAATAGAAACTTTAAATTTCTAATACCATTCCCCTGTGTTTTGGATTGTAAACAACAAAATATAAACTCAGTATTAGATTTCTTACCTTCACTTACATTTCCATCCAAAGCAATAGAGAGTCTTTCTAAAAAAGTCATTTCATCGTTGTCTATAAAAAGATTATTTTTATATAGACTCTTACTAGAACTATCGTATAATATTAACTTTTTTTTATCTGCATTTAAAGTTCCACGACCATGATTATACCCAAACAAAGGTGTGACTTCCCCATCAATTGAGAATTGTTGCTTGTCATCATTATATTTTATTTTTTTATTAATTTCTTCAGAATCTTTAGCTTTAATACAATACAGTACATGATCTATTTTTATACCTTTTTCGACATATTCTTTTACTTTCTGCACTATATACTCAGCGAAAGGTTGTCCTTCTTCTGTACGCCTTACATCATTATTATTGACATTTAAACACTCTAACCCAGGAGTGTCTATTAATGCCAACTTAACATTTTTGTCGCTATGGGTATATATATTTGTACATTTTGTAACACCAGTGTTATTATTCCCAGTTATAATAGCACCCTCCGGAAGTTTTAATAGTGATTTTATTAGTGTACTTTTCCCTATACCACATTGCCCAACAACTAAGGCTACCTTATATCCTGAGTCTATTATATCATTTATTCCAATAGGTTTTTGTAGCTCAGTTCTATCAGCTAATTCTTTTAAAACATTGGCAATATTTTCTTCATCAGGGTCATTTGTAGTGCTTATTATAGTGTAAATAATCTCATCAAGAGTGTATGTCTTCTTTTCTTTCTCTTTCTCTTCCTCGTTCTCTTCCAAAGAAATACAACTATAGCGTGGGTTTTGTTCTGAACACTGCTTATAAAAGATGTTATTTAAAGAACTGCAGTTTGCTAATATACTCTTTAACTGTTTTTTGTCGTCGGCGCTAAACGGATCTATAAAAATAAATATTACATTCTTGATATTATACAATGATAGTAAATATGGCAGTAAAGTAAATATAAAAGCTTTAGATAATATAATAGTTTTAACTGTTAATTTATCGTAAGGCTTATCGAAGTCATATTGATACATACTTGCATGTATAGGGCGACAATACCTGTCATGCTTTTGAACTATGCTTTCATCTATAAATATGACGGTAAAATCTACTTTCTCATCTTCCTTGTTCTCATTACTAAGTAATTCTCCCTGCTGATTCTTACTATTATTGGTACAATTTTGTTCTTTAACTTTTATATGATTTTGTTTTTTACTTTTATACAGCCCCTTTAAAATGTTCTTTACACATTTATACTAATCGTTTCCGGTTTCGATATCCTGTAATGGTTGGGAAAGAACATCAATAAACTCATCACATACATCAGCTTGTGAACGTATTAAATTCCCACCTACATCACATGCTACGTAAAACATTATAGCTACACAATGTATCAATGATAACATTACAAAATAAAGCCTATCCCCACAATGATGCCGCGAAGAAGTATTATGACTCTTCATCATAAAACTAAATCTAATAATATTTTATATGATTGCGCTATTGTATATTTGTTTTCACAATAAAAAACAGTTGTTTATTTAAAACTTCACTTTGCGTTAACTATTGTTTTTATATCGTCTACGTTGTTGTAAGCAATGTCCGCTAGCATTTTACGATTAAGGCGAATATTCTTTTCTTTTAATTTATGCATAAGAATTGAATATTTCATTCCCAGAGTTCTTGCTGCAGCATTTATACGCTGTATCCATAATTTTCTAAAATATCTTTTCTTCTGTTTCCTATCTCTGTACGCATAACATCCTGCCTTTTCAACAGCATTTTTTGCTATTGTCCAGACGTTTTTTCTTCTTCCAAAAAAGCCCTTTGCTTTTTTAAATACACGCTTACGACGATGTCGCGATGCTACAGAATTAACTGATCGAGGCATAATAAAATATAATACGTAGCGGGAGAAAGACTCGAACTTCCGACCTTTGGGTTATGGGCCCAACGAGCTACCACTGCTCTATCCCACTGTAAAAACAATATCAATAACTATATATATAGTAAATATTTTATTATTTAAACTATATTATTTTATTAAAATATACACTTCCAAGACACACAAAATAGCATATATTTACTGTTTTGTTTTACTAGTTAAATTATTGAGCCAGGTTTTTGTAGTGATAAAATATATCCCTAATATACACTTCAATACTGTCAATGATAAAACACACAAATAAACCATTGGTAAATTTAAACTTGTAAATTTTATCAATATAAACTGCAATGGTATTTCTAGCAACCATATAAACGTCCCGTCAATTAATGTTGTCAATAATGTTTTCCCACCAGAACGTAATATATAAAAAACCACACAATAGATAGTAAAAAAAGGAAACATATACGCAAAATAATGTATACATTCCGTAATATATATTTTCATACTAGGCATAATGCTATAATAATATGTAATTGATTCTGCAATTTGAGCAATGGAAACTGACAATATAATGCCAAATATAAATGATAAGAATATTATCATGTAGGCATGTTTAGTTGCATTTGCGAAGTTATCATTTCCTAATTCGTACCCTATCATTATTTCAGCACCTTTTCCTAAAGAACTAATTACGTCCATAAAAAATACCATTACCACGGAAATAACAGAAAAAATGACAATATTATCTACCGCTTGTAAAGCATAAATTTTCATTATAGCAAGAAAAGAAAAGGAATATAAGAAGTCATTAACACATGACGGCAAAGCTGTCATAGTGATCTTATATAATAACGTTTTATCAATGCTAAAAAACGTTGTCTTATCACGAACAAAATCTTTATATAAAAACAAAACTATAATTATTATCAATTCTAACGCCCTAGATACAAACGTTGCCAAGGCGGCACCTTGTACACCACACACTGGCACCCATGATAATTTATGATTTATAAATACATAATTTAAACATGTGTTTAAAACTACACAACACATACATATCAACATTGGCTTTAAAGTGTCACCCGATTCTGCAATTGTGGAAGAAAGAACTAGAGTAATACCAAATGGTATTAAAGATATAAACGCAAAGAAAAAATATTCATTACAAAAATATATTATGTCGTCTTTCATTCCTAAGGAATCATTCTGCATGAATGAGATAATTAATGGCTCGTATAAAAAATATAATAACACGCTAAAGCACAAAAATATAGATATAAATATCAAAAATTTAATAAATACTATTTTCTTCACGCCAGAGTAATCTTTGATAGCAAAATATTGATTACTAAAAATACTCGCTCCTGCTATACTCCCCGACAAGGTACATATGAATACAAAGAAAATTTGATTCATAATAGTAACAGCTGCTATTGCAGCAGAGCCAAGACCTCCAACCATTACGTTATCAATAAACCCTGAGAAATTGGCCAAAACACTACGCAGAATAAGCGGGAATGATATATAAAATAACTTAATATAGAAATTATTCAGCATAAAAACATAATATAAATATAAACTATAAAATTGTACTTTATAACAAAAACATATTCTTTCATTGCAACATGCCAAGGTAATAGTTCTCCTGTGTTGTCATGGTATGTTTATCGTTAGGAGTTTTATCTTTATATCCCACTAAATGTAATATAGCATGAAATATAACCCTATATAATTCACTATTTAAGCCTACATGGAATCTTTTTGCATTTTCCTGCACACGTTCTAAGCTAATATATATTTCACCATTAACATACTCTCCCTCACAATAATCAAAAGTTATAACGTCAGTATAAGTATCATGTTGCAAATATTTGATGTTTAAATTATAAAGATATTCATCCGTACAGAAAATATACACCACCTCTCCTAAACATTTACCATTATTATTAAGAATAGATTTTATAATATTTCTAATCTTTTGTTTTAGACGAAGGACAAAGCTTACATCTTCATTAAAAAACAAAATTACACCCTTACATTTCTTTTCTTTCCTATCGCTTTTTTTGAAAAACATATTTTATGCCACAATCTAATATTATAATTCTATAAAAATTATATTACGCCCTAAAATAAAAACTAAATTTTTAATGGAATATAATATTTATAGCTCTATATTTTTAATAGTGTATTATAATGTTTAACGAATACGATGTTATTGTTGTTGGTGGCGGCCATGCAGGATGTGAAGCAGCGATGTGTTGCGGTAATTTAGGTTCCAAAACGTTATTGATAACATCTAACTTAATTACTATCGCCCAGATGTCATGTAACCCATCAATCGGCGGCATTTCAAAAGGACAAATAGTACGAGAAATAGATGCTCTAGGAGGATATACAGGTAAAGTTACAGATAAATCCACAATACAATTTAGGATGTTAAACCGTGCCCATGGCCCTGCAGTATGGAGTCCTAGAGCACAGTGTGATAAAATGTTATTTGCACAAATATGGAGACAGTATTTAGAACAAAATAAAAACGTAGACTTATGGCAAGACACAGTACAAGATATCTTGGTTGATGACAACGGTGTTTGTTATGGAGTAAAGACAACGTTAGGGTTAAATATCTTTGCAAAAGCTGTTATTATGACAAACGGTACTTTTTTAAATGGGAGGATATTTATTGGCGAAAACATATTCAATGGCGGGAGAATAGAAGAAAATAGAGTTTATAATTTAACAGAGAATTTAAAGAAAAGAGGTTTTATAGCTGGTAAAATGAAGACTGGCACATCACCACGTATTGACAGTAAGAGTATAAATTATAGTGTCATGTTTGAACAAAAAGGTGATGAAGAAAATGTGGGTTTTTCTTTCGATGGTAACATTCCTAAACTTCCCCAAGAAAAGCAAAAGAGTTGTTTCTTAACATACACAAATACAGAAGTACATGATATATTACGTCTAGGCTTTAAACAGTCACCCTTATTTAATCGTGTTATACATGGGCATGGTCCACGTTACTGTCCATCAATAGAAGATAAAATAGTAAGATTTAAAGATAAAGAACAACATCAAATTTTCATAGAACCAGAAGGGTTTAATACTACGGAAGCGTATATTAACGGTTTTTCAAGTTCTCTACCTATTGACATACAAATTAAGGCACTATGTAAAATCAAAGGTCTTGAAAATGTGAAGATGTTGCGTCCGGCGTATGCTGTAGAATACGATTACTTTCCTGCAACACAACTCAAACACACCTTAGAGACAAAAATCATATCTCATTTATACTTTGCCGGTCAAATAAACGGCACAACAGGATATGAAGAAGCTGCCGCACAGGGGTTTATAGCTGGAGTAAATGCCCATAATAAAATTAACAATAAAGAAGACTTTATCTTACAGCGCAACGAAGCATACATAGGAGTTCTTATAGACGATATTGTTACTAAAGACTCTGATGAACCATATAGAATGTTCACAGCACGTGCTGAATTTAGGCTTCTCTTACGACAAGATAATGCTGACATGAGATTATTAAAGAAAGGGTATAAACTAGGACTTATACCACAACAACAGTTAAATATTTTCACAGAATATGAATCACAAGTAGAAGATGCTATAAAAACACTAACAGATACAAAAGTATCTCCTCAGGACATAAACCCTCTATTTGAGAAATATAAAGAGAAAAAAATACTAGAATCTAAAAAAATAAGTTTTATATTAAAACGTCCTAATGTAAACATAAAAATGTTAAATGAATGTAAAAGTATTTATACTGTGACGTGTAAATACTCACGCCGCGCTTTAGAGCAAGCTGAGATAATGTTGAAATATCACGAGTATATAGAAAAAGAAAGAAAGCTGGTAGATAGGTTTTTACAATTAGAAAGAGTAAAAATACCAAGTGAGATTAACTATGACACCATACAGTCCATATCGCTAGAAGGCAAAGAAAAACTTAAAAAACTAAAACCTGATAATATAGGACAAGCGTCACGAATTAGCGGAGTGTCAAATGCCGATATTATCGTATTGCTGATGTTTATAAAAAAGGAAACGTATAAGAAAACACAAAAAAATGAAGTATAAACAACAATGAAACCATGAAGTATATAAAAGAAGTATTAAATTTATCTGTTGAGGAATTACGAGAATGGTATTTTAAAAACCATGCCACATGTAAAGAATGTTTTGTTAATGTGAACTTATGCCATGGTAACAATACTAATACCAAATCCAGTACCAATGCTAAGATATCCTATCTCGACGCCCTAGAAGTGGCCTTATGTTTTGGGTGGATAGATAGCACTAAATGGAAAGATGACAAAGGAAGATGTATACAGCGTTTTTCTCCGAGAAAGAAAAATAGTAAATGGACGGAGTTAAATAAAGCACGTGCACAAAAGCTTATAAAGTTACAATTAATGACAGCATCAGGGGAAAAGGCATACGAACAAGCACAAAAGTTTTATATAAGCGAAGAGATATTATGTGAATTAAAAAAAAACACAATAGCATATGAGAATTTTAACGCTATGCCTGAGTTATACAGAAGAATACGTATTGACAATATACAACGCTATCGCCACAACTCACAACAATTTCATTATCGTATACATAAATTAATATCCAATTGTGAAAAAAATATCATGTATGGAAATTGGAATGACAATGGTAGGCTTATAACATGTGAAACTTATGAGTAGGATTTTGGCAATAGATTATGGATTAAAACGTATTGGCATAGCTATAACCGACCATGCCCATATACTAGCCACGCCATTAACAACAATAGAAAATAAAGATTTAATATCTTTTTTACAATCATATTTCCAAGCAGAGACAGTCGATACAATAGTAATTGGTATACCAAAAGATATTTCTTCCGACAGTGACATAGTGAAAGCTATAAATACATTGCAAGAAGATTTAAAATCTATTTTTAAAGATAAAAACATTGTCACTGTGGATGAACGTTACACCTCCAAGATTGCTACTTTTCTATTGAACAATTACTCTACAAAAAGGAAACAAAGAAGAAAAAAAAAAAATATAGATAAGATCAGTGCTGCGGTAATATTACAATCGTACCTTAACGCAAGAAAAAAATTAGAATAATTTTTTTTTAAAAAAACATACTAATAATAGTATTATGACCTCTACTTTAGAAGAAAATACAAAGTTTACAGAACAAGAACTTATACGTATAAATAAACTTGAAGAATTAAAAAAGATTTCTATACCACCCTATCCTGCGTTAGAATATAAAACTACTGCTGTAATTGGAGATATTATTTCTCACTTTTCACAATATGAAAATAAAACCGTATCTATAGCTGGGAGGGTAATGTCAAAACGTCTTATGGGACGTGTTGCTTTCGTAGAAATACAAGACCTCGATAATAAAATACAGTTATATATACACCTTGACTCAATTAAGACAAATGATAATGCAGATATATATAATGTTTTTGTTAAAAAGCTTTTAGACATAGGAGATTTTATAGGAGTAGAGGGTTTTATTTTTAAAACTAAAGTCGGCGAGATAACATTACACGTCCAAGATATAAAATTGCTTTCTAAGTCCCTCAGTCCGTTACCTGCAGTTAAGGATGATGGAGAAAAAATACATTTTGCTTTTAATAATGCAGAACAAAAATATAGACAAAGATATTTAGATCTGATCTTGAATAAAAACAGTAGAGAAGTTTTTAAAAAAAGAACACACATAATACGTTTCATGCGTAATTATTTAGACAATTGTGGATATTATGAAGTAGAAACACCAATATTACAACCGATATATGGTGGAGCAACAGCACGTCCTTTTACTACTCACCATAACACATTAAATCAAGAATTATATTTACGTATTTCAAATGAATTGTATTTAAAAAGATTAATAATAGGTGGTTTTGAAGGAGTATATGAATTTGCTAAGGATTTTAGAAACGAAGGCATGGATAGGTATCACAACCCAGAGTTTACACAAGTGGAATTATATGTCGCATATAAAGATTATAAATGGATGATGTCCTTCGTCAAAGATTTATTACAGCGTCTCACAAGGCACATATGTGGAAATTGGAAAATAAAAAAAGAGGATGGTGAAGAAATAGATTTTAGTACATTTGAAACATATACCATGTCGGAAATAATTCGTAAATATACAAACCTAGACATTGACACCATGTCGGAGGAAGCACTCCTCTATGCTGCAAAAAAATTAAATATCGACATAAGCTCTTATGCTTCATATGGTAAAATTGTAGATGAGATCTTTAGTGCACAATGTGAAAAAAAACTCATACAACCTACCTTTATAACAGATTATCCTATTGAGATGTCTCCTTTGGCAAAACAAAAACATAACAACCCTAAATTGGTAGAAAGATTTGAACTATTCATCAATGGAAAAGAATGTGCAAATGCTTTTTCGGAATTAAATGATCCTCTGGAACAAAAAAAACGTTTTGAAGAAGAATTGAAAAATAGATTAAAAGGTGACCTAGAAGCCATGCAGATGGACGATGACTTCGTGAAAGCATTAATGTATGGTATGCCACCAACCGCTGGAGTAGGAATTGGAATAGATAGGCTTACAATGCTATTGACAAATGCTAAGTCAATACAAGATGTAATTTTGTTCCCACAAATGAAGACAATATAAGATAAGGTAGTAAAATATAAAGTTAGCAGTGATTTAAATTTTGTTAAAATAAAATCAAAAAAATATATATACGTATAATATATTTATATATAAAGAACGTATACATAATATCTTATGGATAGTAGCGAAATTAGTAAAAAAATTAGTAGTTCTATTTTTTTCAAAGTATTGATAATATTAGCTATAGGGTTATTGTTCAAATTTTTCATCAATGGACCTATAGAAATAAAAATCACAGAAAAAGATTTTGAAACTATTATAACAAAAGGATATGCAGAAAGGATAATAGTTATACCTAATAAATACACTGTAGAATTAAAAGTACAGAATCAAAACGTACCAAAAGCTATAAGTATTGTTGAGAAAAATAAGACTTATAACAATGATTATTCCATCATTGCATACCTAAGAAGTGTTTTATATAATCCTTACAGCAACCTACAAAATAACGTTGATGATATAAGATTTATTATGGAAATACCTAATGTCAGTGTATTTGATAAGCACTATCAGAAAATGACTGATAAAATTAGATCAGAAGATAAGATATATTACGAAACAGAAATACGTGTAAGTGTTTTTGAACGTGCCTTAAGGTCATTACCATTGGTATTACATTTTTTATTGTTATTTATGTTTTTAAACCCTGGTTTTTTTCTCGGGGGAAAAGGAGGATCTGGTATATTTAACCTTGGTGGAAATGTAAAAGAATTTGATCCCTTAAAACCTGGCCAGGTAACATTAAAAGATATAGCTGGTATGCATGAAGTGAAAGAAGAGATGGGACATATTATATCTTTATTACAAAATTCCTCTGCGATAACTTCTCTTGGTGGTAAAATCCCAGGAGGGATTTTATTTGTTGGTCCTCCAGGCAATGGGAAAACATTATTTGCAAAAGCTATTGCTAGTGAAGCTAAGATTCCATTTTTTTATGCCTGTGGTTCAAGTTTCAGTGGTATGATCTGGGGATTAGGTTCCGCAAAAATACAAAATTTATTTGAGCGAGCCATCAAGCAAAAACCATGCGTGATTTTTATAGACGAAATAGATTCTATTGGACGTTCTAGAGCAAAAAGGTTCTCTTCAAATGAAGACGGTGAAAATACTTTGAATACTTTGTTAACATATATGGATGGTTTCGAAAAGAATAACGGCATTATGGTTATAGCTGCAACAAATAGACTTGAGATTTTAGATGAGGCTCTATTACGTCCTGGAAGATTTGATAAAAACATATTTATAGACTTGCCAGTGTTGAAAGATAGAGAGGAGATATTTCAATTATATCTTGGGAAAATTAAAATAACGAAAAATATAAATATTAATTCTCTTGCAGAACAGACTGCAGGGTTCTCGTGTGCTGAAATAGCAAATATATGTAATGAGGCAACAATAATTGCAGCAAGAAATAAAAAATCCTCGGTGACGATGCAGCATCTGGAAGAAGCTATGGAACGTGTCGGAATAGGACAAGAACATAAAAACAAAAAACTATCAGACTATGAAAAAAAAATTGTTGCTTACCATGAGGCAGGACATGCTATAGTAAGTTGGATGTTGCCACATTGTAAAAGTTTACTTAAGGTAAGCATAATACCACGTGGTAGTGCAGCGTTAGGATATGCAAGTTATAAAAATAAAGAGCAATTCTTAAGCAGTAAAGTTGAAATGGAAGAAAAAATTTGTTCCTTACTTGGTGGGCGAGCAGCAGAAGAATTAATTTTTGGTGAAGAGGAAATTTCAACAGGAGCTTCTAATGATCTTGAAAAAGTGTATAACACAGCATTTAATATGCAAACAATATATGGCATGAATAAAAAAATAGGGATGGTGTCTTTTCTTAACTCCCAAAATATGTCTATAAAAGAATATTCCAATAATACAGCTAAAATTATAGATGAATCTATAAAGCAACTCGTAGATGATTTATATGCCAAAACAAAACGTATATTGAACGAACAAAGAGACAATCTAGAAAAAATAGTGAAATTGTTATTGCAAAAAGAAGTATTATACCCTGAGGAAGTGGAAAAAATTCTTGGGGAAAAAAAATCATTAGAAAATAAAAGTAATAAAATTGTAGAGAGTGTTAAAAAACGTAGAAACAATGTCAGTAAGTAGGTGGCAAAAATGAGGATTTTGAGAAGAAATAAAAATATATACAAATAATTGTATAATCATTGATGTTTAAATTTGATTATATATTCGTTATTTGTGACGTCTTTTGATATTTTATCCATATTTAAATCTACCACTCCAAGCAGTTTATGGTTATACTCTGTTGAGGGAACGCTATCATCTTCAATTACGAAATCATTTTTATGTAATAAATTGCCTTTGTATCCGTTTTTAAAACAATATATCACGTTGTTTTTTATGTTAAAAAGATTAAATATTTTCACATCACGATAATAAATATTAAACCGTAATGTTATATCCTCAAAGATGTTACTACAGCACTGTTGCACATTTTTTTTATATTTTACTAACCATAAAATTTTATTTTTATTTTTATCACGTAAAAAGCGCATGTTGTGCATAAGGAAGAATTTACTGGTAGCTTCCTCTGGTACAACATCTAACATATCATATATTGGGTCAAGGATGTCATTATCGCTTTCAATAGAAAACGTAACTAATATTTTAAGCGTCTCCACAGATATAAATTTACTAAAAAATATAAAATATCAAAATACTTCTTCATATTTTTTTTTAGTAAAAGAAAATTCAAACACATTAACTTTACTATAAAAACTTAAATCATAATTCTTGTCATATAATTTCAATATATGTGTTGTTTGTATATTAGGGTTAATGTATTCTTTATTCAATTTTTCAATCAAAACATGATTTTGTGTGGTGGTAATTTGTGCACCACAAAATGAATTCAAGGAATATGAAAGATATAACTCATTTTGTGCAACAAGAAAAGCATGGTAAAGTAACATTTTATTTGTCTTGTATTCAAAATCATTATTTTTGAAATTTAAAAATTTGGTATTCAACCATATAATATATGCACACTTAAATTTACCATTATAATATATCATCTCATATATCGTTGCTATTGTCACTGCGGCATTACGTTTTTCTTTTCCAACTGCGACGTTGTCGTGACAAGGAATACGATATCTTTTATTTTGTATTTTATATTTCGTAAAAGCCTCTTGTAGAGGACCTATATTTTTTTTATCACGGCATATTATCACGATATCTTCCAAACGATATTTTTTTGTCTTTAAAAGTAATTTTATAGACAATGATATAGTGTACGGTTCCTGAGTGTCTATATCAGAACATAATTTTGTTATAGAAGCACTATTTTGTTTCGTGGAAAGATTACATTCCTTGCCATTGTTAATGCCATGAGATAAAATGCTATTAGCACAAAGCGTAATATTATTTTCTTTTCTCAATCTTTCTACTAACTTCACTACAAAGCAATTTTTATAGTCTTCTTGTAGAAGTTTTATGGCATTATTCTCACAGTAGAAAGTATATATACTTTCTATATTATCATTTCCTGCTGTAAAAATATTACCATATTTACTACATATTTGTTTTAAAATCACATATTGCAATTGAGTTGTGTTTTGTAAATCATCAATAAATACATACTGGAATCTATCGCATATTTTCTGAAAAAAAGCCTTATTGTGTAATAATAAATTATAAAATAACATTAGCACATCCGTATTATCGAAGATGTTGTTTTTCGTAATCACGTCTTCATATTCTTCAAAAATAGTTGCTATTACATCTATGCAGTCATCAAGGATTTTATTTTTGGTTTTATACTCTTGCGGTGTTATCATAGCACCTTTAAAATTTAGAATTATATTTAAGACGTCATTTTTATTATATTCTTGCAAATCTATTTTTTTAGATGACATTATTTTTGCAACAATATCCAACAATGCGCTATAATCGTAAATATGTTTATTTTTTAAGAAAATAGTTTCACGACTTAATATCGTTAAAATACAATTGTAAAGTGTATCTACGATAATTCTATTATCATTTTGTTGTTGTGCTAATTTTAATTCTTCCTTCACTTTTTCTATGTCTCTTTCCGTGGTCGTAAAAAAATAAATTTTACATTCTGTGTTATTGTGTTGTATGGCTAATCGTTGCATCTGAGCAATTAATGTAGTAGTTTTCCCTGTGCATGTATCGCCTAATAACAATGTAACACCTCTATCCATATCTAGCATCTTTCTCTGTTCTTCATTGATTTTTTTTTTTATAACCATAAGCTTTTTTTTATTTTTTTATAAAAAGACTGTTAATAAAAAGAATTTATTTTATGCCACAAAAAAGTAAAAATATAATATTAGGTTTTAGTGGGGGAATCGATAGTACGTATGCTTTAAGATTTTTATCAATGGAAAATAAGGTTACAACATGTACCTTTTTTATTTCTCAGGAAGAAAATCAAGAAGTGCAAATGTTAAAAAACAAAATCATATCTCTAACTAAACACTTCACTGTGGACAATATTTTTGTAAATATGAGCGATAAGTTTCATAGAATAGTAATCAAAGATTTCATTAGTAAATATATCCATGGTTTCACTCCAAACCCATGCGTAATATGTAATAGAAAAATAAAATTCCATTTATTATATTCCCAGGCGTTAATACATAATTATGCCCATATTGCTACAGGACACTATGCTAAAATAGAATTCCAAAATGGAAGATATTTTATACAACAACATAACGACAAGATTAAAGATCAATCATACATGTTGTGGATGTTACCACAAAAATACTTATCGAAACTTATATTGCCATTAAGTCATGTTCCCACAAAACAAGATGTCAGAGATATAATACAAAATGAAATAACACATTATGATATTAACACCCCCGAATCACAAGATATATGCTTTATCCCTAATGGAGACATAAAATCTTTTTTTAAAACACACTATAATAAAACCATACCACATGGCGATATCATATTAGATGGCAAAAAAGTAGGAACACATAAAGGCTTACCATTTTATACTATCGGGCAAAGAAAAGGACTCAATGTAGCATTAGGGTATCCTGTCTTTGTAAAAGAAATAGACAGTGTTAAAAATCAAATTATTGTATGTCGTGAAAAGGAACTTAATAACGATAGCATGTTAGTGACAAATGTTAACCTTCAAAAATATAAAACCATATGTAATGGGTTTAAATGTGCCACAATGATACGATATCATGGTTATAAATACCCCTGCACACTCAATTGGCACAATGATAAAATAATACATGTACAATTTAAACATCCTGTCAAGGCTATAGCTAAAGGCCAAAGTGCCGTGTTTTATGAAGAAAACGATATAGTAGGAGGAGGAATCATAATATGAAATTTTTTTATATAAATACGTACCCAAATAATACTATACGTAATTTTTCTCCCACTTCTAAAGTATATACGATATATCGTGGAATAAATAATAATAAAATTTTAATAAAACAATAATATTATTTTAACTAACATACATGCTCACATTCAGGCAGTATTTAGTTATAATAGCATTATGTTTTTATATCCATTACGATGTAAAGTCAAAGGATATTATCACATTTGATAGTGTGGAACAAAACTCTATTTACTCACGTAAAAAAAAAAGAGAGATAATATTTAAGCATGTATATTTTAATAATAAAAACCAAAAAGGCGGGAAGAAAGGTCCTTTAGGTCCAAAACAATTTAACTATATCGAATATAACTACCAGAATAAAAATTTTACATATACTTTCTCATGGTTAAAACGTCCTGGAGAAAATATGTTTTTTTATAAACAAAATAAATTATTTTATATAACCAACAGTTATAATGGATATTTGTCTATTAACTGCAATAGCATTCTAAGGTACATTTTAGTAGGCGATTACACCCTTGGTTCAGGACAAGGGTTAATATTTAATAATGTCTGGACGATGTATACCATATCTGATCCTATCAAAATTTTTAAAATACAACGTGGAATAAAGGGTTGTAAAAACCACTACCAAAACAAAATTAAAGGTATAGCTGTAGAGATAAAATTGAAACAAAATATAACCCTAATACCATTTTGTGGTTGTAATGCTTTAGATGCTAACAACCATAAAAGCTACGTTTCATCAGTATTTAGAAGAGATGCATATATAAATAAAAAAAAACTTATGCAGCGTAATTCCCTGCTGGAAAAGATTTATGGGTGTATTGTATCCTTGAATGATAAAAAAGACAATTATGAATTTGGGTTTAATTTTGTGAAGACTAAATTTTCAGTACCCTTAAAATTAGCAGATACACGCCAATTGGGTTATATATTCTCTGGCAACAGAAACATAAATTTAGGTATGTTTGCACGTTTTCTTTTTGGCCCCATACATTTTTTCTATGAGCAGAGTGGCTGTTACGCTCCCCGTGCCAAGACACCAAAAGGCAAGGCTATGATAATAGGGTGCATAATAAATACTTTTAAATTTTTAGATATAGCTTTATGCTATAGGTTTTATAGTAAAAATTATTACAACTTCTATGGAAAGTCGATGTGCAATCACAATGGCGGGAATTGTAGCAATTTAAAGGGTGCAGGAAGAAATGAAAAAGGAATATATCTAGCATGTATTCTATATCCTAGCGACAATATGTCAATAGCATGCAATATGGATTTATTTTATAATGACAAAAGTTTTAACTACCTAGAAAGAAATGGAAGAAATATAGCATTATGTTTAAAGTACACTTTCCCAAACACACAAAATAACATATCTATAACGTGTAAGAATACAAATAAAAAACATAAAGTAAAAAGTAGAAATAGTTTTAATCAAGATCAAGATTACATATACACGAAAATAAATTCCACTTATAAAGTAAAAGATAATATCACTTTACAATCCCAATTACATTTTTGTTCTATTTATTTTTCTAAAATTGACTTTGGCATATATGGAGCATTAGGATACAAAACAACAAAGTATAATATAGAAATGTTCTTGGGAATCGTAAATAATAAATACAATAAAGCATTAAATATTATCGCTAAAGATCTCATTCGTCAAAATCTCTTATACATTAAAAAACCATGTATTAAGATTGGTATAAAAATACGAAATATGATAGCGTTATTTTATACTATCAAATACTCATTACTAGTGATATATACACACAATTTTAAAGAACAAAATAAATTACAACGTAATAATATGTGTTTTAAATTATTGATTATGTTTAAAGATTAAATTTGGAGATATAAAAAAAATAAAAAAGAAAAAAAAGAAAATATCGTTTATTGTATGCTTATTCAGCATACTAAACTTTATTTCTTTTTTGGTACTTTCTTTTTTGCCTCGTTGAGATCTTTTCTTAGCTCTAAAGCCATCTTTCTGATTTTTTGTAATGCGCCTCTTGCACGAACTGCAGCTGCTTTGGTGTTTTTATTACAAAAACTATTCACATCTGTTTCAATTGCTGGAATTAAATCTTTAATTTCAGCGAAATCTTCTCTTATTCCCATAGTTAAAAACATATCGTTTTACTTTTAAAAGAATATTTTTATTGTAAAAAATGCAAAAAATAAAAAAATTTAATACCATTTTCTTCTGGGAACTAATTTACCACCATAAATTTGTGATGTAATATTCGATATAAAACTCTCCATCATAGTCATTTTTAGTTCTTATTTTTAAATTGTAATTAAACTCTTCTCCATCCCAACATAATTCTATCACATTTTTAGCATCTCCATAAAACGCACTAGTCGTATTTATACTTTTCCCTTTCCCGTTAAAAGCATTTACGGCAATAGCATGTATAATGGAATGCATCCCAAAATTATATTTATTTATTTTAGCAACAATTTCAAACGCATGACAATCTGAGAGTTGATCTATGATTACATGCCATTGTCCATCACCTAATACACGACCATATTTATATGTACCTCTTCTTCCCGTCGTTTGTATTTCTCCATTGACATCTAATTTACACTGTGGTGTGACATTGCCAAGACCAACAAAGGATTTATTGTTTATACATATGAGGCTGTCACCATTCTTATCTACTAAATTTAACACATAGTCATTATTTAGATTAGTACTTTGTTCTAGGGACCATAATATATTCTTTCTATTCATACTTTCACAAAAAGATACTAACTTATTTGAAGCCCCAGATGCTGAAATACATATACCATTATTATCGTCAAATAAGCCATCCTCATGTTTATGTACTACTGAGTCGATTAAATTTTCAAAGTCATCCTGTGTAGGTATATTTCCCTTTTTAAATGCTGACTTTAATTCTTTTCTATTTTTTATTGCCATAATGATGATTTTTTAAAAAGTAAACATAAAATTCTTCTATAGTTTTCTGTTGTAGAGCAGGCATCGAAGGAATATTATTTATGTCGTAGGTATTAATGAAGGGACCTATGATGAAGTCTTCTTCTATTCCCGCGCTACCGATAGAGAGATTATTATCCAGGATGAATTCACTATTTACGTCTACGATTATTTTATGCTTTGATGCGGAGTATAAAATGCAATCCTTTTCTGTAGGGAATACAGTGTTGCTATGCCCTGTGATAATAAACATTTTGTTTTTATATTTTTTTAACACTACCAAATTACCGACTATAGAAACATACTCTTGCGATTTGATAATATTAAAAAGATCATATATTTTTATTGTCTTACCAAAATGTATACTCTTAGTGTTATCATGTAACCATGGAGAAATAAAATTACATATAACCTGGTTTAATTTATTTTTATATACAGAATTTAATTCTGCGTTTTTAAATTTCACCCTGAAGACTAACTGTATTTCTTCATAATAAGGATTTATGACATTAACATTTACGAATGAAGAGCAATGCTGTGAAATCTTATTTTTTATTTCTTTAAGTAATGCTATACTAGCCTGTGGGAAAATACGATCATCACTAAAATTATTTTCACGGTTTATAATCACTATTATTGTAACAGTACCAGGAGTATATACTTGTAAATCTTCATCAAGACAATTCAGACATTGCACATCTTTAATTTCTTTAAAATAATGTAATATTAATGCTTTATAATCCCAAGGAGATAAAGCTCTATCTTTATGCTTGAGTCTTTCACTAACACGAGAATAAAAATCGGTTTCATTTTCTTTTTCATATCCATTGAACGACTCAAAAGGTTGTGATATAATAATGTCTTTATAATTATTTCCCATAATTTCTTTTGCTTGATATGGGGCAAGTTTATTTTTAGTATTATTACTTATTCTTGTAGCAAAAAATACGTTAGGGTAAATGTTAATTATCGTTGGCATTTTGGAACCTAGTATTAGCAATTGTATCCAACATGTGTTTTCATCAGTATCATTTTGTAATATAGTATTGTTTTTATTATGTATCTTTGGTGTTTTGAATACAACAAAACCTGAAGTCGAAAGACGGTTAGTGCTATCGGATAATATCTCAGTATCTTTAAAATATTTCCACTCATTGTTAGATAAATATAGCCATTGATAACTATTTAAATCTTTAGTGTTGTCATAAATACTCACAGAATCAATGACTATATAAAGGCTAAAGGTATCCGTTTCTAGAAGTCCTGAAATAGCAATGCTTATTGTCGCATATGTTAAATTTTGAAGAAATAAGGCATCGTCAATGTTTTTTTGCTTTATGGCATTATTCATACTTGTAATATCCCCAAAACCAAAAGGGTATGTTTTCAATATTTTAAAGTTTGTGTCATTTTTACTTTGAAGATTATTAATGATCTGCAATGCAGTGTAATCTAAACTTATATTTTTTATTTTAGGAACAAATGGCGTCTTTATTTCTAAATCAAAGAAATCCTGTATTTGTTTATTTTGTTTTTTCGAAAAAGCACTCAGGTACATGTTATTATATATATCATTTGCAAATCCTACCTCAGGTTCTACGAACTTTAATCTCAAAAACCCACTATTTGTAGTCTTAGATAAAAAGGATTGTTCGCCAAAGGAAAATGGCACAGGATTCTCAAGACCTAAAATGTTAAGATTTAGATTATCCATTTCTACAAAATCACTAATTATTTCTTGTTCAGTGTCATGATTAATAGTACTATTAAATAAGTTAACCTTTTGTCTTTGTTCAACCTTTAGAGGATTCCAAAAACGATGTTGTAAGTATGATATCTCAACTTTAAAATCACTACTTGTTATTTGGCAATCATAGTTTTTGTAATATTCCTTAAATCCTTCCTTTGGAACTTCATCCCAATCAATATGTAATTTCAAGTTACTCAATTTCTTATTAAAAACCTCCTCGCTGCCTATGTAAAAACTTGTGTCAATTTGTGCCATAGGACCAAATGGATAAAAAGAACTCGTATTATCACATATACCAAAGTCATTTTGTAAAATTAACTTGCGATAATTATTTACGTCAACATGTATTTTTACTTGTTCAAAAGTTAAAGTATAAAAAAATAAAAAATAAGCCCATATCAAAGATTCATCTTCCAGACGGAATTCAATACCAGGTAAAGTGGTAAGATTACATTTAAAAATATCATTTTCTGGTTTGGTAACATTTGGCATGTCGTGAGTAATGGTTATTTTACAAATAATGGCATTGTTGCCACTATCCCAAGAAAAAAAAAATTTATTTTTAGGAATACGCACTAAGGTAGAAGCAGAAGAATAAAAGACACTACAGCTTAAATGTAAGATCTTCAACCATAATCCAATTGTAGAAACATTGTCGTTGGTAAATAAGTTTATATGTGATAATTCTTGTAATAAGTTTTTAATAGAATCCAATGTAGGATATATATGTATATATATATTTCTCTCCCCATCATTTAAGGAAAATAAAGATGATAAAAAAACATAACTAAAAGGATATGATATAGAAGTAGAATGTAATGTTGTCATAGTGTTATGTTTGGAAGAGAAAAGGTATAACGATTGTCTATTCTTATACACTTCCTCCATGTCATATACTCCAAATTCCACTTTACACTCTGGAAAACGATCAAAAGAATTCAATGTAAGCTTATTACATTTGTATACTTTTATAGTCTTTATAGAAATATTATTAATGTAAACACTTTTATCTGTTTTAAAAACTATGTTTTCGCCATTGTTATCATATCCGAAGTTCACCTTAGTGCCTTTTGGTATAAATTTCCCATGGTTATTTGTTGTTGTGCCAAATAACAAAACACTATCCTTGGCGCCTTCTAACAATTTAAATCCCAAAATACCTTTAAAATAGTAATTTATATGATCAACAATTAAAGAATTAAAAGATATGTTATTATGTAAGACATGAAAGAATGATATCAGAAGAGTAATTATCGGGCTATGGCAACGATTAAATAATACATTTTTAAAATTTTTCCTTGCAGTCTCTTGTATTGTAAATAACACAATGAGCATATTTTCTATTGCATCCCTGAAGGCATCAAAGATGTAATTGTTTAAATTTTTCTCTGTTATGTCAGAAAAATCTACATGTGATGTAGAAGAACTGAAATAAGAATATTTGGTAATATATTTTTCTACTGTTGTTAAAAAATAAGTTACCTCTTGGGAGGAAAAGTTAACATAAAAGTTTTGTACAATATAATATAGGGCGTTTATATGTTGAAAAAATGTAGGAATATGTACATCATATAATGACACCTTTATGTCGTCTTCCTCAGATAAGTTCTCATACCAATAAAATAACAGATGTACATAATCTGCAATGCGCTTTAACAAAAAAAATAAATCCTGCTGATTTTCAGTAAGTTGTTTTGTCTTCTGTATCTTAAATACTATATCAGTGATAGATTGTTTTAGCTGTCGTAAATCACTACGTATAATTAAGGCATAAATAAACACATCATCACGTTCCAGAAAATGAACAAAGGTATTATGTTCCTTTTCATTTTCAAATAATAATATGTCACTGTATAAATAACAGAAGATTATGTAACTGACAACATTGTCAATGTCTAAAGTATCGTGATATTGTGAGCCTATATTTTTGTTTTGTAGAAATGGTAAAATTTTACTATTCTCGAACATCAATAAAAAAATAATAAAAAAAACCTTTTCTAATAAAAATTAATATTTTATTTGTATACATAATAAAATATGCAGCTATTAATTTTACCGTTTATTTTGCTATTACTATCCTATGCTATTGGACCGTTGATTGTAAAGGAGCATACATGGGAAAAAATATCAATAGTAATTTCTTTTACATTATCTGGGATAATATTGGTGTATTTTTTATTTATAAAAGGTGATATTATTGTGCCAATAGAGTCGTTTTATGAATATACACAGTTTATACTTTTAATAACAGCGTTATATTTAGTTGCAGGGGTTATAAAGATAGACATTAACATAATAGGCAATGCTTTAAATAACACCTTATTGCTTTTGTTTGGCGCAATATGTGCTAATTTTATTGGCACTACTGGGGCAGCTATGATATTTATACATCCTTTTATGAAAATAAATTATGGCAGGCTGAAGCCTTACCATATAGCATTTTTTATTTTTTTAGTGTGTAACATCGGTGGGTCACTTTCTATAATCGGCGACCCACCTTTATATCTTGGTTTTTTAAAGGGCATACCTTTCTCCGCACCATTAATACATAATTTCAACGCATGGATAGGAGCTATAGTTATATTATTATTAATATTTTACATTCTTGACGCTAGAAATGAACAGAACTCCAACTTTAAACAAGATGCGAATAAAGGGTTAATATCAATAACAGGTCAAGAGAATTTTTTATGGTTAGGGATAATTATAGCTAGTCTTTTTATAGATGTAAACATATTTCCTAACTTGCCAAGCTTTCAAATAGAAAACAATAAGAGAATATGTATTATCAGAGAAGTAATATTATTGATAGTATGTTATATCTTATATCGTAAGAATGGATACAACATTAAAACCGACGAAAATTTTCTCCCCCCAATAAAAGATCTCATGATTTTGTTTCTTGGTATTTTTATTACCATGCCACCAGTTTTGGAAGCTATAGAAGAATTAACAGTTAATATCGACACAGAGTATGTAAACAATACAAATTTATTTTTGCTGACAGGATTTTTATCTTCTTTTCTAGATAATGCACCAACATATTTAAACATGTTGACGATAAGTATGTCAACATATCATTATTCTATAGATAATATTTATCATGTAAAGGAATATGCTAGTTCTTTGCATTGTATTCCACAACTACGTGCAATATCTATAGCTGCTATTTTCTTCGGAGGAATGACATATATAAGCAATGGTCCTAATTTCTTAATCAAAAGCATAGCGGAGAAACATGGTGTTAAGATGCCATCCTTTTTCGGATTTATAATACGATATAGCTGTGTATTTTTACTGCCATTATTATTCGTAATTTGGTTAGCTTTCATAAGATAGGTTATGAAATTAAAAAATGATTTCGCAATACTGCTATTATTTCCACTATGTTTATTTACATATTTCTGGGTGCAAGACACTATAGCATTGTACAATAAACAAGTGGTTAAAGGAATAAATCCTATACAATATATTGAAGAAGATGTCGACATCATAGACAAAAGCTCACTAGAAAAAGAAATCACAGATATAATACATATAAATACACATGTAAACATCTACGACATAAGAACAGAAATTAAAGATATCTGCGGAGTGAAAGAATGCTATATAGGCATAGACATTGACGGTATGGTGAATATATTGTTAATACCCGTGAAAGTTATAGCACAGTATCACGCTCCTGATGGAAACGTATACTATGTAGATAGCGATTGGAATTTTTTACTTTCAAATAAAAATAAAAATGCAAGGGTTAATATAGTGAAGATTTACACACAAAATGAAGACATGTTACAGTCCATAGAATATAAAGAAAAAATAAATAAACTTTTAACTTTCCTGGAAGGATATATTTGGAAGATGGTAATACATGAGGATGGTGATGTATACATTCACGATATACTCTCTGGCGATATACATGCTCTAAATTTGCATGATGATAATTTAGAGAATACCTGTTATCAGATAAAACAAAAAATAATTAATAATCAACAATAAAAATATTTAGTTTTTTTATTATATAACAAAACAATTACATGCGTAATTTAAATTTAAATGAGTTAATTAATTACTGCAAAGAATATGGTTTCATATTCCAGTCTAGTGAGATATATGACGGCATACAGGCTATATATGATTATGGCTACTATGGCAGCATTTTAAAACAAAACATAAAATCCTCTTGGTGGAAGGAAATGGTACAATTAAACAATAACATTGTAGGTGTTGACGCAGCAATAATAATGCATCCTACCGTATGGGAAGCTTCAGGGCATATTGCCAGCTTCGATGACCTCATGGTAGATAATAAAGATTCAAAAAAAAGGTATAGAGTGGATGTGCTAATAGAAGATTTTGCTAGAAAAAATGAAAAAAAAGAACTCATAGCAGAAATGAATAAATACATATCCACAGAAGACTTGGAGGGTTTGTATAAAATAATTATCGATAACAACATATGTTGTCCTATATCAGGGACATGTCATTGGACAAAAGTAAGACATTTTAACCTCATGTTTCAGGCAAAAGACATAGATGATAATACTATATATTTACGTCCTGAGACAGCGCAGGGAATATATGTTAACTTTTTAAACCTACAACGTTCTACCCATCAAAAAATACCCTTTGGTATAGCACAAATAGGAAAAGCGTTTAGAAATGAAATCATAGCACGGCAGTTTACTTTTCGAATGAGAGAATTTGAACAAATGGAAATGCAATTCTTCATAAAACCTAATGAGGAAGAAAGGATTAAATATTACGACTATTGGAAAAATGAACGTATGAAGTGGTATGTGGACGTGCTAAAGATTCCTAGTGCTAAATTACGGTTTAAAGAACATGATCAGTTAGCTCACTATGCGAAAGCAGCCGTTGATATAGAATATGAATTCCCTTTCGGATTTAAGGAAATAGAGGGTATTCATTGCCGAGGAGATTATGACCTCGCCAATCATGAAGCATATAGTAAAAAGAATTTACATATCATAGATGATGTCACAAACGAAAAATATATACCACACGTTATTGAAACATCATGTGGCTGCGACAGAATAGCACTTATGATGTTGGCAGAGTTTATATTCAAAGACGATACTCCACAAAATGCTAGCAGGCATATTTTTAGCGTGCCAACATATTTTGCTCCGATAAAATATGCTATATTACCTTTAATGAAAAAAACAGAACTGACAGAAGTAGCAAAGAAAATATATGATGACTTGAAAACAACATATATGTGTACATATGACGATGCAGGATCTATTGGAAAAAGGTACGTGAGAAATGATAGCGTAGGAACTGTAAATTGTATAACAGTGGATTATCAAACATTAGAGGACGGCACAGTGACAATAAGAGAAAGAGATTCCATGAAACAAGTAAGAGTTAAGGTAGAAAACATTACAAAAAACGCTTGAGAAAAAATAAAGATTTTGTATAGTACTCTATCAAGTATATATATTGTGTAGAATAAAAATTTTGTTAGCATATTTGTTATAATATTTATTTTGTTTAAAAGAATTTCTTATAATTGTCATATAATATATTATATAGTATTCATAAGATAATAATATGTTGAAACTTAGGAAATTGTTCTTGGTGCTAGTAGCATGTTGTTGTACATATTGCGTGACTTTCGTAGCGGCTATGGATAAACCAAAACAAGAAGAAGATAAAAAAGTAGAAGAGAAAAAAGAAGAAGAGAAAAAAGAAGAAGAGGAGAAGAAAGAAGAAGATAAGCCAAAAGAAAAGGATCTAGAAAATCTACGAAAGGAAAATGAAGGGTTAAAAATTCAATTTAACGCTCTAAAACTAAAAAGCGACCAAGTAAACGAAGAATTAAAAACAGCCAAAGAAAAAATTGAAAAACAAGTAGCCGAATTACAAACGCTCAACGATGACTATAATAAACTCAACGATGACTATAATAAACTCAACGATGGCTATAATAAACAAACAGAAGAACTTAAAACACTCAACGATGGCTATGCTAAACAAACAAAAGACTTAGAAAATGCCCAAAACACAATTGAATACCAAAAAAACCAATTGGAAGATCAAGAAAATGCAGTAAATGATGTCAAAAAAGAACTTAACGACACAAAAAACAGTTTAGAAAAAGCTAAAGAACAAATTATCGCCTATGATGCTCAGAACGAACAACTTAATATAGAATTAGCAAACAAAGATAAAACAATTAAAAATATAGAAATGGAACTTAGTGAAAAAGGAAAAGAGCTGGACGAACAAAATATAAAGCGTATAAAAGCAGAACTATATCTAAAAAAAGAAGAGGAAAAACATAATAAAACCAAAAACGAACTAGACAGATATAGAGGATACATGAATAATGCTAAAACTGTAGCTGACAAGCTGGATACAAACAATGAGGGAGAAATTAAAGAACTATTATCCACAATGAAAGGACTAAAGGATGGAAATTTAGGCATCTTCACAATAAACAAAGTAATGAACGTTAATTTTAATAAAATAAGTGAAACTTATAATACTCTGTTATACACCAATAATATGGTCAAAAATTTCAAAAAAGATATTCATGGGTCAGATGATCCAAGGAAATGTTTAGAAATTGGAGAAAGTAATGGTTTCATGCTAACGAATGGTACGTTATTCCAAGAGAGCGATTTTCATCCTACATGTTTCACATTAAAAAATAATTTTAATAAAAATAATGAGGTATATCCTATACAGGAAATAGCGATTCAACAAACCAAAGAAGCTTTAGAAAAGTTAAATATTAGTAACAACTATAAATACTACATTAACGATAACAATAACTATAACATTAACGATAACGATAACAATAACGATAACGTGAACGTGGACGATAACATTATTAATAATAACACTAACATAAACAATAACCCTATCAATAACACTATTAACAATAACATTATTAACAATAACACTAACATGAACATGAGCAATAACATTGTCAATAACATGAACATGAACAATAACATTGTCAATAACATGAACATGAACAATAACATTGTCAATAACATGAACATGAACAATAACATAAACATTGCCATGTACAGGAACAAAAACAATAACATTGGCAATAACATTAACATGAACGTGAGCGCGAACAATCCACCTATTTTCAGTATTACAAAATCCGGTAGTATGCAAAGTAATAGTAAAGTGGTACAAATAACAGAAAGTATGAGTAAGATGTTGGATAAAAATAACGAAAATATTAAAAATATATCACAAAAAATGGAATGTTTAATATGTGATTACGATATTCACAATCTTAAAAGTCGCAATCGTGCCTATTACAATCACAACAATGGTCATAGAAGTGATAAAAATGTCGTCAATATTGATAAATTTAATGCTTATTATGGTATCTTTTTAATTTATCGTCAAGTATTGTCGTTTGATGTGAGAATGCACATTGCAAACAGTAATAACGCATTCAAAGGTATTAATGAATTGTCTCTCGATGCGAACGGTAGGATATCATCGACGGATAATGATTTTATTACAGCAAAATACAAGCAACATTTTTACAATATATATCATCTATTTTTAAAAGAAGCTATTATGCCAATCTTTGATGAGCTAGTTAAAATGAATAACGATGAATTTAATACTGAAGTTATCAGCTATTTCACAAACGTATTAGACCTACCAATTCTTAGTTCTAATAATATGGTATTGTTTTTCAAGGATGCTGATCAGATATACGATTATTTTTTCAATTTAATAAAGCAAAAACATCTAAAACTACTATCACGTCAACAACAATTTAAAGTTTCTGACTTAAAACTGAATATTAAAGCAACGTTGGATAATGATATAAGGAATTTATTGTTTTATGAAGCATACGCTATTGCTACATTGATAAACTCTATTGGGATGTGTAGTGAGAAAGGATATCAGATTAATGATGACCTGTACCTGTATAGCTACAGCACTGAATATTTATTCAACATACCACTGCGTTTATGTATTTCTAAAGTTTTTAATGACATTTATAGCTTACATATCATAGGCTATAATGCTTTCCCATTGTTTCTTGGTGTGACACTAAAAATATTCTATAATATCCAAAAAATGAGATATATAAGTAAATTTAAAGAAGACTATGATAATACAAAGTGGGGTTGCTTTTTGAATTACTTATCAAACGGCTTAATGTTAAATGCTATCCAGCTATTCACTATAAATATAAAAATAATTAATAATTTATATTTCTCTTTTAACTTCATGCCTGTGGTATGTCATTATTTATCATATTTCTTCAATAACTGGCTAAGTAAACATAAAATATGGGATAATAAGATCTTACAACAAAATGAAAGTACAAAAATGACTGTTCATGGCCATACCATAACACAGTATGAAGAAGATAAAAGTAAATACTTTGAAAATATAACGAATGCCATTTATAGGGATACGATAGAGTTTTTTGATGCTCAAAATGAATTTAATGATTTGCTTAATAATCAAAACTACAACAAAAAAAATAAGTGTAAAGAAGGACAAAAAAATATAAAAAAACGTATTAGGGAGAGACTGACGAATGTCTGTGAAGATATATTTCAAACTGTACAAAAAAAAGAAAATAATATAGCAAATGGTATGGATATGTCTACGCAGAATATTGATAAGTCTACGCAGAATATTGATAAGGATATAAATCGTAATGAAAAACTTATTATTTTAAATAATAATAATAATAATAGTAGTAATAAGATTACTACTACTACTAATAATAATATCAGTAATACTGATAATAATACTAGTTATTCATGAAATGTAAGATTAATATTATGAGTAAGATAATACTTTGTTTAATTAAAAATAGTTTCTCAAATATTCATATAAAAATATTTTTAATGTTTTTTTGTGTTTGTAACTTCCATGCGTTGACTTCTTTTGGTGTTTTTGACGACAACGATCCGCTAAGAAACATAAAAAAATATTTTCAACATAAAAAGTTTTCTAACAAGTATTATAATTTGGATGAGTTGGCTATAAAATATCATAAGGAGGAATATGTCCGTAAAAAAGAAGCTCTTGATAAGGGAATTAGTCAGTTATCCCAAGCAATCAAAAAAAATGATGGTAATCGTGAATATGAAGCTAACATCATACAAGATAAACGTAACCTTAAAGAACTAATAGAATGCCGTAAGGAATTATATTTCGCAGGTCTTTCATATCTTAAGAATATCGAAGATAAGTTTAATTCTGTAAAAAGTAAGGTAGATAAAAATAATATTGACCTATTGAAAAACGGTGCTTCGTTTCCTAGGGAACCTATACTACCATTTAGGTCCGATATTGATGCGTTTTGTTATGAACTGTTATCAAAAAATAGTTTTTTAAAAATAACACCAAAATATATCGATATATTGTTGTATTCAACTGACAATACAGACGAGGAAATTAAAAATTCTATAAAGGAATTTGGAAATTCTACTACGTTTAAAGAAGTTGATGATTTTTTATATCAACATATCGAGCGAGAAAAAAGAATGCATATTTTTTTTAATATAGTTAGATTTATGATTATTATTAGCCCATATATAATAGTTTCAAAAATAAATACTACTTTATCAAATGAGTTTACGAGTATAACTAAAGATAAAACATATTATAGTGATAATTTTTATTCTAAAGGCCTTGTTCCTTTCCCCTTGCGTCTTGGAATATATCAATATATAAATGATTATTTTAACATTTACATCATAGGTTATGATTCCATTTCACTACTTTGTGGAGTAAGCTGCTATGCATTTGTATTTTTACAGTCAATGATATTAGGTATAGACAAAGATCATACGAGTTTACCAATATTTAATCAATTTTTGGATATAATGCTTAGATATTTAGGGTATAATTTCTTGTTTAATTCTATATATTTTTTTGCTTTTGATGTTACAATACCTATCTTTGGGAATTGTATATTTAACTTTACACCTTTATTAGCTATGTTACTATATACAACACCCAAGGATAATGTTAAGTCAAAATCTTCGGAACAACAACCAGAAAATATAAACACAATTATGAATCAGAAAGGCCGTTATGACAGCGTTTTAGATCATCATGAATATAGATCATTTCATGATATATTACAAAATGACCAGAAAGATATACTTTCGATTGATTTGATTATGAAACTTTATAATATATAACACTCTGTCCTTAAAATATTTCAACAATCACATAATACATTATACATTCCGTTAGCAATAAGGCATTTGTGGCTGTCAGTGTATACCTCAGCATTGAGCCATGTGCTAATTGCTGAAATAGCTAGTGTTAAAGTTTTTGTTTATATTTATTAATATTTGATAAAAAAGTTCTATTGTATTATTCATATCTTCCAGGCAGAACATTTCCACAGTTGTGTGCATATATTTTTGTGGTAAAGATATCAACGCTGAAGGTATTCCTTCTTGACAATAAGCAAAAGCATCTGTATCTGTTCCAGTTCCTCTCGAGGAATAATCATATTGTACGTCTATTTTATTTTTTTCTGCTACGTTTTTTATCATCTCAAGTAAATTATGATGTATTGCTGGTGCATATGTCAATACGGGTCCTTTTCCACAGGCGACGTCACCATGTTTGATCTTATTATAAAAGGGACTTTGTGTGTCATGAGTTACGTCAGTGATAATGGCAAGGTTAGGTTTGATTTTATTTGCTATCATGCTAGCACCAAACGATCCAACTTCTTCTTGTACACAATTACAAATATATAACCCATAATCTATTTCGTTTTTGTTATCATATATTTTCTTTGCAACAGAAGCTATTATAGCTCCTCCTGCTCTGTTGTCGGAAGCACGAGCAACTATATATTTTCCATTGTTTAACTCCTGTACATTCCCATCAAATGTTATTATAGTGCCGACATGTATCCCTAGTTTTTTCACTTCTTCGTCACTATCGCATCCACAATCTAATATTACATTTGTGATGTCGTTTTGTTTGTCGTTTTGTAAAGACCTCTTTAAATGTATAGGTGTACATCCAAACACAGCTGGTATTTTTCTGCCATCGTCAAGGTGCACATGAGCACGCATAGAAGGTGCTATAGTACAATCTGAACCACCATTGGGAGCAACATATATATAACCTTCTTTTGCTATGTATTTCACTGCCCAAGATATCTCATCAGCATGGGCTTCTATTATTACCTTAAACTCTGCATCCTTGTTTAAAACAGCTACAACGTTACCATAGGAATCAGAAAAAATATTATCGACGTATGGTTTTATGTAATCCATCCATATTTTTTGCCCTTCAACTTCATATCCTGTTGGAGAATTCGAGTTTAAATACCTATATAAAAAATCTTTATCTACATTACTCATAACTTATATAATATTATTATAGTTTTATTATTATAATTTTGTTGATATTAAATTTTATATATATTTGTTTTTTTAAAAAACTATTTTATTCTTCCTGTGTAAATTCTTTTAAAAAGACTATTTCTGGGTCTGTAAATAATTTTGAAGATAATAGCTGCGTGACAAGATGATCTCCACTTGTGTCCTGTGCTAATGTTTTCACTACCTCTTCGAGCTTGTATATTATTTTTTTTACGATCTCTTGTTCTTCAATGACTATATAGTAACAATTTTTTTCATTAAAACTGAGCGTGTCTTTTTCATCCTGTAATAGCTTCTGGATAATATTCATATTATATATCCTGTTTTTAAATATCTGATAACATAACTCTAAGAGAGTGTTAAAAGTGGCTTTTAATCTAGCATTCTTGTCTTTTTTATCACAGTCATTATATATTCTATATAAAAGATTTCCTAATTCGCTTTCTCCGGAATTATCTGATCTTTTGGATACATTATCTGTGCATTTATAAAGGGAACCTTTATAATTTATGAAAATGTTGGCATTGTCTTTATTATCTTCAAGTGCAAAACCATAAGTATATAATAATTCTGTATTGCTTTTTGTTGAACCATATGATGTTAAAAGCTCCTCGCCTTTTTGTATATCTTTTGTGGCTACTAATTTAAAATGTTGATCTTTTTGATCAAAAAACCAACGTGTATTTGTTTCCTTATTATGGTTTTCAAGATCCATAAATGGTGCTAAACAACTACCATGTTCTTGGGGAGATACCGTTATACTATATGTTCTTGATAACACCCCACAGAATGCCTTCTTGAAATCTTCATAAGAATATTGTTTAAAGGCCTCTGTTTTTTGCATTTCATTCCAATCGTGTAAGATGGTATATTCTTTTTCTTTTATCTTTTCTAATGCTGTTGTACCGCATAATATATCACGTGTTTTAGCATCAAAAAAATAAGGAAAAGAACTATAGTCATTAGAAAATATTATGTTAAAATATTGTTCATATTCGACATCATGTCTATGCTCTAATATAAAAATTGCTAAACTGGAGGTTTTGGGATACTCTAAACACGACATAAATATATCACCTTGATTCTTATCATCGTCAGTAGCCAGTTTTTGGACAATGTAATCATTTGCCTTGCTATCAGTTAATAAAAGAGATTTATCTACAAATATGATTGTATCTTTTGCTTTTATATCCTTTGTTGCTTTCAAACCACGGACATTATATTTATTATAGAATATATTCATAGAATTACTACAGCAATTATGGTCATATAAATATTTCAAGAACTCCCTCGTATGTGCTGCGTCGGCATGCGTGGCAAGATCTTGAACGTATATTTCTTTTTCTTTTTCCAGGTCTTCTTTAAGGACCCTTAATTCATCTTTTAATAATTTATCAAAACATAGATCACGGGCTTGAAGCTCTTCGATTAATGTTTGGGCCTTGTCAAACTCTCTTAAGAATAATAAAATTTTTATTTGTATGAAATAATCTCCTGGTTTTTTTTGATCGTAAGTGAAATGTTCTTCGATGAGATCATAGGCTTCTTTCATTTTACCCATCTGGTAACTTTTGACTATATTAGAACGTATTTTATCATTATTTTTATTCTTAAAAAGATCCCAACATGAATGTAGTACGAAACTAAATAAAAATAATGTTTTTATAAAAACATTTATTGTGCGATTCATACATATGATATAGAATTTTATTTTTTTATTTTGCGGATTAAGAATAAATAAATACTTAACATGAAAAGATAAAAAAGAAATAAAATTTTACTATTAAAAAATAAAATTAACATTATATATTATACATGGACGTGATGTGTTATTATATGAGAAGAAAAATTAATACCTTGTTTTTTATTTTGTTATTACTGACATTACATAAGTATATTTCTTTCGCTGGTGTGCTGTATCGCAACCCTTCGCAAAATAAAAGTAGTATTTTATTTTCAAGTTTGATATCTACGAAAATGGACCTTACCATTGACGAAGATAAAGACAGTAAAATAAATATTAAGAAGAATGAAGATAATATAAAAGAAGATGAGAAAAATGAAGAAGAAGAAAAAGAAAAAGAAGAAATAGAAGAAATAGAAAATAAAAATATAAAAGAAGATAATATAAAAAAATGTGAAGTCTGCAACGAGAAAATTAAAGAGTTAAATTTTGAAATATGTTATTTATACGGCGGGCTAGTACAATTATCTTTTAATATAAACAAAGAGAAGAAAGATGCATTTTATGCACAATGTAGGAAGATTTATGATATCTTGCGCACAATACAAGAGCTTTTATCTTTTAATTTTAAAGATAATAAATACCAAGATTTTTTACATTTTGATTTTAACCCTACAAGCTATAAAGAACTTTTAAATATTATACAAATACTTTTAAATGTTATTGTTAATGATCACAACGACATATTTCTTTCAGGTTTAATCGAGAAAAAAGACATTTTCTACAAGTATTGTGAAGAAGTAACAAATGATGACCCAATGAAAACGTTGACATGTTTTTTAAAATCTTTTTGTAACGATAAAATCATAAATTCTTTGCGGTTTGTTGTAGCATATAATAGAAATAAAATGGCTTCTTATTTTAAAATTACATTTAATAAAATTGATGGGACGTTTATGTCTTTAGCAGAATTGCTAAAGGACATATGTATTAAAATTACAAATACCGATAACGAAAATGTAGAGTTTACACGTTATAATAAAAAAGAAATCATCAAAATTGATAACACAAGCAATAGGTTGCCAGTGTTAATACCAAAAAAGCAAAACACATTTTCAATTTCCATAAAGAAAGATGTAGATGTAAGTAACTTATCTGTGATAATATATTCTACCTCTTCACAAGAAGAAATATCCTTTAGTAATTTTAAAGGTTAACACTATGTAAGAGTTTCTTTATGATTAATACTATTATGCAAGAGCTTATTTGTAAAAACATAATTTTATGATAGATTTATATGTAGGATACGTAATTGATAAACTAAAAGATTATATCTCTGCAAATTATGATGGCAAGATAGAGTTTATTTATTCTAACTATGTAAATGTAGCTGAAGAGAATAGAATAAAGAATAAAATTATTGTTAGCGTTGTGAATATATCTTACGAGGCTATAGATATTTCTGCCCAAAGGTACATACCAAATGGCAATGGATATATTATCCAAAAAACGCCTTTAATGTTGTATGTTTACGTTTTATTTCGTGCATATTTTGATGATGATAAGTTTTTGGAGGGACTAAGAGCTTTATCTTTGATAGCTAGTTTTTTTTTGACAAATAGCAATTTTAATATTAAAGACAATAATGACATGTTACAATTAGGATTAAAGGACTTTGAAGTGTTTTTACAAAAAGATTATAAAGATTGTATTGGTAAAAATATATGTTCCTATTGTCCATCATTGTTATATAAAATAGGTTTAATCGAGATCATGGCTACTGGACAAAGTAAAAACGTTGCCGCAATAAAAAATATATAATAATATATTAAAAAGAGGGGAAATATATCTATTTTTTCATTAAAATTAAATATAAGTAAAAAAATTATGGTCGGGAAAATAGAAGTTATAGTTGGGCCAATGTTTGCATGGAAAACTAGTGCCTTAATACAACGTATTCAGAAATTTAACTTTGCAAAGAAGAAATATGTTGTTTTTAAAAATTTTTTAGATAAACGTTATTCTACAGACAATATTACGAGTCATGATGGCGTTAAGGTGGCATGCTATCCTATACAAAAAGCCGAGGAAATAGTAACAAAATACAACTCTGCAGTAGAAAAAGCTGATATAGTCGCTATTGATGAGGTGCAATTTTTTGAAAAAAGTATTGTTGATGTAATTCGTGATTTAGCAAATAAAGGAAAACATGTTATTGTCGTTGGATTAGATATGGATTTCATGAGCAACCCTTTCGGACCTATTGGAGATATATTAGCCATAGCTGATAAAGTTAAAAAAATGAAGGCTATATGTACGGTATGTGGAGAAGATGCTATGTTTAGTAAGAGATTAAAATGTGACAAGGAAACAATATTAGTTGGAGGAGATGAAACGTATGAGCCAAGATGTAGAAAACATTTTTTAGAATAAAAATTTTTTTATTAAATATAATATATAATATATATATTTTTATACTTTATGATGATAATTAACTTTACAATTAATGATTTGTTAGAATATACATTAGTATCTTGTTTTGGTGTTAGTGAGGCAGCAAAAGTTGACATGGCTATTACTATTATTACAGTATTATGTTATATCTTCACTTTTGCTTCTTTAGTAGGGACATATTTTACTTTACGTAAGGAGATTGAAAAAGCATTTCATATTTGGATATATACAAATTCAGCAATGCTTGTTTTGAATGTCTTTGTTAGAGATCATCAATATGCCATGGGTATATTCTTTTTTGCTAACTTATTAGTCTCAGTTAAGGGATATTATTTCCCTGAACAAGAAATACCTGAACAAGAAATAAATGGACAAGAAATATCTGAACAAGAAATAGATGAGGAAAAAATATCAAAGGTAAATAAGAGCAACCGTAAAAGCAAATTAAGTAGCGGGAAATAAAGGTATCATATATACTTCTATAAGCCACGATAATAGTTT